>Ga0194132_10000004_pt1 | contig 363697 bp, 315 predicted proteins | sample TA2KigOf80mmetaG_FD_148612 | JGI IMG/M metagenome (GOLD analysis project Ga0194132, IMG submission 148612) | Freshwater microbial communities from Lake Tanganyika, Tanzania - TA2015054 Kigoma Offshore 80m | ecosystem: Environmental > Aquatic > Freshwater > Lake | place: Tanzania: Lake...
TTTTTTGATCCAACAAATCTCGTGCCAAATCCGCCAAGGTAGGCAACGTCACGTCCGAGTTGTCCAGAAGATCGCGGTCCGAGTTAAACTAAGAATTTGGGGCTATAAAATCGCGGTAGGTAACAGGGGGGCCCCTCTCGAATGCATTCTGTGCAGGGCGCCGTCGTTCTTGCAGGCGGCGCTTCCCAATCCAACAAGGCTGGTAAGGATCATCACTATAAACTGGATTGAGTTGCGCTGAGCCATGGCTGATTCCAACGATAATTTCAACGATTCGCATTCTTTACTCGCACCAAGACTTGGTCCCAGACCACGTCAATGGGCGATGTTTTAGGTGTGACGACGAATCTTAACCACACACTTGCTTGGCAGAGGCGAAGGTTGCGTCAAATCCAGCCTTGTAGATGTTGTACGCCGCACCAGCTTCGACATCCGTCGGTGCATTCTCCAGTGCCGTACGGAAATTCTGGTACAGGTTTTCTAGACTAGGAACAAAGCTGGCTCTGGCTTGCTCGCATGTTAGGCTCGACTGAAGATTCCGTAGTGTATTCGCCTGGTCTTGGATGGTCAACTTAGCGTTTAGAATTTCAGCCTCGCGCTGTGCGCCCGCGGCGCGCATCTCCTCAATCTTCCGTTGTGCAGCAAGACGGTCATTGAGAAGAGCTCCTACGGGACCACCCAATATAAAGCCAGACCAAGTGGCATTCATGCCGGGGATTTCGATGGGGCCGCACCCCCTACATCTCCAGTGGGACGGCCCAAATTCGTTTGCTATTCCGACGATACTCACATCGGTAGATGTATCGTTGATTTGGTCAAAATCGAAAGCGGCATTACGGTCAATTGCCTGCTGGTAGCCAAGATGAATACCAACCACCAAGTTGCCCTCTAACATCGGGGCGCCAGACATCCCAGGGATAGTGTCACAGCTGTGAGTAAACACTCCAGAACGTGGAATGCGCTTCTCGAGTTTGCAGCCTTCATTTGTGTAAAGATCTTGTTTGCCTGGTGTAGAATCATATCCTACAACTTTGAGCCTGGTGCCCACTGCTTTACCCACATTTAAAACTTTATCAAAGGAGTGTACCGTAGTTAGGACCAAGCGATCCTGCTTCGCATTAACATCAGCTACATCAGAAAGAGCCGTAGTGACACCGGTTCCCGTCCGAAAACTCAATTTGCGATAATATTCGCGGTCGGTAAGGCTCTTTGCTTCGGTGATACAGTGGGCAGCTGTTGTGATTTCGTTCTTGCCGGTTACAAATGCGGTACATACACCTTTGTCAAGAGTTAGTAATCCCACTGTAGCTCGTAGAGTCTGATCTTGTTCTGGTACAAGGTCATTATCACCGATGACCTGCTTAACTCCAGAGCTTCCCGCAGTGCTGCTGGATTTGCACCCTGTCCAACTTAACATAGTCGACATCAAGCTGATGGTGAGCGCTAAATTGCTGCGTCTATTTTTTTTGCTTTTGATGAAGTTTCTCGCAGATTTTTTGCCCTTCGCTTTTGCAGATTCGTTGTTAGTGGTTCGAACGGATAACCTAAAGACGCATCGAAACTTATTTCTGTAATCTGCAACGAGTGGGACAAGGAGTGAGTAAACGCAAGAAGAGAAGCAAAACTATGCTCTTTATTTTATCAGTTCGATTTTCTCTCGTGCAATTGCTGTGCCGGCTGTCGGCGTCCCATAAGATTTAATTCTTAGGTCGCGCCCATCTGGGCGATGGGAATTGAGAATTTTTTCTTTCGGCGTACTTCAAATGTCGCGAGTGTGAGTTTAGTTGGCAAGCAACTGTCCAAGACGTTGGCAGAAGACCAAGGTGGCGACGTCTTGGAGTCATAAAAGTACGAGCAAATATTTGCAGGTAATATCTGGATAGGGCAGGGCAGCATGAGTCGTTATGTGTATAAAGCCGATCATTTTTGGGCAGATGGAAGCGCAGCCTGATGCTGGTCGTGGCAGTGAGTAAAGTTATTTGTCACCCTGTATATTACTTAGCCACCTTTAGAGAAACCTGTACGCATGAGTCATCTAAACAAAGGATGCCGATGGACGACGGCGCCAAAATTGCTCTAGCGGCGTTCAAGGATAGGATGCGGCAGGTTTGCGTGTTACTGGGATGGCGCTGTTGATGGGCATGATTTTGGATTGAACCTCTCAGAAAATGGGAGTTTTTTTGTTTATAAACGCACTTGAATTTCATCAGCGGGTCATGTAAGGGGTGGTCGCGCTGATCGCGCCCAACCCCTGACTCCGGGGAATTCATAATGTTCAATATAATTGTTGGCTTGCCTTTTCTTTGGATGCTCTGGGGATGTGGATCAAGTGATCAGAATGGATACACGCTGAAGCATGAGGTGGGCCAAATCACTTCAGGTGATCCTAGAGACTGGGTAGTCACCACAGATGAGATTTATACACTCGCTCACCCCGGTGCAAAGCTTTTGCCGGTCGACCACCCCATAGTGAAACGTATAGGTTGGTGGGTAAGTTGGATTGATAGTGGCCTGCGTAGCCACCCCAACTACCAAGCTCAAATGGCTCGTGTGCCAGTGCCTGAGTTAGTGGTTTCGCACAAATACCACGAAAACGCCTGGTCTAGCGGCGTTCCCGTTTGCTATCCGAATATAGTGGTCAGCTTTCCGGGAGTAGCTGGCGAAGAGGTCGAGTCCATGGAAGACTGCTTACGACTGCCTGCGACCAGTGTGGACGACGTAATGAAGATTTTTGAGGACTTGTCGACTAACTGGTCGCAGTCAAGTGGCTGTGACTTGTCGCAGCAGAATATCTCGCTAGAGGACGACGGAACCATCAAGGTAACTCCTCCCGAATCGTGCAAAGATCCAGATGACGTGAATATGCGTGGTTTTTTGGGCACCAAGACGAGCAATCGGATAACTGTAGATACACAGTTACTGTCTCAAATAAATGAACAGGAGCTTGTGGCAACACTTGCCCACGAACTAGCCCATTATTATCGTGCCCATCAGACGCGTGCCGTGAGCTATTACTACGTAATGAGTGACGAGGCTATAGTGTCGAGGCCAACGCCCATTACGCCGGCTTCTGATTTGTGGCAACTTACGCTGGAATTAGATAAAATGCGGAATGCCAGCGCGAGGTTTGTGGATCTCTATAACGCTTTTTCATCAGAATTTCCGGAATTCGAAAAAACACAGTCACCTGACTTTAAAACGGCAGCGACTTTGGCGACAGTTTACGGGATTAGCAAACACGAACTGGTGCCGAGACTCGAAAAAGTTACTTCGTTTTTGACGGACCACATCCCAGCTCCGAGCGTCAAAGTTTATGTTGATAAAATATTGGCCTTTCTGACGGAGTGGACCAAGGAGCCGACTGATACCGTTGAAATTCTGTCTCGCGCAAACAAGGCGCGACTTGGCTGGTATACAATAGAGCAGGAAGCGGATGATGTCGGTGGCGAGATTTTAGCGGTCCTAGGGTTTGATTTTGGCGAAATCACTGATCTCTTGCTGCGCGGCGATCTCATGAAAGGCTCTTGTCTCCAGCGTAGATCATCCGGTTGGATGACCAATGGGAAGATCGAAGTTGAGCCGTTGCACCGGTATATAGACAATCACCACACAGGATGTTTTCGAGTGTTCAATATCGACCGTGAGAAAACGGCGCATCAGTACCAGCCACTGACTGGTACCAAGTGGAAAGAACTCTCCGAAGTCCCAGGCTGGAATCAGCTAAATGCCGCGTTTACCTGGGAGCAAATTCAAGCCAAGGCCCGTGAATCCGTTAACAACTGAAGCTAACAGCAAACTCATTGTTAATCTTCAGGAGGCCACTGTTAAGGAAATGCCTGACAGTATGGCGCGCAAACTCTCGCAGCTGCAGGGCTCGGTGTTATCGTATGACGCTAAATCGGAATGAGCTCACGATGCGCGATAGATTGGTCCCTTCAGAAACTTCAAGTGCCGCATGATGCAGCACTTGAAGTTGAATTTTGGGCAATAGAATCAGAGAATTTGCGTTTGCTTACTTTACTGGAATTGTTTCATCCAACTTGGTCGCCAGCCAAAGCTCGGCGCTCACGGATTCTTGACTGTCGCTGTCAGTCAACGAAATCGATTTTGTGTATACGCTCGACTTTGAGATTAATGTCTTAGAAACATTAACTCGTGTCTTAGCATCATCGCCGTCAGAAAAGAGAACTGCAACCATCATCTCGTTTTGACCTGTGATCGGATTATATTGCTCTACTTCCGGCATCGCTTCCATCGTTGACTTATGAGTACTCGCCTCGGCTACGAATTCATCCTCTAGGGGAAGTTTATTTTTGATGAATGTCAGTGGGTCACGAATAAATTCTATAGATGCTTCTGCACTGTGCTTTAGTAAGGCCACTGGTACGGGATTAGAAGTTGACGGAAATACTTTGTCTGGAGCAGACCAATATTTGGTAGAGGTCTTGACCTGACCCGTGTCCTTGGTGCTCCAGTCATAGGTATAAATGGACGCAGAGCTTGGTGTTTCGGCACAGTCGTTATCGACGTCAATAAAGTAGCCCCGAGTGAGTTCTGAAATCCTTTGTCCATCCTTGACGTAGATCACTTCGACGGTACGAGTTAGACCCAACCTCTTGGTAATCGAGTAGGGATACAGCCGAAGATGGTCGGCATAGGAAGATCCTGCAAGTGGTCCCTCAAGTATATCGAGAGAGGCGTCGATGTGGATGATTTTACCGTCTTCGAATGAGCGGTCGTATGTGATCTTATCGGGCTTAGTTGCGAGGATAGTATCACCGCGAGATTCAGCCGTCTCACCAAAGTCTTGGTTTGTTATTGCAGGTTGGAGGTCAAAATTCGGCACCTTAGCCTGGAACCGAGCGACACAGCGGGCTAGCGCCGATTCCTCCGCCGGTACATCCGCTTTAATACTTGCCGCGGACTGTAGGCGGCCGGTTGAGCAGGCGGCTAGGCCAGCGGCTAGTAGCAAGTTAGTACTGTAGGCAAGTGCATTCTTTGATTTCATGATAACGACCTCTATGACTTTAAGTTGCTCCCCAACCGTAAAAGCTCCGAAGAAGCTCTACGGATGTATGACTAATCGCAACCTTCGTGCCAAATTGCGGAGGTGTCTCATGCTCTGTTATTACTGGGTCTTAGGCCGGACCATGAAAAGTGGCTGGTAACGAATTGAATCGAAAATAGGTCATTTGTGGTTTTTCGGTAAAGTAATGATACCGCTCCGAGCAAAATGATCCTGCAAAGCGTGCACCCCGAGTCCTCGTTCAGCAGCACAACTACCCTTAAGAATTGCAGACTTTAGATGCGCGCTTTTGGCATGTAAATTGCTGATGCCATTTTGCCACAGTGATCGAAGGCTAATGGTGCTGGTATCGCGGATGTCGAGATTGCTGGTGCGCATAATCCGGATCCAAACTTTAGTTTCACGAATACAAACGGTAAAGGAACCGCAATGAAACGGATTTTTCAAATTGGTATCGTCTGTGCAGTTAGCCTGCTTATGACTCACTGCATTCACGTGGAGCCATTGACGCAGAATGACATCCAGCGGCTGACTACTTGTCGCCACACAAGTCTCGATAATATTCGCAAATCTCTAATCTTGTCTGGATTCGAGATCAAATCCAAAACTGCCACCGACTTAGTCACTGAGTACAAACAAGTCGGCGGTTACAATGATTATCGTTATTTTAGGCGTGTAACAGTGTTCCAAGACAAGCCCAAAGTCTTCCGGTTTGCCGTCCGCGAGAAAACTATTGTACTGGAGAGAGAACGCCCTCAACAAACCAACACCAATCCAACTAACGCAACGGCTGTGACTCCAGCCACCATCGTGAACGTCAATATGCGTGATCAGCAACCTCGCCAATTCGAGAACGAATTCGGTCCAAGTTATGACGAGAGCACCCGCGATTTACACGAGGGTATTAAATCTCAAGTGTGCGGCAATTAAAGTTAGATCTCTGATTGGCACCTCAACGGTGGCGCTATGATCACTGTGGCAAACAAAAACCCACCGACCCCAGAGCGAGGTCGGTGGGCTTACCAATACTTTAGTTGCCGAGTAGGCCAGGCTGTAGGTTCACGAACAAGCTGACGTCGGACTCTGCCGGAGCAAAGCTGTGCTTGAGCTGGCTCGAGACCTTTTTGTTAGTAACGCGAATCGCGTCTTCAAGCTTCATGCCTTTGCTCAGACGTGCGGCCTCAAGAGCGCGCGGCGTATTGAGCACACCACTCGACTTGACCTTGCCTTTGAGCTCAGGTGTGACGTCGACAGTGGACTCGACCGAGACACCAACAGCGCCGAAATCCACACTAGCCTCGCCGTAGTTGGAGAACGGAGCTAGGCGACCGTCTTCAAACGTAGCAGCGACGGAAAGCTTATTAGCGATACTTGGTGCGTCGCCACCTTTTTCAGGAAGTAAGCCGGCAGCTTATCGACCTGCGCTTGATTTGGTTCAGAGCCGCGTAGTGCAATTTTTAGAATGCCGCCGATGAGCATCCTTGCCTGCTGCGGTTCGAATCCAAAAGAGCCGTTAGCGACATCCGCATGCTCGAGCGAGGCAGACATACCGATTGGCTCAAGTGCTGTGCGAGGGATACAGAGGCAATCTAGTCAAAGTCTGTGCCGTCACAGAACTCATGCAAGCTAGACGTTATCTAAAATACGTGCGCCTAAACTACGAGTTCCCGTCACGGGCACCACAGAGAATTGAGAAATATTAGTGGAGCTACTTGCTTGAAGCCGAAGCTTCTCGCTTTCTCATCTTTTTTGACGCTTCGCCGTCCTTGCCAGATTCGCTTCGCTAAGTTGGTTTTATGTGGACTCCACGTCCGATACCCGCCTTGCAGCGAGCAACCCCGTTCCAGGGTCTAAAATGATTTGTACGCTAGAAAGTTATTTCAGTTTTAATCCGCGTTGGCGGAGTGAGTGTAGCCACGTACAGGTACACTCGACACAACACTAAGGTTTTTACCCATGCCATGTTTTGAGCATCGAACCCGTACCTTACTTATCAAAGAGCGAGGGGATAATACTCGATACAATTTGCTAGTAAAAACGGATTTAGCGGCGGTATTCGCTAACGCGAAACTTTAGCAGATCGCCTTGACCGCCCCATAAATAAGGCGGATTGCGGCGATCATATGTTCAAATCTGCTCAGTAAAAAAAGAATGGCAAGTGCGAAGGCTAGTTTCGTAGATTAAAGACTTGGGCGGGCTGCTAAGTCGGCACGGTTGATCAAGAAGCGTGCTTACAAACAACCCTTGATTGCCCCGCAGACGATGCTCTTTTTTTATTTTTTATTAGTCTCCAATTTTGTGGAGGCGATTGGCTAAAATAATAAATGGTTGGATATTAGCCAGTGAATTTAAAGTTTCAGGATAAACAGTTGAATTGTCGCTTTTTTTTCCAGTCAAAGACGGATGATTTTAGTGTTGCTTCGCTTGGTTGCAGAGACCCACTTTTTGCCTCTCTTTGTTTCTTCCACTCGCAATGCTACACTCAAAATCTCGCCTATTAGCACCTCCAAGAATGGGATCCATCTATGAAAAATTTCGCCCTTACGCCAGCTATTGTTGCCATAGTTGGTCTGTCAGCATGTAAAAAAAATGACTCGGACACTGGGACCGGCACGGCTATTACAACTGTTGCGAAAACAAATGCGACGACTGAAGGCGAAGGCGGAAAAATTCCCGCCGATCCTAGATTCGGGGCACTTTATGCCCAGCTCAAAGGACTAGACTACATCGCAAGAGGCTATCCAAAGATAGCTGTTTTCAAAGACGCGAGCGGCAATGAACTGGCAACATTTACAAATACATTTGACGATAAGAAACGCATCGTCTCTCAGTCATACACAATAGCCTCAGGTAAAACTGAAAGCGATCTAAGGAGCTGGACAGGTCATAACTTCTACTCACAAGCGCAAGCGTACAGTAGCTTTGGGCTTTTCGCAGCTTACGTAACTGGAAACCCCTCTAAAAATGGTTCCCGGACTTACTCAGCAGCCGGTACAGGCTGTCCAGATTGGCTTGAAAATTCCGAAGAGGTAGCGGGAGAGAACACAGTTTCGACCACATTCACCTGTGAAGGCACTAAAGTTTCATTGAACCAAGTGCGGATCGAGGCGCTAGGTAACAACAATCTGGTTAAGTACACCAACACCTTGCAAACCGAATTCGATGCGAATTTCGTGGTACCCATGAAAACATCGGGGACCTGGGTGAGTGAAGCCGGCAATAACGGAACATTTACGACACAATCAAATTCAACCAATACCTCCGAGTACACCTATACCGGCGACAAAGTAAGCGGGTTCAAGGCAGACTCTTCATCAACTGGCAGCTCGATGCCAGCCAGCAGCTCGGCGCGCGAGTGCGCACTCGTCGATACAGATTTGACATGTAACATAACACTCACATCTGGTTCGACGTCGTCAACGTCTACCTCGGTGGTTTCGCTTCAGGCCAATAAAGTTTGGCCGTGGGTCAACGGCTATCTGACCCAGATCACAAAGTCGAATACCACGACGGGTGGAACCCCAGTTCCCCAGCAGGAATTCGACGAAAAAGGGCGATCGACGGTCATAGTAAACATGCGGATTGATCAGAACGGAACGAAATCTTACCTTTACTATGCACTCGAGTATCCTGACGCGACCTCACTCAAGGCGACCAAGATGACTGTGCTCGGCAACGATAAAGCCACGGCTCAAGGTACGGTTGAGTTCACCTGGGACTGATACCGACGTAAGCCCCGTTTGAATGCGAACATCCCGACTACGCAACATTTGGCGAGGTCGGGATTTTTAATAGTTGGAGTACGGATAATAGGGAGGGTAGGACTATCAATCCCCATAGTCCCCGCAACCAGACTTGGTTCCCACGCCAACCTGTCCTCATCCTCAATCCAATCTCTGCGTAAGTGGCAATATTGCTCTGTACCAGGCGCCGTTGCGGCTACCTGGACTAGAGCAATTTCCGCGTTGGTTCCTGGCATCGGTATTCGCAGCAAGCGCACCTGAGCCCATGAGCTAAATGGACTCTGCCTCACCATCCAGCACATGCCTCCTTCAGCTCAGGTGTTGACTGTGACAGTCATGAGGCCCATACGTGAACTCCCCCTGCTCGTGTCTCGGCGGTAAGTTTGGCAGAGGCTCGTAGCCCATGCCCTTATGTTTCAGATTAAACTCGGACGGCGTGAAGACTTCGTTCTAAGTGTCAGGATCGATAGTTCGAAACTGTGCAACATATACCAATTTTGTGTAAACACCAGGGCTGGGTTAGTGCGACGCCGCCCGGCGTCGCTTTGGCGATTGATTCAAACATCGACGCTCAAAACATGTCAGGTTAGACTCGTGAGATACTTTGTACTCACTCGGGTACGTGCCTTATTTGTCCGCCTTAAAGGATAGAGTAGTGCGGCACAAGAGATTAAAAAACCCACCGACCCCAGAGCGAGGTCGGTGGGCTTACGAATACTTTAGTTGCCGAGTAGGCCAGGCTGTAGGTTCACGAACAAGCTGACGTCGGACTCTGCCGGAGCAAAGCTGTGCTTGAGCTGGCTCGAGACCTTTTTGTTAGCAACGCGAATCGCGTCTTCAAGCTTCATGCCTTTGCTCAGACGTGCGGCCTCAAGAGCGCGCGGCGTATTGAGCACACCACTCGACTTGACCTTGCCTTTGAGCTCAGGTGTGACGTCGACAGTGCCGAGGATCACTTGCTTGATACCTTGCGCATCAAGGGCTGGGTTGATGGCCTTGACGGCGCCTGCGGTCCCCGCAACATGTGGTGACGCCTGGCTGGTGCCCGACATGGCAAGGCGGCGGTTGTCAGGGACAGTGGACTCGACCGAGACGCCAACAGCGCCGAGATCCACACTAGTCTCGCCATAGTTGGAGAACGGAGCTAGGCGACCGTCCTCAAAGGTAGCAGCGACGGAGAGCTTATTAGCGTGGTCGATGCTAGCAGGGCTGGTGGGATAGATGTCGTTATTGCTGCCGTCATTACCAGCGGCGAAGACAAACAGGGTGTCTGGAGCCGCTTTAACAAGCGATGCTTGGTGCGTAGCTACCTTTTTCAGGAAGTAAGCCGACAGCTCATCGACCTGCGCTTGATTGGGTTCAGAGCCACGCAGCGCAATTTTTAGAATGCCACCGATGAGCATCCGTGCCTGCTGCGGACCGAATCCAAAAGAGCCGTTAGCGACATCGGCGTGCTCGAGCGAGGCGTACATACCAACTGGCTCAAGTGCCTTAGCCTGAAGTTTCGCAAACAGCGAAAGTCCGGCCTTGATGGTGCGCTTGACAATCCAGTTCACGTCCTTGCCTGCAGCCACGTCCTTACTGACTTCGTCACTGAGCGCCTGCAGCGGATTTTTCGTCGGGATCAACTTAACGCCGATGACCTCGACGTCGTCACCTTGACGCGAGACGATGCCCGAGACGTGTGTGCCGTGGGAGTAGTTGCCGTAAATCGATAGTTGTTTGATGAATTCGCGATCTTGCGTGCGTTCTTTGGCCCAAGCTTTTTCCGCGTCGGTAGCTTCGCCCTTGAGTCCTTTAGCTTGGATCTCAAAAAAGCGCTCGATCTCATCATTGAAGATACTTGAATAAGCGCGGTCGATGAGGTCCGCCGAGTTTTCGGCAAAATTCCATCCATGAATGTCGTCCATGAAGCCGTTCTTGTCTTCATCAACGTTGTTGGAACTACTGTCGACGGGATTGAGCCATACCTTCTCAAGTAGCTCAGGATGCTCAGTATCAAGACCACTGTCGATAACAGCAACGGTAGCCGCCTGGGCAGAAGTTATGCCAAGACCAAAACCAATAAATTGGCCGAGGAGAGCGATGCCGGGTTTCCATGCTTTCGATTTCATTAATGCACCCCCTTGTTACAGAAAATTGACTGAACTTTAACACAGGGCTACGGGGCGCAATAATGAATTCTGCAGCTAAGGGGCAAAATGAGAAATAAGGTCAAGGAAACGCACGCAGCATCTGGAAGGTGTAAATCCCCGTTGCATGGCCATCGCTAAAGTGAATCTTCAGAGCATAGGCGCCCACGGATTCAATCTTTAGCGGCCTGACCGTGTCGGGAACATCCTCAGGCTTTAGCCTTTGCTCCCGTGTCCACTCATCAATACAGGAGGCGCAGGGACAGCTGCGTCGCAATTTTACTACATCAAATTGGTCCTTGTGCCCGTCGCTCCAGGTGATCGCTAGCGTGCGCGGTCCAGCCTGCTCGATAGCAGAAACGCGAATATTGTCGGTGGCTAGGCTCATGTCGGTGCTTCCACTTCGTTGATCTCTTAGTTCTTCCACTCGAGGGCAAACTGATTCAGGATGCCGCTAGCTTGAGCATTCAATATCGATAACTGCTGCGCCGCCGCACCAGCTGCAGCGATATAGGCCTGCGATGCAGGTGCATCGGGGAACGCCGCTACGTGTGGACGACCCTCGTCGCCACCCACTGCCACGCGCGGATCAATCGGTATCGCGCCAAGCAGACTGACGCCAGACTCCCGCGCAAGACGCTCACCGCCACCGCTACGGAATATCTGGTGCTTTTTATCGCAACCATCACACACGAAATAACTCATAGTCTCAATGACGCCGAGCACCGGCACCTTGAGCGTCTTAAACATGCTCATGGCCTTGCGCACATCGATGAGCGATACTTCCTGCGGCGTGGTCACAATCACGGCTCCCGTGACAGGTGCCGTCTGCGAGATGGTCAGCTGAATGTCGCCGGTTCCCGGTGGGTAGTCGATCACCAAGTAGTCGAGCTCTCCCCATTGCACCTGAGTCAGAAACTGCTTGATCACACTGCCGGCCATCGGCCCACGTAGGATCGTCGCATCACTCGCCTGCGTAAACATCCCAACGGAGATCACTTTGATGCCATCAGCCAATGGCGGGATGATGACATTGGGGCCACCCTCTTCCGCCAACTGCGTGATCCGTACCATGCGCGGAATCGATGGGCCGTAGACGTCAGCGTCAAGCAGACCAACCTTGGATCCAGTACGCGCCAGGGCATAAGCAAGGTTGACGGCCGATGTAGATTTACCGACACCGCCCTTACCGCTCGCAACGGCGATGATGTTTTTGACGCCAGCCAGCGCCGGTACCACTGCCGCATTGTTATCACGCTGCGCTGCACGCGTGGTCGCTGTCATCGTCACGTCGGCTTGAGCGAGGCCTGGGATCTCCTTAAGCACAGCTTCGCACTGCGCCTTAAGCTGCTCTTTCACAGGACAAGCTGGGGTGGTCAAATTGACCTCCACCGACACCTTGTCACCTTTGATGACGATGTTGCGGACAAAACCGAGGGCGACAATGTCCTGATGCAAATCGGGATCCTGCACCTTGGCGAGCGCCTCTTTAACCTGCGCTTCGGTAATGCCGCTGCGAGTGCCACCGCCACCTAGTTTGTCTTTAACGCTGGAGAATAAACCCATAAACTAAGCTCTCTTTATCTCGGTAAACTACTTTCAGTAGTGCTCTTCAATGAAACGAATCGCTTGCATCCCCGCCTGACATCCCATGCCAGCCGCCGTGATGGCCTGGCGGAAGACGTGATCAGCAATGTCACCAGCCGCAAAGACACCCGGGACATTGGTGGCGGTAAAGTTGTGTACTTTCAAATATCCGTTCTCATCTGTGGCAAGTTGGTCAGCGAAGACGGTGGAGTTCGGCCTATGACCGATGGCCATAAATAAACCGTCAACAGCCACTTCTTCGCGCTTGCCGCTGTCAAGATGACGCAGTACTGCATGCGTGAGCCCAGCATCGTTAGCGATGGTGTCTTCGACCTCGTAAGGGATCATCAATTTAATCTTCGGGTTCTTTTTCGTGCGTTCCACCATGATGTTGGAGGCACGGAATACGGGACGGCGGTGGATCAACAACACTTCGCTAGCGAGTTTGGACAGGTAGTTAGCCTCCTCCATCGCGGAATCACCACCACCAACGACGGCGACGCGCTTGTTCTTATAAAAGAAGCCGTCACAGGTAGCACAGGTCGAAAGCCCGCGCCCCATCAGTGGACCTTCTGACGGAAGTCCTAAGGTCTTCGCTGTGGCACCGGTTGCAATGATGACTGCTTTGGCCTCGATCTCACGATCGCCGGCCCAAAGACGCAGCGGCTTTTTTGAAAAATCGACCTTGGTGATCTCCTCGTAAACGATCTCGGCCCCAATGCGCTCAGCCTGCGCTGACATATCTGCCATCAACTGCGGACCCATGATGCCCTCGCGGAAGCCAGGGAAGTTCTCCACCTCAGTCGTTGTCGTCAACTGCCCACCGTGCTGGATGCCAGCAAACACCGTGGTCTTAAGACCACCGCGCGTGGTGTAAATCGCCGCGGTCAATCCGGCAGGTCCTGTACCAACAACTACGACATCGCTCATCGCCACGTGCTCCCTGGAGAATGGTCAAACTGCGGGGGTACCCCGTAGGGCCCTCAACTTAGCGCGATGGTCGCCAAAAGGAAAGCCGTGCGCGACCTCTAAGCCCCCCGGTCGGCACCGGGACAGAAATGTGCTAAAAATTTAGGATCACCAAAGGAGCCATCATGATCAGTCGCCTAGCTCGCCTCGGACTTGCCGTCGTCACCGGAACGCTGAGCTTGAGCTTCAGTGCCAGTGCGGCTAGGGGGGATATCACCAAGGCCCTCACTCAGGGAGGCTATTCCGTCCAGCAGGGCGTTCTGGTTACCCGCCTTAGCGACGGCAAGGTGCTCTTCGAGCGCGAGGCCGATACGCTGCTGGCTCCAGCATCTTTAACCAAAGTGCTGACCTCAGCTGCGGCGCTGGTCAAATGGTCCCCTGTCCATACACTACCGACTACGTTCTTTCACACCGGTCAGCGCAAAGGTCCCAAAATCAGTGGCGATCTCGTGGTGGTCGGTAATGGCGACCCCTTCGTGGTGTCCGAAAAGCTATGGCAACTCGCCGCTGACATACGTGGACTCGGGATCAGCGAGTTTGCGGGCGATCTAGTCATCGATAATAGCCTTTTTGATGACGAGAGCCGCGACGAGTCTCGTGAAGAAGGCCGACTCCGCTCGCGGCACGCCTACGATGCTCCAGTGTCTGCTTTTGGCGTGAATTTCAACACTTACGCCGTTGGTATCGCGCCCGGTGAAAAACCAGGCCACGCGGCATCCGTGTCGCTCGACCCCTACCCTCTAGGCGGCGTTATCATCGAAAACAAAGTGACAACCACGGTAGCAACCGGATCTAAACCGAAAACGGGCACCATCAGCGTGACGCGGCAAGTGCGCAAAGACGGTGTCGAGCTGCTCAAGGTCACCGGTCAGATTGCTGCCGACTGGCCCACGCAAAAAATCTATCGCTCTGTGGCTAATGATCTAACTGCTGCGGGCGCATATGTCAGGGCCTTCCTTAAAAACGAGGGCATCAACGTCAGGGGTACCATCAAGGCCGGCGTTAAACCGGCCAATGCCACACCGCTCATCAGCATGGACAGCTACGAGATGCGACGTATCGTTGCCGGGTTGAACACGTTCTCGAATAATTTCATTGCTGATGTTCTGATCAAGCGCCTGGGGGCTGATTTTCCCACGTCGGGTCAGCCCGGTGCCCCGCGGTCAGGGACCTTTTCCAATGGTCTGGCAGTGCTCAAGGACTTTCTCGTGAAGGACGTGGGCATTAAGACCAATTTTGTCCTCGAGAACGGCTCGGGTCTCGATACGGATAATCGCCTGAGCGCACGTCAGATCAATGCGGTCCTAGCGCATATGGAGCGGCATATGGATGTGTTCCCTGACTTTCTCGCCAGCTTGCCAGCGACTGGGTGGGACGGCACCTTGAAGAAGCGGTTTAACCGCAGTGCCACCGAAGAATTTAAGGGTATGTTCCGCGCCAAAACGGGCACTCTCACAGAGCCCATCGCGGTGTCCGGTATCGCCGGATATTTTCGCCACCCCACCCAAGGCATGGTTAGCTTCTGCGTTATCGAGAACGGTCATGGTGGCCAGCGCCAGCCCTCAGTCGTTGATCTGCGCAATCGTCAGGACCACATCCTAACGGCGTTCCTTAACGATCTATAGTGACTTTGTTGACGCCCTCGCTGATCGCTTCACTGCGACGCCGCTGCGCTCAAGGCAGCATGCCAAGACTTAGCCGCCAATGCTGCAATGGCCTTGAGCGTCCTGGACCGGTGGACCGTGTGTTTAAAGGGTGCCGCGTATTCAGCTAGAAAACTCTGCCCGCCCACGCGCCAGCCCAAGGTCCAGTTGCCGCTGGCATCGACACCCGCCACAGCCAGTACCAAGGCAAACCGAGGGGCCTTATCCAAGGCGTCCGTGACGGCGTCCTTAGGTGACTTTTGGGCGGCGCGCCATTGGGTTTGGACGAGGATGTCACGTGTCGCGGCGATCTCACGGAGCTGGTCTGTGAGCATGGCGGCCAGATGACCATGGGTGGCCATATCGATCACTGCAACACTGGGGTAGGTCGCTAACAGGGCGACGAGCTGTGACGGCGTGTCTTCCTTGTCGGTTTCGAATAACCAGGGCCTGAGCAGCGTCGTCAGCTGGTCGCAAAGTGCTGCATGACGCGCCTTATCGCTGGCAGGAAAGCTCACCTTGAGTTCGACATACGGTGCATGCACCCGGTAGGCAAGGCCGACATCGTGTCCATGCACGACTGGCGTGACAAGCTCCGCCAGGTGCGACTCGCCCTTGCCAATCATACGCCACATTTTGGTGATCTTGCGGTCACGCGGCGGCACACGTCCCTCAAGCTCGCCGTGCATGTGATCTTGCCAGAGCGCCTCGATCTCGCGCGGTGGTCCAGGCAACACCCAGATCTCTTTGCCTTTGGCCGAGAGCCTAAAACCGTTGGCCGTACCGGCGCTATTGGTGAGTATCTGTGCTCCAGTCGGAAAAAAGCACTGCTGCCTATTGGCCTCGGGCACAGCAACCCCGACGCGTGTGAGCTGTGCTTTCACGTGTTCCCAGGAGTCAGGATCAAAGATGAGCGGCAAGCCTGCCCACTGGGCAACAGCATTACGCGTGAGGTCATCCGAGGTAGGCCCTAGCCCGCCAGTGATAAAAAGAACGTCGATTTTTGAGGTGAGCTGTGCGATGGCAGCGACGATGTCAGCCTCGATATCGTCCACCGTCAGGTGATTCGTAACGACTAGACCGAGGTCTCCAAGGCGCGTCGACAGCCAGGCAGCGTTGCCGTTGACGATTTGGCCGGCAAGTAGTTCGGAGCCCACGGCCAAAATGGCAGCAGTTGCGGTGGCATGAGTCATGATCGGTCCTCACGTGGTCAGGAACTTCGAGCATAACCTATTTGTCCGGATTCGTCCGGCCCGTCCTGTTGCCTTGGCCAGAGTCGACGAAGAGCCGGATTGCCAGGGATTATACGGATTATAGCGTTGATCAGGAGGCGCGAAACTCGCATGATACGGACTGACTGACCCACAAGCGGAGTGACTGTCATGTTGCACGAGTCCCACCTCACCTATTTTCGTAAACTCCTCGGTGATGCCTTTGTCCTCACCGGAGCCAATGATTTAGAGGCCTACGGTCGGGACTGGACGCGCATCCATACACCCAATCCAGGGGCAGTAGTTTTGCCGGCATCGACGGCAGACGTTGCGGCCATCGTCAAGTACTGCAACGCCAATCAGTTGGCAATCGTACCAAGTGGAGGACGGACAGGACTCGCAGCAGGTGCGGTCGCTGCCAACGGCGAGGTAGTGCTGTCGCTCAACCGCATGAACCAGATTGAAGACGTTGATGCCGTCGGTATGACGATGCGCGTGCAGGCTGGGGTGACCACGCAGCAGGCGCAAGAGGCTGCCAAAGATGTGGGCCTATTTTTCCCGCTAGATTTAGCGGCTAAAGGTAGCTGTCACATCGGCGGCAACATCGCGACTAACGCTGGCGGCGTTAAGTTTATCCGCTTCGGCGGCATGCGCGAGCAAGTGCTTGGTCTTGAGGTTGTACTCCCAAGTGGCGAGGTTCTCGATCTCAACACCGGCCTGCGCAAGAACAACACAGGTTACGACTTGCGTCAGTTATTTATCGGCTCCGAAGGTACACTCGGGATCGTGACCAAGGCGACCATTCGATTGACGCCACCACCGCGGAATATGCAGGTCAGCGTGATGGCCGTGCGCAAGTTTTCCGATATTCCGGCGATCCTTGGCGTTTGTAATCGCGCTGGCGTGCAGCTCACGGCTTTTGAATTCTTTACCCGCGTGGCGCATGAGATCGTACTAGAGCATGCGATGGGTGCCCGGACACCATTTGCTGAGATTTCGCCTTACTACGTGCTCCTAGAGGTTGAAGAAGGACCGAGTGGCCAACAGGTGATGGAGCCACTGCTTGAGCAGATCTTCAACGACGATCTGATCACCGATGCCGTGATTGGACAGTCCTCGGCACAGGCCAAAGAGCTATGGGGCCTACGCGAAAACATTACAGAAAGTATTGCCAAGCATGGACACGTGCGGAAAAACGACATTTCGCTCGCCATCAACCAGCTCACGGATTTTATTGCCGACCTCGAGCCGATAGTGCAATCTGCGCCCAAGGATATGCAGCTAGTAATCTTCGGTCACCTTGGTGATGGCAATCTGCACATCAACTATGTTGGGCCAAAATCGCAGGATTTTGCCGCCTTTCAAGCCCGTGCTCGGGAAGTTGAATTGCAAGTTTTTGCGTTACTTGGGCGTTATAAAGGGAGCATCAGTGCCGAACACGGCATTGGGCTTTTGAAGACTAAGGATCTGCATTTTTCTCGCAGTGATGCTGAAATTGCGCTGATGCGGCAGATCAAGTCGCTGCTGGACCCGAAAGGGCTCTTCAACCCGGGGAAGATCTTCCCGGGGTGATTTTTTAAGCATCTGTATTTACTTGGGTTTTTCTTTTCCCATCAAGCCTGGCGGACGATGTCTGATAAGGTCTAAGTCTGCCTTTGGTTCATATTTCAGACACTTGGAGTCTATATGACGCAGCAGACCACAACGATCAAAGAGACCCTCAAAAAACTTGGCCTCGATAAGCTTGGCATTCACGATGCCACCGAGCTTATTTACAACCCCAGTTACGACCAACTCTACACCGACGAAACCAGCCCTAAGACGCCAGCGGCTGAACGCGGCACGCTGACCAAGACCGGTGCGGTATCGGTCGATACCGGTCGTTTCACCGGTCGTTCACCGAAGGATAAGTATCTCGTTGTTGATCCGAATAATAAGGACAACGTTTGGTGGGCCGGTACCGGCTCCGACAACCATGCAATGAAGCAAGAGACGTGGACCAGTCTCAAATCGCTAGTGACCAAGCAGCTGAGCGGCAAAAAGCTCTACGTGATAGAAGCCTACTGCGGCGCTAACCCAGCGACGCGGATTGCTTTGCGTGTCGTCACGGAACTCGCATGGAAGGCGCACTTCGCCAAGAACATGTTTATCCGCCCGACAGCTGAGGAGCTTAAGACTTTCAAGGCTGACTGGACGATCTTGGACGGATGTAAGACTCAAGCGGATAACTTTAAAGAGCTGGGTATTCGCTCCGAGGTATTCGTGGCGTTTCATCTAGACGAAAAAGTGCAGCTCATCGGTGGGACCTGGTACGGCGGTGAGATCAAAAAAGGCATCTTCAGCGTGATGAACTACGTCCTGCCTCTTAAGGGCATCGGATCGTTCCATTGCTCTGCCAACCAAGGCAAGAGTGGTGACACGGCACTCTTCTTCGGTCTCTCCGGTACCGGCAAAACGACGCTCTCCACTGACCCTAAGCGCGCCCTGATCGGCGACGATGAGCATGGCTGGGATGATGACGGTGTCTTCAATTTCGAGGGTGGATGCTACGCGAAATGCATCAATCTATCGGAAGAGACGGAGCCTGAAATCTTCCAAGCGATCAGGCGTGACGCTCTCCTTGAGAACGTGGTTGTCAAAGCCGATGGCACCGTTGACTTTAACGATCAGTCGAAGACGGAAAATACCCGCGTTTCGTACCCGATCTACCACATTGAAAATATCGTCAAACCAGTGTCTAAAGGTGGTCACCCGAAGAATATTATCTTCCTCACCTGCGATGCCTACGGTGTCTTGCCACCAGTGGCTAAACTAAGTTTTGAGCAGGCGCAGTACCAATATCTGTCAGGCTATACTGCTAAAGTTGCGGGTACTGAGATTGGTGTCAAAGAACCAACGGCGACATTCTCGCCGTGTTTTGGCAATGCCTTCTTGTCGCTGCATCCTACGGTTTACGCCAAAGTGCTGGCTGAGAAAATGCGCAAGCATGGGTCCCATGCTTACCTCGTCAATACGGGTTGGAGTGGTGGTCCCTACGGCGTCGGCAAGCGTATGAGCCTCAAGATCACGCGCCGCATTATCGATGCGATTCTAGATGGCTCGCTCGAGAAGGCCGAGTTCGAGAAGTTCCCAGTGTTCAATTTCCAAATTCCAAAAGCTTTGCATGATGTTGATAGTGCCGTGTTAAATCCACGCACGACTTGGGCCGATAAGAATGCCTACGACCAAACACTGCGCAAGCTAGCAGCAATGTTTGTGGAGCGCTTTGAGCGCTTTACCGACAGTGATGCAGGTCGGGCTCTGGTCCAATTCGGGCCCCAACTGTAAGTAAAGACGCGTGTCACAGAGCGACGACTCAAGCCCTCCAAGTGCTGAAGGCCCCAAGCCTTCAGCATGGACCGACCCCCTGTTTTTCAAGCGATGGAAGCTTGGCCGGGTTCTACTGCGCGTTGTCGTATGGGGGCACGTAGCCAGTTTGATCCTGTTCCTACTTGCCCTTTTGGCTCTGGACAGTGCCCTGACGCCAACACGCACGCGTCGCGCCCTCGTTGCTTTAGTCGCCGCGCAAACGGGCGGTAGGCTTGAGTTGGGTCAGGTAGATGTTGGGCTTTTCAAGGGACTGATATTACATGATCTAGCTTTTTATCCGCCGGTTCAGGGTGATACCCGCGGTATTAGAAGTGGCGGCGAGGTTAATAAAGAGCCGCTCCTGCAACTTAAAGAGTTTCGCTTTACGTACAGCACACGTCAGCTCTTGGCAGGATATGTCCATCTGTCGGCGTTACAACTGATAGAGCCGGTCATCAAACTGAAAAAAGCTGGTGGGCACTTTAACTTTGATTCGATCCTTGCCTACCGAGCGGCGCATTTCCCGGCTGAGCCGAAGCCAAAGCCACTAGCAGAGGAGCCAACCGCGAAGACTGGTGACCTCATTCCCATCGATCCAAGGCGTCTGTCGCTCCCCGTGCGACTACTGATTCAAAATATTGGCATTGCTAATTTGAGTCTCGACATCAAAACGGATGAAGACAAAAACAACAGCACGGTTGCACAGCATATCACCTTGGAGGGACTATCTCTTGATCTTGGTGTGAGGGGGTATCGTCGTGACAGTGATATTTGGATCTCATCCCTGAGTCCTATCGATCGGCCCCTCAAGATCCGCGTACAAAAAGCTGCCGCATTGGGTCAGAAGCTCCAGCGTGCCTTGCTTGTTGAGGAACCTTTCGCCCTGCGTCTCGATGTCCTAGAGCTAAGTCGTCTTCAGATAGACCTGATCGCTAATACGGCAAAACTTGCGACGCCAGTTTTGCAATATAGCGATCTGGCTACTGATCTACGCGTCAGGCTTGGGCTCACGGAGGACTTAAAGGGTGTAAAGATCGAGGGCATCAACGTCGCAGTGGCTGATGCCTTAGCTTATGAGTTTGTCGGATTAATCGGTGTCAACGACGCGAGTCTATCGCGTTTTGATTTACACCTAAGTCAGGATCTACAGATCGATCTAGCAGAGGTTGCCAAACTGGGGCGCCCTTTTGTCCCAGGCCTCACGGCCGAGGGGGAAATCGCGCTTGAAGACTTCACGATTGAGGGTAGCGTTGAGCCAGCAAAGCTCACAAAAGTTGCTACCGAGGGTGGCAAGCTACCAAATGTTTCGATGAAACTTTGGCTGCGTGATGTCAAAGGTGATTTGCCTAAGCTCGGTCTTGATATGGCGCCCCTTAGTAGTGAGATTTCTCTTCAGGTTGCTCCTGCCGTTGCCAGCGATAATTCGCAGATTGATCTTAGTGTTGACTTCGACCTTCCCAAACTTTTCATGAAGAAGGATACGGGACTTGGCCCGGTCACAGCCGGTGTCCATGGTCTTACCACTAAGGTAGCGGGTCGTTTATTGTGGCCTGACAAGCTGGTCCCCATCTTCAAGGTGGATGTTGAGGCTGATAGGGTAGTCGCCTCCGGACCTAAGATAGCTAAAGTCGATGTTCCGTTGGTCATAGATATCGATGCTCAGGGACGCCAAGATCTGTCGCGCTTGGCATTCACAACCAACGCAGAACTAACTGGCCTAACCTCCCTATCGGCAATGATCGACTGTCAAAATGCCTGCCAAAGCCTGAAAGCCAACGTGGATGCCAATGTAGATTCATTTGCTAAAATTCACGCCATCATGGCCTCAATGACAGACACTCTTAAACTAGGTGCATTTATGCCGCAGCGCATGCAGGGTAGCGCCTCGTTCAAGTTAGCAGCGCGCGCATTGATACCAGATCCTCGCACGACTAAAACCGAGGAGCTCGTCAAGCGCGCTGATCTTAAATTTGACCTGGCAGCGGATATCAAGAGATTAGGGCTCACTCTGCCCTTTGATGAGCTGAAGCTAAGCGATGCTGAGACGCATGTTGCTATTGCCGGCGATTTGCATAGTCAAAGAATGGCGTTCCAGCAAAAGTTCGGTCAATTGAAACTGATTCATCCAAAGCCAGAAGCGCCACCGATGCCAGTGGAAATCGGACAATTCCATTTCACCACTAATGTGGACAATCATCTACCCTCGCCGATCGATATCAACAAGATCCCAGAACTACTTGGCCAGATAACTACCGATGTCATGACTAAAATAACCATTGCTAATACTAGCGTCGGGGGGATTTTGCCGCGACCAATTAGCAATTTCACCTTCGGAGCAAAGATCCATCAATCCGGTCTCAGGGAAATTAAGGTTCAGGATATGGGTGTCAAGGTCCCTGATTTCGGTGCAGCCTTCGCACTTAATGCTGAGACCAAAATTGACCAGGAATTTTTACCTACCAATCTTGATCTCCGGCTTACGAGTACGATGACCCATGCTGGTAATGAGGCCCTTGCCGATGGGATGAGCACCAAAGGCAAAGCCGCATTTGATCTGAGCATGATCAGTAAAGATATGCGGACGATGACTGTTACGGGTGCTGCCAAATTTGACCACTTCTTTGTCTCTATTCCTGCTAAAGAGCCAGGTAAATCAGCGATCCTGATGGTTGAAGACATAGATGGTGAGATTCCGTTCAAACAAGATGTAGCTCTACCAGATCTAAAAGAAGTCAAAAGGCGTGCGGCCGAAAAAAAGATTGCTGCGGCGAACGGTGCGGTTGCTGCAGTAGTCGACAAAGGCGCCAGTGTTGATCCAAGTGCCACCTCAGTCCCGGAAATTGCCGTGAGTGATGACGATGCCGATCGACGCCAGAGCGGCAGTAATGCAGAGGATAGTGCCGTCACCAGAGCCATGGATCAGTATCTAAAGAAAAATGACACGAGGATGCCGGCAGATACCAATATGATGGCAATGGTTGATTATGCGGCGGTGAAGCCGTTTTATCCCGATAGACGCCCACTTTCGATTAAAAGGCTCGATGTGGCGAATTTAGAGGTGACAAATATGGAGCTCGATATGGAGCTTCGGCAAAGCCTCTTTGCTCTCAATCAGTTTTTGATGAACTTCCTGGGCGGCAAGATAGAAGGTGACTTTAAACTTGCCTTTGACACGACAGAGACGGAGCCAAAAAAGATCCCTAAAAAACTGTGGACGTCGGTTCATATGACTAGGTTAGATACGCGAAAGTTGATCGAGCGATTTCCGAATCTGAAAGACAAGGCGGCCTCATGGGATATCTTTGCAAGTCCCTACATTGATGCCACCATTCACATTCTCTTTGACCTAAATTCAAGCGACATCGCCGGTGATATTGAGATTTCATCGATCGGTAAGGAACAGTTGAAGATGATGCTGTTCTACGTTGATCCTTACGAGCAAAATCCGACCATAAGAGACATCCGTGGAGCGCTAAACATAGGCGAGGTTAGGCGCGTCTCTATCCCCCTTCGTAACGGAGAAGTAGGCATGGATGTTGACGTGCGTGTACTAGCAGCACCAATTCCGACACCGAAGCTGCAAAAATTTCCCATTAGACAAATCCTCCAGAACTTTAAGGATCAAGCGAAGGCGGGTTGATGAAGAGAGTAATCGTGAAAAGTAAGCATTTGCTATTCGTGTTGGTATGTGTAGTCGGGCTACCAGCATGCACCTTTAACTTTAACGTCACGGGCTCTCGCTCGGCGCTCGAGAATCAGGTGATGGGCTCCTACAAGGAGCTGGATGACGATCTCATTCTTGCCAGCTCTGTCCGTGGACCAAATGTACCTGTCGTACGCAAGCCGGCAGTTGATGCACGACTCAACCAGCAGTTTAACCAAGATGACATCGGCGAACTTGCTGATCTAGGTCTCATCGGTGAAACGTCCACGGGCATGGTAGTCTTGCTACCAAGCACACTTGCCAGCGGGGCTAAGGTATCACCGTCACAGCTGCAGCTTGCCAGAAAATTAATAGGCGAAGAAAATCGGGATCGTGCAATTATTTGGCAACGCATTATCGCTGCAAATCCAAATCTACACGCAAGTGATCTGCCCGAGGTTCAGAAGACGTATGCCAAGATCAGACGACAGGTTCTCGCGCCTGGGCAATGGTTCCAAGATGATCGCGGTACCTGGCAAAAGAAGATCGCTGATGTGAGTAAAAGCTCATGAGTGTCATCGTGCAGCGTTGGTTAGGTTTTGCGCTTGTTTTTTCGGCTCTTGTTGGAGCGGGTTGTCGGCGAGACATCTACACGGAACCAGTTAGGACCGACCTGAGTAGACAGGCTCAGCTGAAATTTCAGGAACCTATGCAGGTAACAGCCGGCAATGAGTCAAACTTTGCGCCGGATCTATCTCCTAACGGGGCTTACGTCTTCTATACGTCCGATCGAAACGGTAATAAGGAAATATGGGTCAAGCGTTCCGCGGGCGGCTTTGGTCGCCAGCTTACGCAACATCCGGCTGATGATTTTGCCCCTGTAGTTAGTCCCAACGGCAAAAAGCTGGCATTCATTTCGCGGCGGCATGATGCTGCAGGTGATGTTGCCATCATGGACCTCGGATTCAGCGTTAAGGGACTATTCTCTAGCGGTGAACGCGATGTGGAGCAAGTGAATGCGCCACGGTCGGAGGACACGAGCCCTTTCTGGTTCCCCGACGGTCAGAAGCTGGTATTTGCGGCAAGAGAACCAGGCGAAAAGATTCCACGCCTGATGACAGTCAATATTAAAGATTTGAAGCCCGAGCCACTTGGCGATCTCTGGGGCGAGCAGCCCAGTGTATCTCGAGACGGTAAACTTCTGGCATTCGTTAGAAGCGGGGCTATCCATGTGTATGATATGCGCACAAAAAGCACCATGCAAATCACCGTCGGCGGAGCCGTACAAGATGGTCAACCGCAGTTTTCCGATGATAGCAAAAGCCTGGTTTTTATTCGGTATGCGGACGATACCAATAACGACGGCAAATTAAATGGCGACGATCGTCCTACCGTCTGGACGGTCTATTTAGGTGCCTTGGCCGCGGGTGAGGCTAGGGAAACTTACGCCATGAAACCTCTCACATCAGCCAAATTTGGCGCCTACTATCCACAGATTCGCGGAGGCCTCCTCTACGTAGGCCTCCAAACCAACGAAGGGTTAAACATATTTAAATTGCCGGCAACGGGACAGGCGGCCGTCGATGGTGACTTGAGCGAACTGAAGAGCCAGTTAGCTAAGGTGGAAAATGAGCATGAACGTACTTATCTAGTGAGGCGGGCGGCCGCTACGTTCTGTGACCGCAAAGACGCGACCAACACTATCGAGGCTGCTCTCCTAGAGCTGGCGTGGATGGCGAGACGAGGTCATCGTGTCGAAGCTAAATGGGCATTCGACAAGATCCAGAGCAATGCTTCTGGCAACCAAGAAGCGCAGGCATTGGCCGCCTTAACCATGGTCGATTTGGACTTGGATCCGTTGCTCTACCCAAACTACGTAGGGGCCTTGACGGTTGCGCAAAGACTTCATCTTTCAGGTCTCGACGGCCGACGGCGGCAGATCGAGGGCGAGTACGGTAGAACCTCTTCAAGAGTGACGCATCGTTCGCAATATATTGAGTCCAGACTGCAGGCATCACAGCGACAGTTTTTTGCAGCTAACAAGACGCTTGCTGCCTTGGTTGCAAGCACCCGGCCTGACGATGATATTCAAGCTGAGGCGGCACTTTATGCAGCGATGATTACGCCTGCTACAGCCGATTTAGATGCCGCTTTACGCGCTTTGCGCCATGTAGCAGCAAATTATGCAAAGAATCGGGAGATCGGACTTAGGGCCGCACGCTTTATCGTCCGATTAATCGACGAACGCAAAGATCGGATGGAATTACTGGCACAACTCAGGGCTGATGCCAAGGGGATACCATTAGTTCCTGCGGTAGCACACATGAGAATTGCGGAAATCTATCTGGCCGATGGGAAAAAGACCGTGGCCGCCAATGAGCTACGACAGATTGTTGATCTCTATCCAGAGTCACCTGAGATTATACTCCTCGCGGCAGAGAAACTTGTTGCACTGGATCAAGAAGCAGAGCGCTACGATTTAGCTGAAATAATGCTCGATAGGCTCGTCGCCAATGTCAGGAGTGCAGCCCCAGAGTTTAAGGTGAGAGCAACAAATCTCAAGCTTGGATTTTTGCTTAGTCAAGGCGAGTCCTTGCTGCGTGACAGGGAGTCAGGCTTGGCCCTGAAAGTTTACGCAAAAATGTTGGCAATTGATCCTGTCAATACTGGTGCCCATAGAGGACGAATTGACGCCCTATACATGCGCGGTGAGACAGCTAAGGTTAAAGAGTACTACGAGCAGAAAGTTGCAAAAAATCCGAAAGCTGGTGTGTGGAATTATGTTTTGGGCTACCTGCAGACTTATGAGATCGATCAGGCGGACGGCAGAGGCACGCGCCTGGCTGCGATTGATAAATCTATTAAGACCCTTGAAACAGCGCGCCAACTCAACGGCCAAAGTTTGTATGTACACCAAACTCTAGGTTGGCTGTACATGCAGAAGAGCTTCTTCACAAAACAGTATCAGCGGGAATCTCTGATCGGCGACTTGGGTAAGCGCGCCAATATGGTAGCCGAGTTCTTCGGGTCCGGAGACCCTGATTGGCGTGAACTGGCCCTCGATTCCTATCAGACTGCATATTTTTTGAGTGCTTCGGATTCCTTAGAGCGAGCTAGCTTGGCGCAAAACCTGGCTATCGCTTATTATGCGATGAATAATTTTCAAAAGAGTCTGGTTTATTATCTGCAGCGGATAAAACTTCTGCAAAGAGTTCCCGTTCGTGATCCACGGACCGAGGCGATCATCTACGAACGTGCTGGTAGGTCAGCTTTTCAGGTAGAAGAATTGGCACTGGCAGAAGACCTGCAAAAGCGAGCTTTAACTGCTTGGCAACGTGTCGCTAATGATCAGCGCATTGCCTATACCATTGACGCCCTCGCCCTTACTCTGCGCGAAGAGAACAAGTTCGCCGAGGCCATCGAGTATTATGAGCGGTTACTGCGCGACGAAGAACGTCTCGGTAAGTCCCTCAATATGATCGGTACGTTATCAAATCTCGGGTTTTGTCATTACATGAACCAAAACCAGTCTAAGGCCTTAAGCTACTTTGCCGACGCAGAGCGAAAACTGAAGTCCATCGAAGAGGGTGACGGCAAGGGAGCTAATGGTAATGGTGATGGTGAGGCAATCAAAGTCGATTTAGGAGGCGGAGGCGCGGCTGCAAAGGGTTTTGATCTCTTCTCTAAGCGGATGCTCATCGTGACGTTCAGGGCTAAGATTTTCGAGGCTCTCGACCGACCTGACCTGGCGCTTGCTACCTATCAACAGAAGTTGGCGACGCTGCAAAAAGCAGAGGGAGACAAGCTGGCGCGAGCAGAGGAGATTAGTATCCTCCAAAATAATATCGGCGCTCTTGAGCTCAAAATGGGCATGCACGAGGCGGCAAAAAAATCTTTCATCGCAGCAGAAGCAGAGGCCAAAATACGTCGGGCCAAAGATCAACCTGACCTTTCGCCAGCAGAACTAAGTAACCGCCTCGCGCGTGCGCGCGTCGAGCTGCGACTGGCAAGTTTAGGCCTCTTGGCTTCGACCTATCAAATGGAGGAAGAACGAGCTCTCGACACATTGGCGGCCGGCATGCGCACAGCATACGAAGCTGGATCTAAAGGGCAGGCTAGGAGTCTTGCCGATACCCTTGCTATCTCGGCTGCTATCAAAGCGACGCGCTCCGGTGCCCCCGATGAGGGTATACTCGAGCAAATTCGAGAATCCCTAAGGTTGATGAAAGCTGCAACCACGCCAGATAGGCGGATCGATGGGGCTATGTTGACGCTACTGTCTAGTATACGTAGTAAAACTGAGACGCCTGAGGTTAAGGCTCTCGTTGAAGAATGGCAGAATAAAGTAGCCAGGAACGACGACCTCCTCTGGAAAATGAAATATCAGCGTGGGGAGCTTCCTGAGGCGCTAAATGCGGTCGAGTCGGTGTTGGCACTAGGTATACCACTTGCAACGCCGACTGATCGCGCACTTTTACGAACTTTGGTAGAAGCGGTCACCGTGCAGCGGCCCGCCTCTCCTGACGGTCTACGAGAGAGAGTCAGGCTTATAAGGCAGCTGCAACTCCTGAGTGCTAGGGATTTGGCACTTCGGATTGGAATGCCATCGTCTAAGGTGAATTCACTACTTGCCATGCAAGACGTGAAGCAGTTGCAGGCAGCGCTTGGGACTAAAGATACTTTGGTGATGCCTCACAGGATGCGTAACGGGGACATTATTGCTTGGATTCTGACTAAAACTAGTGACGAGGTCGTCAATATTGCGGGAAATGGTTCGTCGTGGCGCGAGATCAGTTCCTATCGTTCTATAGGTAGCAAGATCCCCGCGGCATCGGAGGGTGTAGTTTATCTTTGTCCAACCGATGAGCTTTATGATGTATCATGGGAACAGCTGGATCTTGGTGGTAAGCCGATGATCGCTTCGAAGACAATTACCTATCTGCCGTCGCCCGACCTTCTCAAGACAGTGAGCGGACTTAAACGTCTAACTAAGGCGCATCTAGGTTACGTGGGCGCGGGTGATATTCCTACACCGATTAAGCAGGGTAACGTGGCACGTGTAATAGACAGCGTCCCATTAGATTCTACCGAAAATCTCACGGTGAAACTTGGTAAATTTGATTTAGTCCATATCGGTCTACCTCTGTCTTTGAGCCAGCTAGAACCGAACGTATCGGCGACCAGGTACGTAGATGGTGGCGCGCTTAATCACCGCAATCATTTGACATTAAGGCAGCTTGCATCTTCAAGCTGGCCGTTAAGTACTGCTCTTATTTTTGCCGATGTAAGAAATATACCAACGGAACTACAAGCAAGTGGTGAGGGGTACGATGGGTGGGCTAGCGTTGCTTTGGCAGCGACGGCAGCTGGAATTCCAAGTGTTCTTTTAGTTACCGATGGAGCCGGAGCTGATTGGAGTAGATTTTATTCTGACCTGGGTCAGATGTCTCTAGCTGAAGCGACGAGACTCGCGAGCATCAAGGGCCGGGTCCTCGGTTTCGCAGGTATACCCGGTACGGAAGAAAAGAGTTTTGCGGCGGATCAATTCGACCCGCTATTTGAAGCAGCCGAGGACGCTCTTGCAGATCAGGACCTCAATGCAGCAATTGTCACCTACAAGAAGGCGCTATATCTGGCTACACGCTTAGCAGATACCAAGCGCCAAGATCAGGTACTGAAGAGGCTGGTGACCGTGCTGTTTCGCGAGCGTAATTACGCTGAGGCGTTTCGTTATCAAATGTGGATCGCGAAGCCACTGAAGCCCACAGGGCAGACCGATGGTAAAGAAGAACTCGATCCCGTCGACTACGCCAACGCAATCATTGACGCAGCGGTGCTGGCGGTGCGTGCGAATAAGTTCGACGACGCCACGCGGCTTCTAGATGAGGCGGAGATCATATTCGTTGACGAAGGTATGAACGACCAAGTCGCCAAGATATATCAATATCGCGGCATTAATTTTGAGAATCAGAGGAAATATAAAGAGACGATTATTGCCTTTACCAAGGCAGAGGAACTTTATCGTAGGAGTAAACCCGAGGAATCAGCAAATCAGCTCCTCAATATTGGTAATATCTATAATCGCTACCTAAGTGAATATCAGATAGCACTCGAATTTTACGGCAAATCCATTGATGTTTTTAGGTCGCTGAATAAACCGGACCTTTATATTCCCATCTTGATCGACGCCGCCAATGCCAAGATCGTTCTCGGTGATTTGGAAGGGGCTATCAGGTCGCTCGAGCAAGACGTGGTGCCGAAAATTGATCGGGAAAAGCAGCGCTTACTTTGGGTGCGCGCAACGCAAATGTTGGCTAACGCGTATTTTCGTGCCGGGCTGTATCAGCAAGCTAGGGACTTAAATAAGGTTACGCTCGCGGAGGCTGAAAAAATCGATCAGCCCCAAAGTAAGGTGAATGCTCAAATCGATGCTCTCGGATTAAGAGCTATGATTGCGGCAAAGCTCGGCCAGTACAAGGTGGCGTTTAAGGATTTTCATGCCGCCATCACGATGGCACAGGAGTACAAGCTTCGTAGCCAAGTTTCGCTTCTTTATAATAACTACGGATTTTGGGCGCGCGATTTTGGTGCGGTCGATGAGTCGATTAAATTTCTTAACACGGCCTTGCGCATTGATGAAGAACTTGAGTCGCGGAGTGCACAGGCGTTCGACCGTCGGAATCTTGGTCTGAGCCTTATATTAAAGGGTGATTTCAATGCTGCTACCGACCTGCTGAACCAGGCTTTAAAGGTGAGTGAAGAATTGGGGCAGGTGTTTAATGCGGCATATTGCCACTTTGGTTTAGCTGATATAGCCATGAGAAAAGGTGCCTGGGAGCAGGGCGAAGCCGCTTTTCAAAAGGCTTTGGTAATAGCTGAAAAAAGCTCGATGCGTGATATGGCCTGGCGCGGTTATGCTGGTATTGCTGCTGCTAGAGTCAAATTAGGAAGCCTGAAGGATGCCGCATCAGCTTTTGAGAAGGCCGTCACAATCATAGAGTCGATGCGCGCTGGATTGCAGTCAGACGACGCTCGTAGTGGTTTCTATGCAGATGCGGGAGTTCAAGAAGTTTACTCATCCTATGCCGCCCTGTTGATGAGCCAAGATCGCGTCGAGAAGGCCTGGAACTTGAGTGAACGGTCGCGAAGTAGAGCCTTCATGGATTCGCTTGGTGCGCAGAAATGGCGTTTGTCCAGTGTAGAGAAGCTGCGAGGCCCTCAGGCAGCATCCTTCGACCAGGTGATGGCGATCGATCTGAAAGAGTTAACTCAGTTGCTCGGTAAAGAGACTGCAGTCGTTGAATATCACGCAACGCGTGATCAGCTCCTTATCTGGGTGATTAAGAACAATACCGTGAAAGGCTTTACAGTAGCGATTACAAGCGATGATTTAATGGATTTAGTTACGGAATTTCGTGAGCTCATAGAAAACTACTCAAGCACGGAATACATCGGACGACAGCTTGCTGATTTGCTTATAAAACCTATAGAGAATGAGATCAACGGCAGTCGTCGCATTGCCGTTATTCCCTTTGGTAGCCTCCATTTTCTCCCTTTTGCAGCATTGCCGCTTAAGGCGGATGAATTGCTCATCGACCGCTTCCCTATTTTTTATTTGGACAGTGCGTCGACGACCCCTTTTGTGCTTGGTAACCAAGCCTCACCTCTAAATAAAGATAGTCATGTCGTTGCACTGACGAACCCGCAGCGGGTGCAGGCCAAAAATGGACCGTTGCCATTTGCTGATCGCGAGGGCGAAGTAATAGGGCGTTATTTCCCTCGTCGAAGTCAATTCTCTGGAGACCAGGCTACTGTGACTCAGGCTGTCAAAGCGGCCGCGACTTCAGATGTTTTACATCTAGCGGCTCATGGTGACTTTAGGCCAACGTCTCCTAGTGACTCGAGTGTGCAGTTAAGTAACAGTGGCGGCGTTGATGGCGATCTGACGGTGGCGGGCATGTTTACTTTGCCACTAAAGGCAAGGATGGTCACACTATCCGCCTGTGATACGGGATTAGGTCGAATTTCGCGTGGTGATGAAATTGTTGGCATGAATCGCGCCCTTTTTTACGCTGGGGCTAAAACGGTAGTTGCCAACCTTTGGCGCCCTAGTGACGTGGCCAGCGCTGTGGTTATGAAGCGCTTTTATCGCTACATCGCAGAAGGACATGACAAATCAGAAGCCATGCGCAAGGCGCAGTTGGTCGTACGTCGCTATTTTGCTCACCCCGCCTACTGGGGAGGGTTTAAAGTTAATGGTGATTTTCACTGAGGTGATATGTCATCAGGCAACGTTGATCGAGCGTAAATGATCTCTAACCTGATCGAAGTTGACATGTGCATTGATCTCACGAAGAAGTAGCAGCATCCCGGTCAATTTTCTGCCGATGAGCACGAGGTCTTTAGGTGGCGAGGTATGCCTGATGCCTCGACCAACCGAATGCGCTGCGGAGCGGAGTTGTCGGTGGGGGAGATCATCGCGTAGGGCCACAGGCTGTGGATAGGCGGCGCCTACCTCGCCGAGTAGGCGTAGTATTTCGCGCAGATGTTCTTTAGTCTCGTTCGATTCTTTATGGTCGAGATATCCGCGGTGGTAGATGCCAGTCATGACTTCGTCTATCTGACCGGAAAGTAGCGCCAATGTGAGTTTCTGCATATCTCGTCGAAATTCCTGCGTGTAGGTCCACGTGGCACCAAAGTCGAGTAAAACGAGTTGCCGCGAGCTAGGTCGGTAAAGAAAGTTGGCGTAGTTGGGGTCAGTTTGGACTACACCGGTCAGTAGCATTTCGTCGATCATGAGCTTAATGACTAGCTGACTGAAGTGCTGAACTTCGTCGCGCGATGGTGATCCTTGGATCCACTCGTTGACTTTTAGGCCTGTCTCGAAGGACTCGGTGAGCACAGTTTCCGTAGTATATTCGTGATATACGCGCGGGATGACGTAGTCGGAAGCTGTGAGAGCTTGCCGTACTAGTTCAGTATTGGTCGCTTCTTTTAAATAGTTGACCTCCTGTTTGAGGCTCTTGTTGATCTCGTCCAAGACCGGTTCAATATCCAGCTGCCGTCCTGTCATCTTGGCGAGCGACATGATTAGGGTTTTCAAGGCGGCAAGATCAGCATCGATAGTCTTAGCGACGCCCGGATACTGAATTTTTATAGCGACAGGAGTTCCTGCAATTGTGGCCGTGTGTACCTGACCTATGGATGCCGCAGCTATAGGTTCCGCCGAGATGTCTTCGATGGTGTCAAACTTATCACGACCGAACTGACGCAAGAGAATAAACCTAACTTGGTCTAGAGGCATGAAACTTGCGTGGTCCTGGAGCTGCCGGAGCACGGCGACGACCTCTGGGTCGAGAAAAGAGGCAGCCTCTATACTGAGGAGTTGTCCAGCTTTCATGGCCGCTCCCTTGAGTTTGCCAAGGGTATTGACGATGTCCTGGGCTTGTTTCATACGGGTCTGGCCAAGCGACTTACCGCCATTGAGGTGGGAGGCCATTTCGCGTGCCATGACCTTGGCCCCTGAGGCAAAAATCTTACTGGCACGAATGAAAGCGCTTTGGGGTATGTTGTTTTTGGGTTTAGTAGGCATGAGGTCCCTTAATCGGTCTGAGGGCCAGGCACGACGCGGTGGTGCCACCACACGAAGAGGGGTCGGCGCGTTTGTGGAAAACTTGAGGAATAAGGTTATTTATCTTGTGCTGACGGGGTGTTACTCTGTTTGAGCGTGCCTCTTCTGCCTGGTGATTAAGGGCTTTTCTATAAACTATAAAAGTATTATAAGAACTCGATGCGGACTCTTATTAAAACTCTATTAAAGCTCTTGGTTGTCGCCGCCCTACTTGGGTGGCTCATCCACTCCGACAAACTCCACGTCGATCAGCTTAAAATACTGGTTTCCAATCCTTGGATTGCCGTTGGTAACTTGGCTGTCTGGGGAATTGGCAGTGTGCTACTGGGGACTTTTCGTTGGTGGTTGCTGCTGCGCGGACTGGGTTTAGTAGTGAGCTTTTTCAGAGCGCTACGGTTGCAGCTCATTGGACTCTTTTTTAACACGACGATGCCCGGTGCCGTTGGTGGCGATATTATCAAAGCCGTTTACATCATTCGCGAGCAATCCAAACAAGGTAAAACAGCGGCAATGCTGACTGTTCTCCTGGACCGTGTGGTTGGACTCGGTGCACTGTTTGTCATGGCAGCGACGGCAGTTCTGGCTAACCCGAGCTTTTTCTTCTCGTCACCGACTCTGCTGCCGCTTGCCGTCTTTGTATTCGTCGGATTGGCGAGCCTACTGTTCGGGTACGCCGTAGTGATGTATCCATTTAAAGAGGGGCGGGATCCATTCCGATGGTTATTTACGCGCAACTTTCCCGGACTCGGTAAAATCCACGGAATTTACGATGCACTGCGAGCTTACCGTAAGCACCCCTGGTTGCTTGTTGCGACTGTGCTGATCTCGATTGTCATTCAGTCAGGCGCCGTAGTTTACGGCTTGTTTTTGACACGCGTGCTGACAGGACAGGCACCAGATCTTGATATCTTCTGCACTATTTATCCACTGGGTGTCATGACAACGGCACTGCCACTTGCGCCCGGCGGCCTTGGACTGGGTCATGTCGCTTTTGAGCGCCTGTTCTCGATGGTCGGGCTCACCGGCGGTGCCAACATCTTTAATGTCATCGTCCTTGGTCAATTGAGCCTAAACCTGCTGGGTGTTGTGCCTTACGTACTCTATCGATCCAGCTTCGCATCCCTGCGTGAGATGGAAGCTGAAATCGACGCTCAACTTGAGCCCAACGTGACCTGCTAACGTAGCGGCAAATTAACCTGGCCACGCGTTAACGATGTGGCAAGATCTCACGAGAATGGAGTCGCGAAAGCACTTACCAAGCGCTTCGTTACAAGCTTGGTCACGTGCCCATGGTCCCTCGCCGTAGCTGTAGCCATAGTACTCAGCGCCGCGAAGGTTGCGGGCTACGCACACGAATCCGGTCAGAGCATTCTCGCCATGCTCCAATGCAGCAGCACCTTCGTTGGCTGATGCTACCGTTGCGATTGATAAAGTGAGAGCCGGTACTGCGATGAGTGACTTGAGCAGAAAAGTCATGATTGCCTCCAAAAGCTTGGTCCTAGCTTCTGTAAATAGGCGCTCTGACTGAGGTTTTCAATAAGTCATTTAGGCCGGGCTGGCTGGCTTAACCGTTAGGCTACTGGCACCATGGGTTAGCCGCTAAGTCCTCGGGAGATCTAGAACCGAGAAGCCCAAGTCCACTGGTGATCAGGGCGTTGCTCAGGAGCGTACGCGCCTTACGCTCGGCAAATATGAAGGCTTGAGGTGGGTGTTGCCAGAGCGCGAAGGACGCAAATTGCGAGGTATAAGTATCTCCGTACTTCTGCAGCATGGGATGAAGATCTGGATTTACGGCCGCAATACTGGCTAGCACCGCGGCAAAAGTTTCGTCGCGCACTGTTTTGAATAGTGGCTCGAGTGGCAGGCGTTCAGCAACGTGTGCGCCGATGGTAAAGGCCGGTCCTTTGATCAGACACGCTTGTTGCAACGACCTAGCGACGGTGCTGATGTTTGCTGCGAGAAATTTGTTGTTCAGGTCATAGTGGGGTTTGTAGCGACGTAAAAAATCGACCCGAGACTTCATCACTCCGCTTGGACAAGGGTGGGACTTACAGTGCGTGGACGGCGGAAACTCTTGCGCCCAAAATTGGTCGTCAAAAACAACGGCCAACAGCGCTGTTGCCATATGAGAACTAAGGTATACAGCCGTCATGTCGAGCGCACTTTCCAGCGTGCCAAGGCCGTTACTAAGCGTGCGAGATGCTGAACCGCAAATGCCTAGGGCATCGACCGATAGGCCCTGGCACTCCTCGACGCTTAGCACCAGCCACCGACTCATAAGATCAGCCAGCAGATCCCCAATCAGGCGACTCTGACGATCGGCGATGGCAAGATCACCGCCGCATCGCTCTCTGTCTCTGACCTTGGTCATAGCCACATAAGAGGTGGGATAAGCGGCCAGAGGGGTTCCGAGCAACTTGTCACTGGTTGCGAGCTTAGCCGTCTCCTCCTGAACCGTCGCGGCGTTCCACAGCGGCAGTAGCCGTGGGTCGGCTTCCCTGGCAACGTTCGGTGACAGGGAGCAAAAGTCGTAGTTGATTGGTGCACCAGCACCGGCAGCATGGGCGGCGGTGGAAGTTAGACAGACGGCTATGAGGTGTCGCTTTATTTTAAACATATTTTAAATCTTTATTGATGTTGACATAAAATAATAAAAATTGCATAACATTAGTACAGGATTTTTTCTCCCAAATCAACATAATTGATGGAATGGAGATAGTAACTATGAAAGAATCATTACTACCTGACCGTATACTATCGTTAGGATTCGGGTTTTTTTCCTCTCAGACTCTACTCACTGCCGCTCAAATGGGCCTTTTTACCGAACTAGGCAAACGTCCAGCTACCGGCCCTGAGCTGGGGGCCATTCTGGGACTACACCCACGCGGTCTTTATGATTTTCTCGATGCTCTGGTGGCACTGCGTTTACTCAGTAAGGATGGTGTCGGTCCGACAGCCATCTACAGCAACACGGCGGAGGCGGCACAGTTTCTTGATGCGGCCAGTCCTGCCTACGTCGGTGGCATATTTGCCATGTCGGGCAGTCGACTCTACCGCTTTTGGGGTGACTTAGCTGAAGCCCTGCGTACGGGCCAGCCTCAGAGTGAGGTGAAACACAAAGGTAAGCCTCTATTCGATGAGATCTTCGCCGATGAGGCGAAGTTGCGGCAATTTGCATCGGCCATGTCGGGGCTGTCAAAGCACAACTTTGATGTGTTTACCGACAAATTCCCGTTTGCGCAGTTCAAGCATCATCTAGATCTCGGGGCGTCTACAGGTATTTTAAGCAAGTTGGCCGTGACTAAGCACAGTCATCTCAGAGCAACCGCATTCGATCTACCTGGTGTCGCTACGGTCACTAAGGAGCATGTCATAGCATGGGGTCTCGAGGATCGCATCGCCGTTGTCGGCGGTAGCTTCCTCACTGATCCGCTACCGCGAGCCGACCTGATCACGCTGGGATTAATTCTTCATGATTGGAATTTGGAGCAGAAACGGCAAATTCTGCGAGCAGCCTATGATGCTCTAGAGCCAGGAGGTGCCGTAGTAGTCATTGAGAACTTGATCGATGATGAGCGTCGCGAGAACGCATTTGGTCTGCTCATGTCGCTCAATATGCTCATCGAGTTTGGTGACGCTTTTGACTACTCTTTTGCTGACTTCACTGGATGGTGCAAGGATATTGGCTTCACTAGATTTGAAAAGCTGCACATCCATGGACCATGTAGCGCTGGAATAGCTTACAAATAATATATACTACATGAAGCTCACTGAGCCTCGTCCTTGTACGTACCAGGCTCAACCTCGGTCGCCTCTATTTCAATTACCTCGTTATTACACTTATTTTCCGGTGGGTAAGTGTTGTTGATTTTTTCAATCCGAAACTCACTGCCGGGGATGAATAAGATTTCACGCTCATTGGGAATCACGGCAAGGGCTGAGATTTCGCGGCCATAGTTGCCGTGAATCGTGTACAAGGCCTCGCGACATCCAAAGGCCTGTCTAATCCCGTCGGGATTATGGAGCGACGTAGACATGAAACCTTTATCGACGAATATTTGTCCAACCTTGAAACGAGCGAGACGATCGGGGTCGACCGTTTTGATGCTGTGGAACGGGGAGAAATAATCACCGTTACCAAATGCCGGCAGCATACCGCCGCGATAGACTGTGGCCTGCACAGCCGGTAGCTTGTTGAGGGCAGAGCTCAATACTTTGATGAAACCTGCCTGTTTGGCGGTATTGGCAATATCCGCCTTGCGTAGCACCGCATTGAGAGTACGGTAGCCCATCGATGAGTAGTGGTAAATCGCGACGGCTTCCTCTTCGGTGAGTGAGTCGAAAATTTTGGGAATCTGACGACCTGTCTGTTTGCGGGCCTCCGTTAACTGCTGCAGTTGCCTTTCGTATTGGGTGCCAAGCTCAGTACGAAATTTGGCGTAGTCTTCCGCTGTGGCCTTGTATTTGGTGAGATCGAGAATCTCTGATTCAGAAATAACAGTGCTAGCAGCGACCTGAGATTGCGACGTAGATTTGCAGCCGGCAACCAATGCTAAGGCTATCAGAAGATGCATGATCATTGATAAGATCCTCGCAAAATAGTTAGACTGTAAGATTGTAGCACTGTTTCAAGCTAGTAAGCTTAAACCAATTTTGTCCAGAGCTGCCTTGAACGAGGGTGGATCCTTACTTAGGCTCTCAAGTGGTAAAGCAAAGAATGCTTCAAAGCGTTGCCGCAGGATACTGTAGGCCCGATAAAAGGCCTGGTCGATCTCCTGATCTGTTCCGCTAACGTGAGCAGGATCGTCGACACCCCAGTGAGTTCTCAACACAGGTCCCAGGTAAGCCGGACATGTCTCGCCAGCGGCGCTGGCACATACGGTAATCACGATATCGGGGGTATGAGGGAGGTCGTTCCATGACTTGCTGTAATAGCCTGAAGTCGCGATGCCCTCGCGTGCCAGCAAGGCTAAAGACCGCGGGTGCACTTGTCCCGTAGGTTGACTGCCGGCACTCATCGCACTCCAGCCAGACGGAGCTAGGTGGTTAAAGGTCGCTTCACCTAGAATCGAGCGACACGAGTTTCCTGTGCAGAGAAAGAGTACTTTCATAGTGACCTGTGAGTCATTTTGATTCGCGGTCCTTTTTTGGCGCGGTTTGAATAGATCTAGAGGTCTAGACACCTTGAAGCTCAGGCGCTATAAGGATTGTAAGTATACCAACGTCATCGAGAGGAACACACTATGAAACTTATGTCGGTATCAGCTTTGGTGGTGTCCGTATTAGTGATTGGAGTCCAGATGTTCATGCCTGCGGCGCTGGCCGATGGTGGTAAATGGGTCTGTAAAACTAGCCCTATTTGGAATGGTCGCTCGAGTACTCCGGCATTCCTTGAGGGGAGTACGCGAGATGAGGCTTACGCTAGAGCAGTGGCTACGTGCCAACACAGTGGTCAGTTTGACTACTGCAAGAACGCTATTACCTGCTGGGCTGAATAAGCTGAAATCAATGATTGAATGGAAGCGGCCAGGATCCAAATTGCCTTGGATCCTGGCCGTATTTTGTTCGACCTAATCAAGGTGAACTTAGTGGGTTGGCTTGCAGCCAGACTTGCATTCGTTGCCTTTGTAGCCGTAGTCAAAGTCGATGTACTCAACGCACTTCGTAACGTCTACGTCGACATCAACCTTTACCTTTACTGGAACTTTGATGACGGGGTCAGTTGAGTGCTGGTCCTCGTGTTTGTAAGGTTGGTTTTTGTCTTCGGCAAGGTCGCGTTGAATATCATCCAATTTTGATTTGCCAGATCGCCCTTTGTCATCATCGAGCCCTCTTCCTGATCGTCGGAGGCAGCTGTCAGTGTAAAGTCCGCGACAGGATGCTTGATCTTTATTGAGCTTTTCACAAGCCGCTTTAAATCCCGACTGTGCCTTGTCACTTCGTGACTTCAGATTTTTGCCACGCCACAGCTCAATCTCGTCGTCGGCCATCACGCCATCTGCGTTTTGATCGACTTCTAATTCTTGAGCTTGTTTGTAAGCCCATGCAACGCTGGTCAGCTCACTTGAGCTAAGGTCACCATTGCGATCAGAGTCATATTTGCTAAGGAGTATCGCATAGTACTCCCGAGCTTTGTCGCATGCACCGAGTGTGCGCACCAATTTGTCATCGAGCTCTGAGCTTGGTGTATCGTCAGCTATTTGGGCCGTGATGGCTTCAAAGCTACACCCAAGATCTAGAGTCGAAACGGTCAGACTAAGTTCGTCCAGTTTAGTATCTTTTGCAGGTATGGTCGCCGTCTCCTTCTTGACGGCGCCACAAGCGAGTGTTGCACTGATGGTGAGGGCTGTTGCGATTAGTTTTACTGCTTTCATGACACTTTCCTTTCCACGGGGAGTTTAGTACCGGCCACGACATTGTGACTTGGGTTTGGAGCGAGAACGGGAACTTGAATTATTAACTTCGTTTATACCGAAGTCTTGTGTTCCTATCTGCAACCGCTGTACCACGGTGTGGAAAGCTCCGGAGTGCGACTCCCTATATCACGGTAATTTTTGAGTTTTTTCGGTCGTTATCGCGAGCGGAGGTTGCATAAATGGCGTAGCTGCTGGTTGTCGAAATTGTGGACGGTCTGACCCTAGCTAAGTAGGTACTTTTGAGTTCCATTTACCCGAAGTAAAAAGCAAAAAGCTGAAGTAGCGTGTTGTTACTACTTCAGCTCAGCGTTGTTAATTCTTGTACACTACCTGGAAATCAGAAGTCCTCATTGAACGCGACATCTCCCGAAACGCCCACTTGGTAGGAGGATACGCGACGCTCGAAGAAGTTAGCCAGCTCTTGCACATCCTGCAGTTCTAGGAAGCTGAAGGGATTGCGTGCGTTATATACTGGCGGGATGAGTAACGCGGCGAGCCGTTGATCGGCCACATACTGAAGGTACTGCCTCATATCGCGTGTCGAGAGGCCAGCAACTCCTTGTGAGAGCACATCTTCGGCAAATACCATTTCGCACTCAATGGCCTCGTCAATCATCGTGACCACTTGGCGATTCATCTCCGCATCGAATAGATCTGGCTCTTCTTTGCGGACTTGCTTGATCACGCTGAAGGCGAAGTTCATGTGGCAGCTTTCATCACGGAACACCCAGTTGGTGCCGCCAGCCAGCCCATGCAATAACCCTTTAGAGCGTAGGAAATAGACGTAGGCAAAGGCTGCGAAGAAGAATAGTCCCTCGATACATGCGGCAAAGCAGATCAAGTTAAGTAAAAACTGTCGGCGATGCTCTTTAGTTTCTAGGCGATCGAGCTTGTGGACGGAATCCATCCACTTCATGCAGAATGCGCCCTTTTGCTTGATCGATGGGATGTTCTCGATGGCAGCAAAAGCGGCGGCGCGGTCCTTGTCGTCCTCTAGGTAAGTATCGAGCAATGTTAAGTAGAACTGGACGTGAAGAGCCTCCTCGTACAGCTGCCGCGAAAGATACATACGCGCTTCGGGCGAATTGATGTGCTTATAGAGATTAAGCACCAGGTTATTGGCCACGATGGAGTCACCAGTAGCAAAGAACGCTACAAGACGATGAATCAGATGTCGCTCGGACGGCGGCATTCGCTGGAGATCGCCAATATCCATCGAGAAGTCGACCTCATCAACCGTCCATGTGTTCTTGATGGCATTACGATACATCTCGTAAAACATGGGATAGCGCATTGGGCGTAATGTCAGGTTTAAACCTGGATCTAGTAGCATCATTGGCAGGCCTCACAGGCTTCGGGGTTTTCGAGCGAGCAAGCAATCGCTTCCGTTTCCGTGTAGTTACTGACGGTGGTTTTTTCGATCTTGGTCGCAGCACGGGATCTTAGGTAATAGGTTGTTTTGAGCCCCCTCTCCCATGCATAAGCATACATGGACGAGAGTTTGCCGATCGTTGGGTTCTCCATGAAGAGGTTCAGGGACTGACTCTGATCGATGTACGGTCCGCGCTCGGCAGCCATGTCGATTAAGGAACGCATCGGGACCTCCCATACGGTCCGGTAAATCTGCTTAATGTCGTCTGGAATCTCTTCGATGTTCTGAATTGACCCCTCGTTAAGCTTTATCTTGGCGCGGATCGACTTGTTCCAAAGTCCGAGCTTGCGGAGATCATCAACCAAATAGGAATTGATCTGCAGAAACTCACCTGACAGGGTTTCACGCTTAAATTGATTGGAAATCTGGGGCTCAATGCATTCGTACGATCCGACAATCGAGGCAATCGTGGCGGTAGGCGCTACGGCGACTAACAGTGAATTGCGGAGACCATACTCGCGGATTTGGGCTTTTAGTTCGTCCCACTCGGGCAGTGTCGGTGTGACACCCCAAAGATCGAATTGCAGATCTCCTTTTGCAGCCCGGGTTTCGGCGAAATTACTGTGCGCTCCTTGCTCGCGAGCAAGTTCACAGCTGGTCTTCAGGGCATTAAAGTAGATGACTTCTTGGATCTTAGCGGAAATCGCGCGCGCCTCAGGTGCGTCAAAAGGCAGGCCGAGCCTGAAGAATACATCTTGGAGGCCCATGACGCCGAGGCCTACGGGACGCCAACGATGGTTGGATGCTTCGGCTTGCGCGATTGGGTAGAAGTTGATGTCAACCACCCGATCGAGGTATCTGACGGCAAGCTGGACATTTTGCGCCAGTTTGTCGAAGTTGACGGCGCCATTGTTGACGTACCGAGCGAGGTTAAGGGAGCCGAGGTTACATACAGCTGTCTCTTGTGCAGACGTAACTTCCAGGATCTCTGTGCAGAGGTTAGATAGATGAATGACGTTTTCGCCGACCCCAGTCTGGTTGGACTTGAGATTTGAAGCGTCTTTAAACGTGATCCAGCCGTTGCCCGTCTGCGCCAAAGTCTTCATCATCAGGGCGTAGAGCTCACGCGTTTTGACCTGCTTTTTGGCGAGTCCCGACGCCTCAGCGGCCTCGTAAGCAGCCTCAAATTCGTGGCCGTAAAGATCTGTTAGGTGGGGAACGTCACAAGGATCAAACAGCGACCAAACGCGGTCCGTTTTAAGACGCTTCATGAACAGGTCAGGAATCCAGTTTGCAAGGTTGAGATTGTGAGTTCTCTGCGCCTCGTCACCCGTATTATTGCGGAGCTGCAGGAAGTCCATGATGTCGGCATGCCACGTCTCAAGGTAGATGCAAGCGGCGCCCTTGCGCTTTCCGCCCTGGTTGACTGCTGCTACGGAAGAGTCGAGTGTTTTTAAGAAGGGAACGATGCCGTTGGATTTACCGTTGGTGCCGCGTATGAGAGATCCACGAGAGCGGACACGGTGATAAGCAAGGCCAATGCCGCCGGCAAATTTCGACAGCATGGCGACGTCTCGGTACTTATCGTAAATGGAGCCGAGATCATCGGCAGGGCTGTCGAGGAGATAACAGGAGCTCATCTGTTGGTGTGCCGTACCCGAGTTGAAAAGCGTCGGTGTGGACGGCATATACTCAAACGACGAAATAAGATTGTAAAACCCGATGGCCTCGTCGACGTTCGTCGAAAGGCCGCAGGCTACCCGCATAAAGAAGTACTGCGGTGTTTCGATCACATGGCGACTCAATGGATCGCGGAGGAGATAGCGATCATAAACAGTCCTGAGACCAAAGTACTCGAAATGATTTGAATTTTTGCGTTGAATCGCGGTGTTCAGCGTGTGTGCATGGCGGCAGACAAATTCATAGGTCGACGGCGAGATGATGCCAGCGCGGTAACCGGCCATGATTGAGTCGTAAAATGACTCAATACCACGAACGATATAGACCTCCTTGGCGATATAAACGTCGAGGAGACGTGCGGCCAGCTTAGAGTATTCCGGCTCCTCGGCGATGAGCATAGCGGCGTTGCTGATGAGCAAGGAGTCGAGCTCGGTGGTACAAACGCCGTCGTAAAGGCCGCGGATCGCCTTTTCAGCCACAAGCTGAGGATCGATGTTGGGAAGACCCTCGGCGGCTCGGGCGACCTTCAAAACGATTTGTAAGGGGTCGACCGTTTCTAGGTGGCCATCGCGCTTGCGCACCCGGATGGTCGGGTCGACGGCGCCAGCTTGGGCCGGCTTTTGAACTAGTGCTGCACGCCTGTCAGTCGCAGTGGCGGGGGCAGTAATTGGGCTGTGTTGTGACATCGGGACCTCCATGAAAGGAACTGATGGGACCGGGACTTGGGACTGTCCGGTGCATCCAAAGTCAAAGGGATACTGAGGCTCCCCGCAGAGCCCACTTTAGGACCCCATGGGGAACTGACGTATGCCTCGAATTAGACAGGGCGAACAGCTCTATAACCAGCATATCTAGTGCCGCCTTGAAGCGTCAACCACTATCTATAGTGTAGCCTAGACCCCTTGGGGACCAGGCGATTCACCAGACCCCGAATGTAACTGAAAACTAAATGGGGGCAAGAGTTGAGGCAGAATCTTTTTTTCTTATGAAAAAAAATCGCGTCTCGCTGGGGTCTTAGGTACCAGCCGCCAAACATGATTTGCTGTGGTAAGACAGGTAAAGAACGCCATGACCGGAGGTAGACATGCCGCAGCTGTACCGTCCAGGAGTCGAGTTGAACTATGAGGTTTGGGGCGACCAAGGCCAATGGGTCACTCTGATTAACGGCCATAATCGGTCACTTACGGACTTTAAGCTCTGTGGGCGTTATCTGGTAGAGAGAGGCTGGCGTGTTCTTGCTGTCGATAACCGCGGGGCAGGCCTGACAAAAACATCGGCGGCCTTTACGATCGCCGACATGGTCGCTGACATTGGTGCCGTGTGGGAGGCTGAGGCCATCTCGCGCACACGCGTCCTGGGTATCTCTATGGGCGGTTTCTTGGCCCAGATCCTGGCGGTTGAAAGAGCTGCCCGCGTAGCTGCCTTGGTCCTCGTGTCCACCGCGATGAATCAAGCCCACATCCAGCGTGACGAGGCACCGTGGACTGCAGACCCCGAGCTTTGCGAGGCAAAGCTGAAGCCCTATTTCACCGCGGACTTTGCCAAGCGAAACGAACTGCTTATTCGCAGCATGGCCAAGCAAATCGCCAAGTCGGTGGCGGACGGGGATTTCGCCGCCCGCAGTAACGCTCAGCGGCAAGCCATGGCGGGGCTTGACCTTGTAAATCTGGCGCCGCGCATCAAGGCGCCAACCCTGGTCATCCACGGCGAGGACGATCAAGTTATTCCGGTTGCCGCTGCCTATGAACTAGCGAGCGCGATCAAAGGCGCCAAGCTAGAGCTCATACCTGATACCGGTCATCTCTTGTTGGCTGAGCGACCCAAGGAGTTATATGGCCTTATCGCGCAATTCTTTGCGAGCACCTCAGGTGGCTACTCCTAGGTTATCAGGCAGTCGCCACGGAGCCAGTGAGACCCGCAACGAGTCGCACCTCGGTCTCACTCATGCCAAGCTCGGTGGCGACAGCAGCCGGAGAACGACCGCGAGCCAGGAGCAACCTGGCATCGGCATATTTTTTGTCTTCGATTTCGGCGATCACATCCTCGAGCGGAACGCGGCTGTCCAGAAGGCGACAAATCTTTTCGCCGCGAGCAAGTAGATTCTGTAGACTTGTCTTCTGATCCTCGACGCGCCGCAGCATCGACTCTAGGTAGGTCTGTTTTCTTGACAGTTCTTTGAGTGGGTCCGCAAACCGCTCTGTAAGATCGCTAACCACTTGCTCCATCTCTTTAGCGATCGTGTGGGCTCCCGACTTCACCTCTTGTTCGGCCTCGGTTGCCAACTTGACCGCCTTATCAAGGGTCGAACGTGCCTTGGCCTGAGCCGCTTCAAGTTCTTCCTGAACCGTGTTCCGGAGATCGGCTAGTAAGCGACGCTCCTCGGTCAATTCAGCCACAAGCTCTAAGTGGGTTTCCCGGCGTCGGCTCAGGGTATAAACCGCCACCATTAAACCTAGATCTAAAAAGATCAGTGCTGCGATCAGTATGCTCGTCATTTAGCCGTCCTGGAGGTATGACTTGAGAACTTGTTCGTCAACTTCATCCATGTTGACCATTTGGACTAGAACCAGTTTCTTCTTACCGCGCTTACCGACGTCTGTTGATTTGACGACTTTAGCTAACACTTTAAAGGTGCCGGGGGTGTCGACACGTCTATATTCCACTAATCGCTGCTTACGGTTCCAGTAGTCTGGCAGGGAAATATGAATTTTAAGGAGTGTGCCCTGGGCGTACTCATGAGTGCCCTGAAATTCTATGCCGTGCGGACTTATGTGAAGTGTCTGGGCCTTCTGTTCCCCGTTGTCTTCGACTAGTCCGTAAGGTTTCACGTCGACCACTACTTTACGGTTAGAGCGCGGATATTTTTTAATGAGGTCTTCGTCGAACCCATCATTTGCAGCTTCCTGCTCTGCTCCATCGACTGGGGCTTCTGGGGTTGGATTGGTCGTCACTACGGCCGTTGGGTCGAGGGGGTAACTGTTCTGATCTGCCATAGGTGGAGACTCCTCTAGCTCGCCTGTTTCTTAGCGTTATGAGCCTGAAAGATCTTTGCTAGCTTGTCCTGTAGTGTCTGTCCGGTAAACGGCTTGACGACGTAGTTGCTAACACCTGCCTGTACAGCGTCCACGATGTTTTGCTTCTCTGCCTCCGCAGTAATCATCAAAAAAGGTAAGTGCTGAAACTTTGGGTCAGCCCGTACGGCTTTGAGAAAATCCAGACCGGTCATATTGGGCATGTTCCAATCGGAGCAAATAAATTCAATGCCGGGTACACTGCGCAGGGTTTCCAGTGCCTTTGCGCCGTCCTCGGCCTCAATGAAATTCTCGTAGCCAAGTTGTTTAAATAGGGTTTTGACGATCCGCCGCATGGTCGGGAAGTCGTCGACTACCAGGATTTTCATGTTACGATCGCCGACAGCCATAGCTGCTCCTGTCTCCTCAGATGACCCACTCAGTCGATAAGAAGATTCTTCAATTTAGCCCTAAGTTTAGTCACCGCTTGGGTGTGTAGCTGACTGACGCGTGATTCCGTTACCTCGAGAATTTTGCCGATTTCCTTCAAGTTTAGATCTTCGTAGTAGTAGAGCGATAAGACTAACTTTTGCTTCTCTGGAAGCTCTTCGATATTTTTTATGAGGAGCTGCCGCACACCCTTGCTTTTGAGCTGAGTAAACGGGTTTTTCGATCCGACGTTCTCAAGACATTCCAGTAGGCTTTTACGATCGTGTTGATTGGGACCAGCTAGCTCATCGATAGAGAGCATCGTCACCGCTTTGACCTTGGCGACCATACCGTGGTAACCATCGAGGCTCATTCCCAGCTGAGCCGACACTTCTGAATCACTAACTGCCCTGCCAAATCGTTGTTCGAGCTCTTGGTATGTGCGTTCGATTTTTTTGGCCTTATCCCTGACGCTGCGTGGCACCCAGTCTTGCGAGCGCAGCTCATCTAAAATGGCACCCCTGATCCTAAATTCTGCGTAGGTCTTGAATTTATTGTCGCGACTAGGGTCGTACTTCTGGATAGCGTCCATGAGGCCGATCACACCAGCGCTAATGAGATCGTCAATGTCGATGTTCGACGGCAGGCGCGCGGCAATGCGTTGGGCCACGAACCTTATCAATGGAGCGTAGTCCATGATCAGCTGGTCACGTAGCTTGCCATCAACCCCTTGGGTGTCCTGCTTATAGCGTTTGACAAGGCCTTTCATTTCGCTCCTTCCACTCGAACCGGCTCCTGCCTGAGCAGGCTACGCCAAAAATCTTGAGCATCAGCGTGTTGGTTGGGTGCGGACATTCCCAGCAATTTCCGCGCTATCTGCGACCAGGCTTGACCAGATATCGTGTAAGTCGACTGTTCCGAAGCAGCGCGTCGCTGCATGACCGACCTGGTTACCTGGGGATCCAGGGGTACATGGCCAGCATAAGAAACTTGTACGTTAAGGAATCGCATTGCTACTTCGGTGATCCTCGAGGCGGACTTTAGTCCTTCACTCTCTATTCTGGTTTGGTTGATCATCAAATGCGGTCTCTTTACACCGTGAGATTCGGCTAGAACTTTGATCAAGGCATACGCGTCGGTAAGGGCATGAGGCTCTGGTGTGGTCACAACAAGGACTTGGTCAGCTATTGAGCAGAAGTGAGTTACATTGCTAGCGATTCCTGCTCCAGTATCAATGAATAGAATATCGTAAGTTTTGTTTATACTTGGAATTTGATCGATGATTTGCTGTTGTTGGACGTAACTGAGATTTGTAAGGCTGGCGATGCCTGAGCCAGAGGGGATGACATCGATACCGAGAGGCCCGGTGAGGATAATATCTTGCAGGGACACATGCCCGTCTAAAACATCTCTTATATTGTAGCGAGCCTGCAGTCCTAGCACAACGTCGACGTTAGCTAGTCCCATGTCGCCGTCCAAAATTAGCACCGAGTGGCCCATCCGCTGCGCCGCAACAGCCAGGTGTACTGTGCTTAAAGTTTTGCCAACGCCACCTTTACCGCTGGTGACTGCAATAACCTTAGGTGCCTTAGCACCTCCCTGAATTGACCGTACTTTAGACACGAGACCTCCGTTACAGGCCAAAGATACGCTCGATCACCCGCTCCCGCGTGGATCGTTCGATGTCGTCTGGGATTTGTTGGCCGATGGAAAAGAAACTAAGCGGTATCGACCACTTGCGAGAGGCGTTGAAAATCTCACCAAACGCCCAACTTTCATCTAACTTGCTGAAGATGAGACTGTTGATGCCGAGATTTAGAAAGGCGCGAATCTCCTGTTCAACCTGAGATTCTTTAGACGTTGCTGCTACACACAGATGAAAGTCGATTGGAATCCCTTTAGCCTTGATTTCTGAAAGCGCGGTAATGGCCATGGGATTTTTTGGACTTACACCAGCAGTATCAATGAGCACCAGCTCCACTTCTTTGTGAGTTTCTGGGATCTTGAGAAGGTCCTCCGGAGTAGAGGCCGCTACAAACGGCAATCCAATTATTTTGCAGAATATTCGCATCTGCTCTGTGGCTGCCAGACGCTGATGATCGAGGGATGCAACTACCACTTGATGCTTTTCCTTCAGAGCATACATAGCTGCTAGCTTAGCGGTGACCGAAGTCTTGCCCACACCGGAAGCACCGATAATTGCCTGATAGGATGTAGATCCGGTCATAACGGACCAGCGTGGTGCAATCTTGATACGTTTCATCATCCAGCGAATGGCTTGATCGCGGAAATAGCTCTCGCCATCCTGCGCCTCTGGAGGCGGAAGTGCTCGCAAGTGTTTTACTAACTCGGCGGTACTCAGATCGCTAACGCCCATCAAGCGGAGCTGTCGTTCAAGTGGCACCATTTCCTTAGGCAAATCATGAATGGAAGACCCCTCCTTAGTGCGAAGGGCCTCGGTGACAAGTATCTTAAGCTCCTGTAGACCGGCCTCTATTGCTTGGACTTGCACTTTGGTGGCAGCCGTATCAACTAATGCGGAAAGTCTAGCCTGGAGATGCTCAATCCCAATGTCGCTGGTTGAAGGTGTATCCGGTGCGTAGCGACTGGAAGCGCCTTTTTTGGTGCTACCAGCTGTTGCTGCTGTGATTTCGTAGACGAGGCCTTTTCCACCCGGCGCTGGTCTCTCCCGCGTGGAAAGTATGACGGCGTCAGTGCCGAGTTCGCGCTTGACCGCTTTGATGGCGTCCTTCATCGAAAACGCTTCGAAAGTCTTTACATCCATCCGGGTGGGCTCCAGAAACGGTGGGGCTAATCAAGGATAGGTAGCTTGGGATTGGTGGGTCGAAGACGAGATTAGAGAGATACGGTACCGATATTTTTTGACTGAATATCGCTGGGTATTTCGTCAAATGCGAGAACTACCAGGCCCGGAATAAAACGTTGGACTAATTTACGTAAGTCCCAGCGGATGCGCGAACCACAAACAAGAATAGGCTGAGTTCCAGTTGATTCAAAATGACGCATGCATTCGGCAATACTGTTGAGAAGGCGTTGGGCGATTTCTGGCTCGACATTGAGTGAGGTGCTGCCGTCTTCCTGATACTGAAGTCCTGCTACCAGAAGGTCTTCGACAGCGCGGTCAAGGGAGGTAATAATCAGCTGGCCGTCCGGAGTTACGTACTTTTTGATGATACCACGACCCAGCGACTTGCGCACATGTCTTGTCAACGCGTCAGGATTGCGCACGATTTTGCAGTGATCGGCAAGGCTTTCGAAAATAGACAATAAATCCCGAATGCTGACATTTTCGGCAAGAAGATTTTGCAGAACCTTAACGACGTCACCAAGCGTGAGCCTATCCGTTGCTACGACCTCCTCAACCACCTTCTCATTTTCACGCTTAAGACGCTCAATCAGGGAATGCACCTCTTGTCGGCCAATAAGTTCGTGGGCGTGATCCTGAATCAGCTTGGTTAAATGCGTCACAATCACTGTCGCGCTATTGACGACTGTATACCCGCGGAACGTGGCTTCATCACGCTGACTTGGAGTGATCCAGATAGCGTCGAGACCATAAGCTGGTTCCTTGGTCCGATGACCATCGATCGGTTCCATGACGTCACCGGGGTCCATCGCTAGGAACCGTCGTGCCATCAGTTTACCCTGACCAATCATGTTACCCTTCAACATGATCTGATACTCGTCAGGCCGTAACTGAATGTTATCCCTAATCATCACCATGGGGACGATGATGCCGATGTCTTGTGCGAATTGCTTGCGCGCCGAAACAATACGCTCAAGGACCTCGCCATCTTGTTGCGTGTCGACTAAAGGCACCAATTCGACACCTACCTCAAGCGTTAACGTGTCGAGATGCAGGAGTTCAACTACGGCGTCACCCTTACCCTCAGGTTTTATCTTCTCATCAGCGGCGGCAAGTTTCAGGGTGTCGCGACGCACGATTTCGCTCGATGCGTAGCGACCAAGCATGACAAAGCCGGCAGAAAGGATGGAGAACGGTAAAAAAGGCATACCTGGAATCAGTGCCATGACGGCCAATAAGGCAGAACACACATACATAGCTTTTGGGTGTACAAAGAGCTGACTTGAGAGCTCTTCGCTGAGGTCTGTGCCACCACTCGCACGGGTCACCACGATACCAGAGGCCGTGGATATCACGAGCGCTGGAATCTGTGAAACCAGCCCGTCACCAACGGTTAGTAAGGTGAATTTTTGCGCCGCGTCCGCAAAACTGAGCTTATATTGAACGACGCCAAGGATCAGACCGACAATGATATTAATACCAGTGATGATAAGTCCAGCGATAGCATCGCCACGGACGAACTTACTCGCACCGTCCATCGCACCGTAGAAATCGGCTTCATGTTCAATTTTCGAACGACGCCTTTTGGCCTCATCGCGATCGATGAGCCCTGCATTTAGCTCGGCGTCAATTGCCATCTGCTTACCTGGCATAGCATCCAAAGTGAACCGGGCGCCAACCTCGGCAACCCTACCGGCACCTTTGGTGATAACTATGAAGTTAATGATGACAAGAATGACAAAGATTACGAAACCGACAAAGTAATTACCGCCAACAACAAACTCGCCGAAGGCTTGAACAACCTCACTGACGTTACCATTGGCACCGTTAAGTAACACACTTCGCGTCGTTGCCACGTTAAGGGCGAGTCTGAAGAGAGTGGTTAAAAGTAGGAGTGTCGGGAATGTGCTAAATTCCAGCGGTTCTTTGACATAAATTGATATCAGCAAAATCATGAGTGACACTGTGATGGAAACGGACATCAAGAGGTCGAGCATGAAAGGCGGTAGCGGTACCACCATCATAAGGATAATGGCCACGACGCCGAGCGCGAATTGTACGTCCGTACTCCTGAGCGCCGTCAAGAAGACATTACCGCCAGCGCCCGTCTCTACAATTTGGGTTTTAGCTGTTTGCGCCATTTACCCCTCTCTTCTTTGGAATGGACCGACCCTTGAGGCGGAATACGTAACGGATGATCTCTGCCACGGTCTTGTAAAACTTATCCGGAATCTCCTCGCCCTCTTTAACCGTGGCGTAGAGCTCTCTAGCTAAAGGACGATTCTCGATGATAGGGATTTGCGATTCTTTTGCGGCTTCACGCATATTGAGAGCTAGAAAATCGACGCCTTTGGCGAGAAGAATCGGCGCTCGATCACCCATCTCGTATCGCAAAGCGATAGCATAGTGAGTCGGGTTAGTGATCAGTACGGTCGCAGTTTTTGTCACGGCTATGGTTTTGCGTGCGGCAAAATCGCGCTGCATACGTCGCATTTTTGCTTTGACGTTTTGATCAACCTCGCGGCGTTTGAAGTCTTCCTTGACCTCCTGCTTGGTCATCTTCATCTTGCGCTCAATGCTGAAGAAGTTCCAAAGGTAGTCAACGCCAGCAATAATGAGCAGAAAGCCGGCGACCGCCCAAAAGAGCATTTTCGTGATGCCGCCCCAATAATTCCAGGTTGAATTCATTGGGTAATTCATAAGCTCTGGCACGCGGACCCATTCGCTCCGTAGAATCAGGTAAGCGACAGTAGCTACTGCGATCATCTTCGCAATGTTTTTTAGAAGCTCGAGTACAGTCTGAAAAGTGAACATCCGGGCTATGCCAGAGAACGGCTCCAATCTGGAAAAGTCGGGAGTTACCCGTTCCCAAGACCAGTTTAGGCGTGTTTGAGCTAATGTCAGTGCAACTGCAACGGTGGAAGTTATAAGAAAAAGCGGGATAATTAGCTTAAGCAGAATCATCCAATTGTCGTTACTAAAAGCTATAATGTTGTTGCCGTCGATCCGCCTTGTGGCCAAAGATTCAAAGCTCGCGGTCATCATTCTTGACAGCGCTTTGAGATAGCTTGGGGCAGCACCACCAATTGCAATGACGCAAGCCACCAAAATAAAGACCGACGTCAACTCTCGTGACATCACAACCTGGCCACGCTCGCGGAACTCGTCTCGTCGCTCCGGCGTGGCCTCTTCAGTGCGGTCTTCGGAACTGGCGCCTTCGTCAGCCATCGTTCATTGCGCCTAACTTAGTGGTGGTTATAAAACTGGAATCAGGGATGGGTGTGGGTTGTAGTCAAGCCGAGGATTGCACTGTGAATTTGACCCTTAACTTCGTCAAAGTGAGTGCCCATCCAGTTGGGAAAAAGTGGGAGCGTAGCGACGTAGATGACCAGCCCAACTGTGAAACTAAGCGGGAAACTCATGGTGAATGCATTCATATTGGGGACAGCGCGCGCGACCAGTCCCAATGCAGCCATCGTAAAGAGTAATGCGACTAGAATCGGAGCAGCTAATTCGATAGCGATGGTTAGTATGCCTCCAGTTAGTTTGACGATGATGTTGGCGGACGTACCTGTGAAGTTTGCGGCTCCGCCTGGAATCAAAAGGAATGTGTCTGCAATTGCTGTGAAGAATATTTGGTGTAAGTCGAGAGATAAAAAAATTAGCATGATGAGCATGCGATGCATGGCCGAGAAGCCGTCCATCTTCTCGTTATAATCGGGCAAATATAGATTGGCCGTTCCAAATCCCATTTGATAGGCAACTACTGCCGCAGCCATCATCATGCCGTCAAATGCGATCCGTGCACAGAAGCCAATGGTAAGCCCAACAAGAACCTCGCGTAGCACGTAGGAGCTCACAACCAGTACATCCGCATTCAGGTTAGGTGGCCACTGCGGCGGGATAACCCCGTAAATACCTATAGTGATAGCTAAGGCAAGTAAAACTCTGACTCGGATAGGCGTAGGAGAATCCCCGATCATTGGTAGCGCAAATAGAATGGCGCCGATGCGAAGAAAGGCCAGCGCACCAATTAGTAACTGATTTGGATTCGGCAACGCTTGCATAGTTTAGCGATTTACTCCCGGAATCCCGTTGAAAATGTCGGTTGTGAATGCCGTCATGATCTGGATGATCCAGGGCCCGCAAACCATAAGAGCCAGTGTAATCATGAGTATTTTAGGGACGAAGGAGAGTGTCTGCTCTTGTATTTGGGTGGCGGCCTGGACGACTGAGATAGCGACACCGGTGACAAGTGCCGCTATGAGCACGGGAGCCGAGATTTGCATCGCTACCATGACGGCTCTTGCGCCTAAGTCAATTACGGTCTGATCTGTCATGTGATTTGACCTCTACACGTTGAAACTTTTAACAATGTTTTCGACGATTAAGGTCCACCCATCTACGAGGACAAAAAGTACTAATTTAAACGGGAGAGACACCACGGTTGGTGGCAACATCATCATCCCCATGGCCATCAGAATCGAGGAGACCACCATGTCAATGATTAGAAATGGGATGTAGACTAGGAAGCCAATTTGAAAAGCTGTCTTCAGCTCACTGACCATGAATGCTGGCATAAGCGTTGTCATCGAAACGTCACTCGAATTGCGAGGTTTGGGTTTTTTCGCGATATTGAAGAACATAGCTAAATCGGTCTCATGGGTCTGTGCCAACATGAAGTTGCGAACCGGCTTTAACAGCTCGTCGAATGCCTCATCTTGTTTGATTTTCTTTTCAACGTAGGGGGTGTAGGCCTTGTCTTTGATATGCTCGATTACAGGTGACATGGTAAATGCTGTGAGAAAAAGGGAGAGTCCGACAATGACCTGATTGGGTGGCATCGAGCTGGTTCCAAGAGCTTGTCGTACGAAACTGAGGATTACGAGAATACGGGTAAACGATGTCATCATTAACATAATTGCTGGAGCTACTGACAAGATCGTCAAAATAGCCACAATTTTCATCGCCGGAACTAGGTCCGTAGGATCATCGGTTTCCTTTAGGTCGATTCCGATCGTTGGTATCTTACCATCTGCAGCAAATGCTTGGCAGGGAATACAGAAGCCCAGCACAACGCTGAGCAGAAATATGACCAAGGCGCACTGTCTCATAGAGGATGTCATCAAATACTCCGAAGAGTTTTGAGTTTTTCGCGGATCATACGTGTGACGTCGTCAATAGCTTCTTGAGGAGCGGACGGGGAAGAGGAAGAAGCGGTGGGCTTGACGCTTGGTTTGTTTGTAGCTGCTCTCGCCTTCGGTGCCGCCACCGTTTGGATACCTTCTTCACTTATGGCTATGTTTACCCGTGATCCCACCGCAGGTACCCCTGGATTGGGCGTAGACAGTTTAGTCTCAGCCACCGGCTTTTTTGCAGGTGCCGGCGCGAGTTTCATCGGAATTGCGTCACTCGACTCGGAAAGTTGCGTGGCAAAGTCTTTTGTGGCCTGGATCATCGGTGGCGGCACGGGTTTTTGAACGGGAGCCCTGTGATTATTTGTGGAGGATGTTCCAATGGTTGTTAAAAACGATACATTCTCAGGGGTGACGCCAATCAAAATTTTCTCACCGCCCACCTGCAACAGCGATACTTTCTGACGTGCGGCTAGATTGAGTGAGGCGAGGGTTTTGATTGTGACGGGACCATCGTCAAGAAATTCGTCTGCCCCAGATTTACGACGGCGTCGGAATGGCCGCATCATTTTGACAGCGATCAACAGGGCAAACATGACAGCCGAAAACGCCGAAACTTGAGTGAGTTTCGATTGGAAGTCGAAGCCACTATGGCCAACGGCCTGACGTTCTTTAATCTCGGCTTTTAGGCGCTCGCTTGGTGCAGGTTCGTCATGTGTGACCTGCGTGGACGCAATTACCTGTTCAGCGGTGGTTTCTGATAACTGCGGTGGTCCGACAACATCTATTTTTCTCTTGTCAGGGAACGAAGCCAATGCATTTGCATTTGCCTCTTGTAGCTTGTTGTGATCAATGGTTAGGACAATGCGATTGCCTAGGGTTTCCGTCTCAAGCGCTTGCTTCACTGTCGCCGCGTCTTTCTCGACAAAAAAGCGTAACCCGGCATCACTCGGGGTCAATTGGACGGCAGCAACTTTGGGGATGACTTTAGTCTCGGTGTCAAAAAATTTCCCCGGTTCTGGGACTAACGTCCCTGGCAATATCAATTGCAAAAACGACCCATGATCCTGCACGGGTCCAAGCTTGGACCAAGTCGGCTCATGGTTCAGGCGGATGTTAATTGTAGAAAGACTACCGTCTTCTTCACCATCAATCGTGCCAAGTGTAAGAGGTTCCGTACCACTAGTAGCTGAGTCTTGAGTCGGCACTTGATCTTTAGCAGATCCGATCGTGGTCAATAGATTCAGCGCAAATCCAGCGAGCAATGCCCTCGCGCGGTTGTGATTAAACATCTGAGCTACTCCTCCGAAAAATCAGCTAGCTTTTTCAGCGCCTGAAACGTCTCCGAGACCAAACTGTGAAACTACATCCGTAAGACGGACGCCAAATTTCTCGTTGACCACGACTACTTCGCCCATAGCCACTAATTTATCGTTTATGAGAATTTCCATCGGTTCACCGGCGATTTTATCGAGCTCAATCACGGATCCCTGGCCAAGCTGCAATAAGTCGTTGACTAGCATTTTGGTCCGGCCCAACTCGACGGACACTTTGAGAGGGATGTCGAGGATCATTTTCAGTTTCGAAAAATCGGTCTTTGAAGCTCTGGCTTCCTCTCCAGAGGTCCCGCCAGTATCAGCTTTTCCGCCTTCTCCACTTGCTTCAGAAAGCGCCTCCTCGAAATCGGCACCTAGCCCGAAATCCTCCGGATTAACGCTGCCCTCATTAGCCATGGGAGTCTCCTTCGACAGAAATTTCTCGGGTCAATTTTTTCGATGGATTATTCTGAAAGCGATTCAACAATACGTAGGGCTCGGTTGCCTCTAAGTAGGCCAGGGATGCCGCGGAATTTGGGAATGCCCTCGACAAGGATATCGAGGGGATTAGTGGCATCGGAATTTAGCTGGATGATATCTCCGGCCTGTAGTTCCATGAGGTCACGCATGGTGATGTCTGCTTCGCCAAGCTTGACGTTGATATTGGCAGCGGTTCCCATGATTTGTTCTTTAATGCGGTTGATCCAAATAAAGTCAACCTCAAGTTGCTCACTTTGGAAGCCGACCGATAATTTGGATTTTATCGGTTCGAGAGTCGCGTAGGGGATGACCACTTTGATGGTACCCGAGACCTTTTCCAGTTCGACGTCAAAGGTTGTGGCGATGACAACGTCGGAGGGCGGTACCACGGCGACAAATTGGGGATTTATTTCGGTACGGCTGTAGCCGACTTTAAGGGGGTAAACTGGCTCCCAGGCTTTCTCGTAATCATCGATAGCGGCCAAGACCACGCGGCGGGCAATTTTAATTTCAATTTGCGTAAAGTCTTTACCCTCGATTTTCGTGTACGGGACGTCATTGCCTCCGAAGAAGCTGTCGACGAGGGCATAGAGTAGTTTAGATTCAATGACTAGTACTGCGGCGCCACGAAGCGGATCTAGGCGTAGAATATTTAAGCACGAGGGCAAAGGGAGTGAGTTCATGAATTCACTGAATTTTAGAGGCCCCGTTGAATTGACGCTCAAATTCGCAATTTTGCGGAGGGCGTTCGACAGCGTGACGCGGAATAAGCGGACAAAACGGTCATGAATGATATCAAGTGTCGGCATCCGCCCACGAATGATCCGGTCTTGGTTTGCCAGATCGTACTGGACGATGCCTTGTTGGCCCTCCGGCGCTCCTGACTCTTCGGTGTCGACACGGTTGTCCGACACCGCAGACAGGAGGGCGTCGACCTCGTTCTGGGATAGAACCTGGTTCATTGGATACCTTTGTTAGTTGCGGGTCACTCGATGAGGATGTCAGTGATGTAAACGGCGTCGATCTTGTGGTTCATGTATTGATTGATGCGGTCGTAGAGTTCTTTACGAAGCTGATTCTTGCCGTCAGGGCCTAGTAGGAATTCACGTGTTTTGCGACTCACTACTGCAATAGCGACATCGCGGAGCTGAGGTAGTCTTTTATCAATTTCGGTGCGAGTGATTGGCTCGCAATCATATTCAACAGCAATCTCGAGTCGCATGTAGTGATTTTCAAGCGGATTGCCAAGATTTAGGTGGAATGGTGGAACGTTGGCAGTGCAGCCGAAATCTACACCTTCGACTTTGGTGGTTTTTGGATCTATTTTCTCTGCGGCCTTGGCGTCGCCGCCGCCACCATGACCGCCACCACCGCCGTGCTCGTCTTTTTTCTCACCATGGCCGCCGCCGTGCTCGTCTTTTTTCTCACCATGGCCGCCGCCGTGCTCGTCTTTTTTCTCACCATGGCCGCCGCCGTGCTCGTCTTTTTTCTCACCGTGGCCGCCGCCGTGCTCGTCTTTCTTCTCGCCGTGGCCGCCGCCGTGCTCGTCTTTCTTCTCGCCGTGGCCACCGCCGTGCTCGTCTTTTTTCTCACCGTGGCCACCGCCGTGCTCGTCTTTCTTCTCGCCGTGCTCGCCGCCTTCATCTCCCTCGGCGTGTTCGTCGGATTTTTCAGACTTGGCCTTGGCGGAACTACCACTCGCGAGGAAGAACCCCACGCCACCGCCGATGCCAAAGAGCGCCAGAACACCGCCGATAATCATGATCAACAGCTTCTTCTTCTTGCTCTTGGCGGCTTCTTCTTCGGGGGAAAGCTCCGCCTTGTCCGCCTTGGCTTCTTCTTTTTTTTCTGCTTTAGACATAAGACCTCTTGGGACCTTCAATACAAGAGCTGTGCCAATTTTTGCCGGCCACTAGGCGAAGGCTGCCTATTCTCTTCGGACGGTTGGGGCTCAAGGGTTAGGTGAGAGGGTATATGCAATATCAGTGTCAAAAGTTTAGCTTTTAGGCATTATTGAACATTGCAGGACTAACTCAAGGTTTTTGGTTTTTCGTCAAAATGTGCGTCACTATTTTGACGCAGAGTGGGCGTCAAATTTCTGGCGTTGTCGCCAAATTTCCGACGCTTTTTGTCCCAGTGAGGAGGAAGCATGCGGTCGCAAGTAGTAAGAGTGCTGCCAGTGGTTCTCATCAGGTTCGCGATCGTTGGACTGTCGCTTCAATCCTATCTTGGTTTGGCGGTCGAACAGTTAGCTGCCGAGCAACGACCAAGGACGACGACCCTCAGTTATGGTGTGGATGCGGATCTTACCTACGTGGATGTACTACAGGGACTCAAGTTAATTGGGGCAGTCGGTGACGCTGGTGGGCTGGACGCACAAGTTGGGGCTTATCCACGCACCCTCGGGCTAAGCCGTCTACGCGCCGTTTTCGATTGGCAAACTCCTCAAGGCATTAGCTTTCGCTTAACGCTGCGGCCAGATTCCCTATCACGACGCGATGAGTCCGGAGCTGATTTCGTGCCCCGGGAGTTTGATACCCGAAGCGGCGACAGCGGGATGAAACCCTTGCCGACAATCCGCGTCATTGATGCCTACCAAATAAATCTCCCAGTGGCAGATAACCTGACTACAGGGGTAGGTGTGTTTGAAGCATTTCGCCCCAACAAATCGGCCTATCGTCCGATCCTCGGCTTTGGACTAGATGTAATATTACCGGCCAAGTTTTCCGGATTGCTGCTTGATTGGCATTCCAGTTCCACTGTCATTGCCACGGCAGCCGTGCCTAATCCCAAGTTGCAAAAGCCAGCATTTAATGCGCAGTTTTATTACTTCTTGGGCGACCAGGATCGCGGAGAGCTAATCAGTGGTCACGGCGGGTCTTATGATGTGGGGCCAAGTGCTAAAGACCCCTATCAAGGCGGCGCAGTCTCATTGTCTTGGCGTCCGACTACTCAAGTGGAACTAAGTGGCACTGGTGGGTACCTTAGGTCGTCGGAGCTCGGTGGTGCATACGACAGTGTTTTCAGTCAACTCACCATCAATAGTGGGTTTGATACCTGGAACCAAAGGCACCGTCTCAGTTTCGATACTCGGTACGAGAAGGACCATGGTCGCAGTGGTGTATCACCACAAAATCTCCTTAGCGGGGCATTGAGCTTAGCTTTGGGGACAGGGCCTGACACCGCCGTGCTTCTCGGTGTGCGGGCCGGCCGCGGTTCCCGATGGACGGCATTCAGTAGCCAGCGCTCCAAAACGGTGAGTCTTAGCGGCTATCAAGGCGAGACTGGCTACCAAGCTATCGTCGATGGCGGTTTAAAACTTGCACTACTAGCCACAAGGGAATTCCGCACTATGAATACGGATGGCCAGGAACTAGGTGGATTCCAGGATGCCGATGGATCTAAAAACTTGATTCACCGGGTAGGCCTCGAGATTTCGTATCAATTGAACGCCAATGACTAAGGTAGTTTGACAATGTCGCCAAACAATTTTGTCAGTATGCCAAGATCTGCCTATGCGATCGTGATTACGTGCGGCCTAACGGGCTTTGGAGGCGGTAGACTGGCCATGGGTCAATCAGCAACTGTCTCTGCAGCTGCCGCAGCAACACCGGTGCTGGGGCTACGCGTCGATTGTATGCATGATTTCAACGCCACCAATGGCTCCGCGCAGCAATGCTTAAGTCTATCTGGGCTAAGTGTCGATTTGAATCAGGAGTCCAGTCCAACGTTGAGTGCCAAAATTAGACTGGACCCCTTTGCCACGCCCCGCCCTTCCCGAGCCACGTCGCCTCTGCGCGCCAACTTGCCCGCCGCCGGCGACTCAGCCATGGGCATCATCGATCAAGCTCGACTGACGTGGATTGCCCGTCCAAGCCTGGAGCTGTCACTGAGGAGCTACGAGGGGGCTACGTTACTGCCAGCAGTGAGTGGTCTGGCGATGGCGAATCAATTGATGGATGCCGGGTGGAAGCAACTCGCCCTGACCCTTGATTACAATCTGAACGCGTTGATTCCGACGCGCGTCGTACTGGCTGCTGGTAACGGGGAGGGGCAAACTGTGAGACCCGTCACACCCCAGCAATACTTTGGGGTGCGCGCGGAGGTCACCATCTTCGAACATTTGCAACTGAGTCTCGCTGGGGCAGCTAACGGCAACGACCTCGGCTCGGAGGAGCAAATTTACACCGGGCGGGTTCTGAAACAACGCTGTGGTATCAACGTGGACGAGGGGACCAAAGGCGGGGGTCATAGCACCAGACGGGCGGCCGTTGGGGTGACAGTCAGCGGTGCCCTTGTGGGCCTTGAAGGCCTGCGCCTCGGTGCTGGCTGGCAGTCGAACTTAACCAAGGATCTCGTTGCCGATAAAGGCGGATTCCCGTCCGTAGCTCAGATCGCTGAGGGCCGCTGTCAGCTTGACCCTGACTTGTATTTTGTCGAGGAGGAGGGGGTGCAAAGCAGCGTCCAGCGGACGACTCTCAATCTCAGTTTTCGGCATAATTTTTCTTCCGGTATGTATCTTGCCGGTGACTACTCGACCCGGCGTATCACCAGCCAGGGTGGTAGCCTCATTCGGTTGTGTGACTTTGGTGCCGATGGAGGCTGCGTCGCCGGGGCGCAAGGCAATACTTCTCTAGATCAAACGGCATGGACCATCGGGCTGGGTACGGCCTTGGCACCAAATCTTGATCTCTCCCTCGAATATTTCAGCGCCAGTTTTGACCGGCATTATGTAAACTTTTACTATCCGGGGGCAGATGGCCATGCTGATCGAGATTTCACCTTGTTCAATGCAAGGCTGGCTTATCGTTGGCAGTCATAATAGTCTCTGCTAACATGTCGGGGCGAGTAGTCGCTTTTTGGATTGGAGTTGCGATGCGTTTGAACCGCTCTATTGGATGGTTGGTGACAGCGAGCTTGGCAGTACTCTTGGCTTCCTGTTTGGAGCAGTACGATCCCAGCCGGTATACAGCAAAATCTGCTGCAGAGTGGAAGCAGTCGGTCAAGCCAGAGCAGAAGCTGACGGAAACGGGCGAGGTCCCGGCTACTGGTGGCGCCAAAGTTGTCAATCCCGAGGAACGCTATGCAACCATTTGCGCAAACTGCCATGGCGCCAAAGGTTACGGGGACGGTGCGGGTGGTTTGGCTCTAAATCCTAAGCCCCGGAATTTACATGACAAAGAGTGGCATGCAAAAGTGGACGACGCACACATTGTCAAAGTCATTACGTATGGCGGCCAGTCAGTTGGGCTTAGCGGCAGCATGGCTGCTTGGGGCTCAATCCTAAGCCAGGAAGAAGTCCTGGCATTAGTGCAGATGATACGTAAGTGGGGACAGGAATAACGACGTATAGTTGGCGTTACCAACCTGGTCACCCGAACCATTGTGAGGACTATTCATGACCTTCAAGCTACCTGAACTACCGTATGCTCTTGATGCCCTCGCTCCCGTGATGTCGCGCGAAACTCTCGAGTTCCACTACGGTAAGCACCATCAGCGTTACGTTGATAATCTCAACAAACTGGTTGCTGGATCCGACCTCGAGAAGAAATCTCTTGAGGAGATCGTAAAGACCAGTAAGCCAGGCGGCATATTCAACAATGCCGCTCAGATCTGGAACCATACGTTTTTCTTCCTTAGCCTTGCACCGCATGGCGTCAAGGTTAGCGGCAAGGTGAAAGACGCCATCGATAAGCAATGGGGCAGTTTTGACAAGTTCAAGGCTGAGTTTTCCGATGCTGCCGTTGGGTTATTTGGGTCCGGGTGGGTTTGGTTGACCCAGCTCCCTAACGGCACCTTGGCAATCGAAAAGACCAAGGATGCTGAAACCCCACTCACCAGTGGGCACAAGCCGCTCCTGACCCTGGATGTGTGGGAGCACGCGTACTACATCGACTACCGCAATGATCGTGCCCGCTTCATCAATGGCTGGTGGGATATCGTGAACTGGGACTTCGTCAACAAGCAGTTCCAGGCCTCTGTCTGAATCCTTACTGATATCTTGAGCCGCCGCGTGTGATCACGCGGTGGTGGATAACCTGTGGATAACTATTCTAGGCTGGGGAGTTATCCCAGGCCGTCATTTTCATCAGCCCATAGAGATGCAAGGGTTTCTCGTTTACGAGCGACTTTGTAGGCACCGCCGTCGACCAGAAGTTCAGGGGCTCTGGGCCTGCTGTTGTACTGAGAGGCCATCGACGCTGCATATGCTCCGCAGCCGCGGACCATTAAAAGGTCACCAGGGTTGGGTAGGGTCATCAGGCGATCCTTACCGAGATAGTCGCCGGATTCGCAAATGGGACCGACGATGTCACAGAGACTGCGCTCTGAGACGTGGGCAGGTGAGGTCACTACGCCCTCGATGGTGTGGTACGACTCATATAGTGTCGGGCGCACTAAGTCATTCATGGCGGCATCAACTACGACAAAATGACGGTCTGGCGTCTTTTTGACATTGATCACGCGCGTTAAGAGAATGCCGATATTTCCGACAAGTGATCGGCCTGGTTCGATAATCAAACTGAGACCCGTCGATTTTATCTCGTCAATCAGTGTCGCGGCGTAACTTTGTACACTTGGAGGATCCTCATGGCGATAGCGAATGCCGAGTCCCCCTCCCATATCGATGTGCTTGAGCTCGAATCCAAGCTGACGCACAGACTGGCAGAGTCCGGCCATTTGTCTTGCGGCATCGCGCAGAGGATTGAGATCTAGTATTTGGCTGCCAATGTGACATCCAAGTGCTACGAGTTTTAGGCCGGGCTGCCGCCGAATGGCATCGAGAAGCGCTGGTAGGTCGTGCTCGGCAATACCAAACTTAGTTGAGTACAGACCGGTAGTAATCTTGGCATTAGTTTGGGCGTCGATATTTGGATTAACGCGAATGCTAACTGCAGCGACTTTGCCCATGGTCTTAGCCAAGGTAGCTATCATCTCGACTTCAAACGGAGATTCGATATTGAACATCATGATGTTGGCGTTGAGGGCCCGTTCAATTTCATGAGCTTGCTTGCCTACGCCTGAGAATACAATTTTATCCGCAGGGGCCCCGGCTAGGAGGGCGCGTTCAAGTTCCCCGGCTGACACAAGATCAGCGCCGAAGCCGCAACCAAATATTTCCTTAAGTACAGACAAGTTACTGAGCGCTTTGACGGCAAAGCACGCTTGCGTAGGATACCCTTGGAAGGCGGCGCGCAAACTTTCACAATGGTGTCTGAGCATGGCTCGCGAGTAAACATAGGCTGGCGTCCCCTCAGTTTTTGCTAACTGAGTTAAATCCACCGCTTCACAGAAATAGCGTCCGGCTTTAACTTGAAACTGATCCACTGGGATTAACTCTTATGCAAGGGCCCAGGGCCGTTTGGGTTAAAGGTGTGTGAACCCTGCGGTTGATGATCTGGTGGTGTTGCAGCAACAAGCGGAGTCTGATCTACCAGGGTTTGCTCCGCCTGATTTTGGTCCACCTGAGGCTGGTCAGCCTTTGTGTGTTCCACCACATCGCCACTGTTTTGTAGCAGTCCTTGTAGCTCTTGACGCACATCTTGTACTGGTTGCAGAGATTTGCGGATGGACTCCGCCTCTTCGCGGCGGATTTCGTCCTCAGCCTCGCGAATCACCTGCTCAAAGCTAGATCTCACATCATTAGCGGTCCTTCGTAGATGCACGAACAGGCGCCCCGCTTGTTTCATGACTTCGGGTAGACGCTTCGGACCGACCACAACTAAAGCCACAACAGCAATAATGATTAGCTCAAAAAAACCAATCCCAAACATAGCCCACCTTTCCTTGTCGTCTGACGCCACACCTACTCTAGTGGAATCCTGCCGCAACTTAAACTATTACTGAGCGTGATCGTGTGTACTTGAGGATTGTCGCCATGCAAAAAATCATCACTTGGAATGTCAACTCGATCGGGCAGCGCCTGGCACGATTACTTGCATTGCTCGACCGATGGGCCCCTGATGTGGTGTGCCTGCAAGAGCTCAAGTGTATCGACGAAAACTTCCCCCTAGCGGCGATAGAAGCGGCTGGTTACCATGCGGTATTTCACGGTCAAAAGGCCTTTAACGGCGTAGCGCTCCTTAGTCGCGAGCTGCCGCTAGAAGCAATCAAGGGGCTTAACGACAACGTAGACGATCCCCAGGCACGGTTCATCAGCGCTAGATTTGGCGAGCTGACGGTAGCATCGGTTTATGTGCCAAACGGTCAGACCGTCGGATCTGAGAAATACTTCTACAAGCTCAACTGGTTAGAGCGCCTGCGCCAACATTTGGCGGCGCACTATAACCCTGAAGACTCAGTGATCGTCGCGGGTGACTTTAATATCGCCCCAGCCCCCATGGACACCCACGACCCAGCAGTTTGGGAGGGGCAAATCCTGTGCTCTGAGCGTGAGCGCGCTGCCCTGGCTGCCACCTTGGATCTTGGTTTTATCGATTCATTTCGTGATCTTAACCCTGGTGTGACCCAGTTCACCTGGTGGGACTACAGGATGCTCGGTTTCCAGAAAAATTTGGGCCTGCGCATCGATCTTTTGCTGGCAAGTGCCGGTATCAAGACGCGTTTGCGCCGCTGCTATGTAGATCGCGACGAGCGTAAAGGTGAGAAGCCGTCCGACCACGCTCCTGTGATCCTTGAGCTGGCATAGAGTCTCATTTGATGCAGCCAACTCATTGAAAAAACGCTCTTAACAGAAAATTATCACGATTTGACCATCGACAGTCTGGACGGTGTAACGGTGAAAATGTTAGAACTTGTTAAGGTCGTCGCACGACATCTTCACTACGACATTTCGGAGGTGATATGGATGCCCAGGTTTGGTGTTGCCTGAAGCGGGTGTGTTATAGCGTCATTTTGACGGTGACCATCTCCTGTGGACAGCATAATTCTGGCAGTTTGATCGCAAGCAAGACCTCATCCAAATCCTCGGTGCCTCCTATCTCAACCTCTGGTATCAGCAAACTCATCGGCGACACCCCTCTAGCTCACAACCCCAACGTGAGCGTCGGTGTCCCGTCAGCCGGCCTTAACCCAGAGGTTATGATTTCGCGAAAGCAGTACGTGATCTCTTGGAACCACCAATACCGCCAGGCAAATTTTGTTGCTTGGCGTTTAAGTATGGCTGACATGGGTAAAGTGCAGCGGCAAAATAACTTTGCTGTCGATCCTGAACTTCATCGCCACCTCAGTGAGCGTGGCGTCGGGCGCGCAGTTGAGCCGAATGAATACCAAGGTAGCTGCTTCGATCGCGGGCACCTGATCCCATCGGCTGATCGTACCGCCAACGTGGCCGACAACAGCCAGACCTTTTTGATGTCCAACATGATGCCACAGACAGCTCATCTCAATAGGGTAACCTGGCAGCATTTGGAGCATCATGCACGCGAGCTGGTGCGTGGTACCAATGACACGCTCTTTATCGTTGCTGGACCGGTCTTTGGTGAGAGTCCGGCCCACATCGGCCCGGATAACGATATTGGAGTTCCGTCACACAACTTCAAAATCATTGTCAAAATGGATAAGAGCGGCAGGCCCCAAGTTCTCACATCGGTGTTGATGCCAAACGTCACCTCTACCGGGACCGATCCAGTCGTCGATCACGATCAGGCCTGCGAGGATTCTCATAGCTTCCAAGATGCTGGCTTAGCGAACGATGACTACGCCGATTGGGAGCAATATAAGACTCCCATTACGACGATCGAGCAGACTGCAGGGTTGGAGCTTTCGTTCCTTCACTAAAGGGACCTAGTGGGCGTCAAGCCAGTTTGCGCCCCAACCAATGTCTACCTTGAGTGGGACTCGAGTCTCAATTGCGGATTCCATAGCGCTCCTTATGAGCGGGACGACGTCGTCGAGTTCCGTCTGTGGCGCAGAAAATACGAGCTCGTCATGCACCTGCAAAAGCATACGTGTCTTGAATCGTTGTTTTCTAAGTGTAGCGTGCACATTAATCATAGCGAGCTTAATGAGGTCAGCGGCACTACCTTGGATTGGGGCGTTTACGGCAATATTTTCGCCGCGCGATTGTAGGGCTTGGTTTGCGTCACGCAGTTCAGGAATTGGTCGTCTGCGTCCCATCATCGTTAAACAATAGCCGTGCCTTTTGGCAAAGTCGATCAGCTCAAGTGTGTAGCTTCTGATCCCCGGATAAACTTCAAAATATCTGTGAATGAATTCGCGAGCTGCCGTCAGAGAGACCCCCGTTTGAGCCGCAAGCCGCTGTGGTCCCATGCCGTAAATAATGCCAAAATTGACGGCTTTGGCTTGGGATCTTAGTTGATCACTCACCTCCGATTCTGGGATCGAGAATATTTTTGCGGCGGTGACTTTATGAACATCAAGTCCGAGCTTAAAGGCATTAATTAAATCGGTAGCGTTGGCGAGGTGCGCCAGCAAGCGGATTTCCACCTGTGAGTAATCTGCGGAGATCAGGAGATGGTCAGCTTCTGCTGGCCTAAAGGCCTCGCGGATGCGGCGACCCAGTGGCGATTGGATTGGAATATTTTGTAGATTTGGACGGTCCGAGCTTAGCCTTCCTGTGGCTGCAACGGTCTGATTAAAGCGAGTGTGAATCCGGTGTGATTTAGGATTGAGGCACTGCGGTAATGCATCGACATAGGTGCTCTTTAGCTTATTCACGGTACGGTATTGCAAGATCAGATCTGGCACTGGGTGCACGGATGCTAATTGCGAGAGCACTGATTCATCAGTGGAATAACCAGTTTTAGTCTTCTTCAGACGCTTCATGCCCGCGGCATCTTGCAGTTTTAATTTATTAAATAAAAGTTCTTGAAGCTGCTTTGACGAATTGACGTTGATGGGTGCACCAGCGGCATCGTGGATCTTCTGCTCAAGGTTGGCGCTGAGTTTGGCGAGTTCATCGGAATAGTTAGCAAGTAATTCAGCGTCTATAAATACGCCTTGGCGTTCCATATCACAGAGCACTGGAACTAGAGGTAGCTCGATCTCATGTAGGACATGCTCAAGCTCCAGATCGCGTATCATTTTGGTCACAGGAGCCAACAAAGACCACGTCACTAAGGCTCTTTGCCCAGGACTAGTATCGAGCGGGGTCACTATGGCGTAGCGTTCATGCATGGATTCCAGAGAGTGATCATAGTGGTTTGGATCAATAAGGTAGTCGCAGATCTCCAGGTCGATGATTGTCTTTCCTGGGATAATCCCGCAATTGGCTAAGGCCTCCAGTGCCACCTTTAGACCGTGGATACAAATATTAATAGGTAGGTCTAGGATATGCCGTGTGAAGTAGATCCCTGCCTCAGTGAGTGGAATTTGAAAGATCGACTGCGTAGAAGTTGCCAGAACCACTTCTGTCGCACGGTCAGCGATGATATCGCTACCAGAGCTAACAACCGCGATTGAGACGTAGTCACAACGCCTCAGCTCTTGAAGGCACCTCTCAAAGGTGGCGTCGTCGGCGACAGGATGAAGGATCGTGAGCGGGGCATCTGGTGTCTGAGAGGGTGCGCTCGCTGCGTCTGATAGGCTTTCTTTAGACAGTGAATCTTTTAACCGCTGACTAAGGGTCTTGAACCCAAGTTTTTGATACAGACCAAGTAGGTTTTGATTGGCTGTCGCAACCCGCCAATCGCACCGGAGCTGATCGATAGCGACGGGCAAATCGATGTCAGTCTTTAAAGTGACGAGCTCACGCGATAAAAAGGCATCATCCCGGTGCTGGACTAGGGCCTCTTTTTGTTTCTTGCCAGTTATCTCGTCTAAGTGCTCGTAGACCTTTGCAAGGGTGCCGTAAGTTTCAATGAGTTTAGCGGCTCCTTTTTCACCAATGCCGTGAACTCCGGGTACGTTATCCACCGTGTCACCTATGATGGCCAGTACGTCTATCATCTGGTCAGGTGTGCAGTGGAAGCGCTCCCGCACTTCGTGTGGTCCGACGATGACAGCGTCTTCGTTCTTTTTCGGAACATACATGAAGATTTGGTCACTGACGATTTGCATAAAGTCTTTGTCACCGGAGACGATATAGGTGTGTAGGGCAGGAGAGGAAAATCGCTTGGCAGCAGCAGCGATGACATCGTCCGCTTCGAGACCTGATATTTTGAGTAGCGGACAGCCAAAAGATTCCAATAACGTGAATATGTAGGGGATCTGCTGCTCAAGATCGGAGGGCATCTCACCGCGGTTGGCTTTATAGGCCGGATAGCGTACATGTCTGAATGTCGGTTCTGGAGTATCTGATACGGCCAGGAGGTAGTCAGGTTTCTCCTCGGCCACCAACTTGTGCATAAACATGGCTGAACCATAAATGGCACCCGTGGGAAGACCGCTGCTTGATGATAGTGAGCTTTTACCGAGTGCATAAAAGCTGCGAAAAGCAAGGGCCATGGCATCAACGATAAAAAGTCGTTTGGTGTCGGACATCGCCTACCTCGCTAAGAATGGTTGATGGCCCCGTTTGGAGGGGTGCCTGCCTTTGACAATATAGCGCAAATAAACTTATAATTCTGTGACTTTAGGAGAACTTATGATCATAGTGACCGGTGGCGCGGGCTTTATCGGCAGCGCCCTTCTTTGGCAGTTAAACAATCTTGGTATCGACAATATCTTAGTTGTCGATCGACTAGGCAGCGCGAATAAGTGGCAAAATCTGAACAAAAGAGCATTCCGTACTGCCCTACATAAAGACGAGTTTTTACCATGGCTCGAGCGTGGCGCTGACGGCGTCGCCGTCGAGGCTATATTTCACCTTGGAGCGAGCTCATCTACTACCGAAACTAATTGCGATTATCTGATGAGTAACAACGTCAATTACTCAATCCAATTATGGAGGCACTGCACACGCCATAAGATTCCCTTTATTTATGCCTCGTCGGCTGCAACTTACGGTGATGGTAGTGAGGGTTTTAGTGACGACATGAAGAAAGTGCCAAGCCTACGGCCGCTAAATCCATATGGGTTTAGTAAGCAAAAGTTTGATCATTGGGTGAGTTTTCAAACTAAGACCCCACCATTTTGGGCTGGACTCAAGTTTTTCAACGTATATGGTCCACAGGAATACCACAAAGGTGGCCAGGCAAGCGTGATTCCTCAATTTGTGCCACAAGTGCAAAACAGTAGGACCATCAAGCTCTTCAAATCCTATCGTAGCGACTATGCTCATGGAGCTCAGCGACGTGATTTCGTTTACGTCAAAGACTGTGTGAAGATTATGGCTCACCTCTATCGTCATGCGTCGCGGGCAAAGTCTGGTCTCTATAATATCGGATCGGGAGAGGCCCGTAGTTTTGCCGAGCTAGCTCAGGCCGTCTTCAAAGCGATGGACGTGGCGGATCCTCGGCTTGACTTCATTGAGATGCCTGAGCCTCTGCGGGCGCAGTATCAGTATCATACGATGGCTGAGCTGACGCGCCTTCGTGAGTTTGCAGGGTATACGGATCCCATGACCAGAATTGAGGATGGTGTGGCGGATTATGTTCGCAACTACCTTCTGAACAATGACCGCTACTTGTAAGCGTTGGTGGTGTAGGTTGGCACTATGCTTGTTGGCACTCTGGTGTCCTCAAGCTGGTGCTGCAGATGAAGCCCAGGAACCTCGCTATCACGTGGTTGATGTCGTCTTTAGTGGTTTAGCTAAAACTAGTCCTGAATGGCTGAGCTCATACCTAGACCTCAGATTTCCTGTCGATTTGACTGCTGCGGATCTACACGATCTGGAGCGCAAGCTCATGACTACCGCTGTCTTTACCTGGGTGGCAGTATCGGCAGTGCCGCTGCAGGATAGAGATCATGAATTTGCACTTAAAGTCGCCGTCGAGGAGAGATGGACGCTGATCCCCGTTGTCAGGGGAGCCTATGGCGGTGGTATACCGTTGCGGGTACTCGGCTTCTACGATGTGCATCTACTCGGGCGCTTGCTGACAGGAGGAGCGGAGACCAGACAGTATGGCAGTGCACCGCCAGGTTTTCTGATCTATGGGCGTAATCCTCGTGCATCTGCCGATCGTAACTATTTCGGCGCGGAGTTTTGGCGCGAGTTTCGGCGGCGCCAGGTGTTTGGTCGCAATGGTACGCAGGTTGGCGAGCTGAGCACGGACACGGGGATGGCAAGGATCCGTGCGTTACTAGCATTAGACGATGATCATGGTGCTAGCCTTCATAAGTGGCGTCTGGGTGGTGATCTTGAGACTGTGCAGGAAAATCCGAGTAGGTTTGAGCAATTGCCGACCGAGCCACGACTGAGCCAGCCGCAGGATCTATTTGTCAGAAGCTCCAAGCGACACGTAATTAAACTACTTCCGACCCTACTATTTAACGATATCTTAGTGGATCAGTTGCATTACGAAGGACTGCGTTTGCGCCTGCGTTTTGGTCCAGTATTCACTGCCGACACGATAGCAAGTGCTGGCGAGTTCGAGGGTTTTTACTATGCTATGCTGGGGTCGCATTGGAATTTTGCCAGTCGTGCTGTTATTGGTGCGACGACGATCAACTCACTGCAGAGTCAATATTTCCTAGGGGGTCTGGACACGGTGCGTGGCATCCCCGATGGCGCTCTTTATGGCAGTCATGCCGCATTCGCAAACCTGGAACTCAGGCACCTGGAATTTAAAACCAAATATCTTTGGCTGCAGACGGCAACTTTTCTTGATGTCGGCGAGGCAGGTGCAAGCTGGGACGATGCGGGTACAACGATGCGGGTCGCCGCTGGGGTGGGCTTTAGAGCCGCTGTGCCCCAAGTTTACAGGCTGATGTTCAGGTTAGACTACGCCTGGAGTTTAGTAGGGACTCAGACGCGCGGCGTGACCATTGGTCTTAATCAGTTCTTTGATTCGGTCACGCCACTTTAATTGCTCCGGATCTAAAGTGAGGTTGCACCCATAATTTGGCGATCTGGCGGCGCCTTCGTAGCGACTGGTTGTCCCGCGGTTGCACCAGCTTTTTCATCTTTGAAAGCTTTGCGCAGATGAGCTGGCAGATCTTTTTGCATATCTACACCGACAACTTTCGAAACCCCAGGTTCCTGCATCGTGATACCGTATAAGACGTCGAGTACTTCCATGGTCCGTCTGTTGTGAGTAATCACTATAAACTGGAACTGATCGGACAGGGCCTCTAGCACGCGGTTATAACGGCCAACGTTGGCCTCATCGAGTGGTGCATCGACCTCATCGAGGAAACAATAAGGCGTAGGTTTAGTCCGGAGTAATGCAAAGATCAGCGCCATAGCAGTTAGTGCTTTTTCTCCCCCTGAGAAGAGATTCATCGACTTTTGGCTTTTACCTGGTAGGCGGCACATGATCTCAACACCGCCAATCATCGGATTCTCGGGGTTGGTGAGCTCAAGCTTGCCTTCACCGGTCGGGAAGAGAATCGGGAACAGCTGACCAAACTCAGTATTAATGCGAGCAAATACTTCGAGGAACTTCCTCAGCGAGGTCTCTTCGATCTCGGTAATGGCCTCTTTAAGTAGGTCGATACTCGAGAGTACCTCATCCTTCTGTTTGGTGATGAAGTCACGGCGCTCGCTCTTCTCCTCAAACTCTTTGAGAGCCATCATGTTGACAGCTCCCATGCTCTCAATCTTGTTCCGCAACCTAGAGACCGAGCGACTACGGCTTTCGTGGTTGAATTCACTGTCAATTTCAAACTGGAAGTTAGTCAGATCCAGGTGGTATTTCTCCTGAGCCTGCTCCATCACGCCAGTAAGAGCCATTCTTAGACGCTCAAGGTGGACATTGCGTTCTGCGAGGCCCTTCTGCAAAGATGCATGTTGCTCCCGCAGTGACCTTAAGCGGTTGTCAATAACCCGTGTTTCCTCTATCAGTCCAGCGTTGGCCTCACGACGGACCGCAAACTCTTCCTGCAGTAGATCACGCTCACGGATATACTGCTCGATCGCAGATTTGGCCTGCACTTCCTCATCGCGAGCTGTTTCAATATCCTGCTCTAAACGGTGGCGCTCGTCATAACGCCGCGACAATTTATTCTGCAGAAGCTCTAGCTGCGCTTTGGAATTGAGGTAACCATCGCGCAAGGCCTGTGCCCTAGCTCCCGATCTAGCCATCTCCAACTTCTTGGATTCGTGCTGACGACGAACCTCCTCTTTACGGTCCAGCAGGGCCTCGGCATCTTGTTCTACAGATGCGAGCTCTGTTTTGGCGTTGGACAATTCTCGGTTGAGTGAGAAACGGCTGACAGCTAGAGCCTCTTTTTCTTGATTTAGCTTTTCAATGTGTGCTGTGTGACGTTCCAAAGCCTGCGAGGCAGCCTGTATAAGCTCCTGCTTGCGGTCGTGGAGCTGCTGCACAGCCTGAAGTGCCGACATGACTTCAAGCACGCCACGGTTCTGTTGCTGCAGTTTGTTGTCAATCTCGGCAACGATTTGACGATCTTGGTTTATCTGATATTCGAGGTCATCAATGGTCGCCTGAGCGCGGGATAGCTCGCCCTCGTATTCCTTTAGGCTTGCGGCCAATGCTTCCAATTCGGTCTTACGGCTGAGGAGTCCAGCAGCACTCTTGCCACCGATGATAAATTCATCAGCATCTGAGAACGAAACACCCTGCGCCGTGAATACAATCACTCCGTGCGGAAGCTTATCAAGTTCTTCATCGCCGATGGCTAGAGCTGGGAGCAGGTATAGCCTATCGAGCACGCGATCGAGGCCATTCAGGGCGTCCGCTTTGCCTTCAAGACTAAGGTAGCGACGTAGAGGCTCGGCACCTGATACTTCAGCCCAAGATGCGGTCGCCGCCGGATCAACAACTTCCGCGTGCGACAACACGCAAACAGGAAGTGTACTGACGTTATGCTTATTGGCGATTCTTACTAGTTCATTGAAATTGCTTAAGTCGGAAACGAGCAGTCTCTCGGTCCAACGCTCGAGTGCGGCGATGGCTTTTGGTGGAAGCTCTTTGGCGTTGGCTTCAAAACGGATGAAGTCGGTTAAGAGTCCTGGAGTTAAACGATTTAGAGACGACTCATTCTCGCGTAGTGTAGCGAGAGTACCGCTGACGTCTGTGGCTCCGGCCTCAATTTCAGCAAGTGAATTATAACGCGCTCGAGCAGTGTGATATTTTTCCTTGAGCTGATCACGCTGAACATTGGCTTCTTTGATTTGCTGGTAGCGCAGCGCAACCTGACCTTCGCGATCATGTTTTTCGCGAATCTCAAGGTCAAGGCCGGCCTGCGTAGCGCCAGCGCGCTCCTCCGCGGTTCTAAGATCGACGGCAACTGTTTTGATTTCATCGGACAAGAGATTTAGACGTTCGTCTTCGTGACGTCGCTCGTCTTCCGCCTTAGTGAGATCCTTATCGACTTGCTCGGTGCGAAACTTATTGCTCTCGATTAAGCGCTCTACGTTGCGAATTTCATCCGCGAATTCATCCATGCGGCTTTGGTACACCTGGGCCGCTTCGTTAGCACTCTCGACCTCGTATTCAAAGCTAGCAATCGCCTCATTTAGCTCATGAGCGCCTTGCTCGGCAGCACTCACCTCGCGTCGCGCATTTTCAACCTGCGACTCAAGCACCTTAAGGTTGGCGTCATCTTCGGCCAACTCCTCTGCTATGGCGCCTAAACGACGTGTACCGTACTCCATACGTTCGCCGGCACTCTTCAGCGTTGATTCACCACCGGCGATACGCTCACGGGCGATAGTGATCTTTTCCTGAAGTGCCTGCACCTCAGGATCAGCCTCGTCAAGGAGCCCTTGGAGCTCGGTGTGACGTGACTCAAGATTCGCGACCTGAGCCAACACTTCGGCCTCTTTAGCAACTTCGCCTTCGTGCTGCTCTTTAATACCTCGTTGCTGCTCACTAAAGTGATGGTAATTATGAGCGAGGAGGCTGGTTTCCTCGTCTTTCAGTTTGGTGCTGAGTTCGCTGAATTCTTTGGCCTTATCAACCTGCCCACTAAGCGTCTCGAGATGCTTCTCAACCTCGACCAAGATGTCGTCTATACGACTTAGATTAAGCTGCGTCTGCGTTAATTTCCGCTCGGCTTCCTCTTTACGTTTTTTGTATACGGTAGTGCCCGCCGCCTCTTCGAGAATCTCTCGCACGTCCTCAGGTTTGGCGTTGAGAATCCGGTCAACCTGACCTTGTTGGATCATGGAGTAGCTGCGGCCACCAAGTCCAGTGGTTGCAAAGAACCCAACGATATCCTTCAGGCGGCAGGGTTTGCGGTTGATCATGTATTCGCGCTGACCGTCTGCGTATAGACGTCGTGTCAGAACGATTTCATGCTCATGACGGTACTCGGGAGGGCAGATTGCATCCTCGTCGGTGTTGTCAAAGACTAGAGAAACCTCTGCCATGCCGAGAGCCTTGCGACGCTCAGAGCCGGCAAATATGATGTCGGTGGCTTTTTCTCCCCGCAAATTTTTTGCATTTTGCTCACCCATGACCCAGCGCACCGCGTCAATGACGTTGCTCTTACCGGAGCCGTTGGGCCCAACGATACCTGTGATACCGCGATCGAAATTGACAACGATTTTATCGGCAAAAGATTTGAAACCAGAAATGACGATCTTTTTTAAATGCATCGCTTTGGTTACCTGACCTGATTGGTGATGTTGATGGCTGAGCCTGGAATCACGTCAAAGAAGATAATTTGATTACCGTAAAACGAGCAAGATGCCCCGCGACCGGAGTTGTTTACGGCAACCTGATAGTAACTGCGGATATCGTTGGCTGGGGCCAATTGACCGGTAAGCTGTGCATACCATGTCGGATCGTCGACGAGACTCGCACCGATCCAGTACGATCCGTTGGCGTCTCCACGTACCCAGTTCACGAGATCACGAAAGTTATTCACGACTACGGTCTTTTTATTGTTGATCATGACGACGCGGAAATCACCCGGATACGAGTACTGAGACACCTGCGCACCTTTGAACCCATAAACGCGTTCAAATTGCATCTCGTCTGCAGTAGGGAGGAACGTGTAGGCCTTTTTAGCTTCGTCATAGGTGGGGCGTAGTTCGCCTGTTATACGTACGCGAATAATTTGATTAGCGTTGGGACTTGATGCAGGAGCACCGCGCTGTGATAGGTAGAATACATCACTATCCTCGGGATCCGGCCTTACAGCGTAGAAGTTAGTGCGATAATATTTGTACGAAGGATTGTTGAAGAAGGTGCTTTCGTCTGGAGCACGACTGTAATCACTGAGGCGGAAATATAACCAGCGCAGCTCACCTTGTGAGACGGTGTCAGTTGACAGCCTGAAGGGGAAATCACAGCTTGGGTTGATTGACGAAGTAGTGCATAGAGGAGCATTTTTTTCTTCAGCAGCAATGTCGTAGACGAGAAACTGATAGGACTGACGCGCACTCAAGTCTGACCATGCCCGACGGGTTTGCTCATATTGATCCGGGATTTCATTGGGAGTTGCGGCAGTTAAGGTGCCGATCGTGTTGTAGGAGTTGGCATCTGCTAGTTCCGCATCCCCAGTGCTCGGTTTGTCTGGTTGGTCAGGGAAGCCGATCAGAAGGTTGCGTTGAGCATCGAAGTGCAAGGCCCTATACGGTCGCGAGAATTGGCGCACCTTCTTCATGCGACTTTGACTTAGATCAGTTTCCAGCTTGCCTAAAAACAAGCTGCCGTTAGCACACGTCACGGCAAAATACTGGTAGCCCTTACGCATGGCTGAGGTTACGGGACTGCAATCAGGGACCAGGTCTGCCTTTAGTTCGGGATTTACCGGGTCAGTGAGGTCGTAAATGTAGACGTGTGGCTGGCTGTTTCCAGCATTTGCGGAGTAATCCAGGGTCGCAATCATCACGTTACCGACGACATTGACTGATCGTCCCATACGCGGAATTTCGAGGGCTTTTAGTTTGTTGCCATCGCCGTCCATGATGAGGATCGAGCCGGCATTGTATTTACGCTCAAAGTCGGCATTTAAGGCGTAAAAGTATTTACCGTCGTCGCTGACGGCAATATCGACTGGACTAGCAACATTGGTACCTAAAGTCGGGAAGCTCTCTTTGCGTCCACAGCCGATGGCCAGAACGACGGCCAGTGCCGTGAGGAGAACTGAGGACGCTTTCATGTCGGTCGGTCGCTTGGTCATGTAAATTTCTTCAATTCTTTTGGTTCCGGCGAATGATAATCGAAACTTAGAATGTCACGTTCAGACACTTGAGGTAAATGCTAAAAATGCCTTGTTAGCGCGGAGTCCGCTCCGGTATTAATTGGGTCTCAGTGCGGAATTGCGGCTTTAGTACAGCTCCAGCCATGAAAGGTGATCAGCGGATGGCGTCGTTAAATCGGGTAGTTATTCTCGGAAATCTCGGCCAGGATCCTGAACTCCGGTACACGCAGAACCAAATGGCGGTCTGTACCCTACGTGTAGCGACAACTGACTACAGGACCGGTCAGGACGGTCAGCGTCAGGAGCTCACTGAATGGCACCGTATTGTGGTATGGGGGCGCCAGGCTGAAAACTGCTCCAAGTATTTAGCCAAGGGCCGCAGCGTCATGATAGAGGGACGGCTGGCGACCAGAGCTTGGGAGGACAAGCAGGGTCAAAAGCGTTACACAACCGAAATTGTTGCGCAAAATGTGCAATTTGTCGGTGGCCAGCGCAGTGATCGCCAGGGCGGTGCACCATCAGTCGGTGGTGGTATGGGCTCCGGTTACGGCAACTCTGCTGGTATGGGCGGCGGAGCTGGCGCTGGTAACTTTGATATGGATATGGGCCTTGGCGACCAGGGTGCTGGTATGGGCGGTATGGGCGGTCTTGGTGGCCCAGACACCCCTGGCCTCGATGACATTCCGTTTTGATCAATCAGAAGCGCACGCCTAGACCACCGTATAGAGTGATATAGCTATCAAAGGTCTGAGGCGTGCCGATGAGTAGGTAGTTGTCAAGGGACGCGAGCAGCTCAAAGCGCTTCATAAAGTGAAACCGCTGACCAACGGAGACGTGAGTCAGCACGTTGCTTTGTGACAAGGGCTGTGGCCTGCCAGCGATTCCTACAAGATTCTCGTCGATCGTGCCGGGATTATTTGCTGTGCTACAACCGTTGGGCTTGGCTGCCTCTTCCTTAGTACAGAAGACCCCCCGTTGCGGCGTGCCGTCCGGGAAATTGTTTTGCTGTGGGTAGTACTTAGATATCGCTAACCCACCGCCAAAACTTATGAAAAAGTCGAAGTACGTCGTGAACGACAGCAGCACCAGCTGTTTTCCATACAGTGGGTTCCAAACAAAATTGCCCGTCCCGATGTAGTTGAGCTCGCGGATAGGCACATACGCTGGGCCGAAATTAGCGTCACCCTTCGAGTCTTCCGCGAGATTAGCAGCGCCTCCGCACTGAGCCCCGATGGCAAAATTGGGGTCGTTATAGAAGGTCTCGATACATGCGCGTTCGGCCTTATCACTATTGAGGGCGAAGACGCCCTCCGCACTAAAGCCCCAGTTCTCGCTCCAAAAATAGGTTAAGGACCCGTTGAGCATAAACGTTTGGATGTAGGAGCCGTTGAGGACACTGCCAACTTTAGTGTCGAGCTCGATAACTGATTTTTTGGGGAAAAGCTTGTCCTTGACCACATCGGGTCCCTCGACAGCCTTTTCGTAGGCGTAGCCCATTGGGGCCAGGCCGCAGGAGAGGGCAACAAGTGCCAAAGCAACGGTAACGGATCTAGCAAGTTTTCGGAGGAGCACGTAGGGCTTCCTTTCCCAAGGATGGGCCAACTGGGCGAGGCCGCTCAGAGTTATAAGCTAATCACTTTAAATGATAACACGTTGGCAGGGGATCGCGGTAAGCTCTGCAGCAGGCGAGTTGGCTGACGTGGCACAGCTGATTTGGGTAAAAGACAATAACCGCGCGAATACCCAATCTCAGACTGGGTATTACGAGCGGTTATCGAGATCGACTTAATTGTTGCCTTTTGCCATGGCGACAAAAATGGCCTCAATCCGTTCAGCGCGACTTTGGCACTTGGCCTTAATTCGGTGCAGTGTCTCCCCAGACTGGCCTTTGGCAGCCTCGTCTTTAACCGAGACGTAGAACTTAATCTTGGGCTCAGTGCCCGACGGGCGCACACTGACCTTGGTACCGTCGAGGAGGACAAACTGCAGGACGTTAGACTTTGGGAAGTCTAGGTTTGCGGTGTGTTTGAAGGTCCGATCACTTGCACTGAGAACCTGCTGCGTATCGAAATCTCGCAGTAGCTTCACTCCGATACCATCAATCTCGCGTGGTGGATCGGCTCTCAGCCGCGCCATCATGGATGCGATCTGGTCGGCTCCATCTTTACCCGGTAGGGTTATGTCAGCCAAGGTCTCATAGTAGGCTCCATGCTTCTGAAACATTTGATCCAGGACATCGAGCACCGATTTACCCTGCGACTTATAGTAGGCGACCATCTCGGCAGCTAAACAGCAAGAGATGACAGCATCCTTATCTCTAACGAAAGATCCTGCTAAAAAGCCGTAGCTTTCCTCGCCACCGCAAACAAACTGTCGCGAGGGTTTGCGCTCGCCAGATTCGTACTCCTCAACCCGCTGGCAAATCCACTTAAAGCCAGTCAGAGTCTCATCACAGGTCGCACCAAACTCGGCTGCCAGGTCGGCTTGCAAGTCTGTAGTGACGACTGTTTTGATGACTAAAGGATTCGCCGGCAACCGCCCTAGCTCTTTCTGAGCATTGAGCACGAAATGATTCAGTAGGGCGCCGATTTGGTTACCGTTCGGGCGTACGTAAGCGCCGTTCACCAGGATTTCCATACCGATACGATCGCAGTCGGGATCGGTGGCGAGCACTAGGTCGGCCTGAAGCTTTTTGCCTAGGTCTCTGGCCATATCCATGGCTGAGGGGTTTTCGGGGTTGGGCGATTTAACCGTCGGGAAGTTGCCATCAGGACGCTCCTGCTCTGGGACTACCGTGACATCGGTGAAACCGTAGCGACGCAGCATCTCAACCACGGGGTAAAGTCCCGCCCCATGGAGGGGTGAATAGACAATTTTGAAGCCCTTGCGACCTTCTGGCCTGAGGGATAAAGCTGCAACCTTGGCAAAATAGGCCTCATCAAGCTCCTCGCCTACCTCGCGCGCCAAGCCTTTGGCCACCGCCTCCTCAAAGGGCATCCTTTTGATGTCGGAGTAATCTTTAATCTTACCGTAGTGGGTGATGATAGCTTTGTCGTGTGGCGGCACCAATTGGCCGCCCGTTTGCCAATAGACTTTGTAGCCGTTGTACTCTGGCGGATTATGACTGGCGGTGACACAGACGCCGGCATGACAGCCGAAGTGACGCGTCATAAATGACAGCATCGGCACTGGTCTAAGCTCTCGTGTAATCAAAGCCTGAATACCATGCGCTGCCATAACCTCGACCGTTGCTTTGGCAAAGTCCCGCGAAAATCGCCTAGAGTCGTGCGACACGGCGACCTTAAGAGCCTCATGCGGGAACGCTTCTTTCAGGTGTCTAGCCAAAGCTGTTGACGCCTTACGGACGTTATATATGTTCATACGTGCCGTACCGGCGCCAATGATGCCCCTTAGCCCGCCGGTACCGAATTCAAGATCGCGGTAAAAACGATCGACTATATCCTTCTCTCGTTTACCGTCGATTAATGCGGCTACCTCGGCGCGCGTGGTCTTATCGAAAGCCTCAGAGGTGGCCCAGTAGCTAGCGCGCTCCTGGATGACAGGATCAAGATTCATCAGCGTCCCCTTTGTGGTCAGGTCCGCCAAAATTAAATCAAATTGGCTACCAAGGCCAAGAACTTATCATCTTAAATGCCTCAGGATCATGAGAAATCACTTGAGGATAGCAAAGGTAAAGTGCAGTTCCTGGCCCGTGAAAACGATGATGGCCACTTTGCAAGCGCCCACCTAGAGGGAGCGTCGCCTCAATTTCAACAGTGGGGGTGTTCAGCATTAAGTTGGGGGCGAGGAATAAGTCGCGTCTAGCCTCTAGCACTGCCGGGTCCCCTATAAATGAGACCGAGAAGGCGGCATCTGTCGTGTTTATTTGCTCGATCGCCGTGTCTAGGACGTCGTACTCATAAACCGCAACGTCCGGAGAAAAAAGGATATTACCTTGGTAGGCGCTGCCGTTATCGAAGCTACGTAAATAATGTAAACTCGGACTGACAAAAAACCCTCCCAAAGTCTCGTCGACTTCACGGCCCCAGAGTAACGTCGTCGTAGATTCGCGGTTGGCCATGGTCTGGAACCGTAGAAACTTCTCAACTGCTTTCTCGGAGTAAAGAGGACCCATGAATGGTTGATCATTCAGCGGTGCATCCCCGAGATCCGTGCGTCCGACGCGGACTGATCTAAATGCAGCTGTGATCGCCTCTGAGAATTGTGGCATTAATGAGCGATAAACAAACACCCGGCTGGTTGATGTGCAGCGCTGTCCAGTGGTTTTAAGAGCGCCGTAAGTCACGCAGCGGACGGCTTCGTCAATATTAGCCGATGAGTGCACAATCACGGCATTCTTGCCGCCCGACTGCAGCACGAGCTGCCGTGGTACTGAGATGCGTGACTCTATCCGGATCGCATCGCAGTGCTCTCGCGAGCCTGTATAAAGAATGGCTTGGACTCTTTTATCAGCAATGACTTGTTTAAAGCTGCTGAAATTTCCGAAAACTACCTGTAACGCGGCAGGCGGTATTCCCTGCTCTTGAGCGAGCAGGGAATACAGCAGCGAGATCATGAGAGCGTGCGTTGACGAGTTGAGTATCAGGGGACAGCCAGCCATGACGGAGGCGGTGAAGTAGTAGATGAAACTCGTGAGTGGTGTTGAGAAAGGCAGATATGCTGCAGTGACACCCATCGGTCGCAGCTCGATCTTGACCCCGCGGTGAGGTCCTGCCGCCAAGGGTAGCATGAGATTTGTGATCAGTGATTCGCCATGTTCGATAGCCCAAGTCAAATAATTGGCGCTACTGCGCACATCCTCGGCAGCCTCCCACTGCGGTTTCCCAGCCTCGATCCTCAAAACGAGCTCGGCGATATTTTGGTAATCGAGTAAGGCTTGTCTAAACTTGGCAAGTATCTCTAGCCGCTTAACTAAACTCAGTTGGCCAAAGGCCGACTTTTCTTGATTAGCAAAGTTGATCGCTTCGGAAATACTTTCTTTATCTATGCCGATTTCGACCAGTTTTTCGCCATTATTGGGATTGAGGGAAGCTTTAAATGCGCTGGGTCGTCTCGCCGCAAGCCATCGGCCGCCGACCCACTGACCAGGCCAATTGATTGGAAAATTTCGATTTTCGATGTGATTGACAAAGTCCTGCAGCTGCATAATCGACTCCGCGACGAGGTTGCGTCCGAGAGACTCCAGATGACTGCTCCCAGTATACCGCCATGTTTCGCATTTGTTATACTTGGGAGGAGTGTCTTTCTAAGGAGACCACGCGTGACTGAAAGTACTTCGATCGCAAACCAACAAGATGTAGCGGCAGTTTGGCCTGATGGTTGGTACCTTTATGAGAACGGAAAATTAAACGGCCCACTCTCAGCCGATCATGCGTTTAGTCAAAGGCCCGATTGTGACGATGGGAGCCCACGACTCATCAGTCGGAAAGGCTTCAGTCAGTGGTATCCTCTGCAGGACTTCGCTGCTCTATACCGACTTTCAGAGAGCATGGCGCAAAAGGTAGAGGTCGCTGTTGGTTCGACTCAGGATCCGATGACCAGACCATCGGTAACGCCCAAACAGGTTGGGCCTACCACGGTCCTTGCCAAATCAACGCCGCCCAAATCCAGTAACGCGGCACTTAGGCGAGCAGTGGCCGATGCTGCTGCCAACTCGATAGCACCCGCATCGCCAGTGCCGCGATCCCTATCCAAGGCCGCTGTCGAGCAGGAATACTATCTAGCACGCACACGCCTGGCTTTGGGACAGCTACGCAATCCCTGGGCTGCGGCGGGTGGAAGTTGGATACTCAGCCTTGGGGTTTATTGGGGCTTCTGGTTTGTATCGGTCTACAAAGAGATTGAGCGTCACACGCAGAATGCAGTACCGGTACCAAAATGGCTTAAGTTTACTGCATTGGTATCCATAGTGCCGCTCCTCAATGCCTGGCCAACCTATCGCTTGGCGTGCCAGATTCGTGAGATGGAGCGACAAAATAAATACACATTTACGAATCCGCAGCTTGCACTACTCGCATCCCTCTTGCCACCAGTCGCGATGTTTTATCTGCAAAGCGGACTCAATCGTCATTGGACCTTACATGCTAAGCATCTCATTTTGAAACGTCGTGCTGATGCCGCCGCAGCTGCTACCGGCGTCGCCTAGGTTTAAATTTAGAGTTGTTCCGTTGCTGTGGCCGCTGCGGCCCTGGTGACGGCGTTTTGGATGCCGCTTGGTTGGGATCCATTGGGAACGGATGATCATTGACGACCGGTATTTTCTTTTTGATTACCCGCTCGATACTGGTCACAAAACTACGCTCTTCGGCGTCGCAAAACGAAAGTGCTGCACCGACATTTGCTGCTCGGCCCGTGCGTCCAATGCGGTGCACATAAGTTTCAGGTATGTTAGGGACATCGTAATTAATAACGTGAGTGATATCGTCAATGTCGATACCACGAGCAGCGAGGTCACTAGCGACCAGAACACGCGTAGCTCCGCTCTTGAAGTTTGCGAGTGCGCGCAGACGTGCATTTTGTGATTTATTGCCGTGGATAGCCTCAGCCTGGATGCCATGCTCGTTGAGGTAAGTCGAGACCCGATTGGCAACAGCTTTGGTCCGCGTGAATACGATGACGCGCGCAGCCTCTGGATTCTCCAGGACGTGGATAAGCAGACGTCGCTTATTAGGGCGATCGACATAATAGAGTGACTGATCGATCTGCTCGCTAGTTGACGAGGTGGGCGCCACGGCAACATGCACTGGGTTTTTGAGGATTGCATTTACTAAAGACTGCACCTCGGGGGGCATCGTCGCTGAGAAGAGTAAATTTTGCCGTGCAGGGGGCAGTTTGGCTATGACACGCTTGACGTCATGGATGAATCCCATATCGAGCATCCGGTCGGCTTCATCAAGGACGAAGACTTCCACTTGATTGAGCGAGATGAATCCCTGTGACATAAGGTCCAGAAGGCGACCGGGTGTGGCAACAAGGATATCCGGGCGGCGCTCGAGGGCGCGTTTTTGGGGCTCAGCGCCAACACCACCAAAGATAAGAGCGCGTCCCAGGTTAAGGTTAGCACCGTAATCTCGGAAGCTCTCGTCTATCTGCGCGGCCAATTCTCGCGTCGGGGTGAGCACAAGGGCACGTACCCCACGGCGACCCTGGCTTAAGGCTAGCTTTTGCAGTAGCGGCAGTGCGAATGCTGCGGTCTTGCCGGTGCCCGTTTGGGCGCAGCCCAGGATGTCACGGCCGTGGAGTATCGGTGGAATCGATTGCTGTTGAATAGGGGTAGGCTGTTCGTAGCCCATTTGCTTCACGGCTCTAAGGATCGGTTCGATTAGGCCCAAGGTAGCAAAATTAGGGGTGGGCATCGCATTTTCTAGTTTATTCACGGATACTCGCTAACGGCGCTTTTGGGCGCTGGCCGAAGGCTGGGGGGTGGCCGATGGCATGGTTTTTATTGTGGCTTCAGTATGTTAACGCCTCATTGGCGTTGCTTTGGTAGTTGGCAAGACCGGCGGATCGGCATATACCTAGACGACTTATGGTGGAACCGCAAGACCAAGCTTTATCGTCTCGACCACTCCGACGGCTTTTACCCACTCCGGGGCAGCCGGTCGACAGTGGCGATTTACTGGACCGCTTTCTCACGTATGTGAAAGAGCAGGGCCTGGAACTCTATCCGGCTCAGGAGGAGGCGATCCTCGCCCTGTATGAGGGCCGAAACGTCATTCTCAATACGCCCACAGGCTCGGGCAAATCCTTGGTAGCCACAGCTCTGCACTTTCACTCGCTGGCGCACGGTCGTCGTTCAGTTTACACCTGTCCGATTAAGGCCTTAGTTAACGAGAAGTTTCTCGCGCTGTGTGCCGTTTTTGGCCCGGACCTGGTCGGCATGGCGACTGGTGATGCCACAGTCAATCGCGACGCTCCCATCATTTGCTGCACCGCGGAAATCCTCTCCAATATGGCCCTGCGCGAAGGAGCATCAGCTCCAGCGCAGGACATCATCATGGATGAGTTCCATTATTATTCCGACCGGGACCGTGGGGTTGCCTGGCAGGTACCGCTTTTGACACTTAGCTACGCGCGTTTTCTCCTGATGTCGGCGACCCTAGGTGATACAGCGGTGTTTGAGGACGGCTTACACCGACTTACTGGAATCGGTGTCGACGTGATCAAGTCGGCCTCGAGGCCGGTGCCACTCGATTTCGTCTATCAAGAGACGCCGCTACACGAGACGATTCGCAGTTTGGTGTTCGGCGGTAAGGCCCCGGTTTACTTGGTGAGCTTTACGCAGCGTGAATGCGCCGAAGAGGCGCAGAATCTTCTCTCCGTGGATGTTTGTACGAAAGAGGAGAAAAAAGCCATTGCCGAGGCACTTAGTGGCGTCAAATTTTCGAGCCCCTACGGCAAGGAAATGCAAAAGATACTGCGTCATGGCATCGGTCTTCATCATGCTGGGTTACTCCCGAAGTACCGCCTTTTGGTGGAACGGCTGGCGCAGCAGGGCCTACTTAAGGTGATTTGCGGTACCGACACTCTTGGCGTTGGGGTCAATATCCCAATTCGTTCCGTGGTCTTTACCAAGCTTTGCAAGTACCACGGCGACAAGACCGCGCTCCTTAGCGTTCGTGACTTTCTCCAGATCAGTGGACGCGCCGGGCGGAAGGGGTTCGACGACAAGGGCACAGTGGTGGTGCAGGCCCCACCGCATGTAATTGAAAACCTCATGCTCGAGGCCAAGGCTGGTGGTGATGCAAAAAAATTGCGCAAAATAGTGCGTAAGAAACCTCCGGAGCGCGGTTATGCCCATTGGGATCAGAATACCTTTAACCGTCTCCTTGCCTCGCCACCAGAGGCACTGACTAGTCGCTTTCAGGTAACCCACGGGATGTTGCTTAATATTCTTAGCCGCCCCACTGACGGATGTCGGGCGATGAAGGAGTTAGTGCGTTCGTGTCACGACACCCCGACTCAGAAACGCCAGCACACACGGACAGCATTCCAGCTGTTTCGCTCCCTGGTAGATCGCCAAATCGTTGAAATTATTCCTCGCGAGCAGCGTGACGGTCGGAAAGTAAGGGTCAACATCGATCTGCAGGAAGACTTTTCCCTCAATCACGCTCTCTCTCTATACCTGCTCGATACCATCAAGTTACTCGACCGAGAGTCTCCTGATTATGCCCTCGATCTCCTAACATTGATCGAGTCTATCCTTGAGAATCCTGAACTCATTCTCCGTAAGCAGCTGGATCGGCTAAAAACCGCCAAACTATTCGAGCTCAAAGCTGCTGGCGTTGAGTATGAAGAGCGGATGGAAGAGCTTGAGAAGTTGGAATATCCGAAGCCCAACCGAGAGTTCATCTATGAAACGTTTAACAGGTTTGCGGCTACTCATCCGTGGGTAGGCCAAGAAAATATACGGCCCAAGAAAATTGCCAGAGACCTTTACGAGCAATTCATGAGTTTCGAGGAGTACATCCGCGAGCTGGATTTGCATCGTGTAGAGGGGTTGTTGCTTCGCTATCTATCGGAAACCTACAAGGTGCTCGTACAGACCGTTCCGGAGACGGACCGTACTGACGAGATCTTGGCAATGATTGAGTATTTTGGTGCGCTAGTGCGCGGCATTGATGCGAGCCTTCTCGAGGAGTGGGAGCGGATGCAGGCTGGACCTAGCCGCCGTTCCAGTGTCTCGCACGAGGACTCTGAAGTGCCTTCTGATATGACGCGTAACAAACGACAATTTACTGTCATGGTTCGTAATGCTGTATTTAGACTACTGCGTTTAATAGGTAGTCGCAGTTACGGTGAGGTCGTGGATCTAGTCAGCCAAAGTCGCGTCGACGATGTACCAACCTGGACCGCAGACGAGCTTGATAAAGTTATCGCGCCGTTTTACGAGGATCATGCCGCAGTAGCCACCGATCAAGCAGCGCGTGATCCGCGTCACTTGCGTATCGTGGAAAAGCCTGAGGTCTGGTTGCTCGAACAAACCATAGTCGATCCCGATCAGCACAATGACTGGATCATGAAGCTAGCTGTCGATCTCAAGACGTCGCGGGAGACCGGTGCGGTTGTGTTGGCTCTTTTTGCTATTCAGCCGATCTAAGCGGCGTCAACGGCACATCTAATTTGAGATTACCGTTCGACTGATCGAGCTTGTAATTGTAGCGCCAGAGTGTCGGTGGCTGGTATTCAAAGTCGGCGCCATTAAGCACCACTCCGAGGCGGTGACCAGGTGCCAAAGTCCAGGCGGTGAAATACATCTCGATCTCGAATTGGTAACTGCCATCGCCGGCTATATCTCCATCAGACCATGTATGGGTCCCGTGAGTGATTAATTGGCCGACTTCATCCGGTCCGATATCTACCAAATGGGCAATGACCAGCCCTTTTTTCGTTTGCGTTGCTAGCTTTAGCCTTAGCTTAGGGATGCCTAAAACTGTGGCGCCGTCGCTATAGGGGGCAGAACTAAACTGAATGGCGTAGGGTCGCTTGAGTTCCTTGATCGGCACAGCTACGGTTTGCAGATCAGTAAGATTTTTCAGAGCGCTACGCACGGGAATACCCGTGGAAACTCGCGCGGGGTTCCAAGGAGAATTGACGATGGTCAGGTCCGTGGGCGTCAGAGACTCCATCACTGTGTCATTGAGCTGATAACCATGCGAGGTTTGCTGCAGATAGAATGTATCGACCCGCGCATCGTCGCGAAAGTCGTCCTTGAGACCTAAAATCTTGTCGCTGTTTTTAAAGCTTATGCGAACGCGTCCATCGAGATTACTCGGTCGCTCATCGCGTACGTAGGCATCAAACCATTCATGCACCGATGCCCAGGGTTCCTTATCTCTGTATTGTAAAACGGTAATCGATGAGGCGGCATGAAAACCGCGATTGATTTGCAGGTGCTTAGGTCCGGCGAGTTTCTCGTAAAAATCGACAGTTTGATTGATCGGAAACAGGGTATCGTCCATTTCATGGATCAATAATAACGGAGTCTGTTTTTGATTCATCTCATCCAAATGAAACCAAGGCGAGCTAGCTTCGAGTACATCGAGTGGCTCTGGATTGGTGCCATGCCAGGCATGGCCAATGGCTTCCTTGATCAGATCCAAGGGTCGCCCGAAGGCGAATAGCAACGCGCCAATTACCAGATTCCACGCAAGTCGTGGGGTATTACCGACGCTCGGGTGCACGATATTGGTCCAGCCGCTTAATGAAGCCACTGCGCTGACACGGGAATCTGCAGCAGCGGTCAGCAATGACATGGCCCCGCCCTCCGAAATACCTGTCATGCCGATGCGGCCAGTCGCGTAATGTGCGGTGAGCCAATCGATAGCATGCTGCACATCTTTCACTAGGTCAGGATAGATGAGGGTGGTGCTGCCACCTGACGACTTCCAACCACGTGGGTCAAATGATAGGACGCGGTATCCATCCGTCGCAAAAGCTTGGGCCTGCGGTCGATAAGTGGTGTGGGATTGCCCAAGTGGGTTCAAGAAAATGATTGTGGGCAATAAGTCAGTGTCGCTAGCGTGGCATGGGGCAGTAATAGCACCCCGTATACGGACGTTATCTGTGGTGCGAAATTCAATACGGCGCTCGCTAGGCGTGCAGTCTGACTGCCCGACTACCGGTAACGATGTCAAACTGACTGACAAGGCAGTCGCCGACGCTATAAGCCGATAACGCTCAATGCCCATACTGGTACTCCCAAGTGGCCATCTATAGTACAGGTTTCGCAAGTTGGCTAGCCAGTCATTTACCAACGCAGAATTGACTGAAAACTTTGTCCAGCACGTCTTCGGTGTCGATTTCACCGACAATGGTACGTAGGGCTTTAACGCTCTCCTGCAGCTCAAAGGCCAACAGTTCGACGTATGCACCATCGGCATCTGCAAGGTTAAACTTATTTAGTCCTTCTAGGGCATTACGTAGTGCATGGTGCTGCCGGGCCGAGGTGACGTAGGCATGTTCGGCAGCTAGATTCCCAACGTGCAGGTCCACCTGCCTAGCAAGCGCTAGGCTCAACTCTCGGATGCCGGTGCCGCTCTGGCATGAGATCTGGATCCAATTGGGGCTCCTCGCCCACGTGGGCGCACTTAGATCCGCTTTGGTCGCAATACATAAATGGCTGCGGGGCAAAAGTTCGCCAGTCCATGCTGCTAGTTGCGCCTCAGGTGATTCAGTCTGGTCGCTGGCAACTAAAAACAGTACTAGGTCCGCCTCGCGCGCTAGCTGCCTGGCTTTTTCGACGCCCATCGCCTCCACTGGGTCTTGCGATGCGCGCACACCAGCCATGTCGATGAGGCGGATCAGACGACCGTCAATCAGGCAAGACTCTTCAAGATAATCGCGGGTTGTGCCTGCAATTGGGGTAACAATCGCCCGCTCACGCCCGAGCAGAGTGTTCATGAGCGTCGACTTGCCGGCATTGGGAGCGCCAAAAAGTGCCACAGTTAGACCTTGGCTGGCGACGCGTCCGTCATCGTAACTCCCGATCAAGCTTGTGATCGCATTGACAGCCTCTAACACGCGCTCACGCACGGGCACCAAATCCACATGGGCTGTGTCGCCCTCGTCTGGGAAATCAATTTGCGCCGCCAAGTAGGCGAGAGCCTCCACTAGAAGGCGCCTCAGATTTTCGATCGCAGACTTAAGTTTGCCCTCAGTCAGATGTCGCGCCGCCAACCATTGCTGATGCGACTGGGCCTCGACCAGGGCTTTGATGCCCTCGGCAGCTGTCAGATCTAACTTACCGTTTAGGAAGGCCCGCCTCGTGAACTCACCCGGCTCAGCCGGACGGAAGCCTTGGCGAAATAGTAGCTCCAAAATGCGGCGGATAATATACGGCCCACCGTGGCACTGGATCTCGGCGGAATCCTCACCAGTAAACGATTTAGGGCCACCAAACAGCACTACCATCGCATCATCGAGATGCTCGCCGGTTCGTGGGTCGCTGATGGTAGCAACGCGTAGTTGCCGTGCCTGCCAGCGATCTGCCCAGTTTAAACATGGTAGGAGCAGTTGGTGGCAACTATGGCCAGACAGTCGGATGACGGCAACGGCCGCTGCGCCAGAGCCTGTAGCTAGCGCAGCGATGGGCTGCGCCTCTGGCCCGACGCCAATCACTCTTCGTAAATCTCCGGCTCGTCCATCATCTGCGCGTCTTTTTGTGGCAGAATCATGAGCTTGCGGTTTGGACCCGAGCCGATGGACTTGGTGTATACCCGGTCATCCTTGTCGAGTGCCATGTGAATAATCTTGCGGTCATACGAGCTCTTGTAGTTGAGCACAATGGGACGCTTGTTCTCGTGAACTTTAGCGGAGAGGTCGTGGGCCATCTGAATCAGCTCCTCCTCGCGCTTGCGGCGGACGCCACTGACATCAACAAAAATGCGGAACGGCAGCTCCTGCCGTAGATGACGAGGCTTCTTCCTCAAAATGTGCTCGAGAGCTTCCGCCAACTTGCTGTTCTTGCCAATCTGCTGGGCGATATACTCGTTATCAATGTTGAGTACTAGACGCCCGTCATCGACGGTGGTCGTTACCGCCACTTCTTCTCCCGCTAGGCGGGCGCAGATGCCGGCGCAGAAATCTTGTAGCTCATCTGTCAGGGCAGCGACCTGAGCGTCGGTCAGAGGCTCAGCCTTAACTGCATTAATACCCTCGTCATCGTCCTGATATCTCTGGCGCTCTTCGCGCCGCTCGCTCCGCGCACCGCGGTCTGACTTAGGTCTCGGTGTGGTGGAACGTGAAGCTTGTTGCGGCTTGCCTTTGGCCCAGGCTTCAATAATGACCACGGGATTTTTGAAAAAGGAAAAGAGGCCGCGACTCGTTTCTTCCTTGATGATCTGGTACTGGACATCGTCTTGGGTCAAACCAAGCAGACCAGCAGCTTTTACCAGGGCTTGCTCCAGCGATTTCGCTTCGACTTTAACGGGGCTGCCGTTAGCGGATGATTTCAGATTGTTGCTCATCCCGGGTCTCCTTTTCAACGCGTAGCGGGCTCAAGTTTGTCCAGTCGATAATACAACCAACGCTGCTGAGCGATACCGATGACGGTGTTCGTCAGCATGTAGAGAGTCAGTCCGGCTGGCAAAGACAGCATCATGACTGTGAACATTATAGGCATAAACATCAAAATTTTCTCTTGAGTTTTATCCATTCCGGAAGTCGGGGTCAACTTCTGTTGTACGACCATCGCAACGCCCATCAAGACTGGCGTGACGAAAAATGGGTCCATGGCTGATAAGTCCTGAATCCACAAGGCAAACGGAGCATGGCGCAAGCTTATCGATGTTTGTAGCACCTGGTAGAAAGCGAAGAAGACGGGAATCGTGGGCAGCACGGGCAAGCAGCCCTTCATCGGATTGATCTTGTTTGCCGCCATGAACTTCATGAGCTCCTGCTGCTGACGGGCACGATCGTCTTTGAAGCGCTCTTTGAGAGCGTTCATCTGGGGATTTAGCTTCTTCATCTTATGCATCGAAACCGTCGAGGCACGCACAAGGGGGTAAAAGAGCAGCTTCAGGCAGATCGTTAGTAAGATGATGGCGACACCGTAGTTGTGGGTCAATCGCTCAAAGGCTTCGATCACGAGGAGTAGTGGCTCGGCAATAAAGCCAAAGGTACCGAGGTGCATGGCGCTTGTGAGCTCTGCGTCAAAGTCATGCAAAATATTTATATCTTTAGGGCCTGCATAGACGCGGTAGTCCAGGCTGACGGTCTCGCCCGGCTGGACGCTGCCCTGGCGATCGAAATTAATGGCGCTGAGGCTGCAGCCGGTCTTGCCGCTGCCGGGTCCGTGATCTAGGCGGAGGCTACCCGTTTTGGCCTTCGGCTGAAATACAGTCAAAAAGTAATGGCGATCGATACCGACATAGCGCACTGGTACCCCGTCAAGACGCGGTGCGTCCGAGTCGCCATCGCAGAACTTCTCGACGTCAATCCATTCCGTGCTGTCGTCGGCACGGTAGATGAGCTGATCCCGCTCGCGCACGGTGCCAGGTATGATCCCCAACAGCGCGGCAGATTTTTTGGCCCGCAGCGTTTCCGTCAGCAACAGGCCGCTCGTCAACTCGACCGCTTGGGCGCCGGTGTTGGTGAAACTTACTTTCAAGTCGAGGCCGTAACCTTGCGCCGGAACGGTATACATCTGGCTGATCTTGAAACCGTTAACTTCGCGCCAAAAGGTCAGGCTTTGTCCTTGGCGGGTAGCGTGAAATACGCCAGACACCGCGTCGGGAATGCGTGACTCCATGGTGCCCTGCAGTGCCATCGGGCTATCAAGCAAATTGACCAGGCCTGAATCAGCACGATCGCTCTGTTTAAAATCTTTCAACTGAATCCCAGAAAACCCACCCAGCTCCTGCGAGAATTGATAAACTACTTTGTCGGTTTCAATTGTCAGGTCGCTGGCGCTGAGGGCGACCACTGTTGCCGGTGCGGGGGTCGCTGGCGGCGTACCTGCGGACGTGACTGGAGTCGCGGTGCTGGTGGTGTCAGGCGCCGCAGTTGTGCTGGAGGCGGCCGTAGTCGTGCTTGTTGCTGAGCTTTGGATACCCGAACCACTGCCTGGAGCCGGGCGCGGGTACTTGGAGTTAAGATATTGCGTGTAGATCAGGTAGAAGGCTACGCAGAGCACAACAGCAACGATGGAACGATGGTCGATTTTGTTATTCACGGTAGATCGATTCCCCCAGGATGGAAAGGATGGCAACGTAGCAGTCGTCCGCCAATTTTCTTAAGTGCCACTGGCAGCGGGTAAGCCGCCAAACAGTCCTTAGCGTAATGAGAGCAGCTTGGATAAAAGCGGCATCGCGGTCCCAGTACAACTGACAAGGAACGTTGGTATATCACAATCAGCAAAGAAAGCAGCCTAACGATTGCGGACTTTCGGCCCCGTGTTCGATGCCGCGTTTGATTCATGGCTCCAACTGACGTTTAAGTCGCTTGAGTCCCTGCTGCAAAGAGGTTGCTATAGTCTCACTGTCGCTACCGGCGGCGCTTCCTCTAGCCACAATCACGAGATCGGTACTCCAAAGAGCGGCGAATTGCTCCAGCTCTGGCCGCAGCTGACGGTAGGCTTCGCGCAAGTGACGCTTGACCCGATTGCGTACTACAGCATTGCCGACCCGGCGGGAAACCACCAAACCAACACGGCCACCGCCGTCTTTGGGGCCAGACTCGCCTGGCTGACGCGGACGCAAATAAAGCACTACTGGACCACCGACCACTTTCTGCCCCTCGTCAAAGGCGCGGCGGAAATCGATACTGTGATGCAGTCGTAGTGCTTTGGGAAATGCGTACACTTTAAAAGTCAGTAATTACTTGCTGTAAGCAGTAACGGCGAGGCGCTTGCGGCCTTTAGCACGGCGCAGCTTAAGCACGTTACGGCCGCCTGGAGTTGCCATCCGTGCGCGGAATCCATGGGTACGGAGGCGTTTCAGGTTGCTAGGTTGAAATGTGCGTTTCATCGAAAGGTCCCTTCATAATCTCTGCAATAGCGGGGGGGACCATACCAGACCAGTTTCAGGAATGCAATGCCATGCCAGGACCGAGATTCATCGCGTCAGATTGGCTCCGGTGTTTATCATTTCCCATTGAGTTGTTCTCCCGGATCCCGTCATGCCAAGTAGCACCTTCTCCTTCATCTCCATTTCCAGCTTCGCAGCAGATTCTTTAAACCTTAGTTTCGGGCTGTTCCTGGGATCGGGATTCTCCACGATGGCGTTTTTTATTACCGTGAGATCGATGAACGAGGTGCTGCCACTGTAGTAAACCTTGCCTGTAAACATTAAGGTATTCGGCGGTACCGTTTTACCTTTAGAATCTTTAAGGCCTTTACCCGTGCCGTCGTCCCGCACCCAAGCCTCGACTAGAGGTACCTGGCCGTTGGAGGCGTCTGTGCCAGTGACTTTCACCTCAATGACGCCCAGCTTGGTCATCGCTAGATTCTCATCCTTGCATCCCTGGTAGATGTCCCATGTGCCCTTAATCTTGCTAAGGACGCGTAAAATATCCAGCTCAGTGGCCTTAAACGTTACGATATGCCTGATCTGTGTGCTTGGGTCGTTTTTGTTGAACCAGAAGTCAACGACCGGGATCACCGTCGGATCGGTCAGTGTCACCGCGATTTCGACATCAGCGACTGGGTCATCTTTTTTCTCTGTGATTTGGACGGCATCGGCAGGAATCTCCTTGCCAGATTTGTCGCTAAATCCCCATTTGCGGTTCGGGAACAGGCTCATCGGCACCCGTTTATTGTTCTTATCGACAACCGCACAACGAGTCGACACGACCTTCCCCTGGGGGCTGACGATATTTTCGTACTCTTCGCAGTCAAGCTTGGAGGAAGTGAGATAGGCACCAGCGATACTCTGAGGGCTATCTGCCGCGGTGTCCTCGCCGCTGCTGGAGCCCTTCCTAGTGTCCGAACTCGTGGCCGATTCCTTCATCAGTGACCCCTGACCGCAGCCACTCATCAGGCCGAGTAGGCAGGCAATGATCCAAGCCGAATTTAGGATTCTTTGGCGCATTTTTGACCCCCGTTGCTTAGTTCTTCGGCAAGTGTTTTATGGAACTTTAGGAGGTCGTTTAACTAACTGAAATAAGTGAAGTAATTTCTTTCCTTTTAAATTCCTTTCAAGACCTCATGTTGGACGGAGTTGGTAAAACTGGCATCCAACTTAGATATCCCAAATTATAGATAAAGATCTAAAACAATATTATTATTATTAATTATAATAAAATGTTGATTTTTTATTAAAATAGTTTAAAAATAGGTTTCCTTTTGACCTTTTCCGCAAGTAGGTGACCATATGCAAGCCATGCGTATCGCCGGACTTTTGTGGTTAGTCAGCAGCCTCAGCGGCACGGCATTTGCCGGAATGCCGCGCCTACAAATAAGACCAGCTATCCCTGTAGGTTATACTGGCGATATCCTGCGACTACAGGTCAAGCTGCCGTGTGGTAGCCGTTACTTCGGTCTGGTCGCCAAAGGCGACGGCAAGGGCAAGGTCTTGCAGGTGGCTGCTGCGGTCACCGACAGTAGCGTCGTCTGTACATCGATGCCTCAAGTCGTCGAGGTCGGCGCCGATTTTCTGGCGACGCGCCACTATGAGACTGTAGCGCCGATGGCTGTCACGGCTGGGACCCGCATCCATGCGGTTCCTGTCGAGGAGCTTCGCTTGGTCTCTCGGGCAAAGGGACCAAAAGGTCTGCACGCAGTCTACACTAAACACTGCGGACTGGACCTTGGTACGGTGATTCATCGCAGCGCATCGAACCAACTCGAGATCGCCATGGTGGAGGAGAGTGTATCAAAGGAACGCGCCACGCAGTGTCTTGCTGCCCCGATGGCCCGCAAGATTTCTTGGGTGTCTATCGAGAATGCTTCGTTAACGGTCAAGCCCCTGCCGACCAGTAGTCGATCGTTAGCCCGCCAGTTCACCATGGCGCTGGCATCCGTTAACACAGTGAAGGCTACCCGAGATGGAATCACAGTGAGCTATCAGCGCCACTGCAACGAGGCACCCGTGGGACTCGTGCTTGGAGCGAGTTCGATGGCTCATGCCCGTATCGGTGTGCTTGTTGCCAGGTATCCCAATGTGCGCTGTTTAGACGAGATGCCCGTGGCTATCACCGAGCTCATGAACGAACCTGCGATCATGCTGCCCCAGTCGATGGAACTTAGTACGCTTCACCAGGTCGCAGGAGCTGACATCAACTTGCGCGCACCCAGTGCTATCACCCTAGAAAAGAGTCCAAAACTGACAAGTTTGCGCCTGAGTTTTATCGATAGCTGCCAGCTTCGCTACGCCGTCTACGCACGTGATAATTCGGGGCGCCTAGCGGTGGGCACTTTAGCTATGCAGGAGACACCAAAAGCGATCAATTTAGCGGCCGTGGAGCCGGCGTGCTCAAAAATGCCAGCGCAGACGGACATTGTGCAGCCATTTATTGCCTCAGATTTGCATGCGAGTCAGATTTACCCACTGCGTGTGCGTGGTGGCTGAGACGGCAGTCTCCCCAAAAAAGACGTCAGACTTTGATCATCAGAACGTGTAACATGAAGACACGGAGTGATCATGCTGACGCAAATTCATTTGAGTGCAGAGGCTTTGCGGCACAACTACGGGCTGTTTTGTCAGCTCGCAGGGAAGTCGCGTGTAGCCCCAGTTTTGAAATCGAACGCTTACGGACACGGGCTCAAAGAGGTCTATAGCGTCCTAGCTGCAGAACGCCCTGAGTGGTTATGTGTCAACTATGTCGCCGAAGGGCGGCTACTACGTGCGCTGGGTCATCAAGGCCGGATTTTGGTAGTCGGTCCAGCTGTTGTACGTGAACTTGATGAGGCATTCAGCCTCGACCTTGACCTCGTGATCGGTAACGAGGATGTACTCGCTGCATGGATGCAAGCAGTAGGGCGGCCACGGTTACACCTCAAATTTGACACCGGTATGTCTAGACAGGGTTTTGCGCCTAGCGATGCGCATAACCTTGCTATGAGACTGACCCAGTTTAAGGATCGCCTGATCGGAGTTTGTACTCATTTTGCCAACGTCGAAGATGTGACGGATCACGGCTACGCCACTAGGCAACTCGATCTCTTCAATCAGGCTGTAGCCGTTTTTAAAGGGGCGGGATTACAGTTGATGCTGCATGCCGCCTCGAGTGCGTCGACACTCATCATGAATCAGAGCTACTTTGATTTGGTGCGCGTTGGGATCTCACTCTACGGTCCGTGGCCGTCGCCTTTAACGCGCGTGTCTTATTTGCAGCTTAATCGGGATGTTTTAGATTTGCGACCAGTGCTGCGTTGGACGACCGAAGTGACGACGGTAAAACCAGTGGCTGCAGGTCAATTTATCGGGTACGGGTGCACCTTCCGTGCGATGCGTGATATGCGTGTTGCCGTATTACCGGTCGGTTATTACGAGGGCTACCCACGACTTGCCGGAGAGGCTGCCAGTTACGTGCTGATCAAGGGATCACGATGTCCTATAGTTGGGCGTATCTGCATGAACATGATGATGGTAGACGTTACCCATCTAGCAGATTGTCAGGTCGGAGATAGCGTCACACTGATTGGCGACGATGGTCAGGACAGGGTAATTGCTCATGACGTTGCAGGTTGGGCTCGGACTATCCATTACGAGTTGCTAACCAGGTTGCATGGCGATATACCGCGTCAATTGGACTAGTTGCGTGCGGTCATTTTTGATCTTGTAGGAGTCCCCGTGGACGTCTTGGCTCATTATCATATGTTCGATTACAGGGCCCGTTGTGCAGTGGCTGTCACCACCGACATCGTCCGTGAGCTGCAAAAGCGCCATCAGCTCGATCCCGTAACCACGATTGCCGTGGGGCGAGCAGTGAGTTGCGCGGCTCTTCTGGCCTCGGTGCTCAAGTCAGGGCAGGAATACGTACATACAATATTTGCCGGTGATGGTGGACTGCTGGCTAAAGTCATTGCTGAATGTAACGGCGACGGTCACTGCCGCGGTTATGCCGTGCCACCGCGCCTCATCGAGGTCATGTCGGCCGGGGACGAGGCGCCATCCTCAGTTGGTGAGGCCCTTGGCGGTCGTGGTCTGCTCACTGTCACCCGAGGCCTTCCCGTTGAGCAGGGTGGGCCGTACAACGCTATTAGCGCCCTCGAAAACGGTGAAATAGCTGCCGACATTGCTAGGTACTTAACAGATTCCGAGCAAATTCCCTCGGCGGTTGGTGCTGGGGTGAAATTGGCATCCGACGGCAGCGTTTTGGCCGCTGGCGGGGTCCTTGTCCAAAGACTCGGTGGCGCTGTCCTCGATGAGGCCGAACTCACGGCCATCGAGGAGCGTATGCGTCAGCAGCTCTCGATTTCTGATCGGATAGCGGCAGGCCAGTCGAGCGATGAGATCGTCGCATTTCTTCAGGGCACAACTGGTCAGTTTGGCCTGCTGATGACGCGACCGCTGGTGTTCAAGTGTACATGTACGCATGACAAAATGATGCAGGCTCTGGCAGCATTAGGTGAGGATGAGCTTAAGAGCATCCTCAAAGAAACTGGGCGCTTAGCCGTGCGTTGCCAGTACTGTGCAGAAGAGCGTCAGTTCCGTCTCGCTGAGGTTATCAAGCACTAAGCCGGTGGTGTCGCCTTTTCAAAGAGTCCAAAGCGCGTGCCATCAAGATCTTCACAAAGATGCACAACCCCATAGCCCGGAAGCTTGAGGGTTGTGGCAACCCTGCGACCACCAGATGCCACCACCCGCTCAAGAGTCCCTTGCGGGTCATCAACAGTGAAATACAAGGTCACTCGCTGTGACCCTGCGTTCTCCCCTTTGTTCGCGGGGCGCAGACTGATGCCGAAAGGACAGTCGCGTGGCACTTCCATGAGTGCCATCTCGTGAAATTCTACCGGCACCGGACGCCACCCAAAAGCCTCATCGTAAAATTTAATCGATTTGGCTAGGTCGCTGACCAGAATTTCGATCTGGCATAAGCGAGTTGGGTCAACGCCGCAACGACTCATGATCTCACTTCAAGACGGCCGTCCTTGCTGATGAAGAGCGGTCCGACGATATTACCGCTAGGGAAGCGCTCGGGCTCTTTCAGCTTCCAGCCGTGTTTAAGGAAGGCCTCGATCACCGAGCGACGAATCCTAGTATTGTCAGGGCTCTCGTCTCCGATGAAGCGCTCGATGGCTCCCGGGACCACTGGGTCATCTTGTTCAATTAAGACTTCCGTCGCGGCAAAGCGCACTCTCTCGTCCGGATCGGCTATAAAGTGCAGCAGTTGCTCCGCGAACCCAGGCAGTTTGTAATCGATCATGTAACATAAGATGTCGTAATTCTTGTCGACTTTGGCCTGATCAAAGCGAACATCGGCAAAATCGAGAGCGCTCTTCAGAATTTCGATGACCTGGTCCTCTTTACCGAGGGCCTTCAATGTTTTAATCGGCCAGGCAATGCGATTAGTAGTCAGTAGGTGCTCGCGGACATGCGGTAGGGCAGTTTCACCGTAAGCGATGATACCGTCCATGCACGATTCCTTTTCCCTCGTATCATTGATCCCGTGCTCCAGACTGTACTCGAAGCGTTGCAGCAGGGCAGGCACCGCGACGTGTGGATCATCCAGGCCCTTGAAGTACTCTATGGCGGCCTGACGATCTTCCTTTATGGCTTTGGGATTTTTGATGACGGCCAATGACTTGCCAATCTTACGTTCGTCACGCTGTTTGCGGTAATCTTTGAATCGATCAAATAAGCCCACGGCAACCACCCTTTCCAGATGCAAGACCCCAATCACTCTAGTCTCATCTGGACACCATGCCTAGGTTTTTCTAGCTAGCGACATCGATGTCTGCCATTGCGCAATCACATGACGAGAATGGCTGAATTGTGTTATGGCTGAGGCTTGCAACTAGTGAGCTTAAGGGGCCCCGACCAGTTGGTACGGTCGAGCCGCTGTAGTCAGGAGCAATCGTTACCTATGAGCCCAGATGAGATCAGTCGCGATGTAGCGGGTCTAGTTCTAGCTGCCGGAAAGGGCACTAGGATGAAGAGCGCTCTACCGAAGGTCCTACATCCCGTTTGCGGCCGCCCGATGATTGGTTGGACCCTTTCTACTTTGGCATCGATTGGTGTTCAGTCAGTTGTTACCGTTGTCAGTGAAGATCAACCGGAGCTGCTGCGTTATCTCCGCGACTACCCCGCCATACGGGTAGCAGCGCAGCGGAATCGTCAAGGCACAGGTGATGCCGTGGCCGCCGCCGCCGGACTTTTCGCCGGCGTCGAGCCACCGCCGTTTGCTGCGGGAAATATCCTGCAAGGGCAGCAGGTCAGTAACCCCATCGTGCTGATCTTGGCCGGTGATGTACCCGGTATACACCCCGACTCTCTGCGGCGTTTTCTGGCTTCGATGGAGGCCAACCATGCAGATCTAGCTGTGCTCGGGATGCGAGTGCCGCAGCCGCATGGCTACGGCCGTATGGTAACCAAAGATGCTGCGCTCTTTGCCATCGTCGAGGAGAAGGATGCCTCTCCCAGTGAGCGTGCTATCAATCTCTGCAATACCGGTATTATGGCAGCGCGCGTTGAGGTGCTTTTTGCCGCCTTAAAAATGCTCAAGCCAGATAATGCACAGCAGGAATATTATCTCACCGATTGTGTGAAGCATGCGCGATCGCTAGGTTATAAGGTGTGTGCGCACGAGACGGACCAGTGGCAGGAGTTTTCTGGTATAAACGATCGCGAGCAGCTAGCCTCCGTTGCGTCATGGCTGATGGCACGCAAGCGGCGGGACCTGATGCTGTCCGGAGTGACGATCCAACAACCAGAGTCGGTCTATGTCGAGGATACCGTTGAGATCGGACCTGACACGGTCATTGAATCTGGATGCCACCTTGCTGGAGCGACGCGCATTGCCGCGGGCAGTGTCGTTGGCGCCGGATCGGTAATAAAGAACGTGACTGTTGCGACTGCGGCAGTGATTCCTCCAAATAGCGTCAAGATTAGCTAAGAGGGTTGAGGGACTATGTGCGGAATAGTTGGCTACATTGGAAAACAAAAGTGCGTCGACATTCTATTTGAGGGATTATCCCGGCTAGAGTATCGCGGCTATGATTCGGCAGGTATCGCAGTCCTTGACGGTGGTGATATTGGCATCGTTAAGGCAGAGGGCAAGCTGAACCAACTGAAGCCCCGACTGGCAGAATTACCCGCCGGTGCCACCCGTGGCATAGGTCACACCAGGTGGGCAACCCACGGTATACCTAACACCACTAACGCGCATCCGCACGCTCACGGTGATGTGGCAATAGTTCACAACGGTATTATCGAGAACTACCTTGAGCTAAAAAAGCAGCTAGAATCCGAAGGTGTGAAGTTTCAATCCGAAACGGACACTGAGGTGGCACTGCAAGTGTTCGTGAGAGAACTGGCGAGACACAAATCCCCGTTCAAGGCGATCATGGCAGTGATACCGCAATTACGCGGCGCCTTCTCACTCGGGATCTTGATCGGCAGCGAACCCGACGCCTTATATGTAGTTAAGCAAGGGTCTCCACTTGTTATCGGTGCCGGCCGCGGTGAGAACTTCTTCGCTAGTGATGCCATGGCCATCGTCAAGCATACGAGCCGCGCCCACTTTCTCAATGACGGCGAGATCGGGCGGATTACTGAAAACGGGGTCGAAATTTGGGACTTTGCCGGTAAGGTCGTGGCGCCCCATTTTGTCGAGCTTGATATTTCCAGTGCAAGCACGGAAAAACTCGGCTTCAAGCATTTCATGCTGAAGGAAATACACGAACAACCGCGCGTGTTGGCAGCCATGCTGCAGCGTCTGATCAATCTCGACACCGGGATGCTAAATGCGACCGAGCTGGGGCTCGACCGTTTAGATCTCAAAAGAGTCGATAATATCTGTATGGTTGCGTGCGGTACGGCGTATTATTCGGCCCTGCTCGGCAAGTATTATCTCGAACCTGCGACCCAACTTCCTGTCAATGTGGAACTGGCAAGTGAGTTTCGTTACCGCAAGCCTTGGCTTAGCAAGAACACGCTGTTCATCGCCGTCTCGCAGTCTGGTGAGACGGCCGATACCCTAGCAACTGTTAAACAGGCCAAGGAGCATGGGTGCCAAGTTCTTGCTGTATGCAATGTGAAGATGTCATCGATCGCGCGTGAATCGCATGTGACCTTGCATATGGACGCTGGGCCTGAGATTGGCGTCGCTTCGACTAAGGCCTTTACGTCGATGCTTTTAGCCCACTACTTATTGGCTCTGGGGCTTGGCTATCAGCGCAAAACTCTCACTGCGCATGACTTGCAAGCCGCCGCCGCGCATCTGAAGACGCTGCCGGCCCGCATGGATCAGGCTATTGACGGCAAGGTTGCTATAGAACAGCTAGCCTCTAAGTACGACGAAGCATCGAATTTTATCTTCATCGGCCGTGGGAGTAGTTATCCCATAGCGCTAGAGGGTGCACTTAAACTTAAAGAGATTTCCTACATTCATGCGGAAGGCTACGCCGGTGGTGAGCTCAAGCATGGGCCGATCGCGCTGATCGATAGGCATATGCCCGTGGTCGCGATTGCGCCTAACGACACCTACCGCGAGAAGATGATCTCCAACATTGAAGAGGTGAAGGCGCGGCAGGGACGCATCATTGCGGTAGGGGATCTTCACGATCAGCATTTACGGCGGCTGGCAGATGATTATATCGCTTGCCCGCATATCGATGACTCAGGATTGCAGGCGATTCTGTCGGTTGTCTGTTTGCAGTTACTCTCTTATTACGTGGCCGTAAAACGTGGTACCGATGTCGATCAGCCACGAAACCTGGCCAAATCAGTTACCGTTGAATGAGGCCAATTTTGGAAACGGAAAGTCGCGGTGCTAAGCTACTGGCGGGACTCAACGATGTACAGCGCCAGGCCGCGATGCATAAGGATGGCCCCCTGGTTGTCTTTGCTGGTGCAGGTAGCGGAAAGACCCGTATCATTACGCACCGCATTGCCTGGTTGATTGAACAAGGTGTGAGACCTTGGGAGATCCTTGCAGTTACCTTCACCAACAAGGCCGCGCTCGAAATGCGCACGCGGCTCCAGTCGTTAACACCTCAGGGCAACCGCTGCTTGATCGCGACCTTTCACTCAGCTTGTGCGCGTTGGTTGCGCGAGTTTGCACCCGAGTTGGGATTCACCTCGGACTTTACGATTTACGACGATGCTGATCAGCTCACGGCTCTAAAGACGGTTCTTGCTGAGTTAAACGTCAAACTCGATGAAGAGAACACGGCGCAGGAGTATAAGGCTGCAATCAATCGCGCCAAGACTATGGCCATGTTACCCAGTGATGAGCGGTTGGCCCGAGAATACGGCGATCAGATGCCACCAGTCGGCATGCAGGTTTACAAGCGTTATCAAGAGTATCTAGCAAGCTGCAATGCGATGGATTTCGGCGACCTTATCATGAACATGCTGTTGCTACTCAGACGCAACACTATGGTGCGCGATGTACTACAGAGTCGCTATCGCTACATTTTGGTGGATGAGTACCAAGACACTAATAGAACTCAATTTGAGCTCATTGCTAGACTAGCGGAGAAATTCCGCAACCTCTTCGTTGTCGGTGACGACGATCAATCCATATATAGTTGGCGCGGTGCCGTGCCGTCAAACATCATCGATTTTGACAAAGTCTATCCCGACGCCATACGGGTGACTATGGAGCAGAATTACCGCTGTAGTAGCAACATTGTCGATGCTGCAAGTGCGATGATTCAGAACAATAAAAGGCGAGTGCCTAAACGTCTTTTCACCCAAAATGCTGCTGGTGAATTGATCAACTATAGGCTGGAAACGGACAACGAGATCGAAGCCTGGTGGGTGATTGGGTCGATCAAGGATGAGCTTGACCAGTATCCTTTGTCAGACATTGCGATCTTCTACCGAACGAACAGCCAGTCAAGGATGCTCGAGGATGCGCTACGGCGCGAGAATTTGCCCTACCAGATTTACGGGACCGTGCGATTTTATGATCGAGTCGAAATCAAGGATCTTTTGGCCTACGTCAGGATTGTTATCAATCCCAATGATGACGTTAGCGTCAAGCGTGTTATCAATGTTCCAACGCGTGGTATAGGCAAGAAAGCTGAGGCCACTCTCGAGGCTGAGGCAGCAAGACGCGGTCTTGCCTTGCTGCCCACCATTGATGCCTTGATCGCCGAGGGTCATAAACTTGCTGCAAAGTTTTCGGCCTTTGCTTCCCTGGTCGCATCCATTCGCCGTGATGTGCTGAGCGCACCCTTGGATGAGGTCATGGAGAAATTGCTCGCAGCCACCAAATACCTCAGTCACGTAGAGAAAAAGTACCCTGACCAAGCGATGGATAAGATCGAAAATATCCAGGAGTTGGGTGCAGCTGTCGCGGATTTTGCAGCAGCTTACCCAGATGCAAATATGGCTGAGTGGTTGCAGACAATTACATTGGTGAGCTCCGAGTCTGAAAATAAAGGCGGTGTCTCGCTTATGACGCTGCACATGGCAAAGGGCCTCGAGTTTCCGCGCGTTTACATCGTAGGGCTAGAGGAAGGCCTCCTCCCGCACCGCAGTAGTATTGATGACGAGGATAATGTCGAGGAGGAGCGTCGCCTATTTTACGTGGGCATGACTAGGGCTAAACAGAAGTTGTCACTATGCGGAGCCTATAGGCGACGGACCTACAATCAGTGGACAGCTAATCGTCCCTCGCGCTTTCTCAGCGAAATCCCGCGGGAATTTTTCGCTGCGATGAAAGATGTCGAAGCCGGTGCAGTGGCTCAAGATGTCGGATCTATCGGTTATGCTGACGGCCCGCGCTACGATTATGACGATGTTGGGGCTCCCGCCGTCATGCAAGTCAGTGTCGGACAGGTTGTCCGACACCCGACCTACGGCCGTGGTACAGTGGAGCAAATGAGCGATGAATTCGGCGTTTTAAAAGCCGTGGTTCGCTTTGATGAATTCGGCTTAAGGAAAGTGGTGCTCAAACACCTTCATTAGGTTAAGTGCTGGTACACGCAGCCGGTTTAGCTTGAGCTACTGAACTAGTAGAGGTTGCGTCTGCTGTAAGTAGGGTGTAACTAGCACACATTTTACTTATCTGTTCGGTTGTGGCTTTACCGCCGGTGGCCGCAGATTGGATTTTACTGCTTAGAGATTTAGTGAGTGTCGTGGTCACTTGTGTTTTGAAAGCCTTAGCATTGTTTGCGGCGCTAATACCACCTGCGGCTTGTTTACTAACATTTGTGATGTCGGTGAATGCAGAGTTTATACTGGATTGAATGCTCGCCGGCATATTAGCGATTTTGGCAAATCCCAGGGAAACCATTTGTAGGTCGGTCAGTGTGGTTTGTGTCATTGACTTTGCATTCGATGCATCAAACACCTTATCCATCGCGGCAACAATCTCAGCCATAGCGTTTATGAGTGTATTGAGGTCGGTTGACCCTAGTGCCGATACCTTCGCGTTGGCGTTATCTATGCTCGTTTTTGAGGATCCCTCGGGTACGTACAGAATCGCACGTTGCAAGGTAACAGCCTCAGCTAAGTGGCTCAGGGCCCATACAAAATGCGCTTGAGTCGCATATTTCCTTGAGTAAGAGGTCGCCGTGCACTTGGTGCTTGTTTCTCGTTGGGCTTCCGTCGTGATGATGTCGGAGTCCACAAAGGCACATATATCGGCAATCGCGCTGTCTAATTTGCTCAGCACTTCTATGCCTGAGCGTAAAGCGGCGTCAACCTCTTTTGGCAGCATGAGCTCGTTATCGCTGCCAAAAAGTACGAGCTGCGATGGTGCGGTGCTGACATCAGTCGTTGCAAATTCACGAAGGAATAAGGCGGTCTTTTCGCTGGTCGAGAGGGAAATGATATCCTGCAATTTGACTAACACCGAGGATAACCCGGAGGATGTTGACCCTGACGTGGAAGTGCTAGTATTCGTCGCTGTGTTGGTGTTCGGGGCTGCAACGAGTGGAGCTTCGGTTGCTGCCAATTCCTCGCGTGCATCTGCGGTGGTAGCGGAAATGTCCAGCTTTTCCAACAAAGCGGTCAATGGCGAGGAGCTCGAGCTACCCGACTTGCTGATATCGATGAGCTTGCGAGCCAGTACAAAAGGATCAACGCCGGCCTGGGACAAGTGAATGTATCCTAAAAGAATACTGGCTCGCTCATTCAGCCCATTCTCGGCTACGAGGCTACTTGCAAGCTGCTCGGCCTGTGTGAAGTTGCCGCGGTCGTATGCTATAAGCGCTGCATTTAACTTACCGTCAGCGGAGCTGTCAGTACCGCCGAAGATCTTGTTGAGATTGGTAGTGCCACCACAAGCAGCCAACAGGCAGCCAGTCACGCAGGGGATTAATCGGGCGAGAATCGGTGCTTTTCTGTTCCACATAACTAACCTCAACTTCGTAGCTAATATTTGAGATGCCTCAATCAGCAAAAAACACGATGTCTTCGTTTGGCTCGGTCAGATGATACTTGTCACGGAGCACCTTCCTAGCGTAGCTGGGAGATGTGCGAATGCGCTCTATTTCTGCAGCGATTTGCTCAGTTTCAGTTTGCAACGAGGCAACCGTTTGCTTCAGCACTTCTCGGCTTCGTTTGAGATCGTAGTACCCGCTTACTGTTGTGGTGCCTCGAGCCAGACCCATGAGTAGGACAATCACACCGAGGCCTAGGAGCACAGTTGCAGCGCCGCCTGGGATCAGACTCTTTCGATTCATCGCTACGCTCGTAGGGTGTTTGGTGATAAACTGGAAGGTGATTGTCTCATTGTAGCATGTTGCTAAATGCCCAGCCTAGTGGGCTACTGATCGGCCTAAAAGGAGGCGATTTTGTTTAGGTCCTGTTACTGGATGGCAGTTGGAAAGTTCGTCGTTGGATGCCTGAGCCTACTTCTGGTGGCCGGGTGTAAGGGCCGGGATTCACAGACGATTGAAATAAATCCCGTGCCGCCAAAGGCGCCCTCGTCCCCGAACCCCTCTGCCAATAGCACAGGCAGTAAACCCTCGCCCAACCCCAGTTTTTATGACCAATTTGACAGTACACCTAGTCCGAAACCGGGCATTACTGGATTGCCTGCTCCGGCGCCCATTGGGCAACCATCCGGACCCTCGTCGCCGATTCCAAGTCCGACACCAACTCCGGGCCCAACTCCGGGCCCAACGCCGACACCCAGCCCGAGCCCGTCAGTTCCTCCGACAGAATGTGATCGGGCTAATTCCGACCATTTTGGCACTGGCTACGGCAGTCCGTTTGAGCAAAACGGTACCTGGATATCCCATGCAGATAGAGCAGAGACGGAACTTTGCAGACTTGCCGTTCCGCATTGCACTGCGCGAGGCGGGATTGGATACGGTGACAAGTTTTGCAAGGGTCCTCTCACCCTAGCCAAGGATGTGGATCCATCGGACGGCCAACCACACAACGATTCCATTTGTGTGGTTAAATACGGGCCTAGCTGTCCTTAATTAAATCAATCATCAACGCACTTACGTTACAACGAGGAGGGGGAGGCTTAAGCCTCGTCCTCGTCCACAACGCCGCGACCGGATTTTTTCATTCGCTCAAGCTTCTCTTTGTACTTAACGCTATGGCGGCACCATGGGCGCAGCTCGAGGCGGCGCTTGGGAATTGGCTCACCAGTGCCCTCGCAGTAGCCATAGTCGCCAGTTTCAATTTTAGCTAGGGCATGGTCAATCTCACTAAGGAGTTTGCGGTCACGATCTAGCAGGCGGAAGGTTAAATTTTGCTCGACCATGGCAGAGGCCTGGTCAACCTCATCCATCATTTCGTTTTTATCAATCTGGATATTGCCCTCTTCCATGATGTGACGGGCTTTAGCCAGAATCTTACTGCGCTCGCTCACTAACAGGTCGCGAAATACCTCAAGTTCGTCGGCCGAGAACAGCGTCACGTTGGGGGCGCGCGGTACGAATTCTTGTTGAGGCACTTCGATAATCTTTGGCTCAACTCGAATCGGTGCATGAGCCGACTTAGGCGGCTCGCCACTTTTTGAAGCTGCGGCTCTTCCTGAAGTGGCATCCGGCTTCTTGCTGGTTGCTGCAACCCCGCGACTGACGCGCTCGTCTAGGTCCTTTTTGGTCCCGGGTTTGACAGGGGCAGCAGGTGCCGATTTCTTCAAGTCGACTTTTTTAGGCGCTGGAGCTTCCGCCGCCTTTTTAGCGGGGGCCACCTTAGTAGCAGCAGTCGTTGATTTCTTCTTATCGGCATCCACCTTGGAACTGATTGCTTTCACCTTAGTTTCCACTGGTTTTTTAGTAGCAACCGGCTTCTTGGCGGGGGCCTTCTTGGCACTGGCAGCTTTTTTTACAGGTTTCGATATTTTTTTCATAGCAGCCTTCTTCACAGCAACAGCTTTGACGGCCCGCCCGCTCAAGCTTTTCGGAGATTGTTTTGCCATCGGCGATTCCCCATCTCGAGGGACCCGAGAGCACCCGGTTCCCGACTTTAACTCGTAAGCTGGCTCGATGTTAAGCAGCAAGTATATTGATGGAAACAGCAAAAAACAAGCGACTCAAGCCGACCTTTTAAAGCGCTCACCCTAGGTCTGCCTCAAATAAGGTCCGGGTCGCTCGCGGTAAAGCGAGATCCTGTAATTCAGCAAGGATATTGAGAGCTTGCAGTGGTGTCAGACGGTTCAAGTTAAGGCTCCGGAGTCGGGTGCAAAGACGGCTCTGGGCAGCCTGTGTTTCGGAATCGTCAGTTTTCGCACCGTGTAGGTCGAGGCCCATAGTCTCCAAAGGTGGGCTCTCGCCTTTTGCGGTTGCACCTTGGATCATGCGGTCTGATTTGGTCGTCGGTGGCTCGTGCTTAGGTCTTTCTGCCTCAATCTCGAGAAACTCAGATGCTTGAACGAGGACATGTTTGGGTACTCCTGCGAGTCGTGCGACCTCGAGCCCGTAAGAATTATCGACCGAGCCATCCTTAAGCCGATGGGTAAAGAGTATAGTTTCGTTTTGTTCCACGACCTCAATTTGCATCGGGCGTACGGAAGGAAGTGCAGTAGCCACCCTAACAAGCTCATGGTAGTGGGTCGCAAAAAGGGCGAAGCATTTAACTCTGAGCGCCAGATCTTTGAGAATAGCCGCCGCGAGAGCTAGGCCGTCACGGGTGGATGTACCGCGGCCAACCTCATCCAAAATCACCAAGCTGTTTCGACTCGCGTGTCGCAAGATATGAGCCGACTCCGACATCTCCACCATGAAAGTCGACTGTCCGCGCGCAAGATCGTCGCTCGCGCCAACGCGGGTGAAGATGCGGTCAAAGATTGGTAGTCGCGCTTCGAGGGCCGGTACAAAGCTGCCGATCTGGTTGAGTATCGCGGTAATCGCTATTTGCCTCATCACTGTCGATTTTCCGGCCATATTGGGACCGGTAATTAAGATCTGTCGCTGCTCCTGGCTAATCTCTATGTCGTTCGGCGTGTAGGCGTGGCGACCCACGTAGCGTTCAACAACTGGATGGCGACACCCGCGGATGTGCAACCCACCCTCTGGTACGATTGTGGGTTCAACGTAATTTTGTCTGAGTGCGAGCCAAGCAAAAGATTGCAGTAGATCGATGGTACCAAGAGCTTGACCGGTAGATCTCAATTCATTTTTAAACGAGGACAAACGGCTTAGGAGATCCTGAAAAAGTTGTGCCTCCCTATGCACGGCACGATCGCTGGCCGAAAGAAGCGTCTCGCCAAGTTCCTCCAACTCAACGGTGACAAAGCGATCGCAATTGACCATGGTCTGGCGGCGGATAAAATTCTCCGGAACCTTCGCGGTATGTGTCCGCGTGACCTCAATCAGTAGTCCGTATGATTTGTGATTTTTAATCTTGAGACTACCAATGCCGGTAGAGGCGCGTAATTTCTCTTGGTAGGCGTCGACCTGCGCTTCCCCCGATTTGGCAAGTTCGTTCAGCTGGTCGAGCTCGGGGTCATAACCTAGGCGAAATACTGAATTACCCAGGCCAAGGGTTTTGGGCTCATCGTTAAGGCTAGCACCCAGTACTTCTAGGACCGGTCGACTCATCTTCAGAGCCATGGCAAGAGACTGGTACAGTGGACTACTAAGCGTCTTTTGATCCTTTGTGATCAGAGCATCGACTAACCACATAGCTGTGGTTAAAGTTTGCTGCACGCGGAGCAAATCGAGAGGGCTTGCTGCAGCACCTAGAATGCGCGTAGTCAGGCGTTCTAAATCACCTACAAGCTTCAGATGCGTGCGCGCCTCAGCGAGCCGTTGCTCGCCGAGTTCAGTAAGGCAACGAACTGCCTCATGACGTCCGCGGATCTGCTTGGGATCAAGCAAGGGATTGGCCAAAAAGTAGCGCAGAAGTCTCGCGCCCATCGGCGATAGGGTGTGGTTGATTTCCTTAAAAAGGCTACCCTCGCTGTCACGACGGCGCGCGGTTTCAAAGAGCTCGAGGTCGCGCACCACGGTCTCGTCGAGAGCTATTGTGTGTGCTTCAGAAAGCGGTCTCACACTCAAGAACTGAGAGATACCTGTTTGCAAAGAGCGAAAGTGACTTAGCAGTGCCGCAACTAACGCGTCCCCACCGATCACGCTGCCAGATGGTTGCGCACAGAGTTCTGGCATGCCAAATATTTCATTTAGTATAGCCTTTTGTGCAGCATGATCGCGTAATGTTGCCTCTGGTAATGGCTCGATGAGCAGCGGGGATGTGTCACGGTAAGGCCGCATTAGCTGCTCAAATTCTGAGTGAAAAAAACGACGCGCGAGAAGCTCGCGCGGACGAAATTTTTCGACCGCGCTGTATATTTCAGAGTGATCTTTCAGGTTGCCAAGACGGAGCTCACCTGTGGACAAATCAGCAAGTGCAAAAGTCCAACAACCAGACCCGGGCTCTTCATGTACTGCGGCGACGTAGTTGGGCGCGTCGCGGTCTAGTGCCTCTGGATCGTCTATACATCCCGGTGTCATTATCTTGATGATATCGCGCTTGACGAGGCCTTTTGCAGTTGCGGGGTCTTCAACCTGATCAGCTAGGGCTACTTTGAAGCCCCGCTTGAGTAGTCTCAACCAGTAGTTTTTTGCGCTGTGATGAGGTACGCCACAAAAAGGTATTTTCTGATCATCTCCGCGCTCTCTACTGGTTAGAACTAGCTCAAGTAACGGTGCCACTAACGTGGCGTCGCCACCGAAGATTTCATAGAAATCGCCCATGCGGAAAAATAAGATAGCATCGCCGCAGCGTGATTTAAGTTCCCAATACTGACGCATCATCGGGGTCATTGTGGCAATATCAGCGGCTGTCGGCACAGTCATATCTTTCTCACTCATCTGGGAGTCCTCAACTGACAAACGATGAACTGTAACAGAGCCTTCTCCGACGTCCCACGATTTGCCGTATTTGTCTTTAAAATCAATGGTTAATTGGTTCCGTGGCTAAGACTTGGCGATAGTCAGACAGCGTACCACGCTGGCACCTTTGTCATGTAAAGCCATGGCTGTGCGCTGCAAGGTTACGCCCGACGTTACGACATCATCAATCAGCAGGACCCGACGCGGTGGATTGGCTAGTCGATCGCTGCTGCAAGCACCGATAAGCCCCAGTTTGCTCCGCAAGAAGAGCACAAAGGATTCTACGGAATCTTTGCTACTACGCTGGCCTCGTCGACGACGTGCCTGTTTACGCCACCGCCAGTGTAGATCGCTCGGTGCAGCTCTCAAATCTTTAGCGTTATCCCTAGCTATGGCATCGGCAGCCAAGCTGGCGATATCAAGACGACCGTTTAGTCGCCCCCAAAGACTACTAGGTGCGGGTATCACGACGTCTGCCCAAGATACCAGCTTCGTCAATTCATCCCTACTCACGGTCATAGCTATAAGTAAGCGGAGCGCAGCTTGATCCTGCCTGACTTTTGCCCGCAATATCAGGTCCCGCATGATCCCACGATAGCGCCACAAGCTGTGGATATCACAAATCGGATGCGGTACGTGCGGATGACGTGATCGCTCGCCAACAAGGCTACATTCGTCGAGTTCTAGCAGGCAGTTGGTGCATAGTAGGCGCCTCTCCCCAGCTCGCCATAACGCCGTAAAACATATTCTGCACATTGGCAGCACAGCTACTTAGCGACAGTCTATTTGTGGGTAATCGAGCGCTGACGCACCTCATGGATGATGCGAATGATGGCACCGACCTCTGACACCGCAGCATCACCGGTAAAACTGACTCTCACTGAATTAAGTGCCACCCAGTCAGAGTATCCCATCGCGGTCAGCACATGACTGGGCCTGGCAACGCTCGAGGAACACGCACTTCCGCTCGATGCGTAAATACTCGCGATGTCTAGATTGAGCAGTATGTCGTCACCGGCGACGCCGTCGATGTGGAAATTTACCGTGTTAGGTAGTCGCTCACTATTAAGTCCATGAATTACGGCGTCAGGAACCGATTTTAATTCTTGGAGTAACGCATCTCTCGCAGCTGTCATATTGGCGATCATCAGTGGCAGCTCGCTCAGTAACTCCCGTGCTCGTATACCGAAGGAAACGATTCCTGGCATGTTCTCAGTACCGGCACGGCGTCCTCGCTCTTGACCCCCACCAGTGACTAGCGGAGTGAGCTTTTTACCGCGACGCAAATAGAGAGCGCCCACACCTTTGTAGCTGCCGATTTTATGGGCAGAAAAGGCAGCCGAGTCAATATCACTACTTGCTAGCCATGACAGATCACTTTTACCCAGAAGCTGCACAGCATCTACGTGGATGTGCACTTTGTTGTTCAGACTCCTGATCCGACGTGCCACGTCAGCTGTAGCCTGAACTACGCCAGTTTCGTTATTAGCAGCAAGATAAGAGACTAGCGCGGTATTGGGAGTGATGAGACTTTCGAGTGCATTTAAATCAATCTGGCCTGACGTGCTCACCGGCGCGATCTGTAGTTCACATAGTCCTCGCTCGCTGAGTGCCTTAGCGGTTTCTATAACAGCCGCGTGCTCAGTGGCAGTAACCACAATTCTTGGTGCTTCTCCAAGTGGCTTCATATCGGCCAGGCCGGCACGTAAAGAACCGCTCAGCGCAAAATTGTTTGCTTCAGTAGCACCCGAAGTGAAGATGATCTCATTAGCCGTCGCGCCCAAAAGGCGAGCAACCGCAGTCCGCGCATCCTCCAATGCGATCTTGGCATTTCTTCCCGGAGCATGAATCGAGGAGGGGTTTCCATCCACACTTTTCAGTGCTGCTGCCACCGCATCGTAATGAGCGGGTTTAATCGGATAAGTGCCATTGGCATCGACGTATATTGGTTTAATCATGGTGCGCTACGCATTGGAGATTAGGGGTAAAAGAGAAACCGATGTTTCTTCAACGCCCAGCATTTAACACGGAGTCGGAGCATTAGCCATAGTGTTAGCCATGATGTCCGTCGGTTTCTTTCATGTCTGACTGTATTTAGCTGTCTCAAGGACCTGAGATAGGACGCGCTTGCGAGCCGCCCTTACTTGCGAGGACTTGTAGCGGTCGTGGTTAGCGTCTCCAGACTGCGCCTGCTGATGGGCAGCCAGATCAAGGATTTGGACCTCAAACGGGAAAAAAGCTGAGTCGTAACGATGGTCTTTGGCGGTTGGTAGGTGCTTCACCAAGTCCCGAACAGTCGCCATTAAACTACTCAATTTGGGCTCCCTGGCGGGTTGTCCTTGGGTAAGTTTAAATAACCATTCCAATTTGGCGGACTGAATCTTAATTAGCTGTCGACCGGTCATTTGAATAGCTCTATAGGACGAGGATGAATGTGGGTTACTGGTAGTTGCTGGGACTATGGGCGCCTCGACGCTGATTTGAGTTACAGCGGATCTAAATGCCTCTGCTGACAGGGTGCCTGCTTGTAATTTCTGTCTTAATCCCTCGATTTCGATTTGAAAACGCTGTGCATCGATTAAATTATTACGCGCCCGTGAGGGATAGGCATTTGGATAAACAATGATGTTGTGTTTATGCAACATTTTCACGACTAACATGGCTTCGCTTAAATTCTTGGTGATAAACCTAATGCCCACGTAGTCATAAATGGTCTCGGCGACGTTATCGCGTTTGTGCAGTAGTTTTAGAATAATCGAGTTGCGACTTTTCACTTCCTTCCACTCGATTGCTGCGAGTTCGCAGCGCGCATTGGGGCTGCCAAACCACAACTTTCCGTCGTCATCCTGTTTTAGGTACTCTTGAAAGCGCGCGAAAATTTGTGCCCGTGCCGCTTGCATATCAATGGTCCGATGCACCCCCTCAAGGTGAGCGATTGTGTGCATCACACGCAGCACGGCACACGACCAGTGACTACGCCACAAATCGCTAGGGTCACAGTTCGATGCCCATATCAAAAGTAGACAGGGATCCTCACAGTTGATGATCTCATCCGGAGGTTTGATACCCCGCTGCCATTCTTTAGGATTAAGAAGTTGTTGCTCGATAAAGGCGATAGCCTCTTCTTTGGCAGCAGTGATTTGACGGAGATCTTCCGGGTTCGTCGCATCGTATCCGTAGGCGCGCAAGAAGGCCTCGGCTTCGTCGTGGCTTCTGATACTTAACTCGGTCAAATCTATAGATGACTTGCCACCGATCAGGACATCCATGATCGGCCAAGGAAATTGCCATAGGTTAGCGAGTTCGTCTTTGGTCAAGCCTTGCTCCCGCATGTCTTAATAACCATGATAGCATATTGATACTAAGTATATTCTTGCCGGCGAGACCAGTATGATTCAGTTTTGGCGCATGTTCATCATTACGATTCTGCTGACCTTCGTCCACACAGATGCGTGGGCTAACTCCGGTGGCGGTGCAAAACATGGTGCCGACCCAGCCCCACCCCCAAAACCAGATCGCGCCAACCACAAGTTTTGGGAATCGTGGGTACCCATGCTTGGCTTTACTGCGACTAAGATTCCAGGCTTAGTTGATCAGCAAAAAGTGAGTCCAGAAGAAGGTCGTATGTTAGTCGTTGTATTCGTTGCGTCTTGGTGCGAGCCTTGTCAGCAGCTCATGCCTGATTTGGTGAAAATGCAGCGTCGCTACCAACAACTACCTGTCGATTTTGCTTATGTATTTATGCACGACACGCGCGAGGATGCTGAGGGTTTCATGAAAGAGTTCAGCATCGATGGTGGTTACCTGGCTAACGCCGATGTTCATAAGGTTTTCCACAATCCGGAATTGCCAACGATATATGTTGGCGACAGGCACAAGTGGCTGGCGGCAAGATACGAGAAAGCTAGGCGCAGCGATTTACCTCAACTCGACGAGTTAATGAAGCTGATCACAGCCAATTGAACGGTCGGTCTTTACTTACCGCTATCCAGAGCCGATGCCGATTGCACCATCTCAGGGTGCCAACGCAGCCTGATTTTCACGAAGTCATAGTTTTTATCGGCTTTATTCTGATTGATCAGAGTACCCAATGGGGTCTTGCGTTCACCACCGATGTCCGCCGCTTCGAAGTCGATTTTACTTTGATCTTTGGTTCGGATAGTGGCTTCGCCCGTAATATTCTTGGCTCGGGCTCCTTTAGGAGCGGTGTTAGTTGTGCCCTTTGCACCCTTGCGGCCGGCAGCCATTGCGGGCGAGGCGATCACGGTTGCTAGGATCGTAATCAGGAGCGAACGATGAAGTTTCATGAGGACCTCCGACGCCGTATCTGGCTGACTTTTCGGCAGAAACACTAAAAACTTTAGTCTTTTTTGAGATCATTCCGAGATCATTGACCATTTTCTGCGTATAATAGAGCTAGCGAACTCTCATCCCACCACTGATGATCATAACATAGCCGGAATCAAACCACTTCGGGTTTAAAAAGGGGCACACTCGTGCGTGCGTCAGTATCGCAAATAATCGTTCTGTATCTTTCGTGCCTCCTACTTCAGATGGGTTGGACCACACAAGTATCTGCTATTGTCACAGCAGTAGGTAAACCCTGGCTGCGTGGGAGTGGTTACTTCCATCATTTGCGTTTAGATCCTAGGGGAAGGTTTGTCGCCTATCAAGGAGAGGACGGACTGGGACTTTCTGTGCTCGACCTAAAAACAAGTCAAGTTTACTTAGTAAGCGAGGCACAAATTGGCGCAAGTTTTGCCTGGGCGCCAGATGGGTTTCGTCTTTTTTACCGCGAACAATCGCAGATAGCTGATGGCGGCATCAAAAGTTTGATCAATGCTTTTGACTGCGCCAACTTTAAAAACGTAGTGCTCGACGAAATGTCGACGGCATCAGGTTATTTGACGCTAGATCCGCGAGATCTGCGGTTGCAGATCCTGGGTCCGAAGGGCGTTCGTACCAAAAAGATTTATTTTCCGACCGAGAGATTGGCAAGATGGCAAGTTGCACAGAGAGTGGAACATGGAAAATGGCTAGCGACGCAGCAGTCGATGCTCTGGATCACGCATGGTGGTATCGGCATGCGTAAGTTAGACGATGATGGATCCGGTGTTGAGTCCTTTGATATCGCCCCACACGGTGATCGGGTCGTTTGGGCCACCCATCATGGGCGCATTTATGTAAGCCGCGACGGTGGAACACCCCGATTCGTCGCCTATGGCCGTGACCCTAGATGGCATCCTAGGCGTCCCTTGATAGTGTTCGCTGGCGCACGCATGGTTGGCAATAAAATTATAAGTTATGATCTGCGGCTCGCGGACCAGGAGGGCGTGGCCGGCCAGTTCTTGACGGCAACACAGCTTGCGAGCGAAAGGTGGCCTCAGTGGCGCGGGAATTCGGAACGTTTAGTCTATGCGGTGGAGCAGACTAACGAACTCTACACGTTGGATGTTCGGCCATGAGCCAATTCATCGGGACCATGCTTGCGACGGCTTTGTTTCAAGGTGAGTTGCGCGAGGTAGATCGGATCAAAAGGCTATCGAAGTTTTTTGATCCGCCTCCGCAATCGGAAGTTACTTTAATGAGCCATGATACGACCAATTTTGGCCGCAAAATTGCGGCAGAGCGCCTTCGTGGTATGATACGCGTCAGCCCCCCCGCAGGTGTTTGTCTTACGATTACACGCCAGCCGGATGTAGCCGACGAGCGAGTTTGCAAGACACGCGAGCTTAGTTTCCTATTGAGCGACCTTGATCGCTACGGGATGCTACGTTGGCAGGTAAGCACAGGCGAGGGTGATTTCGGCACGACGCTCATCTGGCAATCACCATACCGGGTAATTATTGCGAAAGAGCTTGGAGAGGTTGCCGATTCAGGAAAGGTTAAACCTTTCAAATTTATCGCATCATGCGCAAGTAAGATGGATCAATTGGGCCGCCGTATCATTGTTAAACTGATCTCAGGTGAGTCCTGGTCCATTTATTTTCCCGATAAAGACACTTTGCTAGACGCAGACGATGATACGCCTCCTGCCCCTCCTGCGCCTTCGGGTAAAGGGGAACCGCCACCCAAAGAGGTCAAAGGCGAGGGGCACCACGGAGCCGAGGAAGAGGCGCCGCCACCAGTCTCAACCCCAAAGGCAGTGAGTCGTTACGATGATCGTCAGGTGTGGGCTATCCCGAGGACGGGATCGTTCACGATGCCATCATCCGGATTTCAAAGTGCCGGTGCAGTCACTCCGGGGATCGTCGGGGGCGAGTGTCGTTACACTTATTCTGGGACTTCAGAGGATCTAGACGTCGGAAGAATTGAATGCCATCAGGTAGCAGGCTTTAACTCGCTGTATTTACCGCTTACCTGTTTGCGAGAAATCCGTCCGAAGGCCCGTGACGGAAAATATAAATAGCTGTATATATTGAGTAATTTATAATTTTTTCGAAAAAGTCTAAATTCTTTGTCCGCCCTGCCGATGGAGGTGTGTGGGGGGACGGATGAGGACCTTGCAAAAGGCTATGGTGGCCACCATGGTGGCAAATATATTTACCGGGGCACAGCAGTTATTTGCGGCCGGCGGTACCGCGTTGACGGAAGTTGAAAGCGTGATCGATGAGGACCCACTTCCATCAACCAGGGCCCAGGGAATGGGATACGCTCTGACCACCGTGGCAGATGACGTTGATGCGGCGATGCATAACCCGGCAGGGATAGGTGGACTAGGGCCGGTGAGGGACAATGCGCCTTGGATACGGAGGCTCTACTTCCCGTTCGTCGCGGCAGGGGCAAACACCAGTGCTAAGAGTTTAGTCGGCGAATTGCGGAGCAACGGGGCCTCCTCAGACGCTGTCATTGGCAGGGCTGCTGTGGATAGCCGGGCAAACACTAGGCAGTACGCACGGGTCACGGCAGCAACGGGGATTTTGTTGAAGAGGCTTCTGATTCTCCCGTTCCAGGATTACCAAATTGCGGCAGTGCCGCGGGTGACCAATGACACCAGCACTCTAGATACCCGGTACCGCAGTATGACCGGCATTGGGTACGGATTCAGTGGTCAGGACAGCAAGGGGCGCATTAGCTTGGGATACTTCGGTTACTATGCAAAGCGGCAAGAGGTGCGTGGTCCCCTGAGTTACGAAGACCTCATGGATACTGGTAGACGCAATGCGGCAGTTCGCACTTATGCCAACGAGTACACGGGACGCTCAGACAATGTTGGGCTTATTTGCCGCTTCTCCCCAGCGTGGAACCCCGCCCTTGGGGTCAGCACGAAGAACCTTGGGGACACGACCTTCCGCAATGCGGGTGGTGGCACGCATTTGATTGTCAAACAGCAGACGAGCGTGGCCGTGTCGGCATCACCCAGGCTGGGTAAAGACGCCAGCGCTAATTTTGTCCTCAAGTTCGATCAGTTGGAAAACAAGAGCCTTGCGCCCAACGAAAAGTACCATTTTGGATCCGAGATTCTGGTTGGTGGTGTCGGCAGCTATGCGACTCTGGGTCTCAGAGCAGGGTTAACGCACATGGGTGCCTCCGGAGGGCTCTCACTGAATTTGGGCCTCATTTCGTTGGAGGCTAGCAGCTACTTTGTTGATTTGGCCGGTACAAGCAGTGCCCGTCAGGCTGAACAACGCCTAGGTGCGACTGTCTATGTCAATGTCTCAGAGTTCTGATATGATCGCCTCATGTTGGTTATTTCAAACCTAAGCTTTAAGTTTCGCCACCGACGCCTATTCCACGACCTGTCCTTAACGTCAGGCCCAGGGGACCTCTGGCATATTTCGGGTCCGAATGGCGTTGGTAAGTCGACGTTTTTGTCAGTGGTGGCTGGACTGCTAAATCCAAGTTCAGGCGCCATCGAGTTAACTTGGGAACAAAAGTCAGTTGACGACCGACGATCACACCTAGAGTACCTGCCGGCAGAGGCCAACGGCCTCTATCTGAAGATGGACGCCGTGCAGAACCTCAAGTTTTGGTCGGAACTCCGTGGGCTCCGGTTAGATGATGGCGCTATTTTTGGCGCTTTGGAACCATGGGGCCTAAACCACCCTCTCTTGCGTGATGGATTTCCCACCGAGAAGTACTCGACTGGTATGAAACGCAGGCTCGCCTTGGCTAGGCTCGATCTCTCGCCTACTCCTGGATGGCTACTAGACGAGCCGCTCTATGGACTGGATCAACAGGCTCTCACCGTTTTTAGGGAACGACTGCGGAACCATTTATCTCGTGGCGGATTTGCTCTCCTTGTGAGTCATGACCTGGAGCCTTTTCGGGATTTGATTACCGGGTCAATGGACATTGCCAAAAAGGGGGGCGTGTGAAGGCGACCGCCGGGAATCAGTACTTAACGCTGGTTAGACAGGGATTACGGGCAGAGTTTGTCGATAAAGAGCGGTTAATTTCTCCCGTTCTTTTCGCGCTCACGATGCTAGTTCTTTTTGCATTCGCCCTTGGAGATCTCGATCAATCCTTACGGATTAGAATTTATCTGGCCGAGACTTTGTTGACGGCGATTTTTGCACTACAAATCAGCTTCTCGCGTCTTTTTGAACCAGATCGGCAGGATCGGGTTTTTGATTTGCTAAGGACTTATCCTATTTCCTACACGGCTTTATTTCTTGCTAAATATACGCTGGTGTTGATCCTTGGTAGCGCTACCTTAGTGCCGACCATGCTTTTTGGGGCATTTTTACATCAGTCTGCGACCATCCAGCTTTTTTCATGGACAGTCCTTGGCATCAGTCTTTTGGCACTAGCCGGTCTAGGGGCCCTTGGTGTGCTCCTTTCGGCTCTCACCTTAAAGGCACAAGCACGGCAGATTTTATATCCCTTGCTATACTTTCCCATGACAACACCCGTGTTACTGGCCGCGGTGCAATCAGCGCGCCTTTGTCTCGAGGTCGGTCTGGGGAGTCCCGAGTTGAAGTCATGGCTTGGGCTACTGGCAGCTTTTGACACCATTTATATCACGCTAGGCGTACTTTTATTCACGGAACTTATGGTAGAGAGCTAAACTTATGCTGACGAGCGAAGATAAACGTGAGTTTGTAATTGGGTCATTTGTCCAATTACTGATTATTCTGCACTGGTTAATGGCGTTTTTCTATGCGCCAGTTGATGTTAATCAAGGGCCTGTTTATCGCATTATGTTTCTACATGTGCCGAGTGCCATCACAGCCTTCGGTAGTTCGCTCGGACTTTGTGTCTTCAGCGTTCTGGCTCTGCGTGATCGCTCTGAACGTTTGATGGCGTGGTCTAAGGGCACGGCAGAAGTGGGCCTTATTTTTACTCTGCTAACTTTGGCGACGGGGTCAATCTGGGGGCGCCCAACATGGGGGACCTGGTGGACCTGGGATGCACGCCTTACGACCACATTTCTTCTCGCCCTTCTCTATGCCGGTTATCTGCTACTCTATGGTTCCATGGCCCCTGGTACGGGACGGACCCGCGTTTGCGCTGTACTGGGTATCCTTATCTTTGCCGATGTACCTGTCATTTATAAGAGTGTGACATGGTGGCGCACGCTCCATCAGCCCCCGAGTATGATTCGTGAGGGCGGATCGACGATGGATCCTGAGATCCTCTGGACATTGGTTGCTGGAATTTTAGTCATGTGTATTTACGCGGCATGGTTGGTACGTGTGCGAGGGCGCAATATCATGTTGGCAGATGAGATAGAGTCTGCCTCCTATGCAACTCTGAGTGCGCCTTAGCTTGCAGGTCCAGCATTTAAATTTTGAAAGAGGCTAATTTAGTGGATAGGGGATGAGGTTATGGAATCGATGAATATACCAGGCACTGATCCTATGCCATATATTCTCATGGCATACTCAGTTGGAGCGTTAGCGCTTTTGGGTTTTACGCATTGGATGCTGCTACATCGGATCAAGCTCAGGATGAAGCTTAGATTACTCAATCAATCAGGAGCTGAAACGAATCATGGCAAATAAAAGCAAAACACGTTGGATTGTTGGTGGTGTGGTCATTGCAGGTGCCATTGTCGGGATGTCATTTCTCAGTCTCGGGGATAATTTAATTTACTTCTACACACCGTCAGAGGCGCAGGCAAAAGCCGCTGAACTTCAGGGTCAGACTATTAAAGTTGGGGGGATGGTACTTCCTGGGTCGGTAAAGTGGCAGCCCGAAGGTTTATCTTTAGATTTCACCATGACGGATTTGAAAGGACACAATATTGGTGTTCACCACAACGGCACCCCTCCTGACATGTTCAAGGAGGGGCAAGGAGTCGTGGTCGAGGGTCGCATAAGTGATGATGGCCAGTCGATTGCGTCTCGTAATCTCATGGTCAAGCACTCAGAGGAGTACAAAAAGCCAGGAGCCGAGCATTCTTCCATGGACAAAGAGTTACTTGAGAAAAGTTTGTTCAAGGGCCAGCAAACATCGGTGAAATAAAGGTACGATGATGAGTAACGACGAACTACTGTCAAACGATACCCCTGTTTCACGCCGCCGTACTCACCTAGTGATCACGGGTATTATTATTGCGATCGCGGCTATCCTGGTGACGGTGATGGCTACGGGTCTACGCATTGATACGACGCGTGTACCGCCTGCAAACATCGATAAACCAGCGCAGTCATTCCGCGTTGCTTGGGTACAAGGGCAATCTTTGTTGCCTCAAGTCAGTGGTGAACACTTTTCGTTAAGTGATCTCAAGGGTCGTCCGGTTGTTCTTAACTTCTGGGCAAGCTGGTGTGTGAGTTGTCGCCAGGAAGCGCACGAATTAGAGCAGTTCTGGCAGGCTAACAAAGACAAGGTGATGGTTGTGGGTATTGCGATTCAAGATAGTGCCGAGGATGCGAAACGATTCGCGGCGTACTTTGGTAAAACTTATATGCTTGGGCTAGATGAGGATGGCAAGGCTGCAATCGACTACGGTGTGTCAGGTGTGCCAGAGACTTTTCTCATCGATGCAGACGGTATTATCCGTCACAAGGAGATTGGCCCCGTCGACGCTAAACAGCTGGCGCAAAATATTAATAAAATACTTGGTAAAAGTAATCAGTGAGAACTATCCGTCGTCTCTAAGGAGCTGTGATCGCGAATTTCAGACTCTGGATCACGTAAGACGGTGTGCCCGGAATCTGATCATCACTTTGTAGCGATACGGCGTATTTGTAAGTCACTCCCGAATTGAAATTAAACACGGCTTTCGGAACGGTGATCGTTGCGTTGGTTGCTGTTTTGGTTGCGTCAAAGAGCTTCGACGGAGATGTCCATATTAAAGTAGTGTCGCTATAAACACTGACTGTCCAAGTAAAAGAGTTTAAAGGATCGGTGCTACCGCTGGCGGTGAAAGGGTTGGTTACAACCAGGTTACCACTGTCCCAAGCGCTCTTAGCCACGGCATCAGTGGCAGCTGGCAGAGAGGCCAAGTCAAGGGAGAACACCCACGGGAAGTCAGCCATCCACGCTTTGGCGTCGCTGCCAAACTTTAGCTCCAGGAATAAAACATCGAAGGTGTTAATGGTTGCAGTTGTCGCAACTTTGGCCTGGCCAGTGTAGGTTTTGGTCCCACTGCCGTCATCGGTTAGGCTGAGTAAAGATTTTCCTAATAGTGCGTCGGAGCCTCGGATAAACACCGTTGGTGTCGGACTAAGGCCGTCAAGCAGCTGGGTCGAAAAATTTATGTAAGTCAGTTTCTCTTGAGTCGTCTCATCGGCCGTTTTGCTGACTTGAACCGTGAAATACTTAATTACATTATTGAAGACTTGCTTGGGATTGGTTTCACCTGTGGCGAACAGATCGAGTTTTAATGCCTCTTTGTCGCCATCGTAAGGGTCCAGCCACTTGACGATACCGTTGGCGTTGTAATCGGGCGAGGCTGACTTAGCCGTTGTCGCGAGCAATCCCAGACTACCCGCGCCTAACTCACCGTGCAGGGCTCTGGCAGTTTCAGTGAGTCTTACGCCACGGGTGAGGCCGAGCTTGGATACTCCTGTTGGCAACTCTTGGTCGGACTGTTGGGATGGTACCGTGTAATTTTGGATTTCTAGTCCATCCGTGCTAGCAAATTTGAGGATATTACCAGCGTTAATCAGTTTGGGAAGTTGGGTTGAGTTGTAGCGCAACCATTGCCTAATGTTCTTAGAGTCGGTGCCAGGCATTGAGAGCACAGCTTGGAGCCGGTAATTTGGTGACAAAAGAGCGAGTGTCTGAGCAGTATTCGTCCGTACTTTTTTAAATTTAAATTTGCCAGCATTGTTGCTGATCGGCTCCACGCGGGCTATCCCAGTGTCCCGTTCTAGAGTCGTGACAACCCAGCCTTGCATGGCCGATAAACTTCCCTCAGCCGAAGAGATGACTCCAGAAATGTCGCCATAGGTGCCGCAAAGGTCGCAGAAACTCGCCGGCGACTCGCCGACGTTTCCGCACCCACTGACTAGCAGCAGTGCCGCATAAAAATGCAAAGTGGATTGCATTTTCTTCAATTGGGACCTCCTCGTATGTCTCTCCCATCGGCAAATCCCAAGACAAATTTAGTGCTGGCTGCTATGACGCCCTATTCATGGCTCGATAATGACTGGCGATAATTTTATAACCAACTATGATCACATGATTAATTCAAGATTTACACATATCAACGAAAGTTTCATTTGCGATCAGTGCCGTCGTGAGGTCCCCCCTCGCCGTGGCGGCTGCCGCAATCATTGCCCTTATTGTTTAGTATCGCGCCATGTCGATGTGAATCCTGGCGACCGGGCTAATCTCTGCGGTGGTCTCATGGATGCGATTGGCTATGAAATGCACGCGAAAAAAGGAATCATGCTGATTTTTAGGTGTCGACGTTGCCATCTAACGACACGCAACATGGCGGCCCATGAGGATCCTGTGGCTCCCGACAACTATGAGCTTATTTTGAAATTGAGTTATTCATCAAAACCTTAAAATCATTGAGAATCAGTGATATTAAAACTTGACCTTTTAATGCTAAATCATTACATTACGCCGACCCGAGGATAGCGACTTTTAGTGTGGGTTGGGAATGAGGTGGACTGTCGCTAACTTTCGTTTCGACGAGAGGAGGAGGAAAGTCCGGACTTCATAGAGCAGGATGCTGGCTAACGGCCAGGCGGGGTAACCCGACGGAAAGTGCAACAGAAAACAAACCGCCGTGGGCTGCGAAAGCTGCCAGCGGTAAGGGCGAAACGGTGAGGTAAGAGCTCACCCGCAGCTTGGTGACAAGATTGCGTGGCAAACCCCATCCGAAGCAAGGCCAAATAGGGAGACGATCATAAGTAACTAAAATTACTTATGGTGACACCGGCTCGGTAGTGTCTCCGGGTAGGCCGCTCGAGGCGACTGGCAACAGGCGTCCCAGATAAATGACAGTCACCTTTGTCTGTTTCGGCAGCAAAGACACAGAATCCGGCTTACAACCTCCCCCAATCAGACTTAAGTCCTATCCTCGGGACTCCAGAATTTTAGAGTAGAGACGCAAGACATGCCCGTGAAGCATCCAAATCCCTTTTCTTACAGCACCGATGGACTTTCCGACCAAGTGAATCCCTACGTCGCTGCGTTGCGAGCGGCAAACGAGGATGGCTCCCTAGCGCTTGGCTTTGGACGTGCCCTTGAGGGGAGTGCTGGCACTTGGCGTCAGCGAGTAGCTGCTTACTACGGCAAGGCCGACGGCTATAAACGTCTCGTTATTGAGATTGGATGCCACTTAGGTAAGACGCTACTTGAGATGGCAGAAGCCAATCCAGATACGCTTTTTATCGGCTTCGATATCACCTTCAAAAGGGTGGTCACTACGGCTCAACGTGCGAAGGCAAAGGGCCTTCAGAATGTTTTTGTCGTGCTTGCCAACGCCGCCGCTATCGATCAAGTTTTCGCCTCGGGAGAGGTCGATGGTGTGGTCATCTTTTTCCCAGATCCGTGGGTCAAGAAGGCGAGGCAGGCTAAAAATCGCTTGGTAGATGCTAGCTTTTGTCAGCGTCTAGAGGGTGTGCTCGTTAAGGACGGCTTCTGCTGGTTTAAGTCTGATCAGAGGCCTTATTTTGACGTGGTTGCCGCCCATCTGCGGGAGCGCGGCTTTGTGCGGCAAGCGACTGAGCGGCCCGAGGTCTTCCCGCGCGATCACATTAGCACCTTTGAATCAAGGTTTAGTCAAAAGAATATAGACACTTACGGTGGTTGGTGGAAGTCCGGTGCGATCGAGATGACGCATTGAGCTATGGGCTAAACAGCCCTCGTGCCGGCCGCGTAATGTGCTATAATAAGGGAATGGCGCAGCAAAAATCTGACAACAAGCCCCCTTTAAGCCCAAAGCTGCTTCGGTTTACTAGTAGCACGAAGCAGTCAGAGGCCGCGCCTGAACCTGCGCCATTGCCTGAAAACTTAGTTAACCAGGCGTTGGCTATTGCCTTGTTCGATGCTGGCGCTGCTGTGAAGGCGCCTACCACGGCCCATATTACTTCGATTGCGTCATTTACCGTGCCTGACGGAAGGCGGGCGCTTAAAGTGCGCGCCGAGGGTAAAGAAGAGTCGCGTCTAGGCGACATTGAACCCTTGCCGCCGGGGAAAAAGAAGAGCCAGTGAAACCACCCGCTGCACCGCCATCTGTAGCTGCAGTCGATATTACCTGCCAAGTGCGCAGGTACAGAGTGAGCACTGCAGTTATCACAGCGATAGCTAGGGAAATAAAATCTCATCTGGGGCTGGACGATTTTCAAATCGGCATCACATTCGTCGGTAGCCGCGCGATTAGAACGCTCAATCATCGGTTTAGAGATCGCGACAAGGTCACTGATGTGTTGTCATTCCCCCAAATTGATTGGCAGAGGCCTGTGCCCGTGCGTAGAAAGCGCAAGACTAATCGAGGGCAAGGCGATGCATTTTTGCTGCATACCCTGGGTGATATCGTGATTTCCATCCCGGAGGCTGAACGCAATGCGGCGCAAATAGGCCAAAGTTTGGAGCGTGAGCTATGTTTTTTGGTAGTTCACGGATTTTTACATCTCTGTGGTTACGACCATATGGTGCCAAAAGATGAGGCCATCATGTTGAGAGCGCAGCGCGTGCTGATGCAAAGACTCGGCGAGGGCACACGTCGTCCGCTCTGGCGCAATTGCGTTAAGACAACTTTAGTTAGAAGAAAGCGAGCCCGATAGTCATGGAAGCATTGTCTTCATACGACACTACCCAATTGGCAATAATTTCCGTAGCCCTGCTACTCTCGGCCTTTTTCTCTGGGACAGAGACAGCCATTACTGGGCTAGGGTCGCTCAAAGCTAAACATCTCATGGAACAGGGAAGTACCGCGAAACGGCAGCTTAATTTATGGCTGACGCATCCGGGTAGAGTGCTCACGACGATTCTGATCTTCAATAATCTATTTCATATTTTAGCGTCTGCAGTAGCGACGGATTTCGCTTCCAGGCATTTACAGAGTCAAGCCATTGGTATTGCGACTGGTGTGATGACTTTACTGATTCTTTTCTTTGTCGAGATCATTCCTAAGTCCTTTGCCAAGACCCATGCTGAGCGAGTCGCGGTCCCGGCACTGAGAATGATTTATGCCATCTACCTAGTGGTCGCTCCCTTGGTTTGGTTGGTATCAGGGTTTGCCCTCAGAGTGGTGGGCAAGTTGGGAGGGGTTAGACAAGATACCCCACCGATCACAGAGGAGGAGTTAGAGTATCTTGTGAACGTCGGTGAGCGTGCCGGTGTACTTGAAGAAACTAAGAAAGAAATGATCGTTGGTGTCTTTGAGTTTGATGAAACTAAAGTCCGGGAGATCATGACCCCGCGGCCTGACGTCAAGTGGCTAGGCGACGACGCCACTCTCGCCGAGTCCCTGGCCTTAGCAGTTGAATCTGGGATGTCACGGATTCCTGTGTGCGAAAATGGTGCAATAGACAATGTCATCGGGATTTTGCTCGTCAAAGATCTTCTTAAGGTGGCGCGCGATCAGCAGCGTGACAGCACTCCATTTAGCGTCAAAAGAATTATGCGCTCACCATTCTTTGTGCCCGAATCAAAACCAGTGATGGATGTTTTTAAAGAGTTAAAAAGCAGCAAGAACCATATCGCTATCGTCATAGACGAGCACGGTGGGACGGCGGGCTTGGTCACTATGGAAGATATCCTGGAGGAGATCGTAGGGGAAATCCAAGACGAGTACGATACGGAGGAGGCCGAGATTATCGAGACCGAGCCCGGAGTGTTTGATGTCGCTGGATCTTGTAACATTGATGAATTTCTTGAGCATTTCGGTATCGAGGAAGAGGATCTCAAAGAAAAACCTGATGAAGGTACAGACACTATCGCTGGCTGGATTGTGGCACTACTCGGGGACCTGCCGGCCCAAGGTGAGACCCTCAAGATTGGTTCCTTGAACCTTGAGGTGACCGAAGTCGAGCGGCAGCGGATTAGGCGCGTCAAGGTAACGGCCACTAAACCTGTGCAGGCAGATCCTATCGCAGGCTAAGCCGGTAAAGGACGTAAATGTTTGCGCATCGCGTTGACGCGTCCGGCCGCATCTTCCAGCCGCTCACGGAACGCAGGGCTGCGACTGGCCTCTTGGGTAAGCGCGTTGAAGGCTAGTTCGTAACGCTCTAAATGGCGACACACGAGAACCATGTCCACTCCGGCGGCGACGGCATGTACGATCGCCGCTTGCCATGCGGCAGGATCCTGAGGAACTGCTCCCATATTCATATCATCGCTGACCACAACGCCGTTGTAGCCAAGTTCCGCTTTCAACAATCCGTCGATGATGACCCGAGAACTGCTAGCCTCCCCAGGCCCCAATGCTGGGTAGATGCAGTGGGAGATCATGACCATTGGGGCAAAAGGGAGTAGCGACCTGAATGGAGGCAGGTGTGTCTGCTCCAACTCTGGGCGTGATAAGGATACCGTGGCTCCACCGATGTGAGTATCCACGGTGGCGGCCCCTTGTCCCGGAAAGTGTTTAAGACAACCTAGCACACCCGCCTCGTGGAGTCCTTCCAAGAAGCTGCCGGCACGCATGGTGACGCTGCCGGGAGTCACACCGAAGGCCCGGTCCCCAATCGCTGTATTGGTGGGTTCGGTCAACACATCGCAAACCGGTGCAAAATTTACATTGATTCCCAATTGGGCCAGGGCTGTGCCGATCTCACGTGCAATACCGCGAATTTGGGCCAAAGCGATCGGGGTGTCCAGCCCATCCGCCAAGTTTGCCGCAGGACCCGGATTAGGGAACGGAGCCTTTAAGCGCGCCACGCGCCCGCCCTCTTGGTCGATAGCGACAACAAGCGGCGGAGCCCCCGCTGGCCGGGTCGCTTGGAGGCTGCAGATGAGAGAGGCAAGATCCGAGCCGGGAGGACAGTTGCGGCCGAAGATTGTGACTCCCGAGGGAGCCACGCTGCGGAAGAATGAATCTTCGTCAGCGGTTAACTTCGTGCCCTCAACAGCGCATACCAGTACGGTCCCAGCGGCAGAGTGGACCATGCGGTAGCCTATTCGTCAATAATCTGGAGAATATAACGCTTAGACAGTTTGGCGGCTGCGCAGTTTAGGATGGTCCTGATGGCATCGGCGGTACGTCCTTGACGACCAATCACTTTGCCAATGTCCTCTTTAGCCACCTTTAACTCGATGATGTTGGTCTGGTTGCCAGCGATCTCACTGATCTCGATCCGCCCAACCTCGTCAACGAGCGCCTTGGCTATGAACTCTACCAGATCCTTCATGGTAACGTCAGAATCACCCATAGCTCACTTCCGTGTTCAAAAGGAATTCAACTCGCAACCGCTCTCAGCTAGCGTCAGCAGTCCTGTACTTACCTTACGTTAGTTTATAAGATAACTCTCGATAAGAAAAGGAGACAATCTGTGTCAGCAGTCACAATAGAAAACATCTTTGACGGTAACATAGAGCAAGTATTCGAGGCTTGTCGGCAATATCTCGACTATCCCAAATTCCTACCCGGGGTAGCTGGGATCGAGGTGCTCAAGGCTAAAGAGCCTAAGTCGGTGTGCCAGGTCCGCTACGAGGTCAGACTTATCAAGGTGTTTCACTACACGCTCAATATGTTTGAGGAAAAGCCTAGCAAGATCTGGTGGCATCTCGATGAATCCAACCTCATGAAGAAGAGCTCTGGGTCCTGGGAGTTTAGTGATCTGGGTAAGGGAAAGACTAAGGCCGTGTACAGTTTAGATGTGGCATTTTCCATGTTTGCACCGCAGAAGATAGTCGACCAGGTGGCTAAAGCCAATCTACCGGGCCTCATGAAGGGCATGCAGGCACTCATCGACCATCACCGGCATCATGGTTAACCATGGCCATCATCCCAGGACTGTCTAAAAGGTAGGCGGCTGTTTCAAGAGTTCGCGCTGCTTTCCGTCAGAATCGTGGCTGGACTTTCGTTTGACCTGAGACTCCTTGGGGGTCATCAGGTGACATTCTAATGTTTTCGGCCGGTTGTCCAGAGGGCTAAGACGTGGCATGGTCTTTGCTGATTACAGTGTAGATAGGCGATCTTGTCGCCCACCTACTGCTGATGTTGCCGCTGATTCGGAGGATAAAGTAGATGCAAGGACATGATACTGACAAACAAAGCAATGTTGTTTCGTTGTTCACGGTGCGTGATAAGTCCGCAGCCAAAGCCGTAGATCAGGCGGACGCCGAAATGGCGTCGAACACGCCTGAGACACCGGCTTTCGATGATGTGATGACTAAAAATGCTCGGAACCAAGAACGCATGGCCAAAGAGCGAGCAAATGCTAATAAATCGGTGCTGAAATCTTACCGGATCAAGCACTGAATCCGTGTTCTCTACCTGTTAGAGTGTTGTGGTTGACGTTGTCGCTTGTTGATAAATGTTGTTGTGTTGTTGAAGGCAGGTATCTCTATGAGTTTTGAGCAAAAGGGTTCAGAGTCCGGACCAACCCAAATTGTCGATCTGGCTTCTTTCCGGAAGAAGAAGGAAATCGATCAAGAACTGGCTCGCGGTGGGCGTCGCCCGTTATATGTTAGCCATATGACCGGTAAAGTTACCGGTCAAAACCCAGAGGCTAGTGGTCAGAATGACACCCAAGCTGACTTTGGGGATCGTCTTCAAAGGATTCGTAGTAGCCTCGAAAAGATTAACAGGCTTATGTCCGAACTAAAGAAAATGTCTACCGATTCTCAGCCAGCTTCGACTCCTATCTCCTCCTCCGGCCGCACTAAACTTTAATCAATTGATACATCTCATGCTTTCAGCTTGCCATTAAGTTGCCAGGCGATATATAGCCTCTCGCTCGATAGATCAAGGTAATCAATACTTTGACGATTGGTGGGTTCTATATGTCGCTTAGTAATTTTATGCACTTGGTTGCCTTCTGTTCACTTGTCATGGCTTGTTCTGTTAAGGACGACCTGGACGAGATGCACAAGAGCACCGTGGAAATGAATAAGACCACGCTAGAGATGCGTGATGCTACGACGCGCATGGAGCAGAAGACCGCCGCAATGCAGCAAACCACTGCGTCGATGGCTACGACTACGGAAGCGCTCAATCAGAACACAATCAACACCTACCAAGACTTGCGCCATGGGACCTCGGCTCAACTGAGAGCGATTGCCATTGAAAAAATGCGAGCGGCAAAGAGCCAAGTTGAAAAAATAGTTTACGCCGCCAGTTACGTGCGTGCCTTCGAGTTTCAGCTGTGGAAAGGTCAGGGGCGCGACGACGAAGCCAAATTGAATAATCAGCGCGACGATGCCGTGAATGAGTACCTGCGCATGATCAAAGGGATCTGCATGGACTTAGGTGCTAAGTTGACGATGTCGCCAATGTCCTCCGATGCGAGGATGCAGGATCTTTATGCCCTGGTAACAGTGATACACTTGGTGGATTCCAACGATCCAGGTCTCCAAGACGAGATGGACCGCGGCATGGAAAAACTTCTGGAAGAGGGTCTCAAGACCAAAAAGCAGGTCGAGAGTGGGGCGATCGGAGCAACGGCGCTTACGACATATATGCAAAGCGTACTACTTTACGAACCATACGCGCGTCTAGTTTTTGAACTGCGCCAAAATTTCCTGGCAGCCATGTTTGTGGGCGATATGGTTGGCGGACCGGCACGTACAGTTAGTCTCGTGCAGAAATTAAAAATGACTTTACTACTCTGGGTTGCTCCGACGCAGAGCCACAACACCGCCGCGTTAAATCAACTCAGAGACATGATCAACGAAGCGATGGAATCCCGTCAGATTCTCGTAGATCTTGGCTATCCGGTAACGCTACATAAATCGATAAGGCGTTTACTCGCTAATATGCGCATTGAAGAAAATGCTTTGGAAGCTGCCGATCGGCAACAAACCCTGAACGTTATTCGTAGCAGTGTCGAGCAAATTGTGTCGATGGACGCCGAAGCTGAGTGAGCGGCCCAGTTCAGTCTGTAACCTGTGCCAGGTAAGGCAAATTACGATAGTACTGATCTAAGTCGAGGCCGTAACCAATCACAAACTCTCGGCTGATCTCGAACCCAACGTAATCTAGGTGGTGATGCATTTGATGCGCCTCCGGCTTGGAGAGAAAGGTCGCCACTTTGAGGCTTTTGGGATTTCTGAGCTTTAGGAGGCCTAAAAGATAGTCGATGGTAACACCCGAATCGATGACATCCTCGATGAGCAGTACATGCTTGCCCGTGATATCACGAGTCAAATCGTGAGTCAGACGTACATGGCCGGTCGAAGCCGTGCCAACGTAGCTTGATACCCCTATAAATTCCATTGAGAGGGGCAGATTGATAGCTCGCACTAAATCAGCCATAAATATAACGGCACCCTTGAGTACGCCGATACAGACTAGTGGCTCACCATTGTAATCGCGTGCGATTTGAGCACCTAGCTCCGTAATTCTTTGTTGAATTTTGGAGGCGTCAAATAGTGGTTTGAAATTGATTTGTTTTTGCACAATCACACTCCTACAGCTTTGATGAGAATAGATTGAAGGCGCTCTTGGTTTTTAGCCACAAGGTCTAACACGTCGTCATGAGTCAATGGTTCGCCAAGACCACCTGACATATTTGTCACGAACGATAAACAAGCGACTTTCAGCCCAAGCTGATGTGCGGCCATGGTCTCTTGTACGGTACTCATGCCAACCACAGTTGCACCCAGACCTGCAAGCATGCGAGCCTCGGCCGGAGTTTCGTAAGCAGGTCCAAGAACGCCGACATACACACCTCGGACGATGTCATGATCTAAGGCGCAAATCTTTTCGAGCCAAGATTTGTCCCAAGCGCTTGCCATATCTAGAAATTGTTTACCGAAATATTTGCCCTTCGGACCCATCAGGCAACTTGTTCCCGTCATGTTTATCTGGTCGGTGACGGCGACTAATGTGCCTGGAGGGACGTCGGCGCATAACGACCCCGACGCATTTGTGAGCAGTACGCGTTTGACCCCTAAAGTTGCCAAAACTCGTAATGGATATACGATGTCATGGGCGCTCAGCCCCTCGTAAAGATGAAGGCGTCCGGTCATCACTACTAAAGGCGTATTGCCTATTGTTCCCGCTACTAGCGAGGCGCCGTGACCCTGCACGCTCGGTGACGCAACGTGAGGCAACTCTTGCAGCTCGACACTAGTCGAACCCGAAAGGTTGTTCTCAAAACCTTTAAACCCGGATCCGAGTACAACTAATGTCGGAGGAAGACGGTCGACTCCAAGGGCAGATTTCACTGCTGTTGCTGTAGCTGCAATCTCAGTCTCAAGTTTAGTTACTGACATTAAGTAATATCCTCAATAAACACGTGAGCCGTCGCTTGTTCACCCAGTTTGTAGGCTTGTCCCACCATATTGACGGCAACAGCTGCAGTTGATTCATCGGCGGCGTGAACTATGGCTACTGGCTCATCTCGGTCAAGGCGCGCTCCAACTCTTTTCAGCCCAGTGAGTCCTACCCAGGGGTTAATCCGGTCGTTGACGAGTCTGCGACCGCCACCGAGAGCTAATACGGCCAATCCTAATTGGCGCGTATCAATCGTACTTACAAATGGTCCACCAGAGACGACAACCGCTTTCTTGACGGGTGCCTTATAAAGCCGCTTGGGATCTTGTAGTAAATCCAAATCACCATTTTGCGCCTCGGCCACCTGTAAAAATTTGCGCCATGCGGTTCCGTCCAGAAGATGACCGCGCAATTTGGCGCGAATCTCGTCACCGTCTCGCGACGGCATAGCGAGACGCACCATCTCCGCCGCTAGGTGAATTGACAGCTCTGTCGTATCTTCGGGTCCTCGACCACTAAGAACCTCGCAGCACTCAGCAACCTCAAGGGCGTTACCTGCATGTGTGCCCAGTGGTGAGTTCATGTCAGAGAGAGTGCAGTGGACTGACAGTCCACAACTACGACCCACTGTTGCTAACTGCTGCGCCAATTCATAAGCGGCATCACGCGTCGCCATAAAGGCACCGGTACCGTGTTTAACGTCAAGCACTAGGCCGCCGATTCCCTCTGCCAACTTTTTCGATAAGATCGAGCCCACAATAAGAGGGATCGACTCAACCGTAGCGGTGACGTCTCGCATGGCATAAAGCTTGCGATCTAATGGCACGACTTGTTCAGTCTGTCCCATGATGCAGCCTCCCAGAGTAGCCATCTGGGCGGCAATTTGCTCCTCTGTCAGATAAACCGTCCAGCCCACCGCTTCGAGTTTGTCTAAAGTACCACCGGTATGGCCCAGGCCACGCCCAGCCATCATGGGTACTTTGACACCCTCGCACAAAACCAAAGGTAGTATGATCAATGAAGTTTTGTCACCGATACCACCCGTGCTGTGCTTATCCACTATCTGATGCCGGGGATAAGGCCAAGAGAGCTGGCGCCCAGAGTCACGCATAATTTTTGTCAAATCACTGGTCTCTTGCGGAACCATGCCTCGTAAAGTGACGGCCATTAGCATGGCGCCCATCTGATAGTCAGCGACCTCACCTCGAAGAAAACCTTGGAAAAACTCGGCGAGTTCGTGGCTAGATAGGGCCAAACCGTCGCGTTTGCGCCGTATGATTTCCTGGGGAAGTAAATTCAATGTTGTACCTCAGGGCGTTCGTGTTTAGCCCTATGGTGTATCACTGGATTAAAATTAGTTGCAGCCAAAACCGCCTCGTCAGATCGAGTGCTGGTTTCACCGGAACTATCAAAGTTATTAATCACGGACACCGTTGTGCCTCTTAATTCCACACGAATCCAATTACTTTGAGCGATCGGCACGGCCTGAATGGTGATGGTGCCATTTTGCTCGAAATCGTGAGGTGGATAGGCTCGTTTGATTAAACCACTTTCTGAATAAACTAGTATTTCCCGGGCGCGCACCTGAGGGGTGGTAGTAACGGTTACTTGCAGTTCCCAGTTCCGTCCCTCAGTATTTTTGACCTCAGTTTGATGGAGGCCGTTGATCTGAATGGTGGCACCAGCACTCAGGGAAAAACTGCGTTTTTGCATAGCCGTCCAGATGTCAACAGGTGTCGCCAGGCTACTGGGTCTGGCAGCAATAGCAATACGTGGTAGGAACGGCACATCCTGATCGTGCAAGTTCACAGGCGCCGCCGTTAGTAGCATGGGTGGGTCGAAGTGTGTGCTCACCCTGGACCAAAGTGCAATCAGTGCGTCATGATCATGGCTGGTCCGACAACCAAAAAACTGCAGCGCAGTCGGTTTAACGTCGCGAATAATTTGCTCAAGATCCTCGGTGCCTAATGTGTCGTTGGGGCAAAGTAGTTCGATCCATCCGGATTCGCCCTCGTCTCGAAGAAATTTGACGAATCGACTAAAGCTCTCATCGCCGGGACCAAGTTGTGCCTGCCTCCAGCGGTCTCCCAGTTGGATCGTTGCAGGCCAGTACCGCAATCGTGCGTCAAATTGGTCACTTTTGACCTCGAGAAACGAAACATCGAGGCTTGCCCCATTCTTCTGAGCAGTAGTCAGGGACTCACCGGCTAAATCCAATCCTAGACCTTGCATCAAAGCTTGGCGGAGGTCCGCGCTGAGGGGAACTTTGGGGCTAACCTCGGGCGCAACGATCGGATTGATATTAGCGAATAGGAAATTAGACCCAAATTCCGTCGCTGCGTCAGGCAACGTCGTGGTGCAATTCATGGTGCTCTGGGCGCCAGCAGCGATGGTGAGTCGCTGACGGCAAATGATGCCGCCATGGCCATTGACTACGCTTATCTGGTAGCTGCCTTCTCTCAATGTGGCTTGGGCAACTTTTGACCGGAGGAGCCAAACTTGCCGATCGATTTCTTGCGGCGGCTCTTCAGTCGATGAGTCATCGAAAACGACACCGGTTCCCAAACCAGAGGGGCCCATTGGTTCAATTACGAGCAGTCTGGGAACGATTCCTATTTGTTCAGACTTTAAATTAAAGCGACCAGTAGGTTGCAGTGGCAGGGTCAGATGGTGTGAACTCGCCGGTTCTAATTTGATCGGGGTGATACCCTCAATCAGGCGTCCGTATGGCGTATCTGCCAGGTAGTAGTCGCCAGGTGCCGGAAGTAACAACACGCTGGGCTTGTGCGTTTGAGCGACGGTGTAGGAAACGGGCTGACCTGCGGCATTGAAAAGGAATACAGGGAGCGCCACTCGTTGTTGGTCAACTGCGACCCGATCAATCGATAGGGTTGCTGTGCCGTGGTTAGTCTCGCAACCAGATAATGCGCCCCAAAAATCGTCGCGCGACTTATGTTGCTGTTTGAAGCTGTGTACTGCTGCGCACTGTTTTAATGCGCGGACCCTAGCTAGTGAACTGTCGCTACGGACCGAGAGCGACAAGTCGAACTCGACGCCATCCGCAGGCGGAGCCAGTGGCGGCTGAACTGGGGCTGATTCAAGCGCATTTTGTTCGGTTTTCAGGATGAGTCCACGATAACCAATGACCGAGATCAGGTCTGTGCCATTATAGCTGTAAAGATACTCTGAGCTCGCGAATTTACCGCTCCCTACCGTTGGTCCGACCAAGTAACTGCCAACCCCAAGTAACCGTAATTGCCAGGAGTGTGTGGCGGAAGTCAGTCCAGCTTGTTGAGGTTCGAGTAAGAAGGTTAAGCGCCCACTGGCTGCGTCCAGATGCCACGTCACCTGTATCGTTCTATTGGTGATCGATTTGTTGCCATAGAGGAAGCGCGCAAAGGCACCTTTACCGTCCGCATCTAAGCCAGTGTCCAGTGCCAATTGATGTACCGATGATGGCGAGGACTGACCTGGATTTATGCTCAGATCGATCCCCGAAATCGCACGGCGTCTGACCCAAGCGGGTGGACCAAACTGGGAGTCTAGAGCGAAAAAAGCCAGCACCGCGGGCTGCCATTGGGCCTGGCTTGGTTTGAGTGCTACGCCAGCTAGTACCACTTGTACTTTGGGACTACTCAGGAGCACGTGTCCGATGTATGGCTCTAAATGCGGGTGATGCTGAGCTGTAGACGGAGATATGGGCTCGGCTTGAATCGAGGGCGATGACTTTATGCCCTCATCAGCTAAGGTGATACTCCAAGCATAAATACATAAAGCTATTATTAACTTGATTATTGACATTTGACTACATTTATGGAAATTTAATGACCCTGCGATTATACGTGACGTTGATAGTGTAAGGTAAGTATTTATTTTTGAAGGGTGGACTCATGAACCTTGACCTTCCAAAAGACCACCAGTCTAATAAAGTCAAACGGCTACCGCCGTCGGTGGTTAAGGATATTGAGCTGAAGAATCATGCTCGCCGATTGGCAAACTTATCGCCGATCCGCATCAAAGTGCGGACTTGCATCTCTTGCGGAGCGTTATTCGAATCGGCTGGCAATCGCACCTGTGGTTGCAACACGCGCAGTACTGGCTACATCGCTGGTCGTGAGATTATTTGAAGGATCAAATTGAGAGGCGTTCTGTAGGGCCCAGTAATTGCTGGGCCTTTCTTTTTTTTCTCAATGTTCGTTCAGGTTGTACCGAAACTCACATTGGTGAGTCGCCAAGGGATCCTTGTGAACCTTGGGTTGGGGGGGTAATTGGCCAGTGATATTGCATCTTTAGTATTCGACCGACGGCCCTACACCGTCTATTATCAGGATATGCAAGGTGCGGTACAGACACTCAAACGGACTCCAGCACCGAAGCTGCACGAGGCATTACCTACGGATACTGTTGAGCTATTATCAACTAAGAGTGACGATTTCCGTGCTGGTGATGTGATGACGGTTCAGCATATCAACCCTCGTTATCCCAACACATTGCAATTACGTAACGGATCTGGCGACACGACGTTCGTCGAATATCTTGACGTCAACCTTAAGAACGAGGTGGCCCCTCGCCAGGATGGTCGCGACCCCATGGACCAGCCCTCGGTGAAAACAAGTAATCGCTACCTCATGTGGCCCTAGCCGGCTACCCGGCGTGCCCACAGTACCGGTCAGAGGCAAACATGTCATCCTTCTCGTAGCTGCGCAGAAGCACGTTGCCGATCGTCCACCCGACCAGATGACCATCGCTCCCGTACGCGCGCAGCCGAAAAAATTGCTCGCCGTTGCGATTGGGGCCGCTGTCATGAATAACTTCGTTCGTCGTCAGGCGTGTTTGACCTCGGACCTGTGCTATGCGGACGGGCTCCCAAACCACACGTCCGCTGGGGCAGCGGGCGAGGCGCTCCAACTCTAGAATCCGCGACGCGGAATCAAATAAAACTGTGAGCGGCATGGACTCCCCGGCTTGATAAACACGGCCGTTTGAATTGCTATCAAATTGGACGTCTGTGCTGAGGCCGCCTGGATTCGTTAAGTAGCCCTGCATGATCGTGAAGTCAAAATCGGCAATGTCACCCCACACATAAGGGCGGCTATCGACTTGATGGCGAAATCTAACCCCCTTGGGCCCTCCCATGCTTATGCATTCCTCTCGTCTGACGCTAGGATTGTTCTGGCTCATGGCTGTGCAGACGTTACTAATGACTTGGGCCATACCGCGGAGCTGCCCGTCGGTGAGCCAATTTGGCAGGGCTGGTTGACGGCTACCGTCTTGGATGCGCCCCGAGTTGCCGGTCAGGACGATGACAATAGCATCGTCTACCAGTTTCAGACTGCCTTGCTCATCTGTGATCGTGAGGTTTTGGCTGTAGTCTGCGACTTGAAAGATCCCATTAAGCACTGGGTCATTGCCGGCATCGTTAGGCAGAATGGGGGGGATGATGTAATGGCCTGCTAGTTTCACTTCGCTGTCATTGGCTCGCGTTTGTAATTCAAGGCAGGCTGATAGATTGAGTGGACAATGAATGACCTCGATGTGGTCGGGTTTGTTGGTTCCTCCGGTCATCGCTACTGGCACCAAAGGCAAAGGGGTCACCCCTAGGTCAGCGCCGCTGTTGGGGGTCACAAGACGAAACCATTGCTGGCCGTTGACCGGAAACTTTTCTATCGTCAGCCGCTCACCCTCTTTGGCGAGTTCCAATTTGGCGCCCGAGCGACGATCTTGCCAAATGAACCCCCGATTCAGTAGCTGCACCAGTTCTCTTGCAAAAAGAATCTGTACGTTACGTCTCTGATCGATGCCTCGTCGATGAACTTTGGCCAAATTTGATATCCAGTAAAACTTATCCTCAGCCGCGTTAGGATTTGGGCTCAAACTGACACCGGCCTCTTTGAATTGCTGTTCGAGCCAGTGAGCGTAGGCGTCGATTTGTGCCTCGAGTTCCAAGGACTCCGGTTTGCTGGCGTCAAGCCCGAGACTTACCAGAGGCACTCCGAAGGCTGACTGGGTCATAATAGTGCCGCGACCTAACGCGGGGGGGGTGCCGATGAGGCCTGCTGGTTTGCCGTAGTTCACCAAAGCATTGGTGGCGGAGAGCCTCGATTCTAGGTACCCGACCGCCATCATCATCCGGGCCGACATGCCTGTAGCTGCGGCAGCGCGGTAGAAGGCTGATTCGATTGAGCTGCCTCCTTGGCCGGCGGGACCCTTGCCGTTTCCACTCATACCGCAGGCCGCCATGGCAAAGGCCGTCATTGCCGTTAACATTCGGCTAATATTGACTAATCTAGCCATGGGCTAAATCCTCCGATGCGGATATTTTGGCTTTGATTTCAGAGCTGTAGTTGTAATAAGTATACGGGGCCTAGTGATCTTAGTCATGCAGTCCTTGATGCACCACGTTCCACCAGAGTTAGAAAATTTACTAAATTTTTATAGTTAGTTTATCAGTTACCCAGAGATACGGTGTACGACTACGACCTCTAGATAAGGCGCTAAGATCTCAATACTATCGAGATCGGACTTCAACTTAATGAGAAGGGTTCTTTAATGCTGAGTAAGCCTAGATTATTCCTCGCCTCTGCTACGATCATCGCTGCAGCTCCTGCATTCGCTGCTGGACTGAGCGGTACGGTTAAGGTTGATGGGTCATCGACGGTGTATGCCATTAGCGAAGCCGTTGCTGAGGAGTTTCGCGGCGTCGAGAAGGACATTCGCGTCACTATTGGTGCGGCAGGCACTGGTGCTGGTTATAAAAAGTTTTGCGCAGGTGAGCTTGACCTTGCCGGTGGATCGCGTCCCATCAAAAGTGACGAGGTCGATAAATGCAAGGCTGCCAAGGTGGACCTGATTGAGCTGCCAGTGGCGCTTGATGGGCTTACCATTGTTGTGAATCCCAAGAATACTTTTGTGAAGTCACTGTCTTTTGAGCAGCTCAAGAAGATTTGGGAGCCGGGGTCTAAGGTGAAAACATGGAAGGATGTAGATGCCTCCTGGCCGAATCAGCCCATCAAATTATTCGGCCCAAGCTCGGAGCATGGCACCTTTGACTATTTCACCGAAGTGGTTGTCGGTAAGGCTAAGTCCTCTCGTAACGATTACAGTGCTGCCTCTGACACCAACACTCTGGTTAGTGGCGTCGCTGGTGAGCCGAATGCTCTTGGGTACTTCGGGTACGGTTACTTCGAGGAAGCCAAGACTAAAATAAGAGCGGTTCCGATATCTAAAGATGGTAAAGCGCCAGCAGTTGTTCCGAGCAACGCCTTGATCGAAAACGGTAGCTACCCTCTGTCGCGTCTACTCTTCGTAACGGTAAACAAATCCTCTGCGCAGAGGCCAGAAGTTGATCGGTTTGTTGCATTTTACCTGCAGAACGCAAGTGAGATTGCCAAATCTGTAGGCTACACGGCGCTGCCTGGCTCCAAGCTGGAGCAGTCTAAAGCTAAATACAAGGCCCGCAAGGTGGGTGCTTGGCAGGAGTCGGCTCACTGATTGAGGAGTTCGGTTCCTAAGAATGAGTTTTATGTCTGAGGCATTTCTGAAGTTAGATAGAGTAAAACTAGCGCACTTCGAAGAGTCAGTTGTCAAAAAACTGCTCCTCGGATGTGCGCTCTTCTGTATCGTTGTCACCATTGGGATTGTCTTCTTGCTGTTTGAGGAGGCCATCGGCTTTTTCGCGCAGGTGCCGCTTTCCGATTTCTTGCTGGGCACCAACTGGGCGCCCATGTTCGAGCCGCGTAGTTTTGGCGTTTTGCCGCTTATTTGTGGCACCTTTTGGGTGACGTTAGGGGCGGCTTTAATAGGTTTACCGACTGGACTCGGGATTGGGCTATTTCTCAATGACTTTGCGCCTAGTTGGATCCGCAATTTAGTGAAGCCGGTTCTGGAGATATTGGCTGGTATACCAACGGTGGTGTACGGATATTTTGCTTTGACTGTGATCACACCTTGGTTGCAGGGACTTCTGCCCAGTGTGGAGGTATTTAATGCGGCGAGTGCAGCCATCGTTGTAGGGCTTATGGTGCTGCCCATGGTGGCATCACTTTGTGATGATGCTATCAAGTCGGTACCGCGTGCGGTTAAGGAAGCTGGTTTTGCCTTGGGCGCAACCAAGTCTGAGGTGGCTCTCCAAGTCACCATACCTTCGGCCCTGTCCGGGATTGTTGCCTCTTTTATTTTGGCGATCTCTAGGGCGTTTGGCGAGACCATGGCCGTCACTTTGGCTGCTGGATCGACGCCCAAATTGACTTTGAATCCGTTTGAGAGCGTCCAAACCCTCACAGCCTATATTGTGCAAGTGAGCACGGGGGATACACCTCAGGGTAGCATCGAGTATAAGTCGATTTTTGCTGTCGGCCTGTTACTTCTTGTCGTCAGTTTGCTCTTTAACATGCTGGCATTTTATCTCGTTAAAAAATACCGGACTGTGGGTGAATGATGACTGACTATGAACTAACCCAGGGATCCGCATCGATAGGTAGTCCGCCAATCAATGGTGTCGCCACCCAGTCGCGGCAAGTTCCTTTAGAGTCAAGACAATGGCGCCCTCGCAGAACGCGGCGTAAATATGTCGGTTACATGTTCCTTTTGCTGACTCTAGCCGCCACTCTTTTGGGGGTAGCGGCCTTATACGTACTACTCGAGTCCGTGATCAGCCAGGGCTGGGCGCGACTCAGTTGGGATTTTATCAGTAATTTCCCTTCGCGCATTGCTAGCCGCGCCGGTATCAAAGCCGCATTATTCGGCTCAATTTATCTAACAGGATTAGTGGCAGTCATCGCCATTCCTGTAGGGGTGGGTGCCGCGGTCTATTTGGAAGAATTTGCTGCTGACACTAAATGGCGGCGTGTCATTGATATCAATATAGCCAACCTTGCCGGTGTGCCCTCCATAGTTTATGGGATGCTTGGCCTCATGCTTTTCGTCAGAATTTGTGCTTTTGGCCACAGTCTGCTGGCCGGAGCATGCACCATGAGTCTTCTGATCCTACCTGTCATCATCGTTACGGCGCGAGAGGCGCTCAAAACGGTGCCAAATGGTGTCAGATTGGCTGCACTCGGACTCGGAGCGACTAAATGGCAGACCATCAGAGCTCATGTGTTGCCGACTGCCTTGCCGGGCATTCTCACTGGTGTGATCCTCTCCCTGTCTCGAGCTGTCGGTGAGACCGCGCCTTTACTTATGATTGGTGCTCTGAGCTATATGGCATTTGTGCCAGAGTCACCTATGGATGATTTCACGGTATTGCCAATTCAAATTTTCAACTGGTCGTCGCGCCCTCAAGATGAGTTTCGCGTCGCGGCAGCTGCTGGGATATTGGTGCTGCTTGCGATTCTGCTGACGGTCAATTCATGCGCTATTTTCATGCGCATGCGCTTTCAAAGGAAGATGCAATGGTAAAAGGCATCGAAGATAAAATGGGCGAGCGGAGACCGTTTGAGCCAAGTCCGCCGTATGCGATCGAGGCCCGAGACGTGAACATAGCCTATGGGGCGCGACGTGCCGTGCTCGATGTGACTTTAAAGGTACCCGAGCACACCATTGTAGCGCTGATTGGGCCATCTGGTTGCGGCAAGAGTACGCTGCTGCGAAGCATCAACCGCATGAACGATTTCGTGACCGGCGCTAAAGTTTCTGGGGAAATCCTCTTCCGTGGTCACAATATTTATGAACCCGCGGCTGATCCTGTTTTGATTCGACGCCAAATTGGCATGGTGTTTCAGAAGCCAAACCCCTTCCCAACTTCAATTCGTAAAAATATCACTTGGGGCCCAAAAATTAATGGTTTTCAGGGCAACTACGATGAGTTGGTTGAGACCTCGCTGCGCCGTGCGGCCTTGTGGGACGAAGTTGCAGGCAAATTGGATGAGAGTGGCTTAGCGTTGTCAGGTGGACAGCAGCAACGTCTTTGCATTGCGCGAGCCATTGCAATGGACCCCGACGTTATTCTCATGGATGAACCGTGTTCCGCCTTGGATCCCTCATCAACTCTCAAGATTGAGAACTTGCTATTAGAGCTCAAGGATCGGTTTACGATCATTATAGTGACGCATAACATGCAGCAGGCCCGACGTGTATCGGATTACACCGCATTTATGTATCAGGGTGAATTGATCGAATACGGGCCAACGGACGAGGTTTTTGAAACTCCAAGGCAAGAGTTGACGCGTGATTATGTGTCAGGTCGCTTTGGGTAGTCGTGGGCAATTAGGCACTAAATTTACTCGTTCACTGATGGAGTATTGGATGAACATTGCTGCAGAGACAGAGGTTTTTCCTAAAAAAGTGGCGGTGGCTGCAATGAATAATGAGCGCATTCTGCTCATCGAAGACGACTCCGATATTTCCGAACTAGTTCAATACAATCTCGAGCGGGAAGGATTTAAAGTATACACGAGCGCTGACGGCGAGGCTGGATTTAATCTGGCGCGTCAAGTGCGTCCTGATTTGATCATCCTAGACCTCATGCTGCCGAGTCTCGATGGTTTGAGCGTTTGTCGCCGTCTTCGGACTGACAGTCTGACTAAAGACACGCGTATCGTTATGCTCACGGCCAAGGGCGAGGAGAGCGATGTCGTGGTCGGGCTTGAGATGGGTGCCGATGATTACGTGACGAAGCCGTTTAGTCCGCGGGAATTGGTCGCGCGAATACGTGCGGTTTTACGTCGTCCTTCACCCGAAAGCCGTGGCGAGGATCAGCCTGATGACAGATTGACGGTCGGGCCGGTCACCATTGATGCCGCCAGACACGAGGCATACTGCCACGGGCAACCTTTGGCTCTGACTCTAGCCGAGTACCGTTTGCTGGCTACCCTGATCTCACGCCCTGGAATCGTTTTTACTCGGGAACAGTTGATTGAGAAGTTTACCGGTGGCGAAACCTTCGTCATCGATCGTAACGTCGACGTCCACATCAGAGCTATTCGTAAAAAACTTGGTGACGAAGCGGAATTTATTATGACTGTGCGCGGAGTTGGCTACAAATGCCGCGACTAAGCGCATTTAGATCGCGCTTCTTTTGGAAGAACTATTCGGCTTTTGCCGTGCTGTTTTTGGGTACCACGCTACTGGTTAGCGGTATAGTGTTTATCAAGGTCCGCACGAGCCTACGAGCGACCATTCAGGACAACCTGAAGGAGAAGCTCGAACTCATAGTGCCAGAAGCACAGCGGCTTTTAAGTGAGGGCACTGCTAATCCTTCTCAGTTTCTTGCCGTGTTGGGCAAGGCATCGCACACGCGAATTACTTTGATTAAAGAGGGTGGTGACGTCGTAGCCGACTCTGAATTCGATGTGGCGCACATGGAGAACCATTGGGGACGACCAGAGGTGCAACTCGCTCTCACTAGTGACTATGGATGGGCGGAACGTCGCAGTGGCACTGCCCAGCAACGAGTCACTTACGTTGCTAAGGCAGTATTTGATGTCGTTGGTCAAAGGGTAGGTATTGCCAGGATCTCGCTCAGTACTGATCGGATTGACTATGAGATGCGCGACTTGTTACTCACACTCGCTGCAGTGACGGCAGTCGGTGCTTTGCTTGCCCTAGGACTTGGCTGGACTCTGGCGCAAAGGGTTTCGATCCCAATTTGGGAAATGGTGCAGGTTGCTGAGGCTATGCGAGGCGGCAAGTATTCCGAAAGGGTTCGTACCATTACCCATGATGAGGTCGGTCGGCTCGGGGACACCCTTAATCGTCTCGGTTCAGAGCTGACGAGCAAAATTAGTGAGCTACAGAGACTTGAGACTGTCCGCCGCGATTTCGTCGCCAATGTATCGCATGAGATTAAAACTCCACTCACCTCAATTAAGGGATACGTCGAAACTCTGCTTAGTGGGGCTGTGCAAGACCCCGTCAATAGTCTGCGATTTTTAGAGAAAATCGAACGTAACGCCGAGCGTTTGACTAATCTCGTGCAGGATCTCTTGAGTTTAGCCAAGATCGAGGCGACTGAGGGCTCGCTCAAGCTTCAAGCTATAGATTGGAGCGAGGTCGTAACATCGGTTCTGGCTCGCAACGAGGATGCTATGCAGAAGAAGCATCTGCGCATAAAAGCTGAGATTCCGGCGTCCCCCGTTAGGGTCATGGGTGACCGCGAGGCTATGACCCAAGTTGTCGATAACCTTTTGACGAATGCTATCAAGTATACGCCCGAGGGTGGGAAAATTGTTGTTTCTCTCGCCAGTCGGGGCATTTGGGGCAAACTCACCGTGTCGGATACCGGGATTGGCATTCCCGCTGAGCATCTCCATAGAATCTTTGAAAGATTCTATAGGGTTGATAAAGCTCGGTCGAGGGATCTTGGAGGCACAGGGCTTGGACTCTCAATAGTCAAGCACCTGATTTCTGCTATGGGTGGTGAGGTTCATGTGGAAAGTGTGGTAGGAACTGGAAGCACCTTTTCCGTGCGTTTGCGCGGTGATAACTAGAGTAGTGGAGATTAAAACTATCGACCCTTAGGTACCATGTGGGCAGATGGCCCAAATTGTGGTAGTAAAAGGCATCGTTCCATTTACATGCCAGGGGGTGATTCTCTTGCGCAAGCTTCTATCTGTGACTCTATTGCTTGCTTTGGCGGCGGCCGTATTTTACCAAGTGCAAAGAGGGGGGCTGATTTGGCAAGATCCTGAGTCTCTCACCTCTGCAGGCATTGAACTTGGATCGCAAGGTGATGCCCAGGCCCAAACGCTGAAACAGTTGTGGCAACCGGAATTGCACCACCGTTTTGCCCCTGTGCCAGCCACGGTATGGCAGGGTGTAGCACGTCTTTCCGGATCTAAAGATTTAGATACCAAGCTGCATACGCTCAGTCTCGGTGTTCACCTATTCAATGTGATCTTGCTCTTTTTCCTTTTGAACACCTTTGTACAGAGTGAATGGGCGGCATTCCTTGCGAGTGCGTTGTTTGCGGTGCATCCGATTCAAACCGAAGCTGTGGCTTATTTAAGTGCGTTTGCAATTTTATTGGGAGGCACTTTTTCTCTACTGGCGATCAGCCAGTTCGTGCACCATGCCCTTGCTTTACGTCATGGTCATAAAAGTTCAAAGGGGCGGCGTTTCTATTGGTTCGGGACCCTGTGTCTGATCCTAGCGGTTCTTTGTCACCCCGCTTATGTTGTGATTCCGGGTGTAGCTGCAACCATGTTGCGACTTCTGCCCAAACAAACAACTCTTTACGTGGCCAAACCGAGCTCGTGGCGTATCGGACTTTGGTGGGCTATTGTTGTGCCGGCTGCTGTTTGGGAGATATTTTCGCAGGAGACCGAGAGTCTTCGTCAGTTGCTGCCATTTTGGAGTCGGCTGGTGGTCTCCGGTGATACCTTGGTTTTCTATATGGCCAAATTCCTAATGCCGATCAACATCGGGCCCGATTATGGGCGCTCACCAATGACCGTGATGACACATTGGTGGTCTTATGTTTTATGGCTACTTCCAGTCGGGCTTTACCTACTAGCAGCACCTCGTCGCGGTAGTCAGCAGAGCTGGTACCAGGCAGCGGTGGTGATCTTTGTCACGTTGTTGCTACCGGTGTCTGGCTTAGTTTATTTTTCTGCTCAAGCAAACTCTACTGTTGCCAACCAATATGCATATTTAGCACTGATGGCTCCGGCGCTCGGCTTAGCTTTCTTCATATCTAAGTCCCGTCGTGCCTTTGCTTCGCTAGTGATCGTGGGTTTGATTGGAACGTGCGCTTGGTTGAGCAAGAGAGACATTTCTCAGTGGCGTAGCGATGATTCACTTTGGCCATTCGCTTTAAATGTGAGTCCCGGTAGTCCCATAGCACACCTCATGCTCGGGAATCGAGCTTTCAAGGCTGGTGACTCAAGTGCGGCGCGAGAACACTACCGCGCCGCGTTATCGTCCCATCTGATCGATGCGTCGGTTTACTCAAATCTTGCCGACATCGAGAGACTGCAGGGGACGCCAGAGCAAGCCGCTGCCTATTACACGAAGGCTCTGCAATTAAACCCTGGGCTGCGTGGTGTTCATAGGTACCTCGGTGAAGTACACCTGGCTAAGGGTGCAAAGGATAAAGCTCTTGTTGAATTTCAAGAGGCTGTTAAAGAAAACCCCAAGGACTTCGAATCGCTTAGACAGTTGGGTATACTTTTCGCCCATAATCAGCAATTTGACCTAGCGATCCCTTACTTGACCCAAGTAGTAGATCAAGGACAAAAATCACCAGAGACGGCTGAGGCTCAAGCTTTACTCGGTAAAGCGCTTTTTAACACCAATCAACCCGACCTTGCGTTGAACCACCTGCGTCAGGCTTTGGAGATTTTTCCCAATCACGGTGAGGCTAACCGGCAGCTCGGTGATATTTATTTTGCAAAAGGCCTGCTCAACGAGTCAAAGACTTGTTACGAGCGTGTGCTTACTTACGGACAGCCATCTTTTGAAGTTTATAAAAATCTTGGGGTTATCCATACGGGCCGCAAAGAACATGCCAAGGCGATGAGTTACTTGAGTTCTGCACTTACACTTAAGAAAAATGATGCTGAGATACTCAAGAATATCGGCGTCAGTCAGTTTAATCTCCGGCAGTATCGGGAGGCCCAGCAGAGTTTCAATAGGGCACTGGGGATTAATCCAAATTTAGCGGAGCCCTATTATTATCTCGGCGATATGGCTCGCTGGCAGAGGAAGGATGCAGACGCTATTCGTTTTTATCAGGCCGCGATAAAGAACGATCCCACCTTCGGCGATGCCTATTATAGACTTGGTAACCTCTACATGAAGCGTGAGCAAGTGGCCGATGCGTTGGCTTTATTTCAGGTTGGATTGAAAAACATTCCTAATGATCCAAAGCTCACTTATGCCCTCAGACAGGCAAGTCAGCCGAAGCAGAAAGATAAGGTCGAGATCTAGTGTGGCTAGGACGCGCGCAAATGCCCGCGTCCTTGTGGCCACCCTTAAAGCAACGCCGCTACTCTTGGATCAGGCAGTGGTGCGCCATTGAGTGACAACTGATATAGTTCACCTAGTCTTTGGTAGTATCCCGCAAAAACAGGCGGTTCCTGCGTCCAAATGAAATCGGGGCGATCGGTTGAGAGCCAAGCACCACCAATGATTTTGCCGCGGCCATCCAGCTCCAGCGTGTATTCGTACCTTGCGGCAATTCCATACCAGTAGTCGCTGTCGTTTAAGGCGTTCCATTGCGGTTCCACCTCGATCGCATAGCTCATTTTCATGCTCACAACCAACTCCCGCATCGTGCCTTCGGCAGCTTTGGGACTGGGGGCTTGCTCGCGCAGTATCACACCGCTAAACGCGTATACTGGCTGATTCCAAACTTCGTAGCCGCGAGCCACCTCAGCCACGAAACCCACCTTCCTGCGACCAACAAGATTCGTAAGAGCGACATGGAGTGCGCCGGCATTGATACCACGACATTCTGGATGGTAGCGGATGGCGCTTGGATTTTTGACTAAGTCTACATCGCAGCGAAGGCCTAACAGGCGCGAAGGCGCGTAAGCAATGTCTCCTTGGTAATAACTCAGGAGAGCCTTAACATCCGAAGATGCGAATGGAACATTGATTCCACTTGGGCTACGGGCTGCTAATGATCGAGGCTCTTTGAAGTTTAAGGACGCCGCCGCCCAGCCATGGCACATGCCCTCCCAGGTAGCATTTGTTGGACTGACTCTTTCTCGTTCACGTTTGACCGTTGGGTAATCAAAGCGATCCATCAAAATATCGTACTTCTCGGCAGGAGATAGGTCGGCAAGGTCGGCCAAATTCATAGCGGCAACTTGGTCTCTCGTCGGAGGTGTATAGGTAAATTGTTCATCAGCCGACAGAGTTGCACGCCATCTTTGAGAAATCCCTCCCATATAACTCGGCCAGTATGAGTCAGTCCAAGGCCTCAAATCGAGCTGACCATTTAGGGGTAGTCCGCCAAAAGTCCGGTCGAATTGCCCTCCGAGAAGCAGGGGGTCGTTAGCCGCATTCCACGCCTCCCTGAGCGTCGGTGGATGTTGGCCGTTGGATCCACACGAGAGCACCGAAGAAACCAGAAAATAGCCAAGCAAATTGATGATTTTCATGACTTAACTCCGTCGCAAGGGTGGTCAATCGACCGCGGAGTCGGGCAAGGCGTGGGGACTTAGGCTCTGTGGCGTGCGACCTTATGTGCTGAGGTTCCTGGATTAGTCCTAATGCGCACGCGCTGCTAACCCGCTAGTCGCTATGGCATTGATAGCTCTTGGGGAGAGCCAAGGCAATCGATGTAGTTACGAGCGTAGAGTAAAATTCCGTAGTATGCTGGAGAGGCAGCATAGTATAATCTTACGTCCTCTGAGATCGGGAAAGGAGCCGCCAATGGGTGAGCATCATCACAATCATTCCAGCAATCGTCAGCCCTGGGCATCGCCAGCAATGTTTGGGATCCTTTTGATTGGCGCGGTATTTGCTGCTCTCTTCGCCTACGTGTCTTACTACGGGTTAAAGACTACGTCTTACAACCCATGGCAAATGATGCAGTGAAGGACGTCTAGGTTGAAGCGTCACTTAGTGCACCGTCTAGGACTCGGTCACAAATTGGCTGTTGTGCTAGCAGTTTTCTGTGGCACTTGGGTAGCGGTCTCATGCGTAACGACAGAGGAAACCAACCGACGTCGTTTGGCTCCGCTGCCGGATGCTTACATGAATCAACTAGGGCTCAGTGCATACACAGAGTTGAAGGCTAGTGAGCCGATTGAGCGTAGCAACGAGCTCAACCAAATGCTGCGGACTGTGGCCATTAGGGTTGCTGATGCTAGTGGCAAGAAGTTTGATTGGGATTTCACGCTTTTCAACAGCAAAGAGGTCAACGCTTTTTGTTTGCCTGGCGGAAAGGTCGGGGTCTATACGGGTATCCTTCCCGTTGCAAAGACCAATGCTGGATTGGCAGCAATTTTGGGCCATGAAATTGGTCATGCAGTTGCGCGTCATTCCGGCGAGCGTATGAGCCAGGAGATATTGGTCAGTGGAGTTCTGGTCTCGGTACAAAAGCTCCTTGGTGATTCTCAGACAAAGCCTTACGTGATGGCTGCGCTTGGTTTAGGTGCCAAGTTTGGTGTCGTGTTACCTTATAGCCGAGCACAAGAAACGGAGGCCGACACCATAGGCCTGAAATATATGGTTCGTGCTGGATATGATCCGAACGAGGCGGTCACATTATGGGAGCGCATGGCAGCATTAGGCGGTGCACCTCCAGAAATGTTGAGCAGTCATCCAGATCCACTGCGCAGGGCAGCAGCGCTTAGAGCAGAGATACCGCGTGTTCTAGACGAAAACTCGACCAAGAATCGAGTGAGTACAGAAATCATCCGCCTGTGAGTCATTTACTAGCCTGAGTGCGATCTACGCGCTATGATGCGCGTAGCTTTAAATCGCACAAAAAAATGTGAGCCGATTCATGCCGCTAAGGCGAATCGGCTCACTATACAGGAGGTAAGGAGGAACTCACGCACTTCTAGATGCTGCAGCAAGCGTGCCAAAAATTATTTGTTTAGTCAGTCGAGGCGGCAATATAAATTGCATGGTATCTTAGGTGTTTACATGCAGTCCTGCCGGCGATCGCATCGATCTTAAATGATTTGTATAAATCATGGTCAGCAACGCCAAAATCATGACCAATCCTTAGACGATGCCTCGACTAAATGCTCAAGAGGAGACTGTGATGCGTACTAGTTTATTCAATCAGGTCATTGGTTTAGTGACGTTGTTTCTGGCTTGTCAGCACTCCATCGCAAGGGCTGGAGCGCAGCGTCAACACCCACCGAGTGAACAAACCCAGCAGCAAAATCAAATCACTTATGGCAGCGGTCCGTTTAGTGGCAACGCCACGCATTTTGACGGGTTGGGAGAGCTCGCCGGAGGCTGCGGCGTACCCCAACATCGGCTCGAAACCCAAAACTTCGTAGCTTTGAACGTACAACACTCTCCCGGTGATTATAGCGAGGGTCAATCTCGTCCGTTACCAAGCCATCAGAGCCAAATCATGGGAGCATTTGAAAATGGACGCAACTGTGGTCGATGGATTCGTGTGACCATTGGTGACTACTGCACAGGAAATAACAATGGCGCTCCGCATGCGGGTTTCTGCCATAGTGCCGGTGACTCCCCATGGGTTACCGATCAATTTAACGGGGCTACCCTCGACATGATCGTCGCGGATAGTTGTCATGACGGCAACGCCTGGTGTCGCGATGACGCTCACCATCTGGATTTGGCGACAGCATCCCTAACGCAGTTCAAGAAGAACGGTGAGACGATGGCCGATTTACCAAGTAAATGGGGAAATCGTCGCGTGCACTGGGAGTATATAGCGGCACCAAATTATTCTGGTGATATCAAGATTGGACTCGCCAGGGATGCACAAAGGCTGTGGATTCCTCTAGTGATTACGCACCTGGAAAATGGCATTCACGGTGTTGAAGCTTGGGTCGACGGCCGGTGGCAGCTCGGCCAAATGGTGTCGGATAACGGCCAGGTTTTTCAGTTACCTGGTGGCGCACAGGCGCCGTACCGCATTCGCGTTTATGATGCAAACGATCAGCTCATAAATCAGGGACGCGTTTACGTGTTCGACTGGCCTAGTGAGTGTGGCGACCGTTGTTTAGCTAATTACACAGGGGTTACTTATAGGGCGGAGTAGGCCCGTGGCCTAGTCGGCGACATTTTTTTGTTCATATGCTCAGCTTGTTTAAAAACCACCGCCGCGGTCGGGGAACGGAAGTCATAGATGAACTCTCCCTCTTCCGATCCGGTGGGCACCAATTGCCAAATCATCGTCCCATTGTAGCCGGCTTTGTTTGCTGCACCGAGTAGTACTTCAAGCCACTTGTGTGGCTCTTTGGTGTATCCTAGATAGGGATTTTCTATATCGCTGATACCGATCTCTTCTAAAACGACTGGCTTGTTTAGTTTGTGAGCTATGCGCGCTCGATCTGCCAAAAACTCCTCACTAAACCAGTCAATATCATCTGTCGAAATCATCCAGTGAGTCGGGTAGGCGTGGACCGTCGCGAAGTCAATATTTGGCAGCGTCAAGTTGCGCTCATAATCGGCACCTTTGGAGCCGTCAGAAAGCCACCAATGCCGATCAACCTGAGCTTTTGAATGTGGCTCACGTTTGTAGCCCTCTTCGCCCGAAGCGATCAAATGGTTCGGGTCAACGGTACGTATGAAGTCAGACATAAAACCGAGCCAATCGTAGAGCATGTCACCAGGTTGCATGCCGCGGTCAGATTCATACCAGTCCTCGGTATGGGGCTCGTTTGCTAGTTCGATCGCCATGATCGTTGGGTCATTAGCGTAGGTCGTATTCTCACCGCGTTTATTGAGATAGGCAGTATTGGCGCGAGATAGCATGCGGCCCACGTGTCGCTTAAATGCTTCGCGGACATCCGGATCCGAATAGAAAAGATTTGGGTCGTCTTCGCCAATCACGTTGTTGACCCACCAAGACATGGGACAGTATTCCTTTTGGTAGTTGACCAGCGGAATAATTACTTTCAGATTAGCACTCCGTGCAGCATCGATGGCTAGATCAAGGCGGCGCAGAGCGATCTCGTCATATACAGCCGATGTTTTGGATACTGTCTTGAGCATGGCCTGAGCATTGCTGTCACCGCAGGAAAAGCCCCAGATACGCACCACTTTCATGCCCGATGCCGCTAGTTGTCGCATAATATCGTAAACCTCAGTCTCGGCGTGGCGCTCGATCAGACTGAGACGATAGAAGTTAGTACCCTGAAAATAAAAGGGGCGCCCCTTTAGCATGAAAGTATCGCCGGCTCGCGATACGAATTCCGAGCGATCGGCCACGAAAGCCGCTTTCTTGGCGGCGAATCCACTGGTCGCAACGACAAGGCACCATGGAAGAACCAACAGTCTGAAGAACCGCGGCATAGATCAGTATCCTCGTGCTTAGGTCAAAACACTGTAAAACGCGGGTTTTTTTACCCTACTTTTCGGTTTGTAGGCGGACGCTACCATCAAAATATGAATCCTGTATATAGACAAAGTGAACACAAAAAATGCCAAAGCACGGCAAAAAATTACAATGTAATAAGCTATATCTGGCCGCGGCGCGGCGGGTTCTAAAAAGCCAGAATCATTGTACTTTTAGTGGAAACACTGGCTGACATCGATACTAAAGTTTTGTCTCAAAAAGGCCGATACACATACCAACAATGTGTGTCGGGAAGTGAACACCCGACCGGAGATCACCATGCGCACCAAGGCAGCTATCTTGCGGCTACTGGGCTTAGTCTCGATCGGGAGTTTGTGTTTGACAGCCATAGAGGCATGCAGCCCGGCGCCGCTTGAAGGTGATCGCCGACTGGCGGTGGGCGCAGAGGGTTCGATCGGTGGCTCCCAACCGTGCCTGAAGCTCGCCGATCCCGTGCCCGGGTACGAAGTGCAGATCCAGGGCCTGATGGCGAAGTACTGTGTCTCGTGCCACACGGAACCCAAACAGCCTCCCTATTTAGCGACCTATGAGCAAGTGAAGAGCGCCGCTGCGGCGTCCAAAGCCGCAATTATTAGGGGCTCCATGCCGGTCAAGCCGGTGGTGATGAGCGAGCCGGAGAAGGCACTGTTCTCAGCTTGGGTAGACGGTCAAATGCCAGCAAAGGATGGCGTAGCCGTGGCTCCAGGTTCGGGCTCGCAAGCATCGACAGGACAAGCGACGACTGTGCCTGCAACGCAGATCAACACAGTCGCCAATTGTAAAAAACCATCCCCCGCCCCGGCGCCAGGTCCTGTGACCGCGGTCCCGGGGGCAGGTACATTTCCGGGCCCTGGCCCGACGTCTGGTCCATCTGCTGCCCCACCGAATACTCCCGTGAGCTATGCTGCCGTGATCGCGCCCTACCTTCAGGCTAAATGCAACAGTTGCCATCGCGTTGGTGGTACGCCTCCAGTGCTGACGGATTTTGCATCGGCAAAGCTAGGCGCAGCGCGATCTTTGGTGCGGATGAAGGCGCAAACGATGCCGCTGACTGGGGGCAACACCGCCAAGGAGATTGGCGACTTTGAGCTTTGGATTCAGGGTGGCATGCTGCCGTGATCAGGGCTTGATTTATAGTAGACGCTGCGCCCATGCTTGATGGCCGCTATGGAGTGGGCTGAAACGAGTTTTTTGAGGATTCGTTTAGTTGTAGCTGGTGAGAGCTCTAGACGCTTGGCGAGCTCATTGCTTGACATCGGAGCATCGTCCAACAAGCGGACAATTTCAGACGCAGGTACGACACCTTGTCTCCGGCCTGGACGAAGCGAAATGGCCTCAGCGAACAGAGAGATCTGATCCCCGTGGATCATCAGAGGTGCGACAGTATAAGGAAACAAATCGCGGAGTCTCATGATGCTGTTGCGGATTTTTTGCTGCCAGCCCTGTGAGCCTAGACTTTGGCGCCAAACTTTGGTCTGAATCTCGGCGCTTGAAGCGCAGAAATTACTTTTATTTAGCAGATAGTCCAGCATGTCCGCGAGTGACGAGTGGCGCTCCAGGCTTACTTCATAATGACCGCTCACAAGGAAGTTGCGGTCATCCAGACGCTCTAGATAGGGAGCAAAAAAGGCTCTTGTGTATCTAGCCAATAAATTTTGCTGCCACAACAGCTGTAGTCTTGGAGCATGGCCGTTGAGAGTGGCTTCCCATGCGCCTAGTGCGAACCTATCAGCAAAATGAATGCGTGATAATTTTTGCATGGCTCGTAGCAATTTACGACATTGTGCGAATTGACCAGTCTGGTAAGCGATTGCTGCTTCGATCATCATGACATGGGCATTGCGAGGAGTTTGGCCCAAATGTTGCGTGAGCATGCGAAACTCGGTCAGGCGAGATTCTGCCTCCTTGCATCGATGCTCGTGCAGGGCCAGTTTTATTTGGCCAAAAAGACCGTTTGCTGTCTGAGGGGCGAGACCGTGCGCAAGCCCCTGAGCGTAGCAGGTGTTAAAATGTACTTGGGCTTCGCGTAAATCACCGCCGGCTAGAGCAAGCTCTCCTAGTGCGTAAATGTATTCTAGGTAAAAGTGTTTGTTCCGCGCTAGCGTGGGTTTTAATTGCGATTTGGCTATAGGGAGGTCGGTATTTACCAGCGATGATTGAAGATAGTATCTCGATAGAGCTGTGATCTCGTCAATGGTGGAGACCCCGTGAGACGTATGGGGAACGCCAGCATTGATTAACACGGACTGACTTTCCTCGACGTCTCCCGACTCCCAAAAGAGCTCTGCTTTTAAAGCAAGATGCCTCATATGGCGGCGGACCCCTGGGTCTTTCGCGGCGATGTCTAAAGCCTCAAGTCCGAACTTAGTTGCCAGATCGACGCGTCCCACGGCCAAGTAAGTATCGGCAAGGGTCGAAATGATACGCAGTCGACAATAGCCAAAGTCGCGTCCGGGTAAAAATGCAAGCGCTCTACGCAGATGCTCGCGGGCTATCGTGTAGTTACCGCGCTCAAACGCGTCGACTCCCAGGCTCGCTTCACAATGGGCCAACGGACCCGGTAGGTCTTCTGACTCAGCAATACGGCGGCACTCCGCCATGAAAGTGAAGGCTTCCTGACGATTCGGGTTTTCCCCGCTTAAATGACAAATGGCGGTATTGAAAATGGTCTTAGCAACCGCCTCCCAATTGCGTGCCTCGCGATACTGCGCTGTGGCAGAGGCGTAATGACGCGCAGCTTCGCTATAATTCCCAAGGAAAAAGTGAATGCGGCCAAGATTGCAAGTGACGTCGCCATAGGTTTCTTCCGGGGCAGAGAATGGCCCTAGGTCCGCTTGGATGGCCTGAAGCTGCCGCATGGCTTTATCGCCGCGGCCCTCCTCAGCGTGGCTAACGGCGATGATTAGCGAGAGCTGCAGCTGATCTAACTGGCTAAGATTCTTCAGCCGCAAGGCGCGTGTTGCCGTCTCCCTTGCTAAATCTGAGCGACCACTTTCGAGATACAGCTGGGCGGCGGGTATACTTACTTGTGGCGAGTGGATGCGTTTCGAAAAATTATGAATCTCAAGGCCCAGTTGGGGGTTCCAGGCCGACAAGGAGCCGCGAAGCAGACATCCCCAGATTGCAGGATTATAATTCAGGCTCTGTGGGTCACGCGCGAGTTGGCCGAAGACTTCCTCCAGAGGGCGCGATAAACTGCAGTGGGCAAGCCGCTCCCCCCAGGTATCCAGGATGAGATCCCACGCTTTTTTGCTATGGCTGGACCGCGCCAATTTGACGAGCTGGTCCCATTTTTTCGTTTGTTTTGTGCGACTGGCGTTCATGGCGTGTAGCATTATCAGATTTCCCGTCGGTCACCAAAAAAAAACGCTGACCATGTCTCGGGGGGCTAAAACTACTTTATGCTAGCGGCGTGCAGATGCGTGAAGATCGGCGCAAGCAAGGTGTCATAGGTACCCGGTACACTTGCCATGATACAGAGGGCCGCGCGGGTGATGGCTGGATCTGGGTTTACGGACGACCTGGCCAATGCTGTGCCGAGTTCAGTTGAGCTAGTGGGGCCGCTAATTACGCCGGTAGCTAGCCGGCCGTCCTGGTAAATTACCTGGCAGTAACCCTCTTGCCACGGGAAGGTAAGTAGTAGCTCTGCCAAGGCTCTGCCATCTGGAACCAGGCGCAAAATTAGGTCGCTCGCGCGATCGCCTCGGAAACAGTGCCACTCGGATCCTTGGTAACGATCTTTTCTGACCTCCGTAGGAATCAGGAGCATCGATCGGCCCTCGCGCAGGGGCTCAATATAATCACGAAGAAATATAAGGCTAGCGGCTTCGGCGTGAACCAAGGAGAATGCCAGTTGCGTCTGTGTGGATGCAAGCATCGTAGCTCGTATGAGTCGTGCTTTGAGCTGGATGCTGGACTCAAGAAGACTGAGCTGCAGATCGTATTCTTTGCCAGTAGCTAGGCTTAAGGTGTGGTCGTCGATAGTCGTGGCCAGACCACCGTAACTGAGGTTGTTGAGTCGGCCCGATTGTCCGGAGTCCATCAAATTGACAATACCGTTTAGCGCGTTAGGGATTGGTACGCGCATGTGCAGGCGGCCCTCGCGCTCGATAGCGGAAAGGGCCTTGACCGTCGCTGCATCGCGGTCTTTGAGTTTCGCAAAAGCTGATTTCATGTGATTTAGTAAGCCCATAACCACCCTGCCAAAGTCCTCTCCAATCAGTAGTTTCGGCGGGGCTTAGAAATATCTTTAGTTGAAATCTATGTTTTTTTATGATACCACGATGACGTTCCTCAGTGTGCTTGTATCTAAAGTGAATTTCCCTGAGAATTCACTGACCTGCAGGCCCAGGCGTCTGATTTCCATTTGGTTATTGGATTGCATCTGGCCTTTTTTGTTTGGTCTTTCTCAATCGTGCGTGGCTAGGACAAGGTAGAGCGTGGATCGCATCAAACTCGACAACGTCATTACATTAGTCAACGGGCAATTGAATCCGTCTGGGTTTGATTGCATTGAGGCGGAATGGCTTGGTCACGAGCGGATCCTGCGCCTGTTTGTCGAGCGCGCGTCCGACGAAATCGGAATGAATTTAGATGGTTGCGTGAGTGCAACGCGTTTGCTCCACGAATGCGCAGCCTTAGACGATATGGTGCCTGGTCATTACGTCCTCGAGGTTAGTTCGCCAGGGGTGGAGAGGCCTCTGCGGCGCGTTGAGCATTTCCGCGCAAATTTAGGGCGTAGGGCTGAGGTTAAGCTGAGAGAGAAGTGTAACGAACGCAGGCAGGGTAAGGGTATCCTGGCTGAGGTGAGAGACGATAACGGTGGGTTGGTAACCATGCAAACTGAGCAGGGAGATTGGTCTTTCTCCCTGGAATTGTTGCAGCGTGCCAGTCTGCTATATGACTGGGGCGATAGTTAATCAGACCGCTCGTTGGTTGAATAAGTGAGGAAGGATCGAACAGCATGGCCGCAGTGACAGAAGCAAACGAGTTAGATAGCGATCTTACCCGAGTAATCAATGTGGTAAGTCGCGATAAGAATTTGGACAAAGCCGTTATCATCGACGCGCTGGAGCAGGCTGTATTGCACGCTGCGCGGCGGGATTACGGTGCGACTGCCGATTTAGAGGCTCACTACAACGAGGATAGTAACGAAATCGAACTCTTTCAATTTCGTACCGTAGTCCAAGATGTTGAAGATAAAGTGCGCGAGATCTCGGTGCCTGAGGCTCACCGCCTGGATCCAGAGGCCGGGGTTGGCGATGCGCTTGGAATCAAGATCGATACGGCAAGTTTCGGGCGGATTGCCGCTCAATCCGCAAAACAGATTATTGTACAAAAAGTGCGCGATGCTGAGCGCGCTCAGATTTACGACGAGTTCAAAGACCGTACGGGCGAAATTCTTAGTGGGCATGTGCGGCGCTTTGAGCGACATGACATCATCGTGGATCTCGGTCGTACTGAGGCCGTCATTCCCTATCGTGAGCAAATGCCAACTGAACGCTACCGCGTCAAGGATCGCATCACAGGGTACGTCCTCGAGGTCAAGAGATCGTCGCGTGGGCCGCAGATCGTTATGTCCAGGGCTCATCCAGGCTTCTTGGTCAGGCTTTTTGAGCAGCATGTTACCGAGATTTATGACGGTATCGTGACTATTGAGAGTGCGGCGCGTGACCCAGGTCACCGCTCCAAAATTGCCGTTTACTCTCGCGATCCATCGGTGGACCCTGTGGGAGCGTGTGTCGGTATGAAGGGCGCCCGTGTTCAAGCGGTCGTGCAGGAGCTCAACGGTGAGAAAATCGACATCGTACCTTGGGACAAAGACCCAGCTCGTCTTGTGTGTAATGCCCTGGCGCCAGCTGTCGTCAGCAAAGTAATCGTCGATGAGGCAAATCACAGTATGGAAGTCATCGTTGCTGATGACCAGCTGTCACTTGCCATTGGTAAGCGCGGCCAAAACGTGCGCTTGGCAGCGCAGTTGACCGGGTGGCGCCTTGATATCAAGAGCGAAGGCAAGCTGGAGCAAGAGCTCGTGGGTGCCAAGATATCTGTGGCGAACATTGCAGGGATCGGCCCTATGAGGGCGGAAATTCTTGTGAACGAGGGAGTTAAGTCGCCCGCTGATGTTGCTGCTTTGAGCTCCAGGACGCTGCAGCGTCTCCTCAATATGGAGGAGGCAGATGCGGACAAAGTGATCGAAGAGGCAACCAGAATAGCTAGGGAGTCTGGTCGTGAGATCGTTCCAGTTAGGGACGAACACGACGAGGAATCCGAGCTGCTGGCTCATGCTGCCGCCGAGCCTACCAAAGCTCCAGTGCAGACCAAGGAAGTGGAAGTTGACAGTGCTCGGGGGGATCGCCTCAAGTTGTTCCAACGTCTCATTGGTGTCGGCGAAGCAACGGCTCATGCCCTAGCTGATGCCGGGTACGGAACCATCGGAGATATCATTGCTGACTCGGCGGAAGAGGTAGCGCAAAAGACCGGCCTTTCTATCGGTATCGCGCGCACAGTTCAGATTGCTGCTGACAAGTATTTGCAGTCTGAGCTGGTAGATGGCTCTGAAGATGAGTGATTTGAGTTGAAAGTCCGGACCTTAGGTCAACGGACATAAAGGAAATGTGTAGATGTCAAAACTGCGGGTACATGAGCTTGCCAAAGAGTTGAATGTTGAGTCGAAGGTCTTAATGGCTAAGCTCAAGGCCATGGGCGCGAAAATCATAAGTCATCAGAGCACACTTACCGATCAGCAGGTTACCGAGCTGAGGGGGGCCTTGGGTGCCCCAGTCGCGTCAGCTGGAACGTCAGCTGGAGGTAGTGCGGCAGTTTCTAGCGATGCTAGTGGTAAGCCGCGTGTGGTGATACGTCGCCGTGCTGCATCTAAAGAAGACGCCGAGTCTCTAGAATCGGCGCAGGTAGAGACCGAGGAGGCCCCAACGGTCGCAGTGGCTCCCGTCGTAGCGACCGCAGTTGTCGCTGAAGAAGCGCGCGAGCCACAACCTAAGCCGACTTTGGGCGAGCCGGCAAAGGTAGTCGTGGCATCCGCGGAGCCGGTCAAGAAAGTGGTAGAGCAAGTAGCCGCGTCGATACCATCGCCGGTTGCCCAAGTCGTTACCAGACCGCCGACGCCAGCTAAAGTTGAACCCGCAGCAGAGTTTGATAGCGCAGCACATCCGGTCCCATCAGCGCCGGCCCCGGTAAGTAGGCACGTTGAAGAACCTAAGACTGTTACGAAAGAATCAGTGCCGCAGGAAGTAGTGCCCGAGGTTGTCCCTGTCGCGCCGGCTCCTGTTGCTGCACCAACGGCTCCCCCACCGGTAGATACTGCGACTGATGTCGCCAAACGCAGGCGCGAAGTTGGTGGCGCCACGATTGTACGCCGGGCTACACCCGAAGAAGTCGAAAAGCTAGAAAGTGCGAATCGCAGCCGTCAAACTGGACGGAAGGAAGACCATCGCGGTACCCGTGTCACGGGTTTGGGTTTACTTTCCAATCGCATCAGTAGTGATGCAGCGGCGCCAGCTCCTGCGCAGCAGGCCGCAGGTGGTACACCTGGTGCTCCTCAAACAGCATCTGATGTCGACGAATGGGGTGCGCGACGCGGTAACGTAGTCAAAGATAAGAAGACCTTGGACGACGAGGAGCAGCTGCGTCGTAAGGCGGCTGCGAAGGCGCGCCGTAATCAAGGCGCGATAAACACGCGGCTATTGCTGCAGCAAGCCGAAATTCTGACTTCTGACGAAGAGGTCCAGCAGGCGGACTTTTCAGGGCGCACGGTCTATACCCCGATGTCACCGCGTAGTAAGCGAGACATCAAGCGTCGTAAGGATCTTAAAAAGACGGCGATTACAACCCCGCGGGCATCCTATCGGGTGGTCAACATGGGCGAGTCAATCACCGTTGGTGAATTAGCCAAGCAGCTAGCTATCAAGAGTTCTGATCTCATCAAAAAATTGATGACTCAGGGTGTGATGGCAACAATCAATCAACCGGTAGATTTCGATACAGCCACGCTACTTGCAAGCGAGTATCAGTTCGAAGTTAAGAGCAATATTCAGACTGTCGATGACATTCTGAAGAAAGCTGAGGTCACTGATCTCGAGTCCCGCTCACCAATCGTCACGGTGATGGGTCACGTTGACCACGGAAAGACCTCAATTCTGGATGCTATTCGTTCTGCTGATGTGGCTGGTGGTGAAGCCGGTGGGATCACACAGCACATTGGTGCTTACTCCGTGGAACATAACGGGGAAAAGATTGCCTTCCTTGACACTCCTGGTCACGAGGCATTCTCGGCCATGAGAGCACGCGGTGCTAAAGTGACGGATATCGTCGTTCTGGTAGTTGCTGCAGACGACGGAGTGATGCCCCAGACCATTGAGGCGATTAATCACGCGAAAGCTGCAAATGTTCCTTTGATTGTTGCGGTCAACAAGATCGATAAGCCAAATATCAATTTGGACCGTGTGTACACCGAACTTACGGAGCACGGTGTTCAGGCCGAAGAGTGGGGCGGTGAGACTCAGTTCATTAAGACTTCTGCCTTGCAACGCAAGGGTATTGACGAGTTACTCGAGGCGATCCTTCTGCAAGCTGAGGTTTTAGATCTGAAAGCGAGCGCGAATGGGCAAGCCGAGGGTGTGGTGATTGAAGCCCATCTCGACAAAGGCAGAGGGCCAGTCGCCACAGTCATGGTGCAAAGCGGCACCTTACGCCCTGGTGACTATATCGTTGCTGGCACGGAATACGGCCGCGTTCGTGCTATGCATGACCATCGCAATCGCGATGTAGCAGCGGCAGGTCCATCAGAGCCCGTCGAGATTATTGGTTTGTCGGGTGTTCCGCGGGCTGGTGATCAGTTCAATATTGTAAACGATGAAAAAACTGCCAGAGAAGTTGCAGCTTTCCGCACAGAGCAAGCTCGCAATGCTCAGGCTACGAAATCGAGTGCAGCTAGCTTGGCAGATCTCCTCGCTAAAGTTAAGAATGAGGAGATCCCAGAGGTGCCAATCATCGTCAAGGCCGATACCCAAGGCTCGGTCGAAGCGATTGTTGACTCTATACTGAAGCTTAACACCGACAGAGTGCGTAACAGGATCGTTCACAGTGCCGTAGGTGGTGTGAATGAGTCGGATGTTTCGCTGGCGCAAGCCTCGGGTGCCGTAGTGGTTGCCTTCAGCGTCAGGGCTGCCCGTGGACTTGATGAGACTGCGGAACAAGCAGGCGTACCTATCAGGTACTTCAGTATCATCTATGAGATTGTTGATGCTGTGAAAGCCTTGATGGTTGGGAAATTGCCTCCAATCGTCAGTGAGCATGTGCTGGGTCGAGCTGAAGTGCGCAAGCCTATTAGTGTCCCTAAAATCGGCATGATCGGTGGATCGGCGGTTCTCGAAGGTAAGATCACGCGGACTTCATTCTGCCGCTTGATACGTAACGATATCGTAATTTACTCCGGTAAGCTCGGGTCGTTGCGTCGATTTAAGGATGACGTCAAGGAAGTTGTTCAGGGTTACGAATGCGGTATTGGTATTGACGGCTACAACGACCTCAAAGAGGGCGACATCATCGAGGCCTATATCCTCGAAGAAACGTCGGCCACATTATAGTTAGTTAAGGGTCATTTATTATGGGTCTACGTCAAGCCAGATTAGCCGATGAAATGAGAGATGTCTTAGCTGCCACCTTCACCGGTGGGCAGCTAAGTGATCCCCGTGTAGCCGGTGTCACTATCACTGCAGTTAAGCTATCGGCAGATTTGCAGTTAGCTACTGTCTACTTCCGGATCTACGGCGAGGGTCCAGAGCGCACTGCTCCCGACGCTGCAGCGGGATTGAAGAGTGCGACAGGGTTCTTGCGTCGGGTTTTGGCAGATGCTTTCGATATCCGTCGGGTGCCGAATTTGCGCTTCTTCTATGATGAGAGTATCGAGCGCGGCTCCAAAATCGAAAGTTTATTGGCCCAAATTTAGGCCAACCTGCTGTCGGAACAGTCCTAAGTGCAAAACTCACAGCAAATAGATGGGCTCCTTGCCGTCAACAAGCCCGCAGGCATGGTGTCTAAAGATGTTTCCCGTTGGCTCATGCGCCGTATTGGCAAAGTCAAACTAGGTCATGTAGGGACGTTGGATCCGGCGGCGGCAGGGGTTTTGCCTGTACTTTTGGGGCGTGCCACACGGCTACAGGACTTTTTGCTCGAGATGCCCAAGAGCTACGAGTTTGATGTGGCCTTCGGTATCGAGACAGATACCCTCGATCAGGACGGGCAAATAGTGGCTGAGTCAGAGTGGGATCATATTTCTGCCCCGGCGCTTGAGCGAGCCATCAAATCGTTCCTGGGTGAAATTGAACAAGTTCCACCCATATATTCTGCGGTGAAATACCAAGGTAAGCCCCTGTACGACTATGTCCGTGGCAAGGGTAAGAGTGGTGCTGCAGCCTCAGTCGTGCCTCTTGCTGAGCTTAAGCGCCGCGTCACGGTAACTAATTTTGAGATGCTGCGTTTCAAACCGGGATCTGGTACCTTCAGGATCACGTGTTCAAAGGGAACTTATGTCAGGTCACTAGTCAGGGATTTAGCGTATGCAGTCGATAGCTGCGCAACGCTAACGCGCCTCGTCCGCACACAGGCGGCGGGCATTGCGATTGAAGATAGTCTCTCGCCAGAATCGATTGACGCAGACCTCACAAAGTTCTCTGATCTAGTTGTGCCGATCTCGAAGATTAAGTTGAATCTATCTGTATGGCGTTGTTCAACACCTACATTAGGCGGCAGACTGAAAAATGGGCAAAAGTTAGTTCTGGACCATAATCAGTTTGAAGAATCTCTCGATGTGAATAAGGACAGCGCTCGCGATGCGGTGCTTCTAGTGGATGAAGGTGGAATTGCTTTTGGCGTGGGATGTGTCCGACGTCATGAATCTGGATCAGTGGAACTTGTAATGAAGAGGGGACTTTGATGAGCCAGGGAAATTCTGACTACCTGTTTACTTCTGAATCAGTGAGCGAGGGCCATCCTGATAAAGTTAGCGACCAGATTAGCGATGCTATTCTTGACGCTCTTTTGGCCCAGGACAAACACTCCCGTGTTGCGGTGGAGACCTTGTGTAAAACCGGCCTGGTCGTCATCGCTGGCGAAGTCACGACTAAAGCTGTGGTCGATTATGCAAAAGTTGCCCGCGAAGTGATCGATTGGATTGGTTACAATGACGGGAAGCTAGGTTTTGATGCTAATAGCTGCGGCGTCCTCACGGCGATTGAGCAACAATCACCGGACATCTCGCAGGGCGTGACAGCTACTGCTGACAAAGAGCAGGGCGCTGGCGATCAAGGGATGATGTTTGGTTATGCTTGTGACGAGACCACCGAGTTTATGCCGGCGACGATTAGCTATGCGCATAAATTGCTACGTAAGTTATCGGACTTGCGCCGTCAAAAGCACGTCGATTTTCTGCGGCCTGACGCTAAGAGTCAAGTCACCGTCGAGTACAAAGCAGGACAACTGACGCGCGTTGACACGGTAGTAATTTCTACCCAGCACACGCCTGAAGTAGCTCCGAAAGAGCTCGAGTCTTACGTCATTGAAGAAGTGATCAAGCGCACCATTCCGGCTGAGCTTCTGAAGAATACCCGTTATCTGATCAACCCCACGGGCCGCTTTGTCATCGGTGGACCACAAGGTGATTGTGGATTGACCGGTCGTAAGATCATCGTTGACACCTACGGTGGTCACGGTGCTCACGGCGGTGGCGCGTTCTCGGGTAAGGATCCATCAAAGGTCGATCGGTCTGCGGCTTACATGGGTCGTTACATTGCTAAGAACTTAGTGGCAGCTGGTTTGGCTAAGAAGGCCCTGGTGCAGCTTGCCTACGCTATTGGGGTCGCTGAGCCGGTCAGTGTCTTTGTCGAGACCTACGGGACATCTAAACTTACGCTAAAAGAGCTTGAGTCTAAAGTGCGCAGTGTTTTCCGGTTGAAGCCCCATGAGATCGTGAATCAATTTGATCTGCTGCGTCCTATTTACCGTCCAACTGCGTCGTACGGTCATTTCGGTCGCGACGAGTTCCCTTGGGAACGTCTGGATAAGGTTGCAGCACTGAAGGCATAATTACGCTTGAACGCAGCTAAGTCACTGTTTGTACCTAAGGTGCAAGCGGTGACTTTTTGCTTTCAATGGGTATAGAGGCTGACAGCAAGTTATATTACGCTCTATAATTGGCGTTATGGATAAAAAAGCCCGTAAGCAAATTTTTTTGGTTAATCGCGATTTTCAGCTTCGATACGTGCGACTTGCTGTGATTGTTGGTATTGCCTCAACGTGCCTTACGCTGATTCTAGTCCTATATCCATTGGTGCAATTTCGTATCATTCGGTTCCCTGTTTTCTTGCCACTGCCGTTTTTAGCAGCAATTTTGACTGCGATTGGCGCAAATATTGCGATTATTACCTGGTTAGGTGTGCATGTGACTCACCGCATTGCGGGGCCTATATTTAGCTTGGTCCGTCACATGCGTCATGTTGAGCTAGGTGGCTCGTTTAAGGGTGTGAAATTTCGTGAGTCTGACGACCTGCAGTATTTGGCGCGTAATTACAACTCATTGATGCATGCCCTCGTGGCTGCGGAGGAGGCGCGTCTAGCCATGCTCGATCGTCTAGAAGTAAGTATCAAGCAATCGACTGGTGAGCATACCGCCTCGCTCCTTGTTATTGAGGAGCTGAGGCAAGAATTTAAGAGGCGCACATGATCGAGCGAGTATTTGGCCAATGTGTAATGAAGCAGGGTAGTACCGTTATCATTGACGTAAACGGAGTGGGTTATGGAGTTGAGGTAACGGACGCTACAGCCGCGCAGTTACATGAGGACACGGCGGCATTACTCTGGATTTATACTCATGTGAGAGAGGACAGCCTGAGGCTTTTTGGTTTTCCAGAGTTATCGGAACGTCAGCTTTTTAGTCAGCTACTCAGTGTAAGTGGTGTTGGGCCAAAGGTTGCCATGGCTATACTCGCGACTATTTCGGCAAGTGATTTGGTCCGGGCGGTTGAGGAGGATGATGCCTCCATACTTGAAGAGGTGCCTGGTATTGGTCCACGCCAATCCAAGAAAATTATCCTAGAGCTCAAGCCCAAAGTTGCAAAAATTTCCGCGTTCTGTCTGACGCAGCAAACAGGCAAGACGCGGTCTCCGGCGACTGCCCCTCTTTTTGATGCACGCTCATCACGCCTAGCTGCTGACACAATTAGGGATTTACGTTCAGCGTTGGAAAATTTTGGGTACAAGGACAAGGAGATTCAACCCATCGTGCGCAAACTGGAGCGAGATCCGCCAGCCACTGACCTAGCTACTCTGCTCAAATCTGCGTTGGCAGATTTAGCCTCAGCCAGCCCCAGTGCGATCGGTCGGGGAGAGGAACTATTTTAAATGACGGATATAAAAAATCAGCGCCCAGATGAGTCCAGTGTTGGGACGAGTGGTCGCACTAGCATTAAAGTTGAACGTATCGTGGGCGGGGAAGTGGGTATTGATGACGATGTCTTAGAGGCGAGTCGGCCTGAGCTTCGTCCCCTGTCCTTCGATGATTACCTTGGTCAAAATCAGGTAAAGGATAATCTCAAGATCTATGTCAAATCGGCCATGCAACGCGCGGCCAGTTTAGATCACGTCATCTTGCATGGTCCACCGGGGCTGGGCAAAACCACGCTGGCTAGGATTATCGCGAATGAGCTAAACGCCCCTTTTTTTGAGACACGCGGTCCTGCAATTGAGCGTCCCGGGGATTTAGCCGGAATATTGACCGGTCTCACACCAGGCAGTGTTCTTTTTGTCGATGAGATCCATCGACTTTCCATTAAAGTCGAGGAAGTTCTCTACTCAGCGATGGAGGACTTTCAATTGGATATCATTGTGGGGCAAGGTCCGGCGGCCAGAGCCATGCGGATTCCGCTGCCCGAGTTCACGCTAGTTGGTGCGACGACGCGACTCGCTCTCTTGTCTAAGCCTTTATTAGATCGCTTTGGTATCCAGGAGCGTCTTGAGTTTTATGATATTGAGGCTTTATGTGCCATTCTGCGCCGCAGCGCGGCAATACTAGGTATCGAGGTATCTCGCGAAGGAGCGCGTGAGATTGCTAGCCGTGCGCGGGGAACCCCTAGGATTGCCAATCGCCTTTTGAAGCGTGTGTGGGACTTTGCCTTTGGATTTGATAAACGCCATGTCGATGCTGAGTTGGCCGATAAGGTTTTGCAGCGTCAAGGCATCGATTCATTCGGTCTCGAGCGTATCGATCGGCAGATACTCTCAACTGTAGCGGAGCAATACCAAGGAGGACCTGTGGGCATTGAGGCCTTGGCGGCTACCTTGAATGAGGACCGAGCAACGCTCGAAGAAGTTTATGAACCGTATCTCGTTTACAGTGGTTTTCTGGCACGTGGACCACGAGGACGCATGTTAACCTCCAAGGGTAAGGTTCACCTAGACGCGCTTGCTGCTAATAAATTGGAGCCTCGATGACGTTTACAGCTGGTGCATCTGAGAGCAAGTCCAGGAAGTCATCCAAGCGATTTATTAAATCCTCGGTTGTCCTTCATGATCGCACGCAGCTCGAGACAGTTTTTGACTATCTGCTTTTGATGTCGCGTAAATATAAGAGGAAGTTGCCTAACACAGAAATCACAAAACGTACTGTTCGTGTCGATTCGTCCTCATTTGCATTACCGCTCCCCCATTGGCGTCCGACCAAGATACCAGCGTCTGTAGGGTATCAAGTTGATACCTATCTATTTTACCCACGTCAGTTTGGTATCAACGAGCATACGTACCCCAAAGAGCGATTCTACGCTGACGTGCGACCTATGCTTCGATTTCGCGAACCCAAAATGGGTTTTAAAACCATGGTTGGTGGCAAAAATCTTGAAGCATCGCCATTAGTGTTCCTGCGTGAGTATTTAGAAGCTAGTGAAACTGAGCGTGAACCGGAGCCAATTCAAAATGCGATCGATGAGGTGCGGCTATTTGCGTGTGCCTATATTGGGACATATTTTCGCAGTATTGATAGGAACCGTAAACGAGTAAAGAAACTCGTGGCATTGGGTGCCGAGGCTAAACAAGAAGAAATTGTCAGTGTTTGTCTGAAATTAAGACGTATGGTTGAGCGGGCCGATCAGACATTGCGGGAGTTTTGGGGATTGCGTGATGTTGCCAAGACTCTGTCAGTAGGCAGCGTGCGACCCTTGCTTGATGAGATGCAAATAGTCGAGGAGTATTGTTACTACCGCCTACGAGACGGGGCCTCCTATCTTTTGCAATTCTGTCAGAGGTTAAACACAAAGTTTTCCGATGTCGCCATAGACGAGCTGAGGGAAGCCATCATGGCAGTGCTGTCGGTCCATGATGGCAGAGCCCGAACCTCCGGGTTCATGATGCCGAGTCCAACTAGCACTAATGCTCAGAAAGAAAAATTCATTCATCGACGCGGTGAGCTGAAAAGGCATATTTGGGAAGTGCTGTTCTTAGAGATCAGAACAGTGCCGCTTTTTGCAGTACAAAGACAGTTGGGGGCTATGATTGCTGCAGGTCTTGCGGCAACTTGGGCTCTTGTTGCTCAATTTGTGATTATTCTGCGGATTGCCCAAGAGAAGGACTTGGCTGATGGGCTTGGACTTTCAGGCTTAGTGTTTCTCTCTGCAGGTATTCTGGCGTACATCATCAAGGATCGCATTAAGGAAGTAGGGCGCAGTTATTTTGGCGGTGGTGTCATCAGAAGGGTGCCGGATCACAGCGAGCGCATTTATTATAAAAACAGATTTGGCAAGCCAACCCCGGTCGGCGATGTCAAAGAATTTGCTCGTTTCATCAAGCCCGAGGACTTGCCACCCAGGATTGTTGAGTTGAGGGACAACACGCCTGAGTCAGAAGTCTATGGCGCCGGTGGTATCACGCGTATTTTGCATTATTCAAAGTCGATCAAGCTCAGCGGCAAGCTGATGATTCTGAATCGCTATCCGCTCCGCGCGGTTCATGACATTTCCCGATTGAATATTGACGCCTGCCTATCGAAACTCGGAGAGCCGCGCCGTATGGTCGATCTGGTCACAGAGGACGGTGAAGTCGAAGCAGTGCGATTTCCGAAGGTGTACTATCTAGATATGATTTTAAGCTACTGGCGCTTAACGGATAAAGGCGAGAGGTCGCACCAAGGTCTGGAATATTATCGCTTAGTCCTAGACAAGAACGGCCTCATTAGGATTGAGAGGATGAATTAGGTTTGAACGCTTTAGTCATCTATCGCCTTGTCAAAATTGCTACAGTAGATAGTATTTAGGATGGTACTGAGCTCGGCCTTAGGAGGCTTACTTGTCGCAAGTTATTGTCACTAATGATGAATTGAAATCTAAGCGTGAAAAATCACGCGACCAAGAGCGCCGCATCGAGCGTGAGAGCGGCTTCGCCAAATGGCGACGCAACGATATCACTGGCCGTGATCCGCGGCTGACGGTCATTGGCTTGGCCCTACTTCCCGTCGTAGGGCTTTGGACCTTACTTGGGGTAGTCATGGTGGCCATGCTTGAGCTTTCGACCGCGCTATTTCGCGTCTTGGGACGCTTTGCCGGGGGGACCAAGTCCCTAATCACCGGCAAATAGCTGGGATCAAGTTGAGAGATTACGTTTGATCAAGTCGATGGTCTCTTTGATCTGGTCAGGGCTAAAATCCCCACTACGATAGAGCAGCACTTTGCCGCCGCGGTCAAAGAGCACGACCTCGAAGCTGTCATCTTTTAACTTCCATTTATTGACTAGAGTCTTCTGGAAATCCTTGACGTAAGTGGTTCTTGGATAGCGTTCCTGATTTTTCTTGAGCGCAGATTCTAGGATTATATTAGGTACCCAGGTACTTGCCATGTTGATGATGGCAATACTACCGAGCTTTTCGTCTGGAAAATTTTCCGCCTTGAGAGCCTCTTTTAGGGCCTCATTGTCGTCGCGACGGCTGGGTGCAACGTAAAAAAGAAGCCAGAGGCGATCTTTTATCGACTCGGTGGACCAGGGGGAGCCATCGACCCGGGCGCCTACTTCATTGCTGAAGAGCACCGTCTCCGGTTTTTCGCCGACTTTTATGGTGTCGCATAAAGCCGATTGCGAGACCACGAAGACGGCGGTAAGGATAGCCAGCTTGGTAACGACAGCTCTCATGATAAACCCTCATTGTTTCGCAAAGTTATTGAAATTTTCTGGCAAAAGCGCATTGTAGTCAATCGTCCGGTGAATGCATTTGGGGCTCACGGTTTGAGGCCCACGCTTTTTGCAGGGGATGGTCCTAAATGAAATCGATGAGTAGTCGCCATTGTTTCACAATCATGAGCGGACGATCGACCAGGGGAGCTGCCGACCGCTTCTGTGGGTGGACTGATCCCCCGTTGTCCGAGGATGGGCGAGCGCAGGTAATGGCGCGTCGGGTTGAATTGAGTCGCGAGGTGCGTAAGCTACCCGCTATCTGGTATGTTTCCGACCGGCGGCGCGCTATCGAGACCTTTGAGGTTTTGACAGCAGGCACGCAGGTACCGATCCTGAGGATCGCGGATAAGCTGCGAGAGATCAATTTCGGAGTCTACGAGAATCTCACGTGGGAGGAACTGCCAGATGAATTTCAAAGGCAGTACGAGCTAGCCCTGACGGACCCACTGCGGCTCACCTTTCCAGAGGGTGAGTCCTTTCGCGACATGTGCGAGAGGGTATCGGCTCTGGCTTTGGACATCCTCTCTTATCAGGATGACGAGTCCGATGTTGGCGTGATAGGTCACCAGGGAAGCGTGCGACTCTGGCATTTGATGGCAGAGGAGCTTCCGCCGGAGCAGTTTTTTGCGGATACACCCGATCTCGGGCAGGGTAAATGGATTACGATCAGCGCATCCCAGGTTGCTCAGTGGCGCCACAGGCATTTGAGCACAATGACGGCGGGTTGAATGCCTCCTCCGCTGCTGGGCGTCAATGGCAGCAGTCGATCCCATCGCGCATGGCGGCCATTGGGTTCATCATTTTGATAGTAATGGGCAATTTCTGGTTAATTGACGCCCTATTAGGGGTGCCGGTGCAAGGCTGGATGCGGTTTGGCCTGCAAATTGGGACAACTTCGGTTTTTTTAGGCGCTACGGGTCTTTTAGTACGGGCCATCATCAGCATCTTCCGGTAGTCGAGATGCAATGGGCTAATATTTGCGAGGCTGCCAAAAAATGGCCAGTCGTTCTACATATGATAAAATTAAGGTCAGGCGTCAGATCGACCGACAGCCTACCTGGGAGTCGGGGTATCCAATTCCTTCACGGGGTGACAAAGAATTGAAGTCTAAGAACGACAATAAATCAAAGCCAATGAGTCCGACGGTGAAAGCCTCGGTCAAGGCCACCGCATCGTCACCAGCGGCAAGGCCTAATCCCGCCACGAATGCTCCCATGCGGGGTATGAGTCGGTCACCGCAGCCCAATCCAGCCATGCAAATAAAACAGCAGCAGCCGATACAGCAAAATGACTCAGGTGAGGAATTCGACCTACAAAACACCCCAGCCTACCGGCTTCATCAGGCCTTGGCCAAGGCGCGGGGCAAAAAGCTGCTGATCTGTATCAAGGGCTATCCTGACCCAGACAATATTGGGACTTCTTTATGTCTCCAGTGGTTGGCACGTCACTATGACATTAATACCACCATCATCCATTTCGAGGCTATTTCGCACCACGAGAACCGGGCATTGGTCAAAAAGCTCGATCTGGACATGATCGAATACGAGAACAATTTTGATGTGTCCGGATTCGACTATTTTGCCGTCAATGATTCGCAAAATCCCGATTTGCCAATCAAACTGCCGGCAGATTGTAAGCTGCTAGCATTTGTTGATCACCACAAGACTCTCGGCACCGTTGAGGGTGAATTTGTCGATATTCGCGAGTCGTCTGGTTCGACCTCGGGAATCTACGGTGAGTATCTGATCGAGGGCCCCATCAATTTCCGTGGCAATTCTGTTGAGGAAAGTCGCATTGCCACGGCTCTAATGCACGGCATTCGCAGCGATACTGATAACTTTGTTAACGCACAGCCAATCGATTACCGAGCCAGCGAATACTTCGCCCAGTTTGTGGATAAGGATTTGCTGTCGCTCATTTCGCACCAGTCAATTCCAGCAAAGACCATGGATCTCACGCAGATTGCTCTCCAGAGGAAAGATATCCGCGGGACTTTCATGTTCTCGGGCGTAGGTTTTGTGCGGGACGAGGATCGGGACGGAATCGGACAGTGCGCCGATTACTTACTTCATAGAGAGGGAATCGACACGGTTGTAGTTTATGGAGTGGTTGGTAACCAGTTCATAGACGGCTCCCTTCGGACCAAATCTCACACGCTTGACCCTGATAAGTGGCTAAAAGACGTTTTTGGTGCCGACGAGGGCGGTAAGTACTACGGTGGCGGCCGCAAAGATAAGGGTGGATTTCAGATCCCCATCGGGGTTTTTGCTAGGTGTAATGACCGCGAGCTACTCTGGATACTGATCAAAAAGACCATAGACGAACTCTTCTACCAGAAGATCGGTATCGAAGAGGACGCCAACATAGACAGCGATTTGGCCAGCCAAAAAGGCTAGAGATCGCCTTCTGGATAGTTGAGGACGAAGGTAACCGGACCGTCATTGCGAAGGTCTACCTTCATATCTGCCCCAAACTGCCCGGTTGCTACTTGCAGGCCGGATTGCTTGGCAGCCGCAACGAAGTTTGAATAAACCCTGTTGGCAAGATCCGGCGCGGCAGCCTGAGTAAAGCTGGGGCGTCGCCCCTTACGGCAGTCAGCATACAATGTGAACTGACTGACCAGAAGTAGCTCCCCCTGGACGTCGCGGATACTAAGATTCATCTTGCCATTGGTGTCGTTGAAGGCACGAAGATGCAAAAGTTTGTCGAGCAGATGGTTGATCGTCGCATCGTCGTCGCCAGGATGGACACCGATGAGCACTAACCAGCCATGGCCAATCCGGCCAATAATCTCGCCATGAACCTCGACGCTTGCTTGACTGACCCTTTGCAGTACAAGTCGCATTTTATTTCCCTTGCATTGGCATGAAATTATTGAATCTTGCCTTCATTGGATTGGGCACCTATAAAGGGTCCTCCAGGATCCAGATAGGGCGGCATTATGGAACAAGCGAGCTACCAGTACCACTGTGAAAAACTGAAAGAGCTTCTGACCTCCCTGGGGGAGGACCCAGAGCGCGACGGGTTGCTGAAGACTCCGGGTCGGGTGATCGACTCACTGCAGTTCCTCACATCTGGGTATACAGAGGATGTTGAGAGCGTTCTGACCGGAGCTCTATTCGACGTTGATTACCAAGATATGGTCGTCGTTCGTGATATTGAGATCTACAGCATGTGTGAGCATCACATGCTGCCATTTTACGGCCGGTGTCATGTCGGCTACATCCCACGAGACAAGGTAGTCGGGCTCTCCAAGCTACCGCGGGTCGTCGATATTTTCTCGCGGCGCTTGCAGGTACAGGAACGGCTGACGCATCAGATCTCTGAGGCGATTGAGCAGTATCTTAAGCCGCTGGGAGTGGGCGTAGTGGTGGAAGCCTACCATTTGTGTATGATGATGAGGGGCGTTACGAAGCAAAACTCGTTCACGTTGACGAGCTCGATGCGAGGGACGTTCCAAAATCTTGAGACAAGGAATGAGTTTTTTAGCCTTATCCGAAGCCAGAAGTTGTGATTCATGGGAATGCATCTTTACACTTATGACGACCCACCAGCTGAGCGTGATGTCAGCCGGGCTGTTCGTGTCCTGACGGATTCAGGGGTACTCTCGTACCCTAATGATCTTAATTGGGCATTCGGGTGTGATGCAGCTAGTGCAAAGGCTCTTGATAGAATTTACATGCTAAAGCCAACTCACCCGCGTGAGTTGCCATTTAGCCTACTGTGCAGTTCTATTTCTATGGCTGCGGAATATGCTGTGATCGATAACGCGGCGTATCGAGTGCTGCGAAAGGCGTGGCCAGGTCCTTTTACCGTGTTGCTTAATGCGACTAAGCAGCTGCCACGTCAGCTCAAGGATAAACGTCGCGTCGTCGGTATTCGTATTCCGACCAGTAACTTGCTGCGCACTATTATCGAGCGTTTCGGCCAGCCCATAGCTACCACCTCGATACCCCCGATTAAGTTGAAATCTGCCATGAGCTCCGATCCACAGCCGCCTCGCTTCGGTTACGAGGTATTTGAATCCTACGGGCATGCGATTGATCTGGTTCTAGATCTTGGAGCAGAGCTCCCTGGACTCGAATCGACGATCATCGATCTAACCTCAGGGCATCCAGAAATTGTGCGACTGGGCGCCGGTGACCCTAGCCTTTTCCATGCGGGAACCTCACCAAATCGTGACTGAGGCACATAATCCTTTTCCCTGTCCGACCTCATTAGAAAGAGTGCTCTTGCGGGCACTAGCTTCTATAGGGCGGCAATGTTACGAGCTTGGGTGGTGTCCGGGAACCGCGGGTAACTTTTCCTTGCGAGGGTCGCGCGGTCTTTGCTGGGTGAGCCGCACTGGTATCGGCAAAGCTAGACTGGGAGCCGACGATTTTGTGCCTATTTGGCTAGCGACTGGCTCTAGTGTCATGCCTGGCGCATCGGCGGCCTCTCTGGAGGCTGCAGTTCACTTGGCGATTTATGGGCTGAGGCCAGAGGCGCGCGCTGTGGTTCACGCCCATCCTCCGGCTACGGTGGCACGCAGTGTCATGCATGAAGTTCTAGAGTTTAAGGAAGCAGAGATGCAAAAGGCTCTAGGTGCTCCCACGCATTTGAAATCGGTGGGTATACCTGTTATAGCCAATCCGGCGACGATCTCCCTTGGTGAAATGGTCGCTGCGTTACAGCCACTTACTAACTTAAATTATGGTGCCCTGGTTCTGCGTGGCCACGGAACTTATGCTTGGGGGGAAACTCCCGAGGCGGCGATGGATCGCATTGAGGCGCTCGAATTTTTATGCCAGACCAGCGTTTAGACTATCTGCGTATTCTTTATGTAGGCACCCTAGATTACGAGCAAGCTTTGCGGGTGCAGGAGCTAACGCATCAAGCGGTCACGACCAGCCAAGCGCCCCCGACGATCATTGTCGTGCAGCACCATCCCGTCCTGACTTTGGGCAAACATGCAGATCACAAGTTTCTTAAGCTAGCCCTATCGGCATTTAAAGATCTTGGGGTTGATGTAGTCCAAACAGATCGCGGTGGCGAGGTTACGGCCCACATGCCTGGGCAGTTGGTTCTGTATCCGATCATCCGTCTAGCCACGTTCAAATTGACGCCTAGGAGCTGGGTCGAAGTCCTAGAGCAGTCTGTGATTGAGGCCTTGGCTCAATTCGGGATTTCCGCCGCAACCGACCCCATAAACCCAGGTGTATGGGTTAAAAATCAAAAGATATGTGCCATCGGCATTCGGATCAAAGACCGGACTAGTGTCCATGGCATTGCGCTAAATGTGTCTAATAATCTTGAGCTTTTTGATAAAATTGTACCCTGCGGCATTCCAGATCGGGGTGTTACGTCTATGGCAAACTGCCTAGAAAAGGTGCCGACACTTGCGGAGACGGCATCTGTATTGCTTGACATATTGAGCGGGATGCTGCTATCGCGCGCAAGGGTCTAGATTCACTGCCGCTTGCAATAGCACCAAATAGGCTCTACAATTAAAATTATAGATTTCAAGTAAAATATTTTTAGGGAGTCGCGATGGTCGACGATAGCCTACGGGCAGTCGCTACACCGCAAAAGCACGGTACTGACGATGACCAGGTGGTCGCGCCAGCGCTGGCTATCGCAAACAACATCCCTGAATGCTGCATGGCGACCATCCAGGAGCATGTGCGCTACAACCCGATGATGGTTTGCGGACATTGTAAGAATATCATCAAATGCTTCGATAATGAGCGTGCCTTCCAGAATTACCTGACTTTTTGTCAGTCACGACGTCGCAATGTCCTTACCGGTTTGGTAAACGAGCATTGGACGGTTGCTTTTCGCTCCTACGAGACCTTTCACAGCCGCTGAAATAGTCTCAGCGCGAGGGTTGTTGGTCGGATCCGTCCAATATGACCTTGGGCGGCAATTTCTCCTCGGGGCGCGCAGAGGAGCGCTGCTGTTCGAATCGTGTCCAGCTCTTCAGGTAAGTGAATGCCGTCACGAGCTGGTAGTCCGAGCGCAGGGGTTCCGGCCATTTACTCACCTGGGTAGCGATGGCCGACTCTTTGGCTAGGTCGCTCAAATCGTTACTGGTGATGTGACCCTCGAGGTCGGACTCTTTCCTGGCGTCGTCGTCATTTTCTCTACGTTGTTTGTTGCCGCTGGAGTCAGAGGCAGTGGTAACGGATTTGTCCTTTTTTGCACGCGTCGGAACCAGGATATCCGGTGTGATGCCCTTGGCCTGAATTGAGCGATCCTTCGGCGTATAGTAGCGAGCCACCGTAAATTTTAGTCCTGAGCCGTCTGGCAGTGACACCAGAGTTTGAACCGAGCCCTTACCAAAGGTCGTCGTTCCCATGATCACTGCGCGTTCATGGTCCTGGAGGGCGCCGGCGACAATTTCAGAGGCACTGGCGGAACCACCATTAACTAACACCACAAGGGGAAAACCTATATGAGCTCCCCTTTTTGACGCGAATTCTCTTTCAACCCGCGATCTATCGCGTCCAACAGTGGAAACTATAACCCCACTGTCTATGAACAGGTCACAAACTCTGACTGCCTGATCGAGTAGGCCCCCTGGGTTGTCCCTAAGGTCTAGTACAAGTCCGCGTAAAGATTTCTTCTGACTTGCGAGAAAATTGGTAAGTTCCTCGCCGGTATTCTCCTGAAAACTTGCAATCCTTGCATAGTGAATGCCATCGGCCAGCACCTCTCCTCTCACCGATTTAACTTTGATGATCTCTCGAGTTAATTCAAAGTTTAGTGGGTCTTTGACACCCTCCCTGCGGATGGTTAGTCGCAGTACGGAGCCAGGCTCACCGCGCATAAATTCAACGGCATCAGTATTTTTAAGTTTAGTGAGCTCCCTACCATCCACGGCGATGATCTCATCGCCGGCTTTAACTCCGGCAGTGAATGCTGGTGTGTCCTCGATGGGAGATACGACGATCAGCTTCTGATTTTCCTGAGAAACGATAATTCCGACACCGCCAAACTTACCTTGAGTGTCACTTGTGAGTTGCTCGAAAGCCTTTTTCGGTAAAAGCACAGTGTGCGGATCTAGTTTCTCTATGATGCCACGCAGAGCGTTGGTGCTCATCTCGCCGAGCTTTACCTTGTCTTCGTCAACATACATCGTCTCTAGGTAGAACATCCCACGTGCTAATGTTTCGAGAGGTTGGTAGCGCTTATCAAGCTTGATACTTGGTGCGGCCTCGGGCGCTGCTGTCAGCGAAGCAGCATGCAAACATAAGTTTAGCAGACCGAGTTTAGTCAAAGAGCTAAGCCAGTTAGTGTGAGCAGGTGTAAGCAACTGGTTGCCCCCTAGTTGTCTCTCGAAAATTAGCAATCTACTCGGGATGGTTTTTAAAAGTTAGCGCATGGTGCCCGTCTTTGCCAAGTGCCAAGCTGTCGTCAGCCTCGGGCCGCTCCGTTGGTATCCCCTGCAGTGAGCTGCGAGTAGAGGGACTTGGCCCTACTTTTATCATCAGCATTGATGCCGTCAGTCTTACCATATTTGATGAGTAATTTCTGGGCTTCAAGCGTTTGCCCTTTGCGGACGTAAAGACTGGCGAGCGATTGCACTGGTTCGAAACAGATCAGGCAGTAGTCGACGGCCTTTTGATACGACTGAATTGCCAGTGCTTGACGATTTGAGTTCTCGTAAATGTGAGCTAGTTCCAAGTGCGATAGGAAAAAAGTTGGATTCTCATCCAGCGCTCGTTTCAACCATGTTTCTGCTTGAGAAAACTTGCGGTCCTTGGAGTAAGCAAATCCCAAATTGTGAAACAGGCGCTCGCGGTAGGGGTAATTTTGTTTTTCTGCATCGATGATGAGTTGATTTAGCAGCTTCACAGCCCGACTCAGGTCGCCGGAACTAATGAGTGCCGAACTAAGATTGAGGCCTGTGGCGACGTTTTTATCGATCTTGTACGCAATTTGGAATTCTTTGATAGCTCGCGGGTTATTCCTCAAGGATAGCTGGGTTAGCCCCATCAAATTATGCATACTTGGATCGTCCGGGTGTTGCCTCAGAAGATAGCGTAGGCTACTGAGGGCGGCTTCGGGTTTACCCGAGTCCAGTGCCTCACGGACGATTTGGCGTTGGGACTCAACGACCGCGTCCTCAGCCTCTTTCGCGGTGCCGGCTGTTTGACACCCAGACAGTGCGGAGATTAGACTGAAAATGGTACCTAGCGTAGTGACTTTGATTTGGAGTGTGAGGCTCGGTCCAAAACTTTGCTGTCCAGACATGAGTTAACCTCGTGATCGGATGGGCGGAGAGGTCTAGGAGGGTCGTCGTCACTACTGTCAAGTTTAGCAGATATGCCGAGCCAGCGGAAATTGCCGACCCGATAGTGAATAATCGCGCGGCTTCGACGGAAGGATAGGGCATGCGTGCAGACCAGGATGGACAGCAGCAAATAACGGACAGCATTCACACGGATCTAGCGTCGCAGCGGCAGGCTTTTGGACAGAAGCTGAAGAACCTGCGCGAGCAACAGGGGGTCAGTGTTGAAGCCTTGGCCGAGATCACGCGCATCAGCCAGGTTTTTATCGAGGCCCTTGAGTCCGGAGCGATGGATCGCTTACCCGGGCGCGTCTTTGGGCGCGGTTTCGTTCAGAATATTGCAAAAAATTTTGGCGCCGATCCAGAGCCGTGGCTGAAGGAATTTGCCATGGTATGGGAGCTCACGGCGCCCCCTTCAGTCTTGAAGGTGCAGATTAAAAATAAACCGACCAAAGATTTTTCTGACCGTCTGCAGCCCCTAGTGTCCCAGATGGCTAGCCTCGCCAAGCGCGGGGAGATTATCAAAATCGCCCTGCCGGTTGTTACGGTCCTAATCGTTGGGTATTTGGGCATAAGCCGTTCACTGGTGCAGAACGCGTGGCGGAATCTTAGCTCTCACAGCGTTGCCAGCCATGTTAAGGCCAAGCCGCTAGATTTGAGACCAGTTGACGGGAGTTTGAACGGCGTCGACATGGCGTCTTCGGCGGGAATGACTGCTGTAACCGGCGGTGTCGTTTCCGTGACGACTTCGGCCAGTGCGATAAAAGACTCTAAAATTAAAGCGGAAAACATAAATATTGCGGATGCTTCCAAGCATGCTGCGCCGTCGGTGACTAAGGCCAGCGCTGCATCAAGTGCACCAGGCGGAGACGCTCTGAAACCAAAAATACCGAAGCTACCGATGAGCGAAGCTGCGGCACCGGTAAAGATTGAAGAGAAAGAATCTGCCAAGGGACCGACAAGCAACGTGGAAGGTCAACAACAACTGGTCATAGCGGTATCGGAGCCAGTGCGGATTAGGCTGGATGTGGATCAAGGTCCGCCCGTGACTAAAGAACTGCAGCCGGATACCTACAAGTTTGGATTTAACAAAAAGGCCGACATGCTGATTTATGACGCGGCTGCTGTTCAAATTAGCTTCAACGGCAAAGCGCTTGGTACTTTGGGCAACAAAGGGCGCGTGCGTCGGCTCAGCTTTCAAAATCAAGTGCCTCAATCTAAGTCAATGTAATTAAAAGAATAAGAACTCCCGAGGGGCGTCGGCTTGCCGGCGCCCTTTAGATTTACGGCAGGCCCGCTAAAGTTTCCCGCCCAGGCTCCGAAGATAATCATGAAGGTGCAAACCTCGCTGGGAATAGTGGGATGGGGCTTGAGGGTCTGACCGACCTGAGCTTCTACGGGGATGGAATGGGTGCGCCAGTACCCTAGGACACGTGCGGGCCTATGATGGGCCAAATTGCCATGAGGGCGATTTAAGATCTCCTGACTTACTACCCGCTGAATCCCAACGGCTCAAATTTGAACGGGCCGTTGGGTTTTAGTATTTTTGGGCCATAAGGAACCCTACGCGGGGTGGATGAGGCTATTTGCGTGGCTTTCGCTGATTGTCATAATCTGGTGGCTGCTGTAGTGATACTAGATTGTTTCAGGCAATTAACGGCTTAATTACGGGACTTCAACGAGAACGATCGATGCTACCGTCTACACTTATATCTATCGCAGATTTAAAGGCCCGGCGTGAATCCTGGGCGACCGAAGGTCACAAGGTGGCTTTCGTACCCACCATGGGGGCGCTTCATGCAGGCCACCTTAGTTTGGTTCGGGCGGCTAGGGCTCAGGCCGACAGGGTCCTCGTGAGTATATTCGTGAATCCCACTCAGTTCGCTCCTCATGAGGACCTCTCCAAGTATCCGCGCACGATCAGTGCGGATCTTACATTGCTGGCGAGTGAGGGCGTGGACGCCGTATTTCTACCCAATGACACGACCATGTATCCGCAGGGTTTCCAGACTTTTGTACACGGCAAGAGTATGGCGCGGCTGCTCGAGGGGCTTTCGCGACCTCACCACTTCGAGGGAGTGCTGACCGTCGTTCTTAAGTTGTTCAATCTAGTAAAGCCAGACATCGTATTCCTCGGCAAGAAAGACTACCAGCAATGGCGCTTGATAGAGCAAATGGTTGAGGATCTCAATTTTGAAACCAAGATCATTGGTTGTGAGACGCTACGCGAACCTGACGGTCTAGCTATGAGTAGTCGCAATCGCTTTTTGTCACAAGAGGAACGGCCTATCGCCGCCGCGATCCACCGAGGACTTCAGGCGACACGCCAGCTCTTTCATGCAGGCGAAAGATCAGCGACTAAACTGCTTGCTGCATGCCATGAGGAAATTGCGTCTCATAAGGAACTCCAGCTCGACTATATTGAGATTAGGAAACGCAGTGATCTCAATGTTTTTGAGTCTGATTTGGACGCGCCGGCTGTTTTGTTGGTGGCGGTAAAACTGGGTGCGACGCGTTTGATTGACAATATTGAACTGGATTAACAACGTGGGAAATAAATCTGCTATCTCAGCTCTTCCACTTTGGTGGTTACGCAAAATCCAAAGCCTTTGGGTTAAGACCAAATTGTCACCGGAATCTCCGGCGACAGAGTTGGGGCTAAAGCCGGGTGTGCCGGTGTGTTACGTGCTGCCTTCGCGGTCTTTGTCAGATTTGCTTGTCCTCCAGGATCTGTGCCAGCAACACGGCTTGCCTGTGCCAGAGACGACTCGCAGTGGTATTCATAAACTTGGTCCCGCGACCTATATTTATTTAAATAAAGTTGGTTTACTGCAGGTTGATAGAGAAAGCGGCAAGGAGCCGCCATCGCCACTGGCCAAATTCGTCAAACTCGCAGAGGAAAATCCCGACTTAGAAATTCAACTTGTTCCTGTTTGTGTATTTTGGGGGCGCAATCCCGGACGCGAAGAGCGGTCCATCATGCGTCTACTATTTTTCGATGCTGAGCATGCTGGAATTCTCCAGAAGCTTTTTATCGTATTCGCCCAAGGGCGTAACAATTACGTCAATCTTGGAGCACCTATTTCCCTTCGTGCCTTGGTGGATGAAAAGGCGGGAGTGGCAGAAACTGCCAAAAAACTACGACGTGTGCTGCGTGTGCACTTTCGGCGACAACGTAATACGGTGCTTGGCCCAAGTCTACCGAGCCGTGATAGCGTTGCCTCTATCTTGCTGCAGAGCAAGGCGCTCCGAGATGTCATAGAGGACGAGGCACGCAAGAGAAAAGTGCCAGCCGTCAAGGTGCAAGCGATAGCACGCCGCTATATTATGGAAATAGCTTGTGAGCAGAGTTATCCCATCATCCGGTTGGCAGTTATATTCTTTACCTGGGTGTGGAATCGTTTATTCAACGGCGTCGTCATTAAGCACGCAGAGAGACTCAGAGCGATTGAGCAAACTCATGAGCTTGTTTATCTCCCCGCTCACAGGAGTCATCTCGACTACCTACTTCTCGCCTACTCGCTTTATCAACAGGGGCTCATGCCTCCGCATACAGCTGCTGGGATTAATCTGAACTTTTGGCCGGTCGGCGGCTTCCTGCGTCGAGCCGGCGCATTTTATATACGTCGCACTTTCAATGGTAATCGTCTCTACACGGTAGTGTTTAACGAGTATGTCCATTACCTGCTGACAAGAGGGTATTCACTCAAGTTTTATACAGAAGGAGGACGCAGCCGTACGGGGCGCCTGTTACCAGCAAAGACTGGCATGCTTGCCATGGTGGTCCATAGTTATCTCAGGAACTCTGAGCGTCCAATAGCTATCGTGCCGATCTACGTCGGATACGACAAGGTGGTTGAAGTTCGCACATACCAGCACGAGCTGCGAGGCGCTAAAAAGCGGAAAGAATCAGCAGGGCAGTTGATTAAAGCTCGTCGTGTGCTGAAAACTAATTTTGGTAAGGCCTACATTGGTATTGCCGAGCCCATCTATTTAACTGACTACTTAAACATTAAACATCCCGGTTGGGATAGTGAGGCTGTCACCAGCAATCACAAACCAGATTGGATGCCACCGGTGGTTGAAAGTCTGGCGACTGAAGTTTTGACGCGGATTAACGGTGCGGCAATTGTCAGTCCGGTTTCTCTTCTGGCGCTGATTTTGATATCGACGCCAACTAAGGCCATGGCAGAAGAAGACCTCCTCTACATGATGGAAAAGTTTACAGCATCCATGCGAGCAGCTCCTTACAGTCGAGATGTCTCTCTACCCGATGGTGATGCCCGAGAGCAGCTCCTCGCTGCCATGAGTGTGGCCAAAGTCCAGCGGTTCCAACACCCGGGCGGTGATGTTATTTTTGTCGAAGAGCAAGACGCAATTCTACTCAACTACTATCGCAACAATACACTTCATCTCTTGGCGATACCCTCTCTTATTGCCGCCTTTTTTGCGTACAACGACAAATTGGACGTTGAGACTTTAGTGACTGCTGTTGGACAATTTTACCCAATTCTCAAGCAGGAATTCTTTCTGCGTTGGCCTCAGGAAGCGATAGAACGCACTGTGACCACAGTGATTAGTACGATGGTCGACCAAGGGCTTTTGGTCCAGCTAGGCGATGGGGAATTATCGCGACCCTCTGTGACAAGTCGCGACCTAACGACGTTGCTGGTACTAGGCCGCTGCTTGGGGCAGCAACTAGAGCGGTATGCCATCGCGCTTGCGATATTGGCAAAGAGGGCCGAAGCCGGCCTAACCGTAAAGGTGGATGACTACGTTGATCAGGTGACTTTGATGGCCCAGAGAATCGCCATATTGAGCGGTCTTGTCGATGCAGAATTTTATGACAAGAAAGTCCTGCTCAAACTTGTCGATCAGTTGGTTGATCTAGGCTACCTAGGAACCGAAACCGAGGGGGTTTTGCGAGCAAGCAATAAGGTGGCGGAGCTAGCAGGTAAAGCTGTGCTCATGTTGAGCTCAGATATCCGCGACAGTATTTATCGTATGAATGTCAGCGCACCGAAAAAGAATTAAGAGTATAAGATGGCCAAATGGCATTTGAAGGACACCGATCGTCTCGAAAAGATCGGCAAAATTCGTAAAAAATCACGTAAAAAGACTCACGCCATTGAGCCAGGTGAGACTTTTGGAAAGCCCTCCACTGACTGGAACGTTGGCGGCGAAAGTGGGGCATTCGCTGCTCGCGTTGTCGAAGTCCATAAGCGCTATGCATTTGTATCCACAGAGACTGAACTCGGTAAAATTGATACAAGAGACGTATGGTTAGCGGAAGTTGCACGCAAATATTTGGTGTCTGAAAGATCTGAGCGTAATTTCGTGGCTGTAGGCGACTACGTCCTCTGTACACCGGATCGAGAGCATGTCGTAAAGACCAAGGCAGATTTACCTAAATGTGTGATTCAGCATTTGGCTCCTCGACGCTCAAAAATAGCACGACTAGATCCACACACGCCCGGTTTAGAGCACGTACTCGCTACCAACATGGATCAGTTGCTCATCGTCGCCAGTTACCTTAGTCCCAAGGTCAAGTGGGGGTTGATCGATCGTTATTTGGTGTTGGCAGAGTGCGAGGGTATTACGCCGATTATCGTTCTGAATAAGAGTGATCTTTTGCAGGAAGAGGGCTCGGCCGAGGACATTGCCGAGGCGGAGGCTATGGTGAACCTTTACAAGAGTATCGGCTACACCGTGTTTTCGGTCCAGGCGAATGCAACCACAGCTAACAGAGATCCGACAATCAAGGACATTGGCGAACACTTGCAGGGTAAGATCACCCTATTGTCTGGTCACTCCGGTGTAGGTAAATCGTCGCTAGTGAACTTATTTAGACCGGAAATCGAGCAGGTCGTAGAAGAAGATGACAACATCTTTTATAAGGGCCGTCATACAACTTCTTTTGCTAGCTTCATTAGGTTGGGTAGCGGTGGCTACGTGATTGATACGCCCGGAATCCGTAGCTTCACATTCGAAGAAAAAGGACCTATCGAGCTCAGCCATTGTTTTGTTGAATTTCGTCCTTATCTTGGGCAATGCAAATATAGAGAGTGTCGCCACCTCGATGAACCTGATTGTGCAATTCGTGCCGCAGTAGAAGCTGGTGAGCTGACCAAGTGGCGTTATAAATCGTATCTTGGAATACTTCTGGGGGCGACCGGTCGTGAGGGGCGCATCCGCGATCTACCGCTAGAAGAGTGATCGTTAAGCGCATTTTCGTAAATTGGTTTTTTCCAAGTTGGAGATATGGTGATGAGTTATGAGTTCGAGGACAATGAAGAGCTGAGTTTAATGCGCCATACTGTGCGTAAATTTGCTGAAAATGAGATCGCACCAAGGGCGAGGGAGTTGGATGAAAAAGAAGAGTTCTCGCTTGAGCTCACAGAACAGATGGGCGCTTTGGGCCTATTTGGTACCGTTGTGCCGCATGAGTACGGCGGGCAAGGTATGGACTATATTTCCTATGTAGTGGCGGTCGAGGAACTAGCCAGAATTGACGGTTCACAGGCCGCGACTATCGCCGCTCACAACAGTTTAGGCGCTGCTCCGCTATATTATTACGGGAACGAGGAGCAAAAACGTACCTATCTGCCCAGCTTATGTACCGGCGAGGGTCTTTGGGCTTTTGGCCTAACTGAGCCTGAGGCTGGAAGCGATGCTCAGGCTAGCAAGACCACGGCCACCTTTGACGAGACGCGGCAAGAATGGGTTATCAACGGTAGTAAACTTTGGATCACAAACAGCGCTAGCTCGATGACAAAGGGCATTACCGTTCAGGCAGTGACTGGGCGCCTTGCCAATGGGCGGCCTGAGCTGTCTTGTTTAATAGTACCGGCTGGGACACCTGGTTTAACGGCACGGGCTATGCATGGCAAGATGATGTGGCGCGCGTCAAATACGGGTGAACTCTACTTTGATAACGTGCGCGTTCCCGCCAAGAATATGCTCGGCACGCGTGGTCAGGGTTTCAAGATCATGATGGAAACTCTTGATAACGGACGTCTATCCATCGCTGCTATGGGCCTCGGTTTGGCCAAAGGTGCCTTGGATATGACACTCAAGTATGCCCAGGAGCGTCGTACCTTCGGCAAGGCGATCGCTCAACATCAGGCGGTGGGTTTCAAATTGGCAGAGATGGCCACGCGAATCGAGGCGGCAGAGAGTCTTCTCTACAAAGCAGCCTGGCTCAAGCAAAATCATAAGCCGTTTCAGAAGCTGGCCGCTATGGCCAAGCTCTATTGCTCTGAGGTGGCGGAGTATTGTGCGCGCGAGGGTCAGCAGACCTTTGGTGGTTATGGCCTTATGAAAGAGTATCCGATCGAACGTTTCTACCGTGATGCGGCTTTACTGCGGATTGGCGAGGGGACCAGTGAAATCCAGAGATTAGTGATTTCTCGTTACCTGGGCTGCTAAATTGACAGGGATCAAGCAACACTTAAAGATCTTCATCGCATGCGCTGTCTTTGGCGGCGCATTTGGATGTATTACTGACATTTTCAGTCGGCCTGCCAATTACGATAGCAGACCGTTAACAGTTCTTAATGCGTCTCTGTTTAATCAGAGGACTCCCAGTCGGCTGGTCAAGCGACCCTGGAAAGGAGACTGGGTGCTGCGACGTGATAGGCTGGAAATGATTGATCGTGACTTGCGTAATTCCCAGCCCGATATCGTTATGTTCCAGGAGAGTATGGAACGGATCGGTAGTGGAGCGGAGTCTGACAGTCGTATATTGGGTGCCGGCTCGTTGTCTGAATACGAATGGCGCCAACAGCAGATTAGTGAGTACGGAGACACCCAAGAAGCTGAGTCCATGGTAATAGCCGCCCGTCCACCACTCAAGTTTACCCTTAAGACTGACGGTCGTGGAGAGACGTGGACCATGGGTAGTGGTGGGTTCTTGATGACTACCACTCTCGAGTTTGAGAGTCAGCCTGTCGTGGTTTTTAACGTGCAGATGCCACCGGTAAATTCTGGTGCCTATGTATGGTATACATTCGTTCAGGAGCGTATTCTTGCCAAAATGCGTAAGGAGCAAATTTGTCCCAAGCGCGTGGTTGTTGGTGGCTACCTACCAGGTGACGAAACAAATAAGCGCTTCGCCGAATTTGTCAAAACCTTGCAGCTCAGAGATGCCTCGGCCGGGTTTTGCCAGGTGGCTTCCCGTTGTTACACGGCCACTCCGATCAATGATCTTTTTATGGCCACAGTAGGCGAGGAAGCGCCGTCGCGCGTGGACAAAATATTTGCCCATGTATCAGCGAATATTTTTTCAAGTGGCAAATTCTTCGAAGATTCTGATGCAACCGATCATTATATTCGTGAGTTTGGGATCAATAAATTATGGCCGACCCAACGTTTTGGGTGGAAAACCCAGTTAAGAATGGCGCGTTGTACTAGCTCAGAAATCGAACAATATCAGCAATTGCCCTAATTCGTATTGATTGCTAAGCCCCCTGCTATTTCCAGTCCTGCTAACTTGGAACTATTCACACCACGCCATCTATCGACTCGTAGATTGATCATTACGTCGCGGCTTATCGTATGGATGAGCTGAACGAATATGCCCGCGCCGATTTCTGCTGGATAGATAGGATCGCGAAGAGGCGGCAGCTTGCCACTACGTGACGGTAGCAAGTATGAAATCTTAACACCCAGTGATCCGTAAAAGGGATGCGAAATGCGAAAGACGCGCGCTGATTCATGGTGTAACGAAAAAATTGCTAAAGTCCGACTTGGTGCCTGTACCGCCTCCGTGCTCACTCGATCAAATGTTCGTAGGCCGCCACCTAGGGCCATCATCCAAGTGGAGTTAACGATATGGATGTAGCTTAGGTTCGGCTGTAAGTTTCCTGGTCTTAGGCTTAATTGCGCCCATGCCTCCGGATAGTTTTGAGCAAATTCCAGTCGAACATATGATTTCTGAAAGGGATTAGGATCATAGGTGCCATCGGTCTCCGCCAGGCATTCACCTGATAGGAAAAGTAGAAAGCAGAGTGAAAAACGTTTGAACCTCACTTTTTGCCTCTTCAAAGCCATCATGATCCTTCAAATGGAATTGCTGTTCTAGAGAATTATCGCATACCATCAGTGGAGACCATTCAAGTTTTCACACTGGAGTGCTTTAAGTGGCAAATAGGGCGGGTAGAGCTATTACAATTGCAATGGGATTGGCACTACTTGCGACCACCCTGCCGATATTTGCTGGATATACTTTCGCCTGCGCTGTCCTGACCTTATTAATTATGACTGGTTTTTGGCGACTCCTTACGCTTAACCTGCGGAGTCTACCAAGTTCGATTAATCCTCCAAACGCTGCAGTTATGCAGCACGCTTTCGCTGTACTTCGTCCACTGACCTTTGGTTGTTTGGGGCTTGTGGGAGCACATTTTCTAGCAGCATTTTTGGGCGTGTTTTTATCGCCGTGGACGCAGCCTATCGGTCCTTCACTAGCTGTCTGGAGTCATACTGCGGTTAAGTATGGGTTGCTGTGGTGTACTTTGAGTGCGGGAGTAATTGCGGCAAGTTTCTATGGTTGGCGACTGAAACATGCGGGCAGATTAATGTTTTGGTGGCTTTTAGCACTTTTTGTCTACGTGCTTTTCCAGCATTGGACGGGGATCGATTGGGTGCATGGATTCCATGCCCGCCTGGGACCCCATAGGTTCGCCTATGGAGTTTACCGAGTATCCGGTTTTATGGGGCATCCATTGACCTTCGCTTACAATCTTATGTTGGTATGTTTGGTTTCATTAGCGCTTTGTTGGTATCAAGTAAATAGCACTGACAAGCATCGCGTATGGTGGTTCGGTTGCTTTGTTTTGTCACTTTGTATGCTTTTGATCTCCGGCTCGCGATTTGTGCTCATTGTCATTGGGGCTACCATTCTCATTTGTGAAGGTCGTCGACTATGGCAACTAAAGTCGCGCATAGTACCGATTGTTATCGGAGTTTTCGCAATTCTTTGGTTAGAGGGATCTGCTCTGTCGCGATTTACTGAGATTTTTTCTGACAATCAAACCTTAGAGGAGCGATTTCCGCGTCTTGTCTTCTGGAAGTTGCATTGGCGCATGTTTATGGAAAATCCGATTACCGGAGTTTCGCGATCGGGTCTGCAAGATGCCATGCAGGCCTACTTCGTAAGTATCGGAAAACATGATACAGTATATGAAGCTCATAACCTTTTCCTACAGTATCTTGCCGACACCGGCCTAGTCGGCTTTGCCGGTCTTGCCATCTGGATTATCGGGTTGATGATTGGCTGGCGTCGCTTGTCTCCGGCAAGCTCCAAAGGTGTGAGCTATCTCGCCGTCGCCACCTTTATTTCTGCGCTCATGCAAAATAATCTAAGAGACTCTGCCTTCGTTTATGCTCTTTGGTTTTTCCTCGGTGCCCTCGTAGTCGACGTATCAATGGAAAAATTGAATCCAGTGGACCCGCCGCTAAATGACGGAAAATCGCCTCAAAATTTCATCTCAGGAGCGCATTCAGCGCATTCTAGTGCGCGTTTGTGAGGCGAAAATACCACTGGTGCTGCGGGTGATTGGAGCAAACTCAGCTATTGCCATCAAAGCACGAGCTCATGAGATCGGCGCTGATGCATCAGGACGTCGGTTCGTTGGGTTTAGTGGTGTTTCAAAAGCCGGGATAGAGATGATTGAAGTCGGTGGCGGTTTGCAAGTTGAGTTCGCTACCATGGCGACTAAAATCATGTTTTCAACACCGATTCTGGAGCGTGGAACATCCTGGGTCCGTGTTGGTTTCCCCAAGACATTGGTTAGTTTGGAGCGGAGAAGCTCCGACAGATACCTTTGTCGTGATCATTTAATGAGCTTTTTGAGCTTCAGTCTTTGGGGTCCAAAGGTAAGCGATGTGATCAGCCCGCCCTTTTACGAGCATCAATTTCAACCAGCATCCATGGTGCCGATAGCCGACATAAGCGCTGGAGGTGTTTGTATTGTTACTAGGTTTCCATCCCTCTGTAATGAGCTTTTTCGCGGCGTAGTTGATAAGCAGGCGCACTTACATATGCCTATGCAGCCATCAATTCCTGTCGAGGCTGAAGTGCGCTGGATCAAGAAGATTAAAGAACATATGACTCAGGTCAATACCGATACGCCAATTTCTCTATATTCCCGGCATTACCGACTTGGGATTCAATTCAGAGATCCAAGTGACAGTTTTAAGCTTGCTATCAAGCAGTTCACACAGCAGCTCGCGTTGAAGGATGCAATTTAGTCGGCCATTTTAGTTGGAGATAAAGCGATGGTAACGTCCAAAAAGTTACACTCACGCCTAAGGAGGCTGACTATACCTGCGATTGGTGGTCTGCTTCTCTCTAGTTGCACCATGGTGCAAAAGTTCACCAAAAAAGAGCAAGCCATCACTGAGCCTCTGGCGGTTAGCAAAGATGATACCAAACACGGAGCGGCCGAGCATGCCTCAGGTGAATCGACAGCCAAGGATGAGCGGGATTTGAAGGTGGCAAAACTCTGGGCCCGCGTTGATGAATTAGAAGAGGAAGTTTTGCGTCAAAAGGAGCGGATCGTCATCCTCGAGCGAGGATTAACACTTGGTTTGGTTCCTGACGAATTAAAATACCCCGAGCGCTCAAAGAAGCCGAAGACGGTTGTTGTGTCAGTGCATCCTGAGACAGCCGAGAAAAAATCAGTTGATTTAGAGAAAACAGTACCGGATCTCCCGCCTCCGTCAACTGATCCGGAAGCTCCCCAGCTTAAGATCACTAAGGTGGCTGACGGAGACAGAAAAGGATCTCCGTCAACAGCACCTGATCACGAGGAGTATGAGTTGGCAGTTGCAGCAGCCCATGACAGCTTTCGCTCAGGCCGCTACGGTCGCGCGATTGTTGAATACGCGGCAATAGGAAAGAAATTTGGTGAGCAGATAGACGCTGCCATGCATCAGTACTGGATTGCGAAATGTTGGGCAAATTTAAAGGAGTTTAACACAGCACGACAGCTACTCGTAGAGTTTTTGAAAAAGCATGGTGATAGTCCGTGGGCACCGCGTGCAAGGCTGGATCTTGGAAGGGTTGAGTGGCAGATGGGCCTGAGGGAGTCGGCGTTGGCTACATTTAAGTCAGTCATTCAGAAGTACCCGCTGGCTGATGCGGCTGAGATGGCTCGCATGGAATTAGAGAGTTTAGATAAGAAGCTTTGAAAGAAGGGCAGATCATGATGTCGCGGGCGATTGCCAAAACGGTCACAATTCTGCTTTCAGCGGTGTTTATGGCTGAGGTGTGCCTTGCTGTCGATCCGCTCGATCAGGCCACGCCTAAAGACAATTTGGACACTGCTTTGGATTCCGATGAAGCCGCGACAGGAATCCCAAAGGCAACGTATCTCATTGCACCAGTGGTTAACCCTAAGTTGACGGAGGCGGCAACGGCAGCTCCGCCTGTAGTCGATCCGCTTCTCGATCTTCCCGAACTCTCCAATCAAGTTGACGATGTCCCCGTTGGAGATTTTGGAACACCACCTCTTGGAAACAATTTTGCGGGCGCACCGCCGCTTCCCGGAACTATGCGGTTGCTTGCTGATGGTGAAGCTCCTGAGGATTATACAATCGAAGAGGGTGACACACTCATAGACATTTGCGATCAGTTGCTGGACGAACCAGGTTACTGGCCTAAGTTGTGGGCGCTCAACCCCGAGATCAAGAACCCGCATTTTATTTTTCCGTTTATGCGCCTTAGGTTTTATCCCGGTGATGATGATGTGCCACCCTACTTACAGGTTGTGTCTGAGGAGGACGTGGTACCTATCGATAAAGAAGACCTTGAGGAAAAGCAGCTGATTTCCGAACAAGTAGATCAGAATGCAAGGAGTATTAGAGAACGACGTCCGCAATTAGAAGACGATGCTGGTAATCCTGAAAAGCTTGTAATGCCCGTAGTAAAGGCATTTCAACGTGTGTTCCTAGGTCTTGTAGGTTTGGATCAAGTGGATGATCTCTCGCCACAACCGATGATGGGAGGGCGCATTTTTGTTGGATCTACCATGACCTTAAATGTCCCGATGTTTATTTATGGCGAAGAAGTAGATCCGATGGGAGTCGTTTTAGCTGGCCGTCTTGGCGGATTTTCCGTTGGTCAAGGCGAGGAGGTCATTGTTGAGGCGGAGAAGGGTTTACAGGCGGGGGCGACTTACACGATTTTGCGTGACACCGGTAAAGTTGAGAGCGCTCGGAAGGATGAAAGAGTTGGATACAGGTATGAATACGTAGCGCAAATTCGACTCGATCGTGATGTAGGTGATGGAAAATTTCGTGGGATAATTCAGGCGAGTCGGCTCGGTGTTATGACGGATGACATCCTGGTTCCCCTAATAAAGACCGAGAGAATAATCCCAAACGAGGATAATTCTGGCGGCAGTCAAGCCGTACAGGCTTCAATTATTGCCTGGGAGAATCAGGAGCAAGAAAATGGAGCGCGCGGAAATTACGCAGCGATTGATATCGGCCGCAACGGTAATGTGAACGTAGGATCAGTGTTATCTGTCTATTCAACTCCAGGTTATCTAATCGGTGACCTCAGTGCGCTATCTGACGTCATTGATTACAAACTGACGGGAGTGATTCGGATTATCGACGTAACGGACGTTGCGGCTGTGGGTTATGTGATTCAGAGTACCTCCGAGTTGCGGGTGGGAGACCTGACATTCAAACCCTAATTTGACTGATATTTACCGTATATCTGGATGGTTCGGCGATGGCCACGGATGTCCGTGGTGTTTTTTACAGTGAGGATGCAGAGTGAGGCGCAAGGGAGGGCTTTATGAGCTACCGCGCACTTGCTGTGATGACCCACGTGGCTTCTCAACTGATATATCGCTGGATTCCTTGCCCCGATCCATGTGGGTTTGCCATCACGACGCAGCTCGATGTGGACCGAGCCTCGGTCTCTGATTGGCGGGATTTCATCGTTTTCTTGGTGAAGAGTCTAGACTACGTACAGTCCTGGTGGGCCGTTTACCAAAGGATAACCCGCGATCAAGGGGATCGGTTGGCGCAGGCTATTGCCTCACATATAAAGGTGGCAAAGGCGGCCGGTGCTCACTATATTGTTTTCGGCGATCATGATTACCCGTCCGCGTTGCTGCATATCAGTGATCCCCCTCTGGGTCTCACTTTTACGGGTGACGCCTCTCTGCTCAGACGTCAGTCGGTGAGCGTGGTAGGATCGCGGAAGGCGTCACCATTCGCCGTCCATCAAAGCTACATGGTCGGAGCTCGGTTTGCGGAGCACGGTATTGTTGTAGTCAGTGGGGGCGCCTTTGGCTGTGACATAGCATCGCACTTTGGTGTGCTCGCCAGTGGTGTTGTCTCTGCGCCAGCTATCTGTGTATTTGCCGGAGGGCTTAGTTGTCTCTATCCACGTTCCAATCAAGGAGTTTTCGCCAAATTGCAGCGTCGTTCGGGCCTGATGCTGACGGAGCGGCTTTGGGATGCTCCCTGCCGTCCGCGCGATTTTACGGCGCGCAATAGGATCATAGCCGGATTATCGCGCACCACCCTGGTCATGCAGGCGGCTCAGCGGTCAGGGGCCCTGGTGACTGCCAGGCGCGCCCTTGACCAGGGAGCTGACGTTCTGGTACTCCGCCATCCGTCTGATGATATCCGCGCACAAGGGAGCCAAACGCTACTGGCGGAGGGGGCTCCTGGCTTTGATGATGCTGCCGATCTTGAGCCTTGGGTGTGATTCCTGGAACTATTCCTGACTCCCAATCGATAGTGATGCGTGGGGTCACGGCGGCAGGGTGACTTGCAACATGGATCCTTAGCTGCTATGCCGAGAATAGGACGGAGTGCACTAAGCGGAGTTGGGGGGGTGATGACGGAGGTACAAGGGTCAGTACAGCAGGAATGGTGGCAAGCTGTGCGTAGCATCGCCGAACTCGTGCACCGACAAGGTATCCAGCCGGACGATGATCGCCAAATTCGTGCTCAGTTGGTTGAGCAGGGTTACTCCGAGGCTGGCATCTGCCAGGCCCTGGACTGGATGGATCGGGCGGCGCTTTCAGGCAACCTCTCAGATTCATTGGCAATGATTCAGGACACAACAACCTATCTGCGCGTCGAACATGTGCTCGAGCAGGTCTCCGTTCATCCTCAACTACTTCGGGCGGTGACCACATGTAGGCAGCGAGCTTGGTTGCAGTCCGATGTTGCCGAACGCCTACTTGAGGGACTAAGAGTGATGGACTCTCGGGATTGGGATCGGCAGGAGATTGATGGATTCCTGGCGGATGTTTTAGGGGTGTCTGTGCCCAGTTTAGCCGGGCTCAGTTTAGAGTCGTTACTGAGGCGATGGCCTCGCGATCGGTACAATTGAAATCGTGATAACGTGATAACTTATGCGGCAGTGGCAGCTAGAAGATCGGAGTGAGTAAGCGATCATGGCTAAATTTCTCGTGGTCGTCGAGTCTCCGACCAAGGTCAAGGCACTGAAAAAATATCTGGGTAAGGATTACGAGGTCTTAGCCTCCAAAGGGCACGTGAAGGACCTGCCCGACAGGTCGCTGGGCGTAGACATAGATAAGGACTTCGAGCCCCAATACGTCACCATCCCTGGCAAAGAGAAGGTGTTGCGAGAAATTAAGGCAGCAGCTAACGAGGCCGAGCGGATTTATCTGGCGCCTGACCCCGATCGCGAGGGTGAGGCGATTGCTTGGCACATTGCTAGCGAAATAGCCAAGCCAGCCGACCAGATTCAGAGGGTCCTGATCCAAGAGATCACCAAAAAAGGGGTGCAAGATGCTATAAGCCATCCCGGAGACTTGGATGCTAACAAGTACGAGTCGCAACAAGCGCGTCGCATTCTCGATCGGTTGGTGGGCTATCAGATTAGTCCGTTGCTTTGGAAGAAGGTGAAGCGCGGACTTTCGGCCGGTCGCGTGCAGAGCGTGGCTGTGCGACTTATCTGTGAGCGTGAGGCCGAGATTAGGAAATTTAAGCCTGATGAGTACTGGACTGTAGATGCTGCACTTGATTCGGCGAGTCCCCCGACAATACTCTCGCGCCTTGTTTCCGTGGACGATCGGAAATTAGGTAAAGATCTGAAGATTGAGAATGGCGATCAAGCGGCCGCGGTAAAAGCCAGGATTTCATCGGGTAGCATCGAAGTGAAGTCGGTGCAGCAGCGAGAACGTAAAAAGAATCCCGTACCTCCATTCACGACGTCGAAGCTACAGCAGGAGGCCTTCCGCAAATTAGGTTTCAACGTCAAAAGAACCATGTCGGTGGCGCAAAGTTTATACGAGGGTGTTGATATCGAAGGTGAAGGTCCGCTCGGTCTCATTACCTATATGCGTACTGACTCAACACGGATCGCTGACGATGCTTTAACGGCGGTCAGAGATTTTATCCAAACCAAATACGGCGGCGAAAACCTGCCCGATAAAGCGATTGTATACAAATCCAAAAAGTCGGCGCAGGACGCCCACGAAGCAATTCGTCCGACCAGCTTGGAATACCCCCCGGATCGTGTAACTGATGTACTCAGTAAAGAGCAACTCTCGCTCTATCGGTTGATTTGGAATCGCTTCGTGGCCAGCCAGATGAAGCCGGCACTTTACGACCAACTATCTGTAGATTTTGCCGCCGATCGGGGCAAAGTAACCCTGCGTGCTAGCGGATCAAGATTGGTTTTCAAAGGCTTCCTCGAGGTTTATGAGGAGGGTCATGACGAGGAGCGTCGTCGTGCTGATGAAGAGGACGATGCTGAACAGGTGAGTGAAGGCATTCTGCCTCCGCTGAAAGAGGGCGACAAAGTTCAGCTGAACAAAGTTGATTTGCAGCAGCATTTTACACAGCCTCCCCCTCGATTCAATGAATCGTCTCTGGTCAAGGAACTCGATGAAAAGGGCATTGGCCGTCCTTCAACCTATGCCACCATCCTATCGACAATCGTCGATCGGGGTTACATCAAGAAGGCCGAAAACCGCTACGAGCCAACAGTCCTTGGCGAAAAAGTTAATGAATTATTAGTTCAGGCTTTCCCCGATGTTTTGAGTGTCCTGTTCACGGCCGGTATGGAGGAGAGCTTAGATAAAGTTGAAGAGGGGACGGCACAGTGGCGTCAGCTACTGAAAACCTTCTACGCACCATTCGCCAGTAAAGTGAAGGAAGCAGAGGGCTCGATGACTAACGTCAAAGCGTCATCTGAGCCCACGGATATCGTGTGTGACCGCTGTGGTAGTATTTTTCACATTAAGTGGTCGTCGCGCGGCGAATTTCTCGGTTGCTCAAATTATCCGAAGTGTCGCGCGACGCGAGAATTTGTCCGTGATGCTGATGGTAAGATCATTGTCAACGAGCCAAAGTACACCGGTGATAAATGTCCGAAATGCAGCAAGGATATGATCCTTCGTAGTGGTAGATACGGAGACTACATCTCTTGCCAGGACTACCCGCAGTGTCCAACGGTCAAGAGTCCCCAATCTGATGTCAAATGTCCAGAATCGGGCTGTTCTGGTGGTTTAGTTCCCCGTCGCACTAAGGTCGGCAAGAATTTTTGGGGGTGTACGAACTATCCAGGTTGTCAGTACGCAGTGTGGGACAAGCCTGTAAACAAGCCTTGTCCCGCTTGTAATTTCCCAATTTTAACCGAGCGTACAACGAAAAAGGATGGAACGCGCCATATTTGCCCATCCTGTAAAGCTGTGAGTGAGGCACCACAGACGGCGCCAGCGGATGGTGAGTCAGCTGACGAGCCAGAAGTTTAAAAGAAAAGCCTCGTCGCAAATAAGGACGAGGCTTTTTTACGCCTAAAAAATTGCGATTATGCCTTTTTGCCTGCTAACACAGCGGGATCAATTTTTATGTGCACGTCGCGCAGTTGCTTTTCTAGTACCTCCGCGGGTGCATTCATCAGTAAGTCTTGGCCTTTTTGGTTAAGTGGGAATGCGATAATTTCACGGATACTCGCCTCCTCGGCAAGGAGCATCACAATACGGTCAATCCCTGGTGCGATGCCTGCGTGAGGTGGTGCGCCGAATTTGAAGGCTCGGATCATGCCACCAAACCTTTGGTCGACTGCTTCTGGCGGGTGTCCGGCGATGGCGAATGCTTTATACATGATCTCTGGTAAGTGATTACGTACGGCACCACTAGATAATTCGACACCGTTACAGACAGAGTCGTATTGGAATGCTTTGATTGTGAGTGGGTCCTGATGCTCAAGGGCGTGCATACCGCCTTGGGGCATCGAGAATGGGTTGTGGGAAAATTCGACCTGTCCCTCGTCGTTGCGCTCGTACATCGGGAAGTCGACAATCCAGCAGAATCGATAAACATCCTTTTCGAGGAGATCCAAATCCTCGCCGAGTTTCGTCCGCAGGAGTCCCGCCAATTTCGCGGCAACGGATTCTTTATCGCAGATGAAAAACACGGCATCGCCGGTCTTAACCTGGCAAAGACTTTTCAAAGTTTCCATCTGCTCGGGCTTAATAAATTTGCCGATGGGCCCCTTGACGCCTTCATCAGACCAAACCAAATACGCTAGACCTTTGGCGCCAATCGAGGTTGCGTGGTCGACCAGCTTGTCATAAAAACTACGCGGTTTAGTCGCGATCTGCGGCACTGCAATGGCTCTAACAACGTCACCAGCGGCGACAGCAGTTTTGAAGGCCTTGAACTCCGTCTCGGCGAAGAAAGTGCTAACGTCACGAATTTCAAGTGGATTGCGCAGGTCTGGTTTGTCAGAGCCGTATTTTAGCATGGCTTGATCAAAGCTGATGCGCGGGAACGGCGCCGGTGTGTGCTTTTTAGTCGAGAACTCACCAAACACACCTGTCAGCAGTTTTTCCACGACGGCAAAAACATCGTCCTGCGTGGCGAAGCTCATTTCCATATCTAGTTGGTAAAACTCACCTGGCGATCTATCTGCGCGAGCATCTTCGTCGCGAAAACATGGGGCGATCTGGAAATAACGGTCAAAGCCACTGACCATCAGCAGTTGTTTGAACTGCTGGGGGGCTTGCGGTAGCGCATAAAACTTTCCAGGATGTAGGCGACTAGGGACCAAAAAGTCGCGCGCACCCTCGGGTGAGCTGCTAGTGAGGATTGGTGTTTGAAATTCGTTAAAGCCAAGGTCGATCATGCGGCGACGAATACTTGATATCACCTTAGAGCGTAGGATGATATTGCGTTGCATCTTCTCGCGACGAAGATCGAGGAATCGATACTTCAACCGATGCTCTTCCGTCACCTCTTCTTCAGTATCCAGTACGAACGGTAACACCTCGGCACTTGAGTGTACGGTGTATTCGTCGACGACTACTTCGATCTCCCCAGTGGGCATGTTGGGGTTTATCGTGTTGTCGTCGCGACGAATGACGCGTCCGGTAATTGTAATCACGCTTTCGATGCGCTGATGAGTCGCTGCCTCAAAAAAAGAGCGGCTAGGTTGAATGACGACCTGAGTTAAACCGTAATGGTCGCGCAGGTCGATAAAAAGTAACTGACCATGGTCGCGTTTACGAAAAATCCATCCAGAGATGCGGACAGTTTGGCCGACATCTTGGGCTCTCAGTTGGCCGCAGGTATGGCTGCGATAGGCATGCATGCACAGGCTCCTTAGTGGTGACTCGGGACGGTAGCGTAATACCACGGATCCCCAATTGTAAAATACGCTAGAGTTTTGGCCAATCGCTTCAGTGAGGGACATGAAGTACCGCTCTCTCCATGTCCCTCGTAGGCCCAATGAGCCTCGTGTATGACTGTCCGGCTTGACTTCAGTGGAGGCCGGTTCTCTATGGATGATCAGTATTTTACGAAGTTATCGGATGAGATCCTAGGATTCTTCGATGATCTGTCCGTCGATGAAGTGTTGATCAATGGGACGAGTTCTGTCTGTCTGGTCACGGGTGGACGGTACGCATTGAGATCGGTTCCATTTCAATCCCCAGTGGAACTGGCTGTATGGTGCCAAACTTGGGCCAGACGGCAGGGGGTGCGGCTGGACCCATTAGTTGGGGCTATAGGTGGTAGCTTTCAAGGGCATGACTACCGTTGGCACAGTGTGTTACCCCCGATTGCTCCTGATGGTCCGCTCTTCAGCCTGAGGCGGCACCGTTTCAACGCGCTTGATATTCATAGTTTTGCACTGACAGCTGCGCAAATACTTGCCATCAAGGCGGCCATGATGCGACGGGCAAACCTACTGATCTGCGGGCCGACGGGATGCGGTAAAACATCGATACTGGCGGCCTTGCTTAGGGCATTTGCTGCCGACGAGCGTGTGATCATCGTTGAATCTTTGGCGGAGTTGCCCCTGCCGACGCCCTACTCGGTGCGCCTTATTGAACGTCAGGCTAATCTTGAGCAAATCGGTGGCGTAGGCCTGGAGCGGCTACTGCGCGAGTCTTTGCGACTTCGTCCAGATCGCCTGGTGGTTGGTGAGGTGCGCGGGCCTGAGGCTCGCGTGTTATGCGAGGCACTCATGTCGGGCCATGGGGGGGTATTGGCCACCATGCACGCAGGTAGCCCAGCTGAGGCAGTGGCCAAATTGAGATTTCTTGCGGGTATGAGTACCTTCACCAGCCCCTCCCAGCGCTGGGAGGGAGCGGCTATCGAGGTACTTCAGATGCAGCGCGGGGCTCCACCTCACGTCGAATCCCTCACCAGGGAGGTCCTCGTGTAAAGCGTCTAAACCTCTGTTATGATGTAGGCTTGTCGGTAATGAGATGATTGTACCGTGGAGGCTAGCTTTGGCACGAAAGAGACGACTGCTGACGAGGGCCCTCTTGCTTTTTAGCCTAGCGCGTTCAGGCTGGCCCGCTCTTGCCGCGACTGAGGCGTATGCGCAAGGGGACGCCTCCCAGGCTACTACTGCAAAGGAGACTGAGGAGCAGACAGCAGAGCGTCGTCGCAACCAGCGCGAGCCTATTACCTTCGATCGACATGAAAACGGATTGGACTTAAAGGCGACCAACCTATTTGGGCGGCAGGTGACGACATCTTCCCCCAACATCCTGCTGGGAGCCCAATGGAACTATCGCTTCCATACGGAGACCTTCCTGGGGATCAACGTTGATGGCATGTTAACGCCAGCGCGCGCTCCGACTGAGGACCAATCCGTACTTAAGTATTCGACTTATTCTGGCGGCGTTACGCTCGCTCAGAGTTTGTTTTCCTACCAGGCGTTTCGGATCGTAATCAGCGTGAACGCAGGGGTTGGCGTGATATTCCTCCGAAACAATCCCTATGGGACCGATTTGACGACTCTTGAGAAACCAAGCTACAAATTTCTCGAGCCTGGTGCTTTCATCACACTATTCGATGTTAGCGGTGTACAGATCGGTATCATGGGTAGCCTGAGACGGGCTCAGTTACTCAGCAAGGCCGTGCTTGTAAGCAACGAAGACCTAACGTCCAGGACGATAGGTCTCACGTTTCGTAGCATGCTGCACTAACCTAGCGCTTACCGAGGCCGAACAAGGTCTTGAGGAGTTTCATAATCATGCCCAGCATAGTCTTGGGCGCGGCATCGCTCGACGGCGCAAGATCCTTACCAAATCCTGAGCGTTGGCCATGCCTCGAGCCGTGCCCAGATCCAATCTGTGATGGCTGCGCAAGCTGATAACCCGTGTGGTGGGGCGCTCCGTTTTGGTCTCGCTGCCCTTTGCCTCGCCGTCTGCGGCGCTTGCCATTGCCGTTCGAGTTAGGTTGGGCCGTCGCGTTGGCGTTAACACCGCCTCTTTGTGGTTGAGCCTCAAATTTAGCACCATCGCGAGGCTTGGACCTATGTTGGCCGTCCCGCGAAGCTCCGTGTCTTGGATCTCTATCCCTACGCTCGCCTTTTCGCTCCCGATGAGCCTGATACCGGTCCTCGAAGGGATTACCAGCACGATCTTCAATCTGGAGGTAGCGGTCGTCCGGCCACTTTGACTCTAGAGCTAACGGTCCGAGTAGGCTGTTGATCGCTGCCAGGTTATGTCCGTAATCATCACATACCAAGGAGAAGGCCACGCCTTTAGCACCAGCGCGTGCCGTTCTACCGATACGATGCACATAATTTGCCGCATCGTCAGGCAGGTCAAAGTTGTATACGTGGGTGATCCGCGAAATGTGTAGCCCGCGGCTGGCAACGTCAGTAGCTACTAACGCCTTGATCTTGCCCTCTTTGATTTTGTGGATCAGACTGATCCGCTTCTTCTGGGGCAGGTCGCCGCTAATAAGATCAGCATCCACCCCGTTGTGTTGCAGCTTGTAATAAAGCCATTCAGCGGTGAGCTTCGTGTTAGTAAAGATGATAGCGCAGTCGGGCTTATGGTCGGCCAATAGCCCCAGAAGGACGCGCAGTTTTTCCGTGGCATGGCAGTGAACAGCGTTCTGCTCGATGCGCTCGGGTGTGATGGTCTCAGGATTCACCGAGATGTATTCTGGGTTCTCAAGATACTCAAACGCCAGCTCTTTGACTTGCTCGTTAGTTGTCGCCGAGAACAGCAGGCGTTGCGCGTCGGTGGGTATCCGCTCCAGGAAAAACTCGACATCTTCGATGAAGCCCATGTCGAACATGCGGTCGGCTTCGTCACAGACGAAGCAGGCGATGTTCTCTAACTTCACCACCTTTTTCTGGATGAAGTCTTTCAGCCGTCCGGGCGTCGCAAAAATAACATCGACGCCATCCGTGATCTCTCGGGCTTGCTTGTCGTAGTCAATACCGCCGAATACTGCCATTGATTTTAGACCAGACTGGGCGAATAGCTGTTCAGCATCCTGCTCACTTTGCATCGCGAGTTCACGCGTCGGGGCGATCACGATAGCACGAGGCACCCGTGGCTCTCGGGACTCGGTGCTCAGCAATTTGTTCAGGATTGTGATCAAGAACACCGCAGTCTTGCCAGTTCCCGTTTGAGCAAAGCCGGCGACATCACGCGACCGTAAGGTGTACGGAAGGCACAGCTTCTGTACCGGAGTAGGCACGTGCCAACCCATTGTCCCGATGGCGGCCGCAATATCAGGGTGCAGAGGCAGATCGGCGAAACTGTTGACCCCAAGAGCAGCAACCTCTGGTGCGATATCCTTCAGGGGCACGTTTGCTCGTGGCCGCGTCGCTTCGTCGTCAGTGGCTTCGACAGGCGCCTCGAATTCGCTCGCTTCGTCGAGGTCGAGCTCGGGGTTGTCGTTATCACTGCCTGGCTCAGAAGTACCTGCTGGGGGTGGAATTAAGTGATCCATGATCCAATATTTCCCTTAAATTACGTGTCGTTGCGGGAGTTTGTGGTGGCACCACTTGAGTAGACTGCCGGTGCTGCCGATATAACATCCATCGTGTTGACCAGCTCAGGTCTAAGTTTAATGGGATGATGGCGGAACATGTCCGAACTCGAAGACAGCCAAAATGCTAACGAAACAGTAAACGCAGCTGCTCCCGCCGCGGAGGCTGTGCCGCCGACGGCACAAGATACGCCAAAAATATTAGAAAACCAAGAGAAACCGGCCATCGCAGCCGCCTCCCGCCCAGACACGCTAGAGTCGCGATTACTGCGACGGCACCAGGCAATCGATACCCTCTTGCGGGAGAAAGAGGTCCTGCAGTTGTCTTATGTAACCCGCAAGACTCCCAAAGCCTACTACCTCAACTGGAAGGCTGAGTGTAACCGGATCTTCTTTTTGGATATGAGTTTACGGCGTAGGGTCCAACGGTCCAAAGGGAAAGGCTGACAGCCGGAGTTTGGTGTGGTTTAATCAGCCTAACCAAGGAAACGGGGACCTAGGCACCATGAAAGAGTCCGGATTGATCCTGCGGCTGGCAGGTCTATTATTACTATGCCTGAGCTATACAGCGTGTATCACTCCAGGTGAAAAGCGCGTGATGAAAGACGACATCTACAGTGTTCAGATGCGCCTTCTGAACCTTGAACGCTTGCTAGCAGACACTAGCAAGGATGCAAAAAGCACCGGCGACTCAGCTACCAAGCGTATTGCGTCCACACAGGCAGAGCTTGAGCGGATGAGTCGCGAGCTACAGATGATTCGCGGTGAAATCGATGCCCTGCGAGTCGGAGTCCTTACCGGCCAGCTGCCAGGTGCAGACCCATCGTCGCAAGAACACTCAGTAGCCAAGAATCTGACCAAGCTGTCAGATCGTGTGGCTGCCGTGGAGTCGGCGCAGGAGGATCTTATCGACGTCCTTAAAAAGGCTGGCGTTAAGAGTGGAAAAAAAAAAGACAGTCGCAAGACAGTCACTGACGTCGGCGAGCTCCAGCGTGCCTTCGAAGAAAAGCGCTACAAACAAGTCATCGAAGACGGCACACACGTCGGTAAGCCGGCGAACTCAGAAGAAAACGAGCAACTCCAGTACCTTGTAGCTGAAAGTCAGTTTCGGTTGGGCAATATCAAAGAGGCCGCTTTGAAGTTCAACGACTTTGTTGATTCCAAGCCCTCATCGAAGTATTTAGCAGTAGCTAAGCTGCGGCTGGGTGATTGTTTCAGGCATCTCGGCGACACGGCGACGTCTAACGTATTTTATGAGGAGCTCATCAAGGAGTTCCCGACCTCAGATGAGGCCGCTAAGGCACGTGAACGTCTCGCCGAGGTTGTGACCGGTAACCGATAAGGCGACGTGAGTTAGTGTTAGTCTTAGGAATTGAATCAAGCTGTGATGAAACGGCATTAGCTCTAGTGCGCGACGGGGTTGACGTAGTTGGTTCGTTAGTCGCATCGCAAACAGCCGTGCATGCAAAGTTTGGCGGAGTGGTACCAGAGGTCGCCGCAAGGGAGCATCTCAAGGTGATCGCGCCGATGTTCCGTGAGTTGATGCGGACAACTAGTGCTCGCAGTCAGGACATCGACCTGGTGGCAGTGACGCAGGGACCCGGACTTATCGGAGCAATTCTCGTGGGCGTTGCTTATGCCAAGGGCGTGGCGCTTGCATTACATCGTCCGTTGATCCCAGTTGACCATGTCCACGCGCATGTTCACGGAGCATTGCTAGGGATAAGCGGGGCGGAACAGCCACAGTTTCCGACTCTAGCGCTCGTAGTGTCTGGAGGTCATACCAACCTCTATTACATGCAGAGTCCAACCCACTTTCAGTTGCTTGCATGCTCAATTGATGACGCTTGCGGCGAGTGTTTCGACAAAGTCGCCAAATTGCTTGGGCTTGGATACCCAGGAGGGCCTCGTATCGAGGCCCTTGCCCAACAAGGACGAGTAGACGCTGTGACCATGCCCCGTATGGTGAGTCAGAAGTCGCGCCTCGAGTTTAGTTATTCTGGTCTCAAGACTTTTGTAGCCAACCACTTACGTCAAGTTGGCCAGGTTACGGAGCAGGATAGAGCGGATTTATGTGCTAGTTTTCAAGCAGAGGCACTAGGTCAAATCGTCCGCAAGGTGCAAGAGGCGGTGCGACTGTTCCCTGAGGCGCGGTCAGTATTGGTGGCTGGTGGTGTCGCAGCCAATCAAACATTTCGCCGGATGATGGCTGACCAAATTTCCCTTCCATCATTTTTTCCTAAATTGGATTACTGCTCCGACAATGCCGCAATGATAGCTGCATACGGGTTTCATATTTATCAAAACCAGCCCGAGGACCGTGCAGCTTGGTTACGCCACAACTGGGACGCTTACTCTCGCTATGATTTTGCAAAGGCGCTAAATGCGACGTCGTCAGCAACGTGATCCGCTCCATCAGAAGAAGTCTCTCAGTCAAGTTTTCCTTAAAGTTGACTGGCCCGTTCAGCGGATGGTGGCCCTGCTTAAGGAGCTAGATGTTCAGCGTGTCATCGAGATTGGGCCCGGCGGTGGTGTGCTTACAAGAGCTATGGTTGATGCAGGTATGCATGTCTTAGCGATTGAGAAAGACCAACGTTTTGCTGCGCACCTACAAGAACAGATCGAACTCTGGGAGAGTCTAAGTCCAGGTAAACTGCGGGTGCACAACGAAGACATCCTACGCTGTGATTTACAGCAATTCGTGGAAATAGCTGGCGCCCCATGCGCACTAGTTGGGAATATTCCCTACCATATCTCGAGTCAAATCGTGCAGCTTGCCATCGAGAATTTGTCAAAGTTGCAGGTTGTCGTGTTGATGACTCAACTAGAGTTTGCAGAGCGAGTTGCCGCCAAGCCAAATTCAAAAGACTACGGTAGTCTATCTGTTTACGCGCAGCTTCGGTCCAGTGTCCACCTTGAGTACAAGGTAGGTCGTGAATGCTTTCAGCCTGTGCCTAAAGTAGACAGTGCTGTGATGACTATCCGGGGTCGGGATGAACAGTTAAGCACGGAAGTCCTGACGGCGACTGAGAAGCTGACGCGGCTTGCCTTCTCGCAGAGGCGGAAGAAGCTCAGCAACAGTTTGTCCACAATATTACCCGAAGGCAGTGACCTTAATGGTGCTCCGGTCGATCTAGACCGTCGGGCCGATGCTATAGCGCCACTAGATTTTGTCGCCTTAGTGGAGTGGTTAAGTAACCATAATCCATGATATTATGAGGCATTATGCTTCACCAATCATGGCAACGTTTTTGCGGCTTGGCGCTGATGGCTACTGGTGCCGTCTGCAGCAACTATGCGTTTGCGGTCGATTTTATACTCCCCGGGGTAGAGGCAAAGGCAGCTGCAGGTGCTGGACAGACGGTCAGTCGGGGAGCATCTGCCTTATTCTTTAATCCGGCCAACGTCATATTATGCCAAGGTGTAGAACCCGAGGCCGATCTTTCGTTTGCCAAGATTACGTATTCGTATCAGAACGCTGCCACAGAAACGTTTGAGCCAGCGGTTTTGGGTGTTACGACACCCACGGCTAGTTTAGGCGGTGCGTGGCGCGTTGATCCCTCTGTCGCACTGGGCATGGAGGTACTACCACTTGGCTTAGGATCCACACAGGACTACTTCGGTGCTCCCGTCGAGGTGACAACTGGTAGTTTTCAAGCGATGGATGTCAGTCGCAAAGAGGTAGCTGCCAAAATTGCCGCCGGAGGGGCGTTTCGTTTTCTTAAACGCTACACTCTCGGTTTGGGACTGATTTATACGACGGAACGTAGTTCCATACGGACTAAAAATGCCGGCACCGAAAGAGTTGCCCTTGAGGCTAGTTATGCCGGTAGATCCTTGCAGCCGAACTTAGGGGCCCGGATTGATGTCGGCTATGGTGTCATTATTGGACTTAGTTATCGCACGCCCGTGACGCGTGCTTACAAGGGAAGCTTATCGATCAATACGGCACCAGAAGACAGTCCGGCAGCTTTACAGTCGGGCGATTTTAAGGGCGTGGCTTTTGAGCCTGCTGCTCTTGGTGTTGGTGTCGAGTGGAAGTTTCTGAACTACGGTTTGTTTGGCGATTTTGTATATAAGGCCTGGTCAGCCGGCCGTTCCGTCAGCAAGGGCGGTCTCGGTGCTGATCCCGCAGAAACTGATTTAATAAACACTACTGATCTTGTGATTGGTGGCAGGTATTGGATAGGCAACAATCATCTGGCTCAATTTGCTATTGGATTGAACGGTGCGAATGTTGGCAATGGCAGCGCCATCAGTACGGACGTTAATAACAGAGATGTGGCTGGAGTCCAGCTCGGTCAGACTGAGGCGATTCCGCGTCTGCTTCTATCCGGCGGCTACCTATTTAAGATTGCTCCTGGCCGGCAGATCGAAGCTGCCATGATGGTGCTTAACGGACGTCGTGAGGTGCCAGTTGGATACAGTCAACCAGGTACTTTTCAGCTGCAGGCTTTTGTGACCACGCTTGGCTGTAATTTTGCCATTTGATCACTTAGCGACCTTAGATTGCTCGTAAACTTGCTTGATATTCCTCTCCACTGTCGTCACGACGCTTTCCGCTGCCTGGGACGGGAATCCCTGGTCATCTACGGTAATTTCCCCAATCGCTACCAAATAAGCGCTACCGTTAAGTTCAAGGAGAGCGCTGACTAATTCGTTGTTGCGCACAGTGCTTTTTCCGCTCCCAAATGTTTGTGCGTAAAGATAGAGGTTGTTTTGCAAGTTGTAGTGATTGACCAAATAGTCGTAGGTTGTGCGGATAGTTAGGATAAAAATGGACTTGGACCAATCCTGGGCCATCGTCCAGCCGCGCACCCAGCTCTTATCCTGGCTACTTGCGATCGGAGTCGAAGTCACCGCGACAGTTTGAGCTCCGTCGGCGATAAGTGACTGTTCTTGCAGTGCCTCGTCACCTTGGTTGGGTGCAGCTTTTTCGAAGTGTGTTTTGGCATCGACTGGGAGCTTTATGGCGCTGCCGTAGGACCAACTTACCTGTCCATTTTTGGCGACGATATCTGTGATACTCGTGATGCTTGGCTTACCTGTGCCAGCATACGCCTGCGCCACGAGACTGGCAAAAACCTTGGTCGGCACGTTCTGCGTCGTACACAAATTTGCTAATTGGCGCATGTGACTCGGTTTTTTTGCGATTTCTGTCGTAACAACGGCGGCGCACCATTGGCTCATCTGCTCCGGTGGCCTGGCAGCTGGTTGTGTCGCGGGGGGATTCGTCGCTGTGCCGTCAAAGGTGCCGCCTTTGGGTGCGATGCCGCCGCCTTTGGGAGTTTGGGGCGAAAATGACGCCCCTTGTTTGCTGGCGTTGGTGCCTTTTTCTGAGGACTGCGGCCCACTGCACGCGCTCGCTAGCGCCCACACGGCTGCAGGTAAAAGATAGTCTTTGAACTTAAACAACCAGGCCTCCGCAAACGATGCCTAGTTATCGGAATTCGTGACGTTTTCCTTTAACCCATTCAATTTAGTGTAATAGTGCCAATCATTTAGCAGACATGCTAAATGATTGAAGAATGGTCGGGCCGGCGAGATTCGAACTCACGACCTCACGCACCCCAAGCGTGCGCGCTACCAACTGCGCTACGGCCCGTTCACTCACTGAAGACATGGGAATTTATCGATACAAGAGACAATTCCCTAGGGGATTCTGCTACTTACCACAGACCTTCTGGACCGTCAACTCAAAGCCACGTGGTGACAGTGATGGGCCTGCGTTGCTGGGTGGGTCTCTGACCGGATATAATGACTTGAGTGGAACCATATCCAGAATGGTTCAGGCGTTCTCAATGCCCAGGTCGCCTCTGTTTCTTCTTCTCTACTCTCCCCTTAATTTTTGCATTTAAGCATTATTTACCCTCGACGGAGTTTAGTCTTGCCACGCATAGGTGATCGCAAAACTTTAGCACTCTGCCTGCTCATGTGGAGCTTAGACTCTCAAGTGGGCTTGGCTATCACCACGCATAAGAAACTCGCTAAGGCTCACCACGAAATTAAGGATGATTTATTTCCACGGCCTCCAACTGTACGGAAGCTGGTGCGGTTTTGGCGGAAAATATTTTACGAATACTCATCGACCACGGCTGTCATCCACGATGCTAACGACACCGATCGTATTGTCGATGTCATTGATTATTCTCCCCTGGAAAAGCAAAGATATTCGTTCATGGTTCCGCGACGCGATCGCGATGAAGTCACATCACGTAATTTGATCCGATACATTAAGGCAGCGGAAAATTTTGCCAAAGAAGGTGAATCCGCCGTGAACCGAGGCGAACCAGAGCGCCGTCTTTATGACGCTTACAAGTCTAATCCCATGGCGTTGCAGCGTCTCTATAAAGGCGAGGTCAAACTGCGAGCGCAAGGCGGCTTGGCTGATGATTTAATTCAGGCAGCAGCAAACGCCCAAGTCTATCTGCCCCAAATGGAGAAGATTTTTCTGCGCTACGGGGTACCCACGATCCTAACCCGCCTTCCGTTTGTCGAATCGATGTTTAACCTGAAGGCTAGATCTAAGGTTGGAGCATCAGGCATCTGGCAATTCATGCCTCAAACTGCTCGTCATTATATTTTTGTGAACGATTTAGTAGACGAGCGGAATGCTCCCGAAAAAGCTACTAAGGCCGCCGCACAATTCCTAGCCAACAATTACAGAATGCTTGGCAGCTGGCCGCTTGCCATCACTGCCTATAACCACGGCGTGATAGGTATGGCAAATGCGGTCAAAAAACATGGGACTAAAGATATAGGGACAATTATAGACAGCTATTATTCTCCAAGTTTTGGGTTTGCTAGTCGCAATTTTTATTCAGAGTTTCTGGCTGCTGCCGATACCTATGAAAAGCTTTATCGGCAGAATCGGATTCCCAAGCCGCTAGATTACACACCAACGGCATCTGTGATCATTCGTCATCCTATGTCGGTCGCACAAATTTTGCAGAGCACTTCGATTACAAAAGAACAATTGACTGCACTAAATCCCTGCCTGCTTGAGCCAGCATGGACCAAGAAACTCAACAAGCAGCTTCCATCTTTTTATGAAATCAAAGTGCCTAAGAATCTTCATAAAGCGATTCAGATCGGCATAAAAAACTTCGATGCTAAACGTTATGCCCGGAGATAGGTGATCATGAGCAAGTATCTAACAATTTCCATGGTCACGATCAGCGCATGTTTCGTTGGAGCATTGACCACTTTTGCTGCATCAAAAGCGCAAGAACCTCGGGTTGGTCAGGTAGATACTATCCTCGATCGACTCGAGAAGCGTCTTCTTGACCAAGAAGCAGATGGCGTCACCTTTAGTGATCGGAGTAGTGAGGTTAATTTTTTAAAACAACCTATTGATGGCAAAGTCAAAAAATACCAATTCAAGGCGGGCAAGATTGAGGCATCGGCGCCTGAAAAAGATCGTCTCAAGGCGATAGAAGTCTTAGTTTCAGACCTTGAGAGGCAAGTTGATGCGCTAGCGGCACGAGTACAAAAAACCAAGCAGTCGGTTATCGACGATGCGACTTTAAACAATTCTGTTGCTGTCGATGCCCAGATGGACGGAGTAGATAAAGCATCGATTAAGTCGATGCGGATTAGACTGGATGGTTACGAGCTCTACAGTATCTCAGATACTGCCGGGCTTTGGTTGCCTTCGAAAGTGGTACCGATATACTCAGGGCCATTGCAGCCAGGTTCGCATCGGTTGGATTTAGAGGTGCGTCTCATGCTGCGGACTAATCCAGATCTTCCCCTCAATTCTGATGTCTACAGGTACGTGAACAAGAGCTTCACCATGACTGTCGCTGGGGGGGCAACCCAGAGTCGGTACGTCATCGATATTAAGGCGCCCGAATCATTAGATGCTTCTGCTGACGCCAGTCTAAAGGAAATGATTTGAATTTTTGCCTACATCGTCGCAGTCTACGCTCGCTAATTGGCAGGGCCTTGCTAGTAATTTGCCTTGCCGTTGGAAGTCAAGCTAGTGCGTCGCATGCCAGCACCTATATCGACGAACCTGAGACGGAGCTAGCTTTAATCAAGACGAGTCTCGATCAATGGCTTCTTAAGTTAAATGCCGAAGATAAGCTTAATCATGAATTTGGCATTGGCCCCCAGAATGATGCCGCTGAGCGCGCCTGGGCTAATGCCAATGAATTTTTCGGGCGTAAAGAGTGGACCTCATCGGTTCGTGAATTAAATAATTTTCTTAATCAATTGCAGGTGCCAGATGGTGAGCGTTTCTTACGGGCACAATATATGCTCGGCATCGCTTATGAAGGGCTGCAATTTCGCGAAAAATCGATAAAAGCCTATTTCCGCTACCTGGCTGCGACGCTTACAGCGAAGCAGGAAAGATTCGAGGAACTCTTGGACGTTCTGCGGCGGCTAGTGCCTTTGGTCAGTAGTATCGCCAGTAAAAAAGAGTTACGGCAGCAGTTAGCCGCCCTCACTAGCCTGGAACTACCACCAGCGATCCGTGCGCTCGTGTTTTATTATGCAAGTAAAGCAGCGATCGGTGTTGGTGATTATGCTGTAGCGGAGGAATGGCTAAAGCAGTTGATCCAGGTCGATGGTGACGCAGTGTTGAAGGCACGAGCAATGTACCTATTAGGTGTGATTGCGATTCAAGGTCAAAAGTCCGACGCTGCGAGCGAATTTTTTGGAAAAGTTATTGCTCTACCAGGTGACGATGAGACGCGAGACTTGGCTCGCTTAGCGTTGGCTCGCTTGGCATTTAAGGCGCGAAAGTCGACACTAGCGTTGCGCCACTACGATACGATTGCGCCCGAGGCGGCTTCCTTCAAGGACGCCACTTTTGAGAGTATCTATGTGCTTATGGATGTTAAAAGGGAGCAGGAAGCGCGCGTCAAGTCCCTCCTGTATCTAAGCAGGTGGCCCGAGGGTCCCGAGGCGATGCAAGTACGCATACTACTTCCGTACTTGGACATGAGGGTGGGTGATCTGGCAGCAGCCCAGTCCTCGATCGCCGAAGCCGATAAGCGTCTGCAGGACATTAAGACTTGGCTTCAGCGTCATTTAGCCAACGAGTCATCGGTTACGCAGACGACTCTGGAGGATTTGACCACTTTGACCGGAGCACAATTAGCGGTACCGACGACTGTCCAGCGAGCGACGCAACTCTACGTGCGTCTGGCAGAATTGTCCCGACGCTTGAGCGATATTCGCGGCAGTGTCCGGAATACCTTATATACGGTCGGTCGGGCTAAAATTGTGCATTTTCGACCATTTTGGTTGAAGAGATCGACACAATTAGACGATGCATCAATGGAATTGCTGCAACTTGGGCATCGTCTCATTGAGACTGAAAGACGACTCTATGCTAGTAAGCTTAGTAGGATCGATCAACAGAGGTTGGATGCATCGTTCGCGCGGCGCGCTAGTTTACTTGGTGCTGCCGCCAAAGGCCATCGTCAAGCTCACAGCTGGGAAGACTTTACAGTAACCTCTGACATGACCTTACGGTTGGCTAGTGTTAGTAGCAAATTGGCAGGAATGCAGGCGGAGTTAGCCTCGGTCCGTTACGTTCATTTGCTGAGAGACAATGCGGGCGACAAAGGTAGCGATACAGCACGCATTGAGGAACACAGCGAGAAAGTAAAAAAACTTCAGGATTTTGTTTCCCGTGGCCTGGAGGCTGTTAGGCGCTACAGGACTAGCCAAATTGCTGATGATGCTCCCCATATCGCAACGATGATGTTTTTCCAATCTTATGCCGGCGCCATGATTGAAGAGGAGCTCATTTTATCCAGAGTCCGTGGCGTTGGCACGAAAACGAGTCACGAGCGTTTGAATGCAGAGGATGCCTCCGGCGCTTGGGCCCAGTGGAGGTTTTTAGCCAGTATGTTATTCGATCAGTTAAGTGCCTTAGATCGTGACATGCGTGCCAAAATGGGGGGGCTAATTACGGAGCTTGATCTCGAGGAGAATTCCTTTGATCTCTCTGATGCCAAAGTTGCGACTCTCAGCCGCATGCTGTCCGATCAATTGGGGCAATCGATGGCTGCCATCTTAAACCAATATCAAACAGCCATCGACGAGCGATTTGCACGGCACCAGAAGATACGCGGCGACCTCGACTATCTAAAATTTCTTAAAACACGTGACGATAACCAGAAGTTACAAGATCAATATAACCTTGAGCAGCAGATATTGCGGGATAATCTGCTCGGACTGCAACAAGGGGCTTTGTGGCAATGGCCAAATTAATGCGAGCTTTGTGCGCACCAATTCTAATCTTGTCACTCAGCGTCACCGTACAAGCGGGTGAACGCAAAGATGCTTTTCCTCCTGAGGTCAGCGATCCTGAAGCGATTCAGGCGATCCGCAAATATTGGGGAGCCTTTGAGGCGTACGAATACAATCTTTTACAGGATGGGGAAAAGAAGTTTAACGAGGCCTGGCGTGAAGTAAAAAAGAACTTTCAGAAAGCACGGATAAAAATAAGTGCGGCTGAACTCGAATCACTGCAAAAGGCTGCGCAAAATTATAGAACGCAGTTAACCTCACATCAAAACGTCTCTAGTCGTCCCTATACATTACTTAATCTGGCGCAGATCCTCGCGCTCATCGGCGATCATCAATCATCTGAGGATCCTGACGCGGGAACATTTGCACGTTCGGAGGCACTCGCCCTCATTAAGGATGTTGAGACCAATCATCGTGATTTCAGGTATTTAGATCAGGCGCTTTACCTGCGTGGCTCGGTACTGGCGACAATGGGCCGCGACGATGAGGCTCTAGCTGCATGGCGTGCGCTGGCTCCTGCAGCTCAATCATCGATTTACGGTGTCTACGCGCGTATTGCCATTGGAGACTCTTTTTATAAAAAAGATCAGCCATTAGATGCGCTCCGCTCTTACCAGGATGCTCAAGATATCTTAGGCAAGATCAAAATCGACGATTCAGACTATGAGCGCATTCGGTTAGATTATCGACTGGGTTGGGCAGCTTACCGATCCACCGAGCTCGATGCAGCTATGCTCGCAGCTAGTGATCTGCTCAGTCCGGATCTTCGCTTTAGTTCGGTCGAGCAGAAGCAGAAAATTCAGCAAGACGCTGTGGATCTACTGGGTGATTCGCTATTTGAAAACAATACGTTGGATAGAACTTATAGTGAATTAAGACGGCCTGAGATCACCGAGTTTTCTGGAGCGATCGGACTTCGTACTCTCAAGAAGTACTATGCCAACGGCAATTTTGATCAAGCGGCTCAGCTCGCTTCTTTCCTTTACCGTACCGTTCCCCTATGCGTACAGCTTCCGGATATACTGAGGATCCAAGCCGATGCATTTGGCAAAATTGGCAAGCCGGAACTACGCATCCGTAGTCTCGAAGCCCTGGCATCTCTTCTTCCTGCTCAGAGTCTTTGGCGAGCGAGAAACAAAGTAAATCTAAATGCAACAAAGGCTATGGAAGCACTGAGCAAACAAGCAGCCGAATTGGTCGCAATTAATAACTATGAAACTGCGCTTGCCTCAGGTAATGCCCGCTTATTTTTGAATGCAGCAGCACTTTACGATAATTTAATAGAGCAGTTTCCGTCTGATGTACAGGCCAATGAATGGCGGCTACGTCGAGCGCATTGTGCCTATTTTTCAGAGAATAACGATGAGGCAGCTAAGCAATACAATGCACTGAAAACTGATTATAAGGTATCAGCAGAGATATTGCAGATTGCATCTTATCAGCTAGTACTGACTAACGAAAAAAGATGGCGGGAAGCTTTTGCCAAGGCCATGGGTCGCGGTGATGATCCCTACACGGATGGTTCCACTTTGACAACAGTGGCGGAACTGGAAAAAAGTATCGATGAGTTTTCGTCGAGGTTTGCTGGTCAGAGTCGTTCCGTAGATTTATTGCTGGTGGGTGCAAGTGCAAATCGTGACATGAACCGCCTAGGTGATGCCGGCCGCTATTGGCAGCGTGTACTGGTTTCTCAACCCGCCTCAGCCCAGCGGGGACTGGCGGTAAGGGGGTTGATACTGACTGCGATGAAGATCGGTAGTCCGGCCGAAGTTATTGAGGCTTGCCGTCGGTATCTTAAACTTGAAGATTGGCAGGCATTGGGCCTTACCATCGCCACAGAATTAAACGGAGTGCTTTCGGCTGCAACCCTCGAGCAAGGCAAGGTCTTGGTCGGGAGCGGAAAGCTGCAAGAGGCCGGAGAGTTGATGGTAGGTGTTGCAGAAGAATTTCCTAAAGTTCCGGAACGCGATCGTATATTTAGAGACGGTGCCTACCAGCTAGCCATTGGCGGTGACTGGGGTGGTGCTGAAAGAGCCTCCACTGCCTATCTAAAATCCGGTTTAACTTCCTACCGGGGTGATATGGTTTATCTATTAGCGCGTGCTCAGGAGTATCAATTACGCCTGCATGAGGCTGCTAAAAGTTATGCTGAACTTACGGAGAAATATCCAAATCATGTACGCGCAGGAACTAGTGCTGCCAGGTCTGAGCGTCTAGCCTTAGCGGAAGGAGACTACAGTCTTGCGGCACGCGCCGCCACGCTCCAGGCTGAACGGTCCACTGTGGAAAAAGTGCGGCGGGCAGACTACGCGCGAGCGGCGGAATATTTAGAGAAAGATGGTGATCCAAACCGCGCCCTATTGATAGCCCGTAAGGGTCAGAGAGCAAGCCGGACCGCAGCAGAGCGATACCGAGCTGAACTTCAGATCGCGCGTCTTTCATTTAAAACGGGTTCGGAGCAAGAGGCTCTCGATGATTTAGCCATTTTGGCGAAACAGATCGATAAGAGCTCTGGGAAAATGCCATCCCAAGATTTTGCTGCGATTTCTGGAGAGGTTCACGTGATGTTAGGGGACGAAGCTAAGCGTCAGTTTGATGATTTCAACATGATTGAGCGCGGTGGTGACTTGAATGCTAATGTTGAGAAGAAGACCGAGTACTTTGCGGCTATGACGTCCGAGTACGACCGGGCAGCAAACGCAAGTGATCCCAAATGGAGTAGCGAGGCCAGGTTTCAGATCGGTGCCGCTGCAGAAGCACTCGCCGACGAAATTGCCTCACTACCGGCGCGCAGTGGCGAGGTGGTTACTTTAAAATCGCAAAGTCGCTACAACGCGACCGTCCAAAGACTGAAGTCTATGGCACAGAAATATCATGGAGCTAATGTATTGGCGGCTCGGAAAAATCCTAGTCTTTACAGAGACAACGAATGGGTGAGTAAATCTGCGATGCGTTTGAGTGGCGTCGTCGCATCTGATCAGATGACAAGGCATAAAGAGGCCTTACCGACAGCAGTGCAAAGTAATATTCCGTCAGACTGGAGCCTGTAATGGTGAAAAAATTCACAATTGCTTTGGTTTTGGCCGGGCTAAGTCTTCTAGGTTGTGCGGGTTCGAGAGGACAACATAGTGTCGACAATGATCTTGATCTTGGCTCCAATGCCATCGTGAAGATTAAACAGCGATCGCAATCTCAATCGATGCGTACGGCCGAGGTAAAGGGCGATGTTAAAGTTCCGCCTAACGCTGTGACTAATTGGCGTAGCTTTTTTAAGGCCCCTCCAACGGTCAAGGAAAGATCCGTTTTAGAGGAGCGTCTGAAGCATGCCCATGATTCAGGTGATGTCGATAATCTACTCGGCCGCGCTCGTACTGAGTTAGCGCTAGGACAGTTAATTGCTGCCGAGACCACGTTTCGACAAGTTTTGCGGCATGACGATGAAAATATTGAAGCCCTTATTGAGCTAGCTTCACTTTATCTGCGAATTAAACGGTTGAACGATACTTTTGATCTTCTCAGCCAGGCAAAAGACGCAATTAACGGCGCTGACGACGTTGGGCAGGGTGTGGCTATGAAATATCGCTACACTCTTGCACTCGCCTATTTGGCGCGCGGTGATCGTGAAAAGGGGCATAGGATTCTTAGTGACCTCATCGGTGTAGACAAAACGTTTGCACCGGCCTACGCGACTCTCGGACAGTCCTATTTAAACTCTGGTCGCGATAGTGTTGCTGAGTTCGTCATCCGTCGGGGTTTGGACCGTGTGCACGATAGTGCCAGCCTCCTTAACCTTATGGGTGTCTTGGCTGAGAGGCAGAAGAGGGTTGATGAGGCAAGAACGTGGTTCGACAAGGCGCTACACGCGACTCCCACTTACGCACCTGCCCTAGTCAATCGAGCGGTATTGAGTACGCAGACCCTCGAATATGCGGCCGCGGAGCAGGATCTCCTACAAGCGCTGGCACTCGACCCCCTCAACGTCGAGGCATTGGTCGCCCTTGGTGTAGTGCAAAAGCGCCAAGGTAACATTTCAGGCGCCAAGGCCTCGTTTACAAAGGCCATCGAGGTGGGTCCCGAGGATCCTTACGCGCGATTCAATCTCGCTGTGCTGCAGGCTGACGAATTACAGCGGCCAACGGAAGCGGCGCGGTTGTTTAGAGAGGTGATTCAAATGAACGGTGCCACGGAGAGTCTCAAGGATTTGGCCCGGGCATATGTCACAGATTTGCAACCGCCGGCGGCTCGATAAGTGTTTAGCATCATGATTATTTTTGAAATTCATGGGGCACCCTACTCAAGTTGTGTGGACGAATTACCGAACGAACGTATGGGACCTAGTTAGAGGACGCTATGAGCATCGATCACAACAACCCACCCGATGGCAATTTACCGGTAGGTGACCACCCAAGTGGGCAGTACGACACGACCAGTTACATTCTAGTGGTCGACGACGACAATACCCTTTTGAAGTTTTTCAAAATTCACCTCAATAAGTTTTTTTCTAAAGTCATCGTAGTTAAAAATGCTCGCGAAGCTGCTCAAACCTTGTCGGAAAAGCAAGTTGACCTGGTCTTGTGCGACATTAGAATGCCCCGCGTTAACGGCTTTCAAATGATGCGGCGCATTCGTCGCCACGATCCGAGCATTCCCGTTCTTCTCATTAGTGGCGCACTTCTGACGGAAGAGCAGGAGAGCGAAGCTGCCATGTTGGCGGATGGTTTTTTGCGCAAACCATTTTCAGTCGATGAGCTTCACGGATTCATCAATCGCGGCATGGAGCTGAGGGCACATTTTGTGCGACTCGTGCAATTAATCGGTGATAAGAAGTTCCTTCGTCCAGTACTCTACGGTAAGCGGAAAGTTGAAAGACTGGTGGAGAAAGAGCTGTTCGACGAGGCGAGATCGCTCCTAACTTCCATCAAAAAAGTAGGGTAGAGACTTTCAGAAAATCTGCGTCATTTACGCGCAATACACCTTGATGTGAGAGCGGCAGCATGGCTGAACAGAGTTGCCAGTGCTGCTGACAATAACAAACCTAGTACAAGGCCGATTGAGTCCGTACCATCAGCAACAGGTGGGTATAAGGATCGGATAAACATGCCGGGACCCATGGCTAGTATACCGCAGGATAGTCCGGCACTCTGTAGGACTTGCCAGCGTGGACCCAGTCTTGAGTAGGGCAATGTCAGTCCGAATGCAATGTGAAGTAAACCAAAAAGGTTAGTGTGGCCGTGAGCACTACTAAGGAGGACAGTATTCCAAGTTGGGTTAATAGCCTGTTCCGCAACATACGATGCGGTTAAGTCTGTGGCGATAAAGGCTCCGCTGGCAGCTGCGATAAACAGTGTCCAAAAGCCGATGGCAAAATTTACAAGAGAAATGCGGGGCATAAAATTTCGTTCGTCAGGTTATTAAAAGGCCCAAGGCAGAGAGCCCTTGGCGATAAGCTTGCTGTTTAAACGGTACGACACGCCGGAGCGCCTCAGCTACAGTCACCCAAGCTAGGGATCTGAACTCCTTGTCAGTGGCGCGCTCTAGCGATGGCTCATGCCCAGCTGGTAATCTGACATGGAACCAGATCTGATCCTGACCTTTGAATTTTTTTGTTAAAGGTCCGGCGATATCTGGAGGAAAATCATAGCGTATCGGAGCGACACTGCGACCCAAAACGATAAATTCCGCTACTCCGATTTCTTCTTGAACTTCCCGACGCACTGCGGTCTCTGGCGATTCGCCGGTGTCAATGCCACCCTGTGGGAATTGCCACGAGCCCGGCGGTTCTGCCCTTTCACCGACTAAAACCAAACCGTCTTTATTGGTTACAACGGCAAGGACGCACGGTCTGTACTCAGATTCCAAAGGACTACCTCTCAAGGCTGATAATAAGCGTCTCTATCATGGTATAATAAACTAATCGGACCGTTCGGTCAGCCCCCCAAGCCTGCATCAGTGCCACCTCGCCAGAAGAGTGCCAAACATGAAACTAAGTAACCATAGGTATCACTCTCTGATGTCATTGTGTTTTGCGACACTCGGCATGGTGGGAGTGACAACTTCATCACTAGCTGGGGTTTCTGTCACAGGTTCTGTGTCAACTTCTACTACTAACGTGCCCTTACAGATTACAACAATGCAGTACGGCACTGCTGGTGTCGACTTTGACCTAGGACAGTATATTAGGTTCGGTCTAAATTACGGCGTTCAGCTGAGCACGACATCGGTTTATCAGCCTCCTGCCGGCGGATCCAATGGATCGGCGAACTTGGCAGACCCAACTTGTCCAACGGTGGGTTCCTGTGTATCCGTCGTCAATAAAACGGTTATTACCGAACGCGGTAGTGGATTCACGCTGATCCTGTGGGCAGGAGAAATCTTCATGCCCTATGTGACAGTGGGTGGTGTAGTTAAAAACTATACATTTACTACCCAAGTGAATGACGGCACAGCCGAAGAACGTAAGGGGCAAACTCCCGTGTCGGTCAGTCTGGGTGGCGGTCTAGTTTGTCGTCTCAATCGTGACTTTAGTTTGAAAATGAATGCTCAGATTTCACCCGGTGTCACTATGAGTCCAGGTGATCCTACCCCACGGATGACATGGGATAAAAAGAATACATTTGGGCTTACATACCAAATTAGGTGAGGCCTAACTGCTGCAGTGGCACCGCCACGCGACCCTAATATTACTCGCCTCTCCAACCGATACCTCTCGAGGGACCATTTAAGGTTTGGGTCTTTAGTCGGGGTCGATCAGTGCCTATCGCATTGAAAATTGGGGTAGTTTTAACGCTAGCGATAGGGTGTATTTTCGCTGCGTTGTGGCAACTCGCTAACGTGCGCGGACTCAAAGCGCGAGGGCGACGTCGCCGATTGCCGGGATCTAGTGAAACCTCGCAAAGGTCAAGTGATCGCCGCCGCAAGTTTTCGCGCATGGAACGCAAGTTATTTCAGGAGGCGCAGCACTTCCTTGAGGATGGCAAGGTACAGCCTGCCGCCGCTCTACTTGAACAGCTTTCCATGCAGCGGGAGGCCATCCAGGTCCTTGAGGATCATGGGTTTATCCACGATGCAGCCAAAATTCTGATGCGGATGCAACGGCATAATCGTGCAGGCGTTGTTTATGCGCGCCATGCGATGTGGGAGAACGCAGCGCGGTGTTTCAAAATGGCTAACATGCCTGCAGAGGTTGCCAAGTGTGCACGTGAGTTCGGTGATAATACTATGGCTTGCGAGTATTTCGAGAAAGCAGAAAAATTTGGCCACGCCGCGGAGTGTGCTGAAGAGCTCAGTGATAATCTGCGTGCGGCTCGACTTTATCTCAAAGATAATAACCAAGCCAAGGCCATGAGCTGTTACAGTAAAGTTGTGGCTAAGAGTGGTACATCAAAGACGACGGATCTTCGTTCTTCTGAACTGCAATCAATCGCGTCCTATGTGGCAGACGGGCATGGTGACGGGAATCTTGCAAAAATCCTACATGCAAATGATAAGTTACTATCTGTAATTCAAAAGCTTCTCGCCGGTGGGATGGCCAATCAAGTCAAAGACATTCTAACCGCTGTAAAAGTTGATATTGCCCCGCAACTTATGGCCGACATCAACTATTCCGATCAGAGTGCACCTATACTTGCGGATGTTTTGTCCAAAATGGAACGGCATCAGTATGCCGGGATGATATATGAGCAGTTGCAGATGTTTGATCGAGCCGCAGTTGCGTTTGAAAAGGCTGGCGATCCCTCGCGTGCCAGTTACTGCCGCGAGCGTGCAGGACTTTCGTCCAAATCCAAGCGATTACCGGAAGACCCAGATGCAACCAGCGTGATCCAGCCGCCGCCACCGCGCGCTGATTTGAAACCGGTACAATCTGTGCCGAGTGCAGCGGGGCCTAGTTCACTGCGCGTGGAATTCGCCTTAGCAGCTGTCACAGAAGTTGCTAGACCAAAATCAACATTAAATACACAGGCCGCGGCAATGGCTGATGTCGTGCCACCACCGTTACCGATTCCCCCAGCTATGGCACCAGTGGCAGACGATCTTGGCCGCTCTGCTTTTGTAAAATCGTCGTTGTGTACCGATTTGAGTTTTGAGCAGTCGCAGGCCCTTTGGGATATTGGCGTGACCACTCAGTACGCGGCTGGAGAGACAATATTAGGTTACAGCGGTGATCCACGCGGTATATATGTCGTGCTGCGGGGACAAGTGAGTTGTTTCCGTCGCTACGGTGATAAGGATGCCTTCATCGATCAACTGGGCGCGGCTGATTCTTTTGGCGAACTTTGGCTACTAGCCGATAATCCGAGTGCAGTCCAATTCGTAGCTTTGCGCGATGTTGATATCAGGATCATCGATAGGGTAGCCTTCCTCCAGCTCCTGGAAAGAGATTCGACAATCGCTTGTAAGCTCTACAAAAGATTCGCCATGCGCCTTCTGGATAAGCTGCTAAATCAGCGATCTGACAGAAAAAATCCGCTCGCATCCTGATTGCGTGGGTTGGCACGGCGTGTGCACTCCTCGGTTAGTTGACCGAGTGGTAAGCTGATTTTCTACCTGCGGAGACTGCCAATGAACATGAGATGTATCAAGCACCCAGAGTATCGCGGAAAAACATCGCCAGTATTAGCGTGCCGCGCCTGTTGTTCCATGTTTCTTGCTGAGAATAGGTCGCACAGGACGAGCTCGGGAGGTGGCAGCATCGTACCACCACCTCCAACAGCTACTTCAAACCTGGATACGCGGCAGACCATTATTCAGACGGTTCTGCAAAGCCTGTGACGGCTGCTAGATGCATTCGATGACGACCGCGCTGGCTTCGCCGCCGCCGATGCACAGTGTCGCTAGCCCGCGTTTCTTGCCTGCTGCTCTGAGTCCATTGACAAGCGTTGCTAGAACACGTGCTCCACTTGCCCCGATCGGATGACCGAGGGCAACGGCGCCGCCGTGAGCATTGACCTTGGAAGCATCCAATTTGAGTTCTTTAATAGCTGCCATAGTAACGACCGCAAAGGCTTCATTAATCTCGAAGAGATCGATGTCATTAATCTGTAGTTTTGCCTTGGCGAGCACCTTGCGGATGCATGCAATGGGTGCCGTTGTGAACCAGCTTGGCTCCTGAGCATGAGATGCCTGGGCCACGATCCGAGCTATCGGCTGGAGGTTGAAATCTTTCACAGCTCTCGAACTTGCGAGTACACTGAGAGCGGCCCCATCATTGATCGAGGATGCATTCCCTGCCGTCACGGTGCCATCCTTCTCGAAGGCTGGGCGCAGGGTGGGCAATTTGGCTAGATCGACTGAAAACGGTTGCTCATCCTTGTCGACAATCACGTTGCCTTTTTTGCCTGCGATTTCGATAGGCACGATCTCCTTGGTAAAATGACCGCTCTCGGCGGCTCGCCGCGCCCTTTCGTAACTTTGAATGGCGAACTTATCTTGGTCCTCGCGCGAAAAGCTGAAATCCTTGGCGCACAAGTCGCCAAAGTTACCCATGGCTTTGTTGCCATAGGGGTCCCACAGTCCGTCAAACTGCATGTGGTCTTGTAATTCCACAGCACCAAATTTGTAGCCCTGGCGACTACCAGGCAGCATATGAGGTGCGAGCGACATACTTTCCATGCCACCAGCGAAGATGACGCTTGCGTCACCCGATTTAATCGCTTGATCAGCGAGCATCACGGCCTTCAAACCGGAGCCACAAACACGATTTATCGTTGTGGCGCACACTGACTTGGGTAAACCACCGTACAAGGCCGCTTGTCGCGCCGGTGCCTGGCCAATGCCAGCAGGCAGGACGCACCCCATGATGATCTCATCAACGGACTCTGGCTTGATGCCGGTGGTGTCGAGAGCATGCTTCACTAACGGTGCAGCGAGTTTCGGAGCGGGCACGGAGGACAAGGAACCACTGAGTTTTCCGATAGGAGTGCGTTTAGCGTACACAAGCAGAGTATCTTCTGACATCTCGTCCTCATGATGTAGGGCCGACCGTGGTCAACCTGGTTTGGCGCTGTTCTTGGTTCTTTCTTAATGGAAACATTTCGCCCTTAGCCACCAAATTATTCTTCATCTGATTAAGACGTAATTTTTTGTGGCGCAATCGGGTCCTAGCCGTTATAAGTTGCATCCAACCCAGATCGGACCGGGCCACTTCAGGCCGCTTGCTATGAGGACATCCCGCTATGTCTTTTCGAGGTCCCAGAGATGACCGCGCACCGTGCTCCCTTCAGCTCTCCGATGGTAACCGTTTTAATGGTCAATTGATCGGAGCTCCAGTCAAAGCCAGCGGCCAGATGGTATTTACGACCGGCATGGTTGGATATAGCGAGGCGCTGACAGACCCCTCTTACTTCGGGCAAATACTCGTATTCACTTACCCCTTGATCGGAAATTATGGCATTCCATCGTTGCCGCGAGCGCTAGAGTTACCGATTCCGCATGGATTCGAAAGTGACCGGGTTAATGCTGCTGCGGTGATCTTAGCCATTGATAGTCCTGAGGCGTTTCACTGGAACAGTTTCCAGTCACTCGATGCATGGCTCAAGCATCAGGGTGTACCAGGTATCATCGGACTCGATACGCGCCACATTGTCCACCTGATTCGCCAGTCAGCTAATTTGTTAGGACAGGTACTGCCGGAACATTCCATCGGATTGAGAGATTTAGGGCCGACGCTGACCAAGGTCAGCGGTGAGGGATTCTTTGATCCTGGGCAGCATGAAATTTTAGCTGCGGTGTCCAGTAAGGAGCGTCGCATTCTTGGGCGCGGCAAGACTAGGATCGGTCTGGTCGACTGTGGCGTAAAGTGGAATATCTTGCGCCAGTTGATCGAGCGTGGATGCGAGGTAGAGTTATTGCCGTGGGACACTGATTTATCCACCGTTGATTGTACAGCCTGGCTACTAAGCAACGGACCGGGTGATCCGGTGCGTACTGGCGACCTGTGTGGGCAAGTATCGCGAATACTCACAGGCGATCGCCCCTTACTTGGCATTTGCCTTGGCCACCAGGTGCTCGCGATTGCCGCTGGCGCCACCACTAAAAGGATGCAGTACGGGCATCGGAGCCACAATCAGCCCGTCTACCAGGTAGGCACCCGGCGCGGGTTCATGACCAGTCAAAATCACGGTTATGTTGTAGACGAGGCTTCGATTCCTGACGACTGGGAGCCCTGGTTCCTCAATGCCAATGATCAGACGATTGAGGGGATCAAACATAAGACAAAGCCTTTCCGTAGTGTGCAGTTTCACCCCGAGGCTGCGGGTGGTCCGCGCGATACTGGCTGGATTCTTGATCAATTTGTCCAAGAGGTGACGACCTAATGCCTATGCGTGCAGAGCTCCGAGCACTTGGTAGAGCGCCCAAAGTTCTTTTACTCGGTTCTGGTGGACTGTCGATCGGTCAAGCAGGCGAGTTTGACTACTCTGGTACGCAGGCCGTTAAGGCGCTGACGGAGCAGGGATGCGAGGTCATCCTGGTCAATCCGAATATTGCCACTGTACAGACGAGTCCAGAGCCCCATGTCAAAGTCTACCTTTATCCGGTCGAGCCAGAGTGGGTCGAAAAGATCATCGCCAAGGAACACCCCGATGCCATAGTCGCAGGATTTGGCGGTCAGACTGCTCTCAATTGTCTCATTGCTCTGCATGATCGGAATATTCTGGCTAAATATAATGTGCTGAATCTCGGGACGTCGGTCGCGACCTTGAAGATGACTGAGGATCGCGACCTTTTTGCGCAAAAAATGCGCGAGATTGCGATTCCCGTACCACCTAGTCACGCGGTGACTAGTCTCGCTGCCGCAGAGGCAGCAGCAGGTGCGATTGGTTATCCTGTTATCGTCCGTGCGGCTTATGCCCTTGGAGGCCTTGGGTCGGGATTCGCCAATAATGCGTCGGAGCTCGCTGCACTAGTTGTTCCTGCATTGGCCAATTCACCCCAGGTGCTGGTGGAGAAATCGCTGAAGGGCTGGAAAGAAGTTGAGTACGAGGTCATGCGCGATGGTGAGGGGAATATCATCACCATCTGCAATATGGAAAATTTTGACCCTCTCGGAATTCACACCGGCGACTCTATTGTGGTGTGTCCAAGTCAGACGCTCTCGGACGATGAGTATCAGATTTTACGCAATGCCGCGCAGAGGATCGTCGAAGCCTGTGGCATCGTCGGAGAATGTAACGTCCAGTATGCACTGGATCCATTCAGTCACCAGTTCTATGTGATCGAAATCAACGCAAGGCTGTCGCGCTCGTCAGCTTTGGCTAGCAAAGCCTCTGGCTATCCTATCGCCTATGTGGCGGCTAAAGTCGTCCTTGGACACGATCTCTTAGAGTTAATCAATCCGGTGACTGGCGTCACCTACGCCTACTTTGAACCGGCGCTTGATTACGTGACGATCAAAGTGCCACGTTGGGATTTGGTTAAATTCCGCGGTGCCTCCAGACTTCTAGGTTCGACGATGAAGTCGGTGGGCGAAGTGATGGCTATAGGGCGGAGTTTCCCGGAGGCGATTCAAAAAGCCGTCCGCATGGTGACCGAGCTTGGCGAGGGTCTCAGTGCTTTTAGGACATCGTCGGAAAGCGAGTTGGAGGCGGCTCTTTCACAGCCGACTGATACGCGTCTCTATGCTGTGCTGAATGCGTTGCGGCTTGGATGGGATATCGAAAAAATTCATGCTTTGACGGCCATTGATAAATGGTTTCTGGCAAATCTGCGTGAAATCACCACACTTGAACGTGAAGTTGTCGACCGCGCACGACGGACGTCCCCAGAGAGCGACAACGAGGCGTTTTTGCGAGCGGTGTTCGATGGGATGGATAAGGCTTCCTGGCGTCGCCTGAAAACGGCCGGATTTGGCGACGAGCAGTTGGCAGCATTGGTTTTACATGCGGCGCGCCGGGACACTAAACTATCAGAAAAGGCAATTCAGGCTGGATCGCGCGTTGTCAGGGAGCTGCGAAAACAACATGGCGTTGTTCCCTATGTCAAAAAGATCGATACCACGGCTGGTGAATATCCCTCGCCCTCCAATTACCTCTACATGTCCTATGTGGGTATGTTTCATGATCAGTTGCCAGATGATGGTAAGGACTCCATCGTCGTATTGGGTAGCGGCGCCTACCGTATCGGTACGAGTGTAGAGTTTGACTGGTGTGCGGTGAGTTGTAGCCGTGAGCTGCAGCGGGCCGGATGGCGTAGTGTCATCATCAACTGCAATCCTGAGACGGTGTCGACGGACTACAATAGTTCTGATCGGTTGTTTTTTGAGGAAATGACGCTCGAGCGTATCTTGGATATTTGCGAACTGGAGCAGCCAACTGGCGTGATTGCCTGCATGGGGGGGCAACTACCCAACAAGCTGGCGCTGCCACTAGCTGCGTCTGGCGTGCGCCTCTTAGGGCACAGTCCAGAAACCATCGATATGGCGGAGAATCGCAGTCTATTCTCGGCGCTGCTCGATAAACTTGGGATTGACCAACCGCGATGGGTTGCTGCCACAACGCAAGCTGACGTCGACAAATTCATTAGTGAGGTCGGGTTCCCTGTCCTGGTACGTCCCAGCTACGTGCTCTCAGGAGCGGCCATGCGCGTGGCCTTTGATGCGGCATCTTTGGCCCAATCATTAGCGGTTGCGATCGACATCTCGACGGATCATCCAGTAGTCATCTCGGAGTTTCTCCTCGGAGCGCGGGAGATCGAGTTGGATGGTATCGCCAAAGATGGCGAGATCCTGACATCCATAGTTAGTGAACATATTGAAAATGCGGGCGTCCACTCTGGCGATGCGACGATGGTGGTACCGGCGCAGCGGCTCTATGTTGAGACAGTCAGGAGGGTACGAGGAGCGGCGCGGCTTATTGCGCGTGGCCTAAACTTGAACGGTCCCTTCAACATTCAGTTCTTAGCCAGGCAGAACCACATTAAGGTCATCGAATGTAATGCACGCGCCGCAAGGTCGTTCCCGTTCGTGTCAAAGGTTGTGGGATTAAACTTAGCCGACGCAGCTACATCCTTAATGATTGGTGTTAAGCCGGCCATGTTGCGGTTGCCCGAGGATGACTTGCCGCATGTTGGTGTCAAGGCTCCGATGTTCAGTTTCACGCGGTTAGCTGGGGCTGACCCTGTGCTCGGTGTGGAGATGGCCTCGACGGGGGAGGTGGGATGTATCGGTCGGTCGTTCGACGAGGCTTTACTACTCTCCCTGGAAGCGGCGAAGTGTCGTAGGCCGCGGAAGGGTATCCTGGTTTCAGCCGGCCCCGAGAGCGAGAAGCTAAAGTTCCTCGAATGTGCAGAATTTTTCGCCAAGACATCACTTCCCCTATTCGCCACCGCGGGTACGGCTGACTACCTGGAAAAGCACGGATTCCGAGTGACTCGACTCGCGTGGCCCGGTGAGGCAAAGGGTGGCATGGATGTCATTCGTGCCATTAAAGAGGGGCTTGTTGACTTGGTCATCAATGTGCCTAAGGCGCTGCAGTCGCAGGAGTTGAGTTACGGTGCACAGATCAGGCAGGCAGCAGTCCAATTTGGTAGCTCGCTTTTAACCAACATGGAGTCGACCATAGTCTTCTGTCATGCCTTAGCGCGAAATCCAGATTTTGCCCAAGTTCACGAGGTCTTACCGTTGCCAGCCTATCGCAGCCAAGGCTGAATCGGTGAGACCCAGGGGAGCCTTGTTGATCTTTTGATTGACAGGCTCGCCGTGGACATTTAACTACTTAGGCTCACTTCCCTGGTGGGGTAGCTCAGCTGGTTAGAGCGATGGATTCATAACCCATAGGTCGCGAGTTCAAGTCTCGCCCTCACCACCATTCATCCTATAAATTCCAATAACTTATAGTTGTCGCACCGGGGTACTTGGCGTGTCTCCTTGAGGCCATATTGGAACACTCTACTATTATTTTATTTTTATTATATTTTATAGTTTATTTTAAAAAATAAAGATAAATAATTGACAAACTCATTGTAGTTAAATAAAAGCCGCCTCGCAGTTTTCGTTCTTAATAGAACTCGAGGCAATCATGCTTAACTTTCGCAATGCTTCTTTAGTGACTGTGTTATTATTAATGGCATCTTGCGCCAAACAAGACGGTGCGGGCGATGGTCAGCCCAACGGGATCAATCCCGACTTGGCAGCCGAGTACGACCGATTACCGGCCAACGTGCTGGTCGGGGTACGTGACGACGGCGAAACGAGGGAGTTACGAGTACCCCCTGATGGAGCCGTAATCACCGATGCTGCATCAGCCCTAGCCGCTTTTGAGACGGGTTCCGACGCTAAAGTGAGCGCGGTCTCAAGCGAATTGGATCGCACCAGCTCCGAACCCTCTTGGGCACCGCTTCAGGGCCTACTCGGCTTCGGCGCCTATGTGCCGCAGGTGTATTCCACAGTCAACGTTGGCTACACCTTCAACTATGGCTACAGCAATGTCTACCAGACTGGTGGGTATTCGATTTACTCCTACAAAAAACCTGTGTGCAGTCCTCCTTATTGCAGCACGGCTGGCGGTGGCATAGGGGGGGGTGGCATTGGTGGAATCGGTGGTCATATTTCTAAGTACGATGAGGCGTTGCAAAAAGCCCTTAAAAAATATGGGGTATACGCTGTCGGTGACAAAGAATTCTACCGTGGTAGCAAAGAGAAATATGCCTTAGGTGAGCGCCTTTTCAACGATCCCATTCTCTCCACATCGAACGGAGTCTCATGCGCATCGTGTCATGTGGCAAGTCAGGGGAGCACGATCTGGACGAGCTTTTCTCCAACTGGTTATGTGATCTCGGGCGAAAAGAAGGGGGCGGTGACGGTGCAGGATCTTCTGCCCCGCAATCCCCCAGCCCTCTACAACCTTGGTCACTCATCGTTCCGCAATTTGTTCTGGGATAGCCGCGTTGCGGCAGCACCACACGGCGTGAATGGGTACATTACCCCGGCCGGAGTCGAAACACCTCCCGGCCTAGATAACGCACTCGCGGCACAAGCACTTTTCCCTATGGCGTCGGAAAAGGAAATGGCTGGATGTGCAGCCTACGTTAACAATACCAACCAGTCTCGTTCGTACACGGATATCTGGAAGGAAATTATGGCGCGAGTACTCAGCAAGAAAGAGTACCAGGCTATGTTTAGTGCGGCTTTCCCGGAGCTGGGTGGAGGTGGCTTTGGTATCCAGCACTTGGCGAACGCGATTGCCGCCTATGAATCCGAACGCTTCTTAGCCATCAACAGCCCGTTTGATAAGTATCTCCGTGGTGACTATAGTGCCTTGACGGAAAACCAAAAGCGCGGCGCCGTTTATTTCTACGGCAAAGGCGGTTGTGGGCCTTGCCACTCTGGTCCGTTCCAAACAGACTATCTCCATCACGGTGTCGCTGTGGTCCAAATTGGCCCTGGCGAGGGCGATGGTCCGAAGAAGTGGGATGACTTTGGGTACGGTCGTGTGACCCATAATCCTAAAGACAATTGGAAGTTTAGAACCGTGCCCTTACGTAACATCACCCATACAGGACCATGGGGGCATGACGGTGCCTACGGAACACTCTTCTCCTTTGTACAGCATTACTCTAATCCGGTGGCAGCCTTTGATAAATGGAGCCCCTCAGAAGTAATCATGCCCAAAGGATTCGGTCTGATGCCGGAAGTGATTGCTCCCTGGTACGACAAGAAGATGGCGAAAGGAATCAAGGCCGCTAATGATGCTAAACCAAATCGTTTGGGTAAGCATGAAGTGGAAGCCATGATCGATTTCCTAACCACGCTGACCGATCACAAGTCCATCGGCTCGAAGTGATATAACGACAAAGAAGCCGGGAGCGTCCTGCTCCCGGCTTCTTTGTCGTCCTTAGCTTTTACAAAACTTTGACTAATCAAATTTTCCCGATTCATGTGAAAAATAATCAGCAAAAATAGGCATTTCTTTTTCATTCCTAAAATGAATCTTTAAAATAGAAATTATATACTTTCATATATTGGCCGCTTGGCCGACGGTGATGGTGCTTTTTTACATCCAGCATTTCTAGCTTGAAGTGGGAAGTACCTATCATGACGTTACAAAACCAGCGGCAAGGCCTCTATGACCCCCGATTTGAGCGCGATGGCTGCGGTATTGGAGCCATAGTCAACATGCGTGGAGAGCGTACCCATACTGTGGTACGTCAGGCGTTGATGATACTCCAAAACCTAAGGCATCGGGGCGCTACGGGCTACGATGCTGAGACTGGTGACGGTGCAGGGATCATCCTGCAGAAGCCTCATGATTTCCTACTCGAGATCGCAGAGGGCAGCGGTATCAGTCTGCCGGCGGCCAGTGACTATGCGGTGGGCATGGTTTTTCTGCCCACTGAGGAATCTCAGCAGCAGACGATTTGGGATACCTTCCAGTCGCAAACGGAGCGCGTAGGACTCGAGTGGCTTGGAACACGCGTGGTGCCTGTAGATCCCAGCGTCCTTGGTGAAGCCGCATCGGCCGTGCAACCAGCTGTGTTTCAAATCTTTATCGGACGCGGAAGTGCCAGGGATGAGTTGGCGTTTAACCGCAGCTTGTATCTGGCCCGGCGTTTGAGCGAGAAAATTATTGGCGCTCAAATAGGCGGTGCCAATGAATCGTTCCATGTCGCCAGCCTTTCGGTAAGTACCATTGTATATAAAGGTATGCTACTTCCTGAGCAGGTCTCCTCGTACTACGTCGACCTGACTGATCCGCGCCTAACATCAGCTTTGGCGGCTGTCCATTCTCGCTTCAGCACTAATACCTTCCCGGCGTGGCGCCTTGCTCATCCATTTCGTTGGCTCTGTCACAATGGTGAGATCAACACCATTCGAGGCAACGTGAATTGGTTTAGGGCGAGGGAGGTCAGCCTAGCCAATGAACTTTTCGGCGAGTTCGCGGAGGAGTTACGTCCTTTAATTCGCGCTGATCAGAGTGATTCGGCGTGTCTCGATGATGCTGTTGAGCTACTCGTGCTTACGGGCCGCAGCGTCGACGAGGCTCTGCGCCTCTTAGTGCCCGAGGCATGGCAGAAAAATAGCTTCCTAGATCAGGCTAGGCGTGCTCACTGCGAGTACAATGCTACGCTTATGGAGCCATGGGACGGACCTGCAGCGCTTTGCTTTACCGATGGTGTCAAACTTGGCGTTGCGCTTGATCGCAGTGGACTGCGTCCTTGTCGGTATACGGTGACGACTGACGATACGGTGATTCTCGCCTCGGAGGCAGGGGTCCTCCAAGTACCCGCCGATCGTGTGAAGGTTTGGGGCAAATTACGCCCTGGTGAGATGATGTTGATCGATACCAAGCAACATCGCATCATTAGTGACTTTGACTTGAAATCTGAAGCAGCAGCAAAATTTGATTATGTAGGGTGGGCGGAACGGCACATCACCCAGCTTGAACCACGAGATCCCCAAATTAGTGCTGAAAATATTCTAGAGCTCAGCCGCCAACAGGCAGCGTTCGCTTATACGCGCGAAGAGCTTAGTATGGTTTTAGCTTCCATCGCTCAGAGCGGCGATGAGTTAGTCACTTCTATGGGTGATGATACGCCGCTCGCTATTTTATCGCAGCGTTCACGCTTATTGTTTGATTACCTCAAGCAGCAATTTGCCCAGGTGACAAATCCGCCGATCGATCCCCTGCGGGAAGATATGGTGATGTCACTCACTATGTATCTAGGTACCAAAGGTAATCTTGCGGCACCGCCTTCATCATCCGCGTTACTGGTGAAAATCGAATCGCCTATATTGACACCTGGAGAGCTAGACTCACTTGAGCGGATCCCCGCACTCAAGACTTGTAAACTGTCGACGCTCTTCTCGCCTGCAACCGGTGTTGCTGGTATGCGGATGGCGCTATGCGAGTTGGTTGACGACGCTGTCAAGCAGGTTCGTTGTGGTGCAGCATTGGTGGTTCTTAGTGATCGGGGTGTAGACGCTGCTCATGCCGCGATCCCAAGTGTGTTAGCAGTTTCTGCGGTACACCATGAACTAGTTAAACTTGGTCTGAGGACGCGAGCTGATATTATTATAGAGACTGGAGAGGCTCGCAGTCCGCACCATTTTGCCTGTTTAATTGGCTACGGTGCTGCGGCGGTGGTTCCTTATTTAGCTTTGGCTTCTATCCAAGGTCTCTTTGCTAACGGTGATCTTGCTGCGACTTTAACATACGACTCGGCCGTGAAGTCGTTTCTTAAAGGTAGCCAAAAGGGCCTCCTTAAGATCATGTCCAAGATGGGCATCACGACGCTGCAGTCCTACTGTGGAGCGCAGATCTTTGAGGCGCTTGGTCTATCGCCCCAACTCGTCGATGATTTTTTCCCTGGGACGTCCAGCCGCCTTGCGGGCCTAACTTTTGACGATTTGGCGCGGGAAACGATCGGACGACATCGGCAGAGTTTTGACCGTAGTCGTCCGAGTGAAGAATTGCCGCTACCCGGCGGTTTTATACACTATAGATTTGGCGGCGAGCAGCACGCATGGAGTCCCGAGGCCATAGCCAAACTCCAGCAGGCAACGGCAACGGGTAGTTTTGCGGCATATGCCGACTTTAGTAAACTTGCCAATGCCGAGATGGCAGCGCCCACTGCCTTGCGTCATTTACTGACACCGCTCAAGCAAAGAACAAAAGTTGATCTGGCGGCAGTTGAGCCAGCAGCAGAAATCGTCAAGCGCTTCACCACGGGTGCCATGTCTCTCGGAGCTATCAGTCAGGAGTCACACGAGGCTCTGGCTATCGCGATGAACCGCATCGGTGGCAAGAGTAACACCGGTGAGGGGGGTGAGGATCCTGCTAGGTTCCAACCGGAGTCACCAACGCTGTCGCGTAATTCAGCGATCAAGCAGGTGGCATCAGGGCGCTTTGGTGTCACGGTTCATTACCTAACCAACGCGGACGAGATTCAAATTAAAATTGCCCAGGGAGCGAAACCCGGCGAGGGTGGGCAGTTGCCTGGACATAAAGTCGATCAGCAAATTGCCAAGCTGCGCCACTCCACTCCTGGAGTCCAGCTTATCTCGCCGCCACCTCACCATGACATCTATTCTATCGAGGATCTGGCGCAGCTGATTTTTGATCTCAAGAGTGCTAATCCCCGCGCTCGGGTTTCGGTAAAATTAGTTTCCGAGGCTGGTATCGGCGCGGTCGCGGTTGGTGTGGCCAAGGCCGGTGCGGATAAGATCCTTGTTGCTGGAGATAACGGCGGCACAGGCGCATCGCCACTCAGCTCAATCAAACATGCAGGTGCGCCTTGGGAAGTCGGTCTGGCCGAGGTTCACCAAACTCTCTTGGTCAATCGACTACGAGACCGGGTCGTCATTGAAACTGATGGCCAACTCCGCACTGGTCGTGATGTCGTAATCGCGGCAGCTCTGGGAGCTGATGAATTCGGATTCTCGACGGCACCCCTGATAGTTCAAGGCTGCATTATGATGCGCAAATGCCACTTGAACACTTGCCCCGTTGGTATTGCAACTCAGGATCCAGTGTTGCGCAAGCGCTTCAGTGGCAAACCTGAACATGTGATCAACTATTTCTTTTTTGTAGCTGAGGAGGTCCGCACATGGATGGCGGATCTGGGTATCACAAGTTTTGCCGATTTAGTCGGTCGCACTGATCTCATCGGCCAAAGGCGTGTTGAGGGACCTGGCAAAGCGCGTCATCTAGATTTATCGCCGCTACTACACAAGCCGCAGTTGACGCCTAAATTTACCAAGCGCAGCGGTGGCTATGCTCCGGATACCTACGATGACTCTTTGGTGCAACAATGTCGCCCGGCCCTTGATGATCGCACTCCGGTGGTGCTGTCACGGCGTATAAACAATGCGCGCCGCGCTACAGGTACGCTACTATCCGGCGAAGTCGCGCGGCGCTATGGGGCGGACGGCTTGCCTGACAATAGCATCACACTTCGGTTTGAAGGCATCGCGGGCCAGTCCTTTGGTGCTTTTCTGGCTCCAGGAATTACGGCCAATTTGATCGGCGCTGCTAATGATTACGTTGGTAAGGGGCTTAGTGGCGGGCGTATTGTGATTATCCCGCCTAAGCAAGCTCAGTTTATCGATGATGTGCCGGTGGTCATCGGTAACACGACATTATACGGTGCCACCTCTGGTTCAATCTATGCGGCAGGCGCCGCAGGTGAGCGCTTTGCTGTCCGCAATAGCGGTGCATTTGCCGTAGTGGAGGGTGTTGGCGACCATGGTTGCGAATACATGACCGGTGGCGTTGTTGTAGTGCTTGGTGCCGTAGGGCGCAATTTTGCCGCGGGCATGTCAGGTGGTGTGGCCTATGTACTCGACACCGATGGACTGTTCCATCTGCGCTTGAATCCTGGTCTGGTCGAGACTAGCCGACTCTCAGTCGCCGGGGACGAGGCGGATGTGGCACTGTTGCGCCAGATGATTCATCGGCATATTTCTCACACTCAAAGCGCCAGAGCACAGGCGATCATGACAAATTGGGAATGGCACGTAGCAAAGTTTGTGAAAATTTCCCCAAAGTCGGATGGTGCCTCAGCCAGTAAAAAATCGGTGCGTGTCAAATCAACCAAAAGATCCGTCGGCCATGAGGTGCAAAGTCATGTCTGATCCTATGGGATTTCTCGAAATAGCGCGGCAAAAAACGGCTTATCGCCCTGTCAACGAGCGGGTGAAAGACTGGGATTACGTCGGTCCAAAGACGCTGCCGCTTGAGCAAAACTTGCAGCAGGCCAAACGCTGCATGGATTGCGGAGTTCCGTTCTGTCAGAGCGATTACGGGTGTCCCGTCCATAACGTGATTCCCGAGTGGAACAGTTTGGTCGGATCGGGACGGTGGGAAGAAGCTTTAAAGAAATTGCACGCTACCAACAACTTTCCTGAGTTTACGGGCTTCCTCTGTCCTGCCCCGTGCGAGAATGCCTGTGTTCTCAATCGTGACAATCAGCCAGTCACAATTCGTGAAATAGAGCTGGCGATTATTGAGCGTGGGTTTGAAGCTGGTCTCGTGAAACCGCAAGCACCACGAGAGGAGCGACGTGAACGGGTCGCGATCGTGGGATCAGGACCAGCTGGACTTGCAGCGGCGCAGGAATTGCGGCGCCGCGGATTTCAGGTGCGCGTGTTTGATAAGGGCCAGAAGCCTGGTGGTCTCTTGCGGTACGGTATTCCTGATTTCAAGATGGCCAAATACGTGATCGATCGCCGGATCGAGCAGATGCAGGCTGAAGGAGTTGAGTTTAGTCTCGGTATGAGTGTCGGTACTGACGTATCGATCAATGATTTGCAGAGGGATTTTGACGCCGTACTGTTGGCAGTAGGTGCTGAAGCCGCTCGTGACCTGCCGATTCCTGGTCGCGATCTAGCGGGTGTGCATCTAGCTATGGATTATCTCACTGTGCAGAATCGGGTGCTCAGCGGTGAAATCACGAGTGCGGCAATCAACGCCGCCGGTAAACGTGTAGCAGTGATTGGCGGCGGTGATACGGCTTCAGACTGTATCGGTACAGCACGACGCCAGGGAGCTGCAGCGATCTATGAGTTTTCGCTGTTGCCGAAGCCCGGGGATGAGCGCGGCCGCGAGACACCTTGGCCTCTGGTTCCTCTAACGCTTAAAGTTTCGCACGCTCACGAAGAGGGTTGTGAGCGACTATTCGGCGTGATGACCACAGGATTCAGCGGTCAGGATGGTAAGGTGTCGCAGCTGCATGCTGTGCAGTGTGAAACCAAAGATGGGCAATTGATTAAGAAAGCAGGTACTGAGTTCTCGCTTGATGTAGATTTAGTTCTACTAGCCATTGGGTTTGTTGGGGCAGACGCAAAAATTGCAAGTGTGACTCCCGGGCTTGTGCAGCGTCCCAACGGAACCTTAGCAGGCGACGTCAATGGGATGACCTCCCTACCTGGAGTATTTGTAGCTGGCGATGCCCGTAGGGGGGCATCTCTCATCGTGTGGGCAATTGCAGAGGGACGACGAGCAGCGGATTCTATTGAGCGCTATCTCCATCGTTAAACACAGTTGCTTTAACTTAGCTCGTTAATCACCTTGTGGAAGAACTCAAGGAATGTTTCGGCGTTCTTGCTGAGTACCCATCGCTTGCGGGTAACGAGCTTTAGGCTGTAGGAGAACTCTTTTTTCGGATAAAGCACCGATAAAGTTCCTGCCGCAATGTCTGACTTGATCATAAATCGCGGAAGTAGGGCTACACCGAGTCCCCGCAGCACCATTTGTTTTTGTGAGTCTAAGTTGTTGCTAGATGCCGCAACATCAAATTGAATTTTATTTTTCTTAAGCATTTCTAAAACCGGAAACTGACGTGACTTCGGGTAATCGATGTCGCGCGAGATGATAAACTGCGATCGCAACTTTGATTTATGCTTGTGGTCATTAGCGATCACCACTTGGAAGGGAATCTTCATCAGCTCTTTAACGAAGAAGTCCTCGTTACTTGGTATCGTAAAGAAAAGACCAAACTCAATTCGCCCCTCAATAAGTTCGTTGCAGATCAGATTGGACGCACCGGAGAAAAGCGAGGGCCTCACTTTTGGATGCCTGGCCAGGAAGTCCTCGAGTACGTGAGGACCTAGCGAGCTAGCTGCAGAATCGGTCAGCCCAAAAGAGAGCGCTCCCTGGCACTCTGTCATTTCTTGTCCTGAGACCGTTTTGATTTCCTCAACACTTTGAAAGATTTCCTCACAGCGCTTAAAAATCTCGCCACCAGCGTGGGTTAAATGCACGCCGCTACGGTAGCGCTCGAGCAGGACGACACCCAGTTCCTCCTCGAGGGAACGAACCATCTTGCTGATGGTAGGCTGCTGAATCCGCATGACTTTCGCGGCGCGGGTGAAGCTGCCCTCTTTGACCACAGCGTGGAAGTATTTAAGATGATTGAGTTCCATTGGTATTCTCAGAATGAATATATTTTATAGATATTATACACTTTCGTGCCAAATTTGAGTGTGCCATAATTTGAATAGATCTGGCCACAAGCATGGCCTCGGAGGATGACAGTTATGGCGCATGGTTTTTTGATCGATATGGACGGAGTGATGTACCGGGGTAACCAACCCATCCCTGGTGCCATCGAGTTTGTAAGACGTCTGATGGACGATGAAATTCCCTTTCTCTTTCTGACCAACAACAGCCAGCGCACTAAGCGCGACGTTGTTGCCAAGATGCACCGTATGGGCATTCCTATCCAGGAGAAGCACGTCTTTACCAGCGCCATCTCAACCGCGCAATACCTTGCATCACAGACTCCCAGGGGAACCGCATTTGTGATCGGTGAGGGAGGCCTCCTCAACGCACTCCACGAGTATGATTACTCCATTGTAGATAACGATCCAGATTATGTAGTCGTCGGAGAGGGTCGCACCATGACCCTAGAACTTATTGAAAAAGCGGTTAAATTAATTGGCCGTGGAGCCAAGCTGATTGCTACAAACATGGATCCTAGCTGCCCAACCGAGGGTGGTCTACGCCCGGGATGCGGTGCCATTGTGGCCATGCTTGAGGCCGCGACGGGCATAAAAGCATTCAGCCTAGGTAAACCTAGTCCGGTGATGTTCCGGGCGGCGCGTAAGGAGTTAGGGCTTCGTACCGCCGAGACCATTATGATCGGCGACACCATGGAGACTGATATCCTGGGCGCAACTCAGATGGGCTACTACTCGGTTCTGGTGCTTTCTGGTGGCACGCACAAAGACGAGCTCAGCAAGTTCTCCTATCGTCCGGATCTCGTAGTCAGCTCGGTCGCTGATCTGCTTGATTCCGCCGCCCTGAGCAAGTTCTTTAAGCAAAATGGCATCAAGCCTAGTGTGACTTCCAGCGTCAAAAAAGGCGAAGTCACCGCAAGTACCTAAAAATTAGACCTCAGCGGCGACTCAGTTTGGCCACAACCTCGACATGCTCTGTCTGTGGAAACATGTCGAATGGGTGCACCGAGTCGATTTGCCATTGGCCAGATTTCATCAGTAGTTTTAGATCTCTAACTAAAGTCTGGGGATTGCACGAGACGTAGGTTAGGGATTTAAGACTAGCGTGCTTCGTGGGGGATGCGAAGTAGGCGCTGACTTTGGCCGCGATTCCCCCACGCGGTGGGTTTATGATCACAGCACTGACCCTTGCCCCGTCTCGCTGCACGGCAGCATGGCGAGCCAGGAAGTTTTCTACCGAGTCATGAATAGCTTTAAGATGGCGCGGTGCATCTGATTGAGCCGCAGCAGCTTCAATGGCGTCCGCGTTACCGTCTACTAAATAGATCTGGCGGAAATCCCCGGCTGCCGCATAGCTGTAGGCGCCGAATCCGCCGTAGAGGTCGAGCAAGGTGTCGCCACTGAGGCCAGATGTGATCGCCCTGATAAACTCCGCCACTAACTGCTGGTTTGCCTGAAAAAAAGACAAAGGGCTCAGATGAAATGTCCGGCCGGCGACAGCAAATGGGATGGTTCTTGGACCAGCCAGGTGTGTGACCTCACTTCCGATGATGCGGGTATCGTCGTCTTTGGAGAGTTTTGTGCCGTAAACAGCGAGTTTATCTGTGGCGACTTGCTGAGCCCATGTCAGCAGTGCCGACGCATCGACCCCAGTATGGGATAGAATTACCCCTGCTGCCTGAAAACTGGCGCTATTCCGGATGGTTAAAAACTTAAGCCGGTTTGGCTGAAAGCCGCGTTTTCCGTGTTGATAGAAGGATGCCGGCAGTCTCGTTGCGCCATCGCCCGTCATCAGTCGGGCGACCAGCTTATTGATGCCAGGTTCATGCACGGGGCAGTCTGGGATATTTACAACCGTTTTAGACTGCGCCTGATAAAGTCCGATGCGACGCTGACCGAAGCTGTCCTCGTCCAAACAAAGCTTGGTCGAGCTGCGGTAGGCAAACTGCGTCGGACTTGCAGTGACAGGCAGGATTTCCCCTACTTTGACACCGCTAAAAATCTTGTGCAGGGCAAGGCCCTTATCGCGCAGTTGTTTAGCATACGGGGTTGTGAGGCTGGAACAACCGGAGCACGAGCGATAATGGCGGCACTTGCTAGACATGAGGTGCTTTCTGGCAAACATTCGAAATGATGAGCTTAAGTATAGATTTGGAGGGGTCTTGTCTAGTGCTTATGGCACGACGCCAAGAGTGAGAATCCTCATCCTCTTCTAATTTAACCAGACTTATATTAGTTTACAGCCGACTATCAATCATGATGGTCTTGCGATTAGCATAAAGTGCTAAGAATTGGGGGGACGATATGAGAATCCTCGTGGTCGAAGACGATGCTCCCTTGGCAAGTATCCTGCTCCGTACGCTCCGGGAGGAATCGTATGCGGTTGACCATGCTCCTGATGGGCAAGAGGCGGAGTGGCTCGCGTTTGAAAATCCTTATGATCTCATCATTCTAGACCTCATGTTGCCGCGCAAGAACGGGATGGAAGTCCTGAAAACGCTGCGTGACGGTGGTCTGACCACGCCTGTCCTGATCTTAACCGCTCGCGATGCCAAGGAGGACGTGGTTAAGGGACTCGATCAGGGGGCCGACGATTACCTGACCAAGCCGTTCAATCTGGACGAGTTGTTGGCACGGGTGCGTGCGCTATTGAGGCGCCCGAGTGGTGAGCCTGCCTCGATGATCGAGGCTGGACCTTTGCGCATCGATCCGAGCCGTAAGGAAGTGACGCGGGATGGTCAGGTGCTGCAACTCACGGCTAAGGAGTATGCGTTGCTTGAGTATCTGGCGCGCCATGCAGGCACGGTGCTGAGTCGGACGCAGCTAAGTGAGCACGTATGGGACATGAACTTTGAGCCCACGTCTAATGTCGTTGATGTTTATATCGGTTACCTCCGTAATAAGGTGGACAGACCGTTTGAGCATGCACTCATTAAGACGGTGCGCGGTCATGGCTACATGTTAGATTTGCCTGTCAGTCAAGCTAAAGTGGTGCCATCAGTTGCGGTAGAAAATGTGACGCATGTTTCTTGACCGTATTCCAGTGAGGCTGAGGTTAGCTCTGGGCCATGCCATTTGGATGGCCCTGCTATTCCTCTGTGTCGGATTTGGACTCTACCGAATCGTCGAGCATAATCTATTGCGCTCGGTTGATGCGTCGCTGATAGTTTCAGCCCAGTCAATCAGAGACGCCCGTTTTGTTCGTGGTTTTAGTCCGCCAATCATGGAGCGCTTTCTTAATCAATTTTTTGGTGAGAAGCACATTCAGCCTTACGCGCAGCTGGTCGATCTCTCAGGTAAGATCAGCGTCAAGACCGATTTGCGCGTGAGCTTGCCGGTGACACATAAAGCACTCTATCGGGCCGAGCGTGGGCTTGAGACCCTGGAGACCTTTCCACCACGACGGGCTACCGATGCTCCGCTCAGGCAAGTGACCTTGCCCGTGATGCGCTACGGTCGTTTTACGGGTGAGTTCATTCAGGTCGGCGCCACGCTAGATTCTACGTTCCATACGTTAAAAGAGATTGCCTGGGTGCTTTGGACGTCGCTGCCGCTTGGCGTCATATTGTCGATGGTATTTGGTTACCTTCTGGCTAAGCGTTCCTTGATGCCTGTGACCGAAATGAGTGAGGCGGCCAAGCGCTTAGGTAGTGACGATCTAAGTGTGAGATTGCCTCTACCTCAAGCCAAGGATGAATTGCGGCAACTAGCCCAAACGTTCAACGAAATGCTCGATCGCCTTGAGGACGCCTTCAAAAGGCTGCGGCGTTTCACTGGTGATGTTTCCCACGAGCTGCGAACTCCTTTGGCAGTGCTGCGTGGCGAGGCGGAGCTAGCGCTACGCCGTGAGCGCACGGCAGAGGATTACCGATCGTCTCTAAAAACGATCATGTCCGAAGCCACCAACATGACCGGCATCATCGAGGACCTGTTGCTACTAGCGCGGGCCGAGAGTCGCGCTGTAGCGATGACATGGATGGAGTTGAGAGCAGTCGATTTCGTGGCAGATCTCGCGCAAGCGGTGTATCCGGTTTACGAAAAGCGTAGCGTCACGCTGCGGACTAATCTCCAGTTTCACGGTGACTTTAGTGCCAATCCGGGTTACTTAACGCTGGCACTCAAAAACATTCTACTTAACGCGGCTAAACATTCTGCTCCCGACAACGTGGTTGATTTTACGATCACGGCAGACAGTAAGGAGATGGTTTTTATCGTCACTGACAGGGGCGAGGGTATACCTGAGGAGTCTCTACCTTACATCTTTGATCCGTTTTACCGTGCAGATACAGCCCGCAACCGTGCAGCTGGTGGCACGGGGATAGGACTCAGTTTGGCCATGGCACTAGTTAAGCTACATAATGGTCAAATTTCGGTAACTTCTAAGACAGGATCCGGAGCGACCTTTACCGTGAGGATTCCGCAGCAATTTACTGAAAAGTCGCGCCTTGAGATCAATCGTCTTAATTTTACCAAACCTCAGGTCGGCAAATCTCAACCATCGCTAGCCTAAAAAACCGCTCAAGTTTGCCTAGCTCTGCCCGAAACTCTAGTAGGTAGGTGACCATCACACCGGCCGCACTTCGTGTGATCAATCTATACTTGAGGGCGAGGCTAGCAGTGAGCGTGAGGTGTAAAGTGACGTTGCTCCAACTTAGAGCCGCTGGGGTATTAATCGGCGGCTTAGTGCTATTGTCTTGTAATCAGAGAGAGGCTCAGTTCGCGGGTAACTCTATAGATGCCAAAGCAGCGATCGTCCTTAGTGAGCAAGTATTTGGTGCAGGCGTCATCGGAGACCATGAGGTGACCTATAAGCCTGCATTCGGCACGGTTCGTGAGTCTCTTGCGCTACGGCAGAAGTCGCCAGAGTTGATAAAGTTTAGGCAAGATAGCCGCGCCACAAAGACTGAGTTCTTTACGCAGGGACATCCGGGCTCAGTGACGATCAAGGACTATCCGATCACGTCTACGGAGGAGCTAGATCTTCTAGTTGTCGTCGATAATTCAAGCTCGATGGCGGCGGTGCAGGCGATGCTCGCCGAGGGTATGCGCGACTTTATCGATCAACTAGGCGACGTCGATTGGCGCATCGGCATCATCACGTCGGATAATCCTAGTAATCCAGTCCTAACGCATGGCGACGGGTGTCAGCTATACGGTACCGATGGTCTACCTGGTGGTCAGCCCCTAGTGAAGGGTGATCCTGATGCGAGTAGCAAATTCCTCAATACGATTCTAAATATCGGTGCCCGCGGATCAGACTATGAAGAGAGTATTCTCAACACCTACAAACATTTGACCGGCACTTGTGCCTACGGATCGAATCAGTGGATGCGACCCAACGCGATGCTGGGCGTGCTATTTGTGACGGATGAAGATAGCTACTGCCCTGAACCGGTAGATCCAATCACTGGGATCCCGACGCGTCCCAAAGACTCGACCAGTGAACTTTGTGCGGTTGGGCAGAGGCCGCAAGACTTAGCCAGCTTGCTACTACCACCGCGACGCGAGGCATCGTCGTCTAAAGTTTATGCACTCACCTGGAGCCCGAGCGATGTGCAGTGCTACAGTAATGCTCAAAGACCAGCTAACCGTATCTTGGAACTCATAGGCCTAGTCGGTGGCTTCGGTGGCAGCATTTGCCAGAGTAACTACCGGGACACCTTACGTGCCATCGCGACAGATGCAGCGCGGACGGTGCGTCGCCATTTTCAGTTGCCGCATGTACCGATTCCGGACTCAGTCGTGGTCACCATCGATGGCATGGCCACGAGTGATTACCGTATCGAAGGGTCGGTACTCATCCTCACTAACGTGTCCCCCACGCAAACCAATCTTCATATCTCGTACCGTCACGATCCCGTGCCTATCTTTAACTCCGTGCAGGTTGCAGCGACGCCAGACCTAGCGACTCTATCGGTTGAAGTTAACGGTCAACCACTAGATCCTAACCAATTTAGTTTCAACCCTGGGACTAGGGAGATCAGCTTTGTCGAAACGCCGCCTAGCTATGCCCATATAGTAGTGAGTTATAAGGCGGGAGACGGCCTTAGTCGCAGATTTCAGCTCGGAAATATTGCTAAAGACGACGGTCCCCTCACAGTCACGGTAGATGGTGTTGAGACCCAAGACTTTGTCTATGACGAAACTAACCAAAGTATTGAATTTGCCGTACCGCCCGGTGATGACCGCGAGATCACCGTATCTTATAGGGGTATTGACTCCAAGCAGCTCCTATACAAGGGCTTTGTGCATCCGTCCGGAGCTCAACCACGGTCCTTTAAAGCCATCGACGATGTCACCGGTGCCGCGCTAACGGTGACCCGCGAGGCCGATAACCTCGTGTTTTTGGCTGGTGATGTGGTCGACGGGCGTAAGGTCACGATTGACTACAGCTATGCTGATCGCAGTACGCCCCTTAGCTATAGGTTGCCGGATGCACCACTCGCGGGTGAGGTTGAGGTCAGCGCGGACAGCAGTCCAGATCAGTGTGTTGAAAATGTTGATGTCTCACAGGATATGATTTCCTTTCACTGCAATGCGGATGACCTGAGATCGATCACCTTTAAATATAAAGTTGTCGAGGAGCACAGCAGCGTATTTGCGTTAGCTAGTCCTCTACCACCCAATGCCTTTGCCCAAGTCTTTGTCGACGGCGTTAAGACGGATAAGTTTAGTGTAACCGGTACTGTTGTGACCGTGCCGCTCAGCGAGACTAAGCCGACATCGACGGTGCGGGTTTTGGTGCTGACGCGGGTGTATTAAGAATGGCTGTCGGGATTAAGTGACGCTAGCCTCACATCTGCACTGCGAAGAGATCACAGTATGCACGATTTTCACTCGCCACTGCCCCTCCCGTAGAACTGAAGGACATCCAGACATAATAAGTAGTCGTGGTCCCACCATTTAAGGTTACATAGGTATCAGCATGTATGGTGCTCCAATACCCCCCGACGGCGACTTGATAAGGGTAGTAAAAGGTCGAATTTAGGGAAGTGCTGCTAGTACTCAGAGTCATAACAAATTGGCCTGTGTTTGATTGCATCGCCATTTGCCGATTGGTGATGCGGTAACGACGAGCCGGACCTGCGGGCACTGTAATAGTTAGATACTCACCTGTGTAATACCAGCCGGTGCCCGGCGCATAAAAGCGACTAGCTGGCTGTGTGGAAGAGATAATGTCTCCAAGGCCACCTGAGATACGTGCGTTACCAATCACATCTAGAGTGGCGGCAGGGGACGATGTTGCGATGCCTACGTTGCCGCCTTGTGGGTTCAAAGCTAGCGTTTTTTTATTGGTGTTGATGTTCACGGATTGTATGTAGGAAAGCCCATTAGATTTATCGGCGCCCATAAACAACGCGTAGTCAGACGAGGTCGATCCAGTTGCAATTTGGAACGGATGTCCACCGTTTTCAATACTGGCATAATTACCCAACGAGCTAATATCAAGTTTGTTGGCCGCGACAGAAGTCCCTATCCCGACGTTGCCTGTTTCGGTAATTCTCATGCGCTCAACTGCATTGGCTGCATCGCCCGAAGTTTGAAAAGAAAGATAGCCTTGGTCATCCCAAGTCGTTGAGCCAGAATAAATTGCAGCTGAATTATTTGAAGCGCCACGATTGTATCCGTGCCAAACGATGCCTCCGTGAGTCCACCCACTCGATCCGGTTGCGTTAGCACTGGATATGCCAATGTTACCGGACTGAATGAATACTTTTTCAAGGGGCGCCGTAGTCCCAATTCCGATGTTCCCTGCACTTGATACTGTCAATCTGTCTTGCGCCTGAGTACGCAAGCTGAAGGCGTGAGCAGTATTAGTTCCCACACCACCCTCATTCTCATTTGCAAAATAGTGTGTGTACACGCCACTGGCGTTTTCCAATACCACACCAGCCCAACTACCCGTGAGCGAATTGCTTCTGACTCTGACGTCCTGGTTACCTGACCCGATGACATCCAGTTGGCTGGTTGGCGCCGTGGTCCCAATACCCACGCTACCGCTAAAGAAACCGCTACCACCGGACATATCACCAGTGGTTGTAATCATAGAGGCGCCGTTTATCGTTGCTGCTGAGATGATGGGGGAGGCAAGGGTCTTATTGCTTAAGGTTTCATTCGCAGTTTGTGTCACCACCACACCACTCGTGGGAAAGGTCGCTGATGAGTTAACACCCGTACCTCCAGCAGAAGATGGCAGTACCCCAGTGACAGCTGCCGTCTGCGCTAAATTAATGGCGCCAAAGGATGGTGTGCCACCATTACTTGGCACGACTAAGCTCTGATAGGCGGTGCCTGCAGCGGTGGAGAGGATATTGCTGCCACCATTACCAAGCAAGACGCCATTAGTTGTGAAATTAGTCGCACCGGTACCACCGTTACTAACGGGTAAATTGCCAGTCGTGATGATGGAGGCAGGAAGCGACGGAATATCTGCGACGACAAGCGCGCCACCATGATAGAGACGGCCTTTCGCGTCGGTGGCCACCTTCGTATAGGTACCTGCTACTACACCAGTCGCGGTGAGCGTGGGACTCGGGAAGTTACCTGTGAGATCGCCACCAGCGGCACCAGTTGGAGCTAGACCAGAGGTCCACGAGAGTTGCCCTGATCCGTCGGTGACTAAAGTCTGGCCGTTGGTGCCATCGCTACTTGGCAGAGTCCATACAGTAGAAGCCGATAAATTATCGGGAGCTTTTAGGGCTAGAGACTGACTGTTTGTACTGTCGTGTATCACTAACTTTTTACCGGTCACACCGTCACCGCGCAGCGTGAGATCGCCGTTAAATGAGCCTGTGGATGCGGTGACGCTCCCTAAAGTATCAATGACAGTCGAGCCCGCTATGAGCGAAGCACCTGTCACAGTCGCTGCACTGACAATCGGTGAGGCGAGTGTTTTATTACTCAGCGTTTCCGCGGCAGTTTGTGTCACGATCACGCCTGAAGTTGGGAACGTCGCAGTCGAGTTGATACCAGTGCCACCGGCGGACGTAGGTAGTAATCCAGTCACGGCTGCCGTCTGCGCTAAATTAATGGCACCAAAAGACGGCGTGCCACCGTTACTAGGCACCACTAAGCTCTGGAAGGCGGTGCCTGCAGCGGTCGAGAGGAGATTGCCGCCGCTGTTGCCAAGAACGACACCGTTATTGGCAAAGCTCGATGCGCCTGTACCGCCGTTGGCGACTGGGATGACGCCACTGGTGACACTCGACGCTGGTAGCGGTGGAATATCGCTGACTGTGAGTGTGGCGCCTGAATATATCCGTCCCTTCGCGTCTGTCGTCACCTTCGTATACGTGCCCGCTGCTACACCAGTCATAGTGAGTGCAGGATTGGGGAAGTTACCGGTGAGATCGCCACCAGCGGCACCCGTTGGTGCCAGACCAGAGGTCCACGAGAGTTGACCGGATCCGTTGGTGACTAAAGTCTGACCGTTGGTGCCATCGCTACTCGGCAAAGTCCATACGGTAGAAGCTGATAAATTATCGGGAGCTTTTAGGGCTAGAGATTGATTGTTTGTACTGTCGTTTATGACTAGCTTTTTGCTAGTCACGCCGTCACCACGCACTGTGAGGTCGCCATTAAATGTGCCATTAGCAGCAGTAACGTTACCGCTCGTATACATGACCGTTGTACCTGATATTAACGAAGCCCCGTTGATGGTACCCGCGCTGAACACCGGGGAGTTCAGAGTTTTGTTGCTCAGTGTTTCTGCTGCACTCTGCGTGACTACGACACCGCTTGTTGGAAACGTGGCCGTGGAACTAACCCCAGTACCGCCGTTACTGCTTGGCAACACACCGCTAGTGATGCTCGATGCTGTTAGCGGCGGGATATCGCTGGCCGTTAGAGTGGCGCCCACGAAAACACGTCCCTTCGCATCCGTCACGATCTTCGTGTATGTGCCAGCAGCTACGCCTGTATTAGACAACGTCGCCTGAGCGCTGCCCGGACCTGAAGCCGTCACGTCACCAGTGAGGCTACTCATATAACTACCAGCTGTTTGTTTACTGCTAAAGCTTAGGTAATCAGCGTTAGAAATCAGACCAGCTGTTACTGTCGCACCCGCTGATGCCAGAGGGATACTGAGCGTGTGGATATTGGCGCTTGAGTTTATCGCTGGCGCAGTTCCGGTGTTACTGACCGCAAAGGACTGACTGTTGCCAGTCTGACCGTTTAGGGCGGAAAGTCCTGAGCCAGATACGCCTAGGGACCTTGCTTGGGTGCCGTCCCAGAATTTGATCTGGTTGGTGCTGGAGTTGTACCAGGTTTTACCTAGATCCGCTGAGCCTGTGCCGCTAGCGTTGAGCGTCGCGATTAATGCTGCCTCTGTAGAGTTGTCGAAGATCCCGAGTCCTAAAGTCTGAGCGGCAAAGATTTTGAGATCGCCACTAAGCTTGAGACCAGCAAAAGTCGGCGTCGCCGTAGGTTTAATGTCCTGCTCGGTAATCGTTGGTGGGATGGACCAGGCTAATTTACCGCTGCCATCTGAGGTAAGGAATTTACCGGCACCACTGGTACCAGTGGTTACGAGCGAAAGCTTGCCATCGCCGTTAAAAGCGATGGTTTTTTCGTCTACAGGTACGCGCATGGCGTAGGGCACGAAACTAAACTTCTGCCGCGGATAGGTCTTACCTGCGGCAGTCAGTTCTATATAAACCGGCTGCGCACCGTCACCGAAAATACTCTCGATATCCGCGGCTGTAAGGTCGAGGTTGAGCGTGAGCACACCTTGAGACAGTGGGATTTCGCTAAAACTAAAGACCCTTCCCCGCGGGGATCCACCGGAGTCAGTGACGAAAAACTTGGCCTCGATGGCGACTGGTCCATCGAGTGGCGCACCGTTAGCTTGTGTGAGTCTAGCTGCATAGCTGAGGGGAAAAGTCGGCGTATCGCCGTAGGTGAGCTGAGACGACATGACGAGACTCCAGACGCAGCAAGCGAGTGCTGCTGCGTTTAGCCGTCGTGTCATCCTTCTCAGTTTGGAGCGCAACCGGTCTCCCCCTCCCTTGCTCTTGAAGGGCGTTTGGTACTCGGGAATGAGTCCTTAACACCCCGCCATCTTTAGAACTTCCTTCGGCAGGACGGGGGAAATCTTGAGGCGTAAAAATTGCGGTCTAAAATGGCAGTAGGTTCAGCGGGTTGGGTGTATTGTTTGCGGCAAATTTCAGGTGGGTACGGTCAATGGAAGTGCGAAAAGCCTGGCTTGTAATGATTGATTATTTTTACTGCTATAGCAGTAAAAAAGTGCGCACTTTTGTCAAAAATCAGCTATACTGGATCTTATGTGGGTAAATTTACTGCTATAGCAGTAAAATGGAATGGCAAATGCTCAACGACTTAGGCGACATCATCCGCTTTCACCGCAAAAAAAGCGGCCTCACGCAAGCACAGCTAGCCCAGCTGGCGGGCATAGGTAAGGCTGCGGTCTACGATCTTGAACATCGGACTAAAAGCACTCGTATCGATACCCTGCAAAAGGTGCTCAACGTACTAAACATCTCCGTCAAACTGACCAGCCCTATCATGAACGCCTACGAGGAACTGAAACATGAAGCGCGCGCGAGTGTTCGTTCACAAGACTGAGGCCGGTATACTCGAGGAGATCGTCAAAGGTAGGTCTTACCGTTTTTGTTATCACGATGCTTACCAAGGACCACCTGTTTCTCTGACTATGCCAGTCGTAGAGAGAAATTTCGACTACGATAGGTTTCCTCCGTTTTTTGACGGTTTACTGCCTGAAGGTATTCAGCTCCTTGGTCTACTCAGACAGGGGAAACTAGACAAGGATGACTACATGCAGCAACTCATTACGGTAGGGGCTGACTTAGTTGGAGCAGTGTCGGTTGAGGGACTAGATGATGAATAAGTGCCCAATCACTTACGCGGAGTGCGGATCGAATAAGTTTTCTGCAGAAGGCCTTAAAAAAATTTCGGCCAAACTCTCAAACCTCAAAGATCTTCCGCTTGACACCAACGGACTGCGCCAGGAGGCCATGCTTAGGGCCACTAGACTATCCATTCAGGGAGTCCAACCAAAACTCAGTGCCAAACTCAACATCAGAACGGAATCATTTGAGATCGTCGACGCCAAAGGCAAATTTATCCTGAAGCCTCAGGCTGATTATCCGGAATTACCAGAGAACGAAGATCTCACCATGCACCTTGCGGAGGTCGTCGGATTCGACGTCCCAGTTCATGGACTAATCTACGCTCATGACCAATCCATGGTTTACTTCATCGAGCGGTTTGATCGCCTTGGTCATAACAAAATTGCTACCGAAGACTTTGCGCAACTAGCCGGTGCGAATCGCGAGACTAAATACGCCTACAGCATGGAGCGACTTGTAGGTTTGATCGAAAAGTTTTGTACATTTCCCGTCGTTGAAAAGTCAGAGCTCTTCAAAAGAACGATATTTAGCTATCTGATTGGTAACGAGGACATGCACCTTAAGAATTTCTCCCTCATCACCAGAGACGATATCGTCCGCCTTTCGCCGGTATACGACTTTGTAAATTCCTCTATAGTGCTCAGAGATCCAGAAGAACTAGCACTGCCACTTAATGGCAAAAAGCGCGGGATTACCAGGAAACTGTTACTTGAGTATTATGGACTTGGGCGGCTAGGACTGGGGCAAAAGGTCATAGATGACCATATGCAGAGATTTAGTCGGGCACTTCCTGTATTTTATGATTGGATCGAAAAAAGCTTTCTGTCGGCAGCTTATCGCGAAAAATACAAGGCACTAGTGAACGCGCGAGCCACCATGCTCCAAATCACTTAATTAAAAGTAGGAGGGCACTTTTTGATATGCTGACCGTGTCCTCAAACAGTCGAGACAGTTCTGGAGTCGTGGCCCCGCCCAGCGGGAGTCATATCGCCTGCAGAATATCGCTCATGGTCGCTGCGCCGTGATCGCGGCCGATGAGATGGATCGCTTTGCGCAGATTGATGGGCATATCGTAGTGCCAGTTTTCTAGCCACTGCTCCATCGGACTACTGAGATCCTGCGTCACTTGCGTGACTTTTAGGTTGGTGGCGGGAGCGGTTGGGAAATAGGGATCAGTCACTTGCGGTGCTCCCGACGAGACCGATCCTTGCGTCTTACCAGCCACGACGTAGCCAAGTGACTGCAGAGCATCGAGGGCCTCGGTCACCCAGCTTGCTGGGAGTCGCATCTTGTGGGCTAGATCTTGGCCGCTCAGACCCTTGCCACTGCCCGCGGCAAACTGCTGATGAATAGCCAGCAGTGATACCCAGGGCAACGCAGCTTTGAACTGCATGTTGCGGAGCTGCTCAACGGGCGATTTACTCTGGTCTAAAGCCTCTTCCTCACCCTGCACGGGGAAACCCTCTTGCAGGCGCCAACTCACCAGTGCACCAATCAGAATGATGATCCACCCTATGTACAACCAAACCAGGAAGATCGGCACCTGAGCCAACGCACCGTAGAGCGTTTGGTAGTTCTTGGCGTCGCGTACATAGATGCCGTACAGCCACCCACTGATCTGCAGGGCAGTCCCGGCGACCAAAGCACCCAGCGCTGCGTTCTTCGTGCCAACAGCACAGTTAGGACCGATCTTATAGAGGAAAAAGAAGAAGATGAAACTGCCGAGTAATTCCGTGAATCGACCGATGATCCATGCCATGGGTCCGATACTCACGCTCGAAGTGGAGGAGAATAGTGCAGGAAAGCTCAGGCTTGCCGTGACCCCCACACCAATCGCCACAATCACCATGCCTAACGTTAAAAAGGTCCAGAAGTACATAAAGCGGATGAAGACGTTGCGGCCCTTGCGGACCAACCAGATCCTATTCAAGGCCTCTTCAACCTGACGCAGCAGCAGAATCAGCGTGACTAGCACGCTGGCAAAGCTGGACCAACCTATAGTAGCAAGACTGATCTTGCTGATCATGCGATCGAGATAACTCACCGCAGCCTCGCCGCTGTCTGAGGCAAGATTCTCGAGGATGAATTCGCGGGCTTGATCGATGAGGCTCGAGCCTTTGCCCAGTAGTGGCGTAAATAGCGAGAGCACGCAAAAAATGGCTACCAGCGATGGTACCAGCGACAGCAGCGTCACGTAGGCCATGGCGCTCGCCTGCTTGGTGAGGTCGCAGCGGACAATATCCTGGATAAAAATCCGACCTACATGGGAACGCGACCGGATACTCTCAGGGAGATAGCGATGAACTACGTCGATGTATTTCTGCATTAGTGCAGAATATCAGAACCTTGCTTGCCTTGTCGCCGTTTAATCCAGGCGCGCATCTCCTTCACCACCGTGCGGTCCCACTCCGGATCTACGCGCGCTGAGCGGAAACGATCAAACAGTGCATCAAGGATCCCGACAAAGGTTGTTGTCGCCTGGAGGCGATCGGCAAGTGGCAAGGCTACTGCCTTGGGCTCTCCGTCCTGTCCCTCCTGAGGCTCCGGTGTCGGTAGCTTGAGAGAGCGTGGACTCAGGTCGTCGCAGCCAAGCACGGCTGAATACTCACCGCCGTCTTTAACGCGCAGGCCGAGCTTCATCTCGCGTACGGTCTTACCGGTGGCCAGAGACGCCGAAGCCTCCTGGCTGTGGCTTGGGTCGCCACCCTTCATGACGTTCTGATGACTCATCGCCGCGTTGCCCTCGAGCACAAGGCGGTCGTCGACCCACAGGTCGATCTCCACATTTTGACCTGCAACCTCAAGTCTCAGACGCTCCTTCATAGTCTCGGCTAAGTACCATAGCCAGGTAAGAAACTCGCGCCCGAGAAAGCTCTTAGACCGGCCAAGCGTCATCAACTCGTCTAGGTGTGGAGATGCAATCGTCATATGGTGAATATCTCAATGTTTTCAGGGTGTTGGGTAAAATAGGAGGATGTGGATAAGGTGTTGATAACACAGGGATAAGCCATTCCTTGCCATGCGACTTCCGAGCGGGAGGCTAGCCAGGAACTGAGACCATTAATCCCCATGACGCAGACCCAAATCCGGTACACATCAAGGATGAGGAAATGAGTGTGTACGGATGCCTTTTATTTGTCAACCGCGTGCTGGCAATTTTTTTCTTGTGGCAGATCTTCGTTGCATGACGCTCTAATAATGTATCCAGCACCTACAAAATGGATCTTTCGTGTGAGCAAAAAAAAATCAAAACACCAAAGCCAAAAACACGGGACAAACAAGTCTGGTGTCCGTCAATTGCCGACGGTGGAATTTGAGGATTTTGCTACGGCTGACCAAGTGTTTTTAGCTCACATTGAGAGTGGCGAGCTGATGCCACGCCGCGGCAAAGAAGCTGACGGTAAAAAAGTGAGCGCAACGGATGGACCAAAGACCGGTAAAGGCCCAGGTGACAAAACGATAGATCTGCACGGGCTCACTCTTGAGGCTGCATTTCGTCATCTGGATTACATGATCTCTGCCGTGCTGGGGCGCGCATCCGGTCCCGTGACGTTTAAGATAGTGACCGGTCGTGGCCTTCATAGCGGCCCCGGGGGCGGAGTCCTTGTGGTGGGCGTGCATCGGTATGTAACGGAACGCTACGGCCCTCGTATCGTAAGCATCGATAGTTCGCCGGCGGAGACGCAAATCTTGGGCTTCCCCTGGCGCGGTCATTTTCATGTAACTATACGCCATGGCTAAGCAAAACGGCTGTGTCGGCGTAGCTGGTCAGGGTTGAGCTGCACAGTGACAATGGCAGTACTTGCAACTTGGCCAGAAAACTGGGAGAAAGCGGCGGCACTTGGGCCGGTCCGCTGAGCGTATCGGTCCCACATCCCATTGTATTGTAAGGATCTGGCGCATGCATCCACAGCACACCTATGAACTCCGCGTTAACTTCGTCGGCGAAACTCCTGCTGCAGTGAAATGCAAGGAACGCATGATCGACTGGTTGCTACTTAATGGCGTCGAGTCCTTTGTCGAGGGTGAGCTTGCTGTCGACATCAATCAGAACCAAGATGAGCCGCCACGGGACTACTACACCGAGCTCGGTGGGGATCAAACGCCGCTGTCTGTATACCGTTATAGCCGTGAATCGCTGGATGACTTGCGTATCAAACTCGAGCATGCCTTTGGCGCGCAAATTGAAACGGCGCTCAACACCATGGAGACGGAGCTCTGGATGGAGGGGTGGAAGGAGAGCTTTCAGCCTTTCGCTACCGAAGTATTTTATGTGCGTCCCCCGTGGATCACGACACCAGCGCCGCGTCCTGGTCTTATCGATCTCGTGATCGAGCCCGGCATGGCCTTCGGGACTGGACAGCACGCCACCACCAGGCTTTGCCTGGAGCAAGTGGGGGCTGATTTTCAGGAGCTGGGCACCAAGGTGGCTCAGCGCTCGGTATTGGACGTCGGGTGCGGCACAGGCATTCTCCTGATTGGCGCTAAGAAATTGGGCTACGGTCGCTGCCTCGGCACCGATATCGAGGATGACGCCATACTGGCCTCTAAGACTAACGCCCAGGTAAACGGCGTAGCTACCGACTTTATGTTGGGGAGTCTTCCTGACGGTGAGACCTTTGATCTCGTATTGGCCAATATCCTTGCCGTCGTCATTATCAGACTAATGCCGCAGCTAGCGGCAGCAATTGCACCAGGTGGCAAGATTGTCTTCAGCGGATTACTCACCGAAGAGGCTGATGAGGTTATCGCTGCCGGGTGCCGCGTGGGCCTTGCCCCGGTCAGGCAGACTGACTTGGCGGGCTGGGGCTGCATTGTGATGTCTCAGCCTCAGCGTCGCTGAGGAGATTTTGGCGATGTCGCATACCTATAGATTTTTAGGCAAGGCGCAGAGTGAGACCGAATGGGTGCTTACTGGGGACGAAGCACATCATTTTGCCAAAGTATTGCGTCTTGCCATAGATGAGATCGTGGAAGTCACCGATGGTGGCGGCCGGTGGATCAGTGGAACTGTGACGGCTGTGACCAGTCGCGAGGTAACGATCCGGGTTTCGCAGTCTCATCAGGTGGCGCCACCGATTATCAGGCTAGAGCTGGCAGTAGGGGCGCTGCGTCACGGTACTGTTGATGAGATATTGCCCATGCTCTGCGAGCTAGGGGTCGACCGTATCCATGTCTTTGGACAGTACGGTGTCGCAAAAAGTCGCCTAGGCCCCAAGGTTCATGAGCGTTGGCACCGCATCCTCGTCCAGTCAATTAAACAATGCAAGAGGCCTTGGCTCCCCTCTGTTGAGGAACATGAATCAGTCGACGCACTGCTGACTGCCACGGCAGGGTTAAATGGCGCAGATGTGGCCCGTTTCTATTTGGACCCGGCCGCCACATTGCTCATGCCTAAGGCCCTGCAAGCTTGTGGCACAAGCCACGTATTGGCCATCGTTGGCGGTGAAAAAGGCTTCGATCCCAGGGAAGAGGCCGCACTCAATGAGGCTCAGGTCACAGGAGTGCAGCTTGGCAGTAGCATTTTGCGCGCAGTGACTGCCGCAGTGGCGGCTGTCACCTGCCTAGAGTTACATCGCCGACAACTGTGATACCATAGGCGCTAGTCATCTAGCACATTATGGTTGGAGCGTTGCACACATGGGTAATCAAGGGCGGCGACGGGGGTTTGCGTCGTGGTTTGTCGAGCCTTACAAGCAGGTGCGGCTTGGACTTGTGGTCCTTCTTGTGAATTTTGTCTTTGCAGTCCTGATATTTGGTGTCTTTGGCTACTACCTTTACGACGTTTATGAAGCGGTCTCAGTCTACTTCAAACTATCCGACGGCGAGAGCGTCGTGACGATGAAGAAGTTTGCCGTACCGCTCATTAGCTGCGCTAGCTTAATCGTCCTGTTCGTACTCACGACGATACTGGTATCGGTACGATTCACACATCAGATCTACGGACCACTGGTCTCCATTCATAGATATCTGGACGAGGTGCTTGCCGGTAGTGTGCCCCAGCCGATTCAGCTGCGCGAATCTGATCAACTTAAAGACTTAGCCGACAAGCTCAACAGCGTGGCCGAGCGTATGGCCGTAGATCAGCGCGCCGGCACCATGGTTGCGGTGTATCGCTTTCTCGATGAGCTGGGCGAGGGCAAAAAGCCGCACCCCATCAAGCTGCGCGACAATGACCGCATGACGGAGCTGGTCGAGAAGCTTAATAAGTTAGCTGCCAAGCTCGGCTGAATCTGTCGTTAGCCTTGCGTCAGCGTGGCGATGTGGACGGCGACGGACTCCGCAAGTGCATCGATATTATAGCCGCCTTCAAGACAGCTAACGATGCGTCCACCGCCGTGGACTTTTGCAGCATCCATGACCTTCCGCGTTAGGACGGCAAAGTCCTCACTCGCGAGTCCGAGATTCCCGACAGGGTCATCCATGTGGGCATCAAAGCCGGCGCTAATGATCACAAGATCAGGCTTAGCGGCGGCGATGGCCTTCTCGAGCCCACGACTAAACAGTTCTAAGTATTCGGAACGGGCAGTGCCAAAACTTACGGGCACATTAAGCGTCGTGCCGAGTCCTTTGCCGGTACCGGTTTCACTGCTGTCACCAGTACCTGGATAAAATGGGTAGCGGTGGATACTATAAAAATAGACCGAAGGATCTTCATAAAAGATGTCCTGCGTGCCGTTGCCATGATGGACATCCCAATCGACGATGAGAACGCGATGCGCGCCGTGTTTAGCCTGAGCGTGTCTAGCAGCGAGGGCGACGTTATTAAACAGGCAAAAGCCCATACTCGTGGCGGCCGTTGCGTGGTGTCCTGGAGGACGCATCAAGCATACGGCGTGCTTATCCTGTCCGGACATGACGACATCCACAGCTGCCGTGGCTGTACCGGCGGCCATGAGCGCGACGTCGAATGAATCAGGTGACACCACCGTATCAGCATCGAGTTTGCCCCCGCCTTTGGCGGCGAGCGTTCTAGCTGCTTGAATCTGCTCAGGGCTATGCACGGTGGCAAGCTGCTCTAAACTAATATTTGCCACGTTGCCGCGGCGGCACTTCTCAAGCCAGCCACCGGTCTCGAGCTCTTTGTCGATACTGACGAGTCGATGAGCGCTCTCAGGGTGTTGGCCAGTGTTGTGGTCACGAAACCGATGATGAGTAAATAACGTCGTCATATTGAGCTTAGCTCCGCGTGAGATTTAAGCGACTTCCGTTGACCCGCAGCCTCGAGCCATTGATATGCTCGCTCGTCTGGGTTGGAAGCATGGACTACGTCTGCGATGACGGCCACACCTGAGGCACCTAGCCTCATTGCCTCTCGTACGTGTTCAGCCTTGAGTCCACCGATGGCTACCAAGGGTTGTTCAAACATAGAACGCCAAGTTTTGATTTTACCCAGGCCGTGCGGTCCAAAACGCAGTGATTTGCATGTCGTAGGAAATATCGGTCCCAGAGCGATATAAGATGGATTTACACCTTTGGCTACGGCTGCTTCACTAAGGCTGTGCGTGCTAATACCTAGTCGCAGACCCGCACTGGCAATCGCAGCTAGATCAGCCGTCCCTAGGTCCTCCTGACCGAGATGAACACCGTAAGCCTTAAGTTCTATGGCCTCACGCCAATGATCGTTAATAAATAATCTGACATTGCGGACGCGGCAATAGTCGACGGCCTGTTTGATCTGCTGTATGAGCGCGGACCCCTCAAGATCCTTGATGCGTAGCTGTATGGTTGATGTGCCGCAGTCAACCAGTCGTTTCACCCAAGAAAACGTATCGACCACCGGGTAAAATCCAAGCGGTTCCGGACCACAGGGTGGAAAGCTCAACGGTCTAGCAAGTGGAAGAGTCTCGGACCTTGACGGTAGATCGCTAGGGTCCACATCGGTAGTTCCTAAACCAAGGAGACGTACGCCGGTCTCTGTATCGATAGCGGACCGCATCTTGCGATTTACATAAATACGTGCAGCAACTAGAGCGTCGTGAATCTCACAGCCCTCAGCAATGCGCGCGGTAACTGCCGATGCTAGGGCACAGCCGGTGCCACGCGCGCCATGCGGTAGACGATCGGTGGTGAGCCAATATTGACTCGCTGTATCGGCGTAGTAATCATGACACAAGGCGCTCGCGAGATGGCCGCCTTTGATAAGGACCCGGCGCGCGCCCAGGGCTAGTAGCTTTGCGGCAATTGCCGGTAAGTCTTCGGGGCCATTAATCTGACTACCGGTGAGTGAGACTGCTTCATCAACGTTTGGTGTTAGTAAATCAACACGAGGCAAAAGCTTGGTCTTCATCGCCGTTATGTTGTCGTCGTCGCTTAGTGCACCACCACTAGTGGCTTTGACGAGAGGATCGAGTATGACAAACGTACGATCTACAGAGCGATCTTTGGTGATGTACTCAGCCACCTTGGAAACATTTGCTGCGGAGCCTAGCATTCCTATTTTGATGGCCGCTGGTTTGGGCATGGTTGGACTAGCCAGCGACTGCAGCTGAGCTTCAACGATAGCCGGATCGACCATGTGAGCATCGGACCACTGGGTAAAGTTTTGAGCCGTCGTCGCCGTCACGACCGTACAGGCATGAACGCCGTGCTCAGAGACGGTGATGAGATCCCGCTGGCAACCCGCCGCCCCACTCGGATCAGAACCGGCAATGATCCAGACTAGTTTCATCACGAGTTACCTCACTTACCTCAGGGTTGATGACGACGGGACAGACGCTTGGGTATCATCGCCGCCAGTAAACGCACGTCCCAGCACTGGGGTCGAGGGCACGGCAAATTCACGTGGCGCTATCATGCCGGCTTGGTAAGCGAGGCGCCCCGCGGTCACGGCATGAGCAAAGGCGCTTGCCATTTTTGCTGGCTCGTCGGCCATGGCGACTGCGGTATTTAAGAGCACGGCATCACAGCCTAGCTCTAAAGCCTGAGTCGCGTCGGAGGGCTTGCCGAGCCCAGCGTCGATAATCAGCGGTATATCGGGAAACCGCGCGCGTAGTGTCTTGATGGCACGCGGATTCGTCAGCCCCAATCCTGAGCCTATCGGTGAGGCCCACGGCATGAGGACGCGGCATCCGACATCAACGAGCCTCTGAGCCAAAATCAGGTCATCCGTAGTGTAGGGAAACACCTCGAATCCCTCGCGACAAAGGATGGTAGCAGCCTCCACCAAACCGAATGGATCAGGCTGCAAGGTGTAATCATCGCCGATCACCTCGAGCTTAATCCAATTGGTGTCGAAGAGATCACGCGCCATATGGGCTGTCGTTACAGCTTCTTGCACCTGATAACAACCCGCGGTATTAGGAAGGATCCGCACGGGTAGCTCGCGCAGATAACTCCAGAATTTTTGGCCGCTCTGCTTATCGGCACTTTCACGACGCAGCGATACAGTGATGATCTCGCAGCCTGATGCCGTGATAGCTTGCTGCAAACTTTGTGCTGATGGATATCGCGAGGTACCCAAAAGTAGGCGGCTGTTTAGTTTTGTATCGCCGATGTGCCACATGTGCCACTTACCTCACTTAGCCACCTGCCATAGGGGCTAGAATTTCAATGTCGTCGCCAGCATTTACGGGATGCGCGCCAAATTCGGATCGTTTGACGCAGGTCTTGTTGATGGCGACTGCGACAAAGTTTTGTTGGTATCCTAGTTGCGCGAGTAAGTGGTCGACGTTATCGACAGTGTCTATCTGACATGTGTTGCCGTTAATTCTTAGTTCCATTGCGGATCTCGTTCCCAATCTTTTATCCCCTCTCGCGTAACAAGACGTAGCTCATTTTCACTCAAGGGCTCATCTCTTAGTGTTTTCAATGTTACTGCGACCAGCAGGGGCGCCATCAAAAACCCGTAGCGGAATAGTCCATTGAGTCGCCAAACCCCGTCGTCAATCATGAGGCGAGGTAAGTTGTCGCTGAGGGCGGGTCGGCAATTGGTAACCAAGTTTTCGATGTTAGCGTAGCGAAATCCTGGATGGACGCTGTAAGCGGCGGAGAGTAGCTCCATCGCCGATTTCACGCTCACCGGTGCAAGACTCTCACTCTCGATCTGCGTCGCACCAATAGCGTAACGATTGTCCCCGCGCGGCACTATATAGATCGGGTAACGTCCGTGCACCAAATGTACGGCGTGCTGCAAATTAACCTCAGGAGCGATCACCTCGACGAGCTCTCCACGCACGCCGCGCAGATCTTTGACATCAGTCTGAGCGTTAAAACCGCGACAGTCGAAGACGCGGTCGTAGGTCTCAGATTTTTCCTTGCCGACACCAATACGATCGGCCTGAAGCTCCGTAACTGCAAGAGGCATGCGGCAGGTGATTGCACTCTGTTCGATGGCGCATCTCAGCCCGGCAAGTACCTCGTGATTCAAGATGTACCCATCGTGGGGTAGGTACAGAGCTTGGCGAAAAGATGCCGCGGCGAATGCTGGTTCCACCACACAAAGATGCGCGTAATCTAGAAGGCGCGGCTCCGCCGCTGGGAAACGCCGCGTTAACTTTTGCTGAAGTTCTGCGAGCAGAGCCGTGTCGCCCGAGTGAGCGACATGGAGCGTGCCGCGCCTAACCCTAGTGGTGTTTATATGATGCACCTGAAGTAGCTCATGCCACAAATCAGTTGACTGCATACCTAGGGCAAATATGCGCGGCTCTGTATTGTGGACAGCTTCGAGTGCCGGCGTCAGTAGACCGGCCGCAGCAAAGCTGCAAGCAGCCCGGCTGTCCCATCCCACCCGATCGTAGATGGTCACATCCCAGCCGCATCGGTGGAGCTGCAAAGCTAGGAGTCGTCCTAGCACGCCAGCACCAACGACGGCTGCTCGCTGACTCACTCGTGTCCCTCCGCACTTGCAGCTTTAGCCAAATCCTGGCTGATCCGCATCGAACAGAATTTGGGACCACACATGGAGCAGAAATGAGCCGATTTGGCGTGCTTCTGCGGCAGTGTTTCATCGTGATAACGCCGCGCAGTCTCTGGATCCAGGGCTAGATTGAATTGGTCCTCCCAGCGGAACGAAAACCGCGCGCGTGACAGAGCGTCGTCGCGTCGCCGGGCGCCCGGATGACCCTTAGCTAAATCGGCCGCATGCGCAGCAATCTTGTAGGCGATGATACCGGCTTTGACATCGTCTCTATTGGGCAGCCCTAGGTGTTCTTTGGGGGTGACATAGCAAAGCAGTGCCGTGCCAAACCAGCCGATCATCGCAGCGCCGATTGCACTCGTGATGTGATCGTATCCAGGCGCGATATCGGTCACCAACGGCCCCAGCGTGTAAAACGGAGCCTCGTGACAGTGTTTGATTTGCAGCTCCACGTTCTCCTGCACCATGTGCATGGGCACATGGCCTGGTCCTTCAATCATGACCTGCACATCATGACGCCAAGCGATCTCGGTTAGTTGTCCCAGTGCTTTGAGCTCAGCAAATTGCGCCTCATCGTTAGCGTCGGCGGTTGAGCCGGGACGCAGTCCGTCGCCGAGCGAAAAGGAGACATCGTAGGCCTTCATGATGGCGCAGATGTCTTCAAAGCGCGTATAGAGGAAATTCTCTTGGCCGTGATGGTGGCACCACTGCGCCATGATCGAGCCACCGCGTGACACGATACCCGTCACGCGATTTTTAGTGAGTGGGATGAAATCTCTGAGAACTCCAGCGTGAATAGTGAAGTAGTCGACTCCCTGTTCGGCCTGCTCAATAAGGGTGTCGCGGTATACCTCCCACGTGAGGTCTTCGATGCGCCCGTTGACCTTTTCGAAGGCCTGATAAAGCGGTACGGTGCCGATCGGCACTGGTGAGTTGCGGATGATCCAATCCCGCGTCACATGAATATTTCGTCCAGTCGATAGATCCATCACCGTGTCAGCACCCCAGCGGGTGGCCCACACGAGTTTTTCCACTTCTTCCTGAATCCCAGAGCTGACGGCCGAGTTACCGATGTTGGCATTGATCTTGACGAGGAAGTTGCGGCCGATAATCATCGGCTCGATCTCAGGATGGTTGATATTAGCTGGGATAATGGCGCGTCCTCGCGCAATCTCCTCGCGGACGAATTCTGGCGTGATGACACTTGGGATCGAGGCGCCGTAACTTTTGCCCGCGAGGCGCTGGTCACGTTCACGTTCGGCCGCCTTTAGGTCAAGGCTGCGGCGCCGTTCGTTCTCACGAACCGCCACGTATTCCATTTCAGGGGTGATGATGCCGCGCCGCGCATAATGCATCTGCGTCACATTGCGGCCGTAGGCAGCTCGTCTGGGCACGCGTTTTAGGCCTGGGAACTGCTCGGTCGACAGGTCGCCACGTGGCTGCAACTTAGGTGCGGTAGGGGCGTATAACTCGGTGTCGCCGCGATCGCTGATCCAGTCCTCGCGCAGCGCCTCAAGGCCTTTGGTGATGTCTACCTGCAGGGTATCGTCAGAGTAAGGGCCGCTTGTGTCGTACACTACGACAAGACCATCGTCCTCGGGAGCTCCAGCGGTTTTAGCTCCAACCGCAATCGCTCTCATCGGCACGCGAAGGCTCGGAAATAGCTCACCCGCGACATAGATCTTGCTGGATCCAGGCAGTGGCCCGGTACACGGGGTGTATTTAATCTCAGGATTAACAGTGGTCGGGGTAGGACTTGTGGTTCTGGGATCGCCATGGTGCATCGTAAGGTCCCTCTCTATAGTGACGGCGATGGATATGGCTAGCACGAAGCAATTCCCGAGTAAAGCTGCTAGGTCTAAAGTCGGTGATCATGTTAGCTTCTGGGAAACTTATGGGGCTCTAAGAGGAGGCACCACTACTTGGACGCATCAAGTCAGACCATTCTCGGCAAAAGCTGGGACCCAAATATGATCCTTTGGCTTTTTGTGAGCCTGCGTTTAGGCCAGATGGCTGTAGAGCGTTTTTTGTCGACGCTCAATCGCAGCTATTACAGTTCTGCTGAGCGGCAGCGTCTAGCCAGTCAAATGCTCGGTATCAGCGATGCCGCGATGCAGAAGAGTCTGGCTTACAGCAACGATAAGTTTATATTCGCCCGGGTTGCAGGGACGTTATCACTAGCCTGCACGCTGGCATTTCTCATCGTCGGCGGTCTCGGTGTCCTTGAAAATTTGGCGCAAAAGGGGAGTCAGCTCACGTTTCCATCTGAGTTGGTGACCGGGCTCTACTTTTTCGGCCTGTTAGGCCTTTTAAGTAGCGTCTTTAGTCTGCCATTTGATTATTACCGAACTTTTGTCCTGGAGCAGAAGCACGGCTTTAACCGCCAGACGCCACGAGGATTCTGGGTCGACAGGCTGAAGGGTCTCATATTAGCGGTCGCTTTAGGTGCGCCAATTTTAAGTTTATTGCTGTGGCTCATCCAGGCGGCCGGCACCTGGTGGTGGCTCTATGCATGGGTGGCTTTGAGCGCCTTTAGTGTCCTGACCGCATGGCTTTACCCTACCTTTTTGGCGCCGTTATTTAACAAGTTCACGCCAGTCACGGATGAGGGACTTAAACAAGGTATCGAGACACTCGCCGCTAAGGTTGGATTCCGCACGGCGGGTATCTCGATCATGGATGCGTCGCAGCGGTCTAGTCACGGTAATGCTTATTTTACGGGTGTTTTTGGTAAAAAGCGGATCGTACTGTTCGACACGCTGGTCCAGGCCATGGCCCCGCATCAGGTGGTAGCGGTCTTGGCGCATGAGCTAGGTCACTTCAAGTTGCATCATGTGAGATGGTCCCTGATCCGAGGCGTCCTAGCGACGGGGCTCATCTTTTACCTGCTCAGCCTATGCCTACCGATGACCATCTTTTACCAGAGCTTTGGTCTCAGTGGGGTATCCGCCCACGGTGCTCTCGTGGTGTTTTCGCTATGGTTTGGGCTACTTGATTTCGCCCTTCAGCCTATCGGCAACGCGATCTCGAGACGCAACGAGTTTGCGGCTGACCGCTTTGCCACGGAGCATACCGGCAGCGCTCATGAGCTAGGCAGTGCCCTCCTCAAGCTGCGTGAGACTAGTGCCGGAATGCCGCTCAGCCACCCACTGTTCTCGGCCTTTTACCATTCTCATCCTCCTCTGCTCGAACGCTTGACGGCTTTGGGTTATACTCGAGATGAGGCGCAACCGATGGTGGTGCATCCATCGTGACGCTCATGCACCATGCTACTCAGTTACCGGTGGTTAGACCGATGACCAAGTTGACGAGAACGCAAGAAAAAGCGCTGGATTTCATCCGTGCCGCGAGTGCCAAGACCGGCGTCTCGCCGACGTTGCGCGAGATCTGTGCGCATATGGGTTATAAGGCCATAGGCTCGGCTCAGGATCTGGTGATGGCACTGCGGCGTAAGGGATTTTTGGAGGAGAATGAGCGCCAGTCGGCACGTGCTCTGGTGCTCACGGCCATGGCTCGCCAGCAGATGGCTGGCGAGGATGCGCTCGAGGAGACTTCCGATGCGCTAGCCGTGCCGCTACTGGGCAAGGTCCCAGCCGGTAATCCCGTGCTAGCTGTCGAGGAGCGCATTGGCAACCTGAGAGTCTCGCTCTCTCTCGTGTCGGCCAGCTCACGGCAGTCGCTCAAGGCGCAGAATTTGTTTGCGCTGCAAGCCACCGGCGACAGTATGGTGGGTGCAGGCATCTTGGACGGCGATTTTCTGGTGGTCAAAGTTAACAACGATCCCAAAAAGGGTAGTATCGTCGTCGCGCGTCTAGACGGCGACGTGACAGTCAAGCGCCTCATGCACGAGGACAAATCTGGCTGGTTTTTGAAACCAGAGAATCCTCGCTTCCAGAATATCTACGCCAGCCAAGATGCTTTTGAGGTGATCGGCGAGGTTGTGGCCTTGCAGCGCGCGCTATCCTGATCTGCGCCATTACGATCTGCGCCATTACGATCTGGCAGCTGCCATGAGATCAACCAGCGCCTGCGCAATCTCCCGTTTGATGGGAGCGGCAACGCTTAGCTTGTCGTGATCAGCCTTAAGATAGATAGTCGTGCGGTCACTCTTAACGAGATAGCTCACCCCAACGACACCAGGGTAAGTGTCAGTGAATCCTGAACACGCAAGTCCAGGACGCGCTCCAGGATGCGAGGTCGTGACGGTGCACGCGGTGATATCCTGCCACGGCGCTGCCATGATGCGATGGCGTCCACGCCAGTAGATTCCGTCCGACTTGAGGCTCAGTGGTCCCCAGGTGATGTTTGAGCTGAGTAAGGCCGTTAGATGCAGGACTGGGCTATGGCCCTTTTTGCACGCACGGATGCGGTCGCGGTGAGCCTCCTGCCCTGCGCTGATAAGACGACGTCGCTCGGTTTGATGGGCCTCACCAAACTCATGCACTAGCCGCGCCATGGCGGGCGTGAGAGTCAATATAGAGTCGTAGCGACCAGATTGGGTGTGGCGCATGTGCACGGCTTCGGTACTATTTATAAAGCGGCCAAACACTTTAAAACAGGCCATATGTATAGCTGCCTGCATGATGAAGTCGGCATTAAGACCTAGCGCCTTAGCCTCTACTGTGCCTAGCTCCATCGCATCCCAAGTGTCGATGGCAAACTGCTCAGCCTCTGCATGGAGCATGGTTGCCGTGGTCGCGATGGTTTGAGCCAATTGATTGTCGATCTGCCATTTTATTGAGGCAAAATTAAGCGCCTTCCCCCCAACGCACGACGTCTCGAGCTCCGCGTTCAGATACTGGACATAACGTAGCGTCGGATGACCATCGAGGAATGAATGATCGCGATTAATACCCGCAGTCCCGTCACCAGTGACGATGAGCTGGTGACTTTTATCAAACCAGCGACTAGCGAAGTTACCCAAGATCAGGTGACGCATGGCTGCGGTACGATGCGTGCTCTGTTGATCCATATCCCCATTAAAGTCAAAATCTAGAGCCAGTAAAAATAGCGCCTCGTCCATGGAGCTCAGCGAACTCGCGTTGACTGCTGATGTGGCGAGTTGTCGCCGGATCATTGCCCATGACGGGCGTGGTAACGCAGTCAGCAGGCCGACTTGGGCCTCCGTGTCTCTAGGTGATGCAACGATGCCCTGGAATGTTGCTACCAAATCCGCGCAGGTCGGCACGGTGTCGTCCAGGTCGATGCGGTAGAAATGACCTTGGTAAGCGACGACGAAGTGCCGTGCGTCCGGGACGTGAAGGCGCGCGTCTTTTAACTCACCTGGCAGACGACTGGTGCCGAAAAAGTAGGGATACTGTTCAGACTCCAGCAGATAACCAGACTCCACTTCAGGGGCCAGGGAATTAGTCTTTAGTTCCCTGTGAAACAGCAGTGCTCGTCGTGTGAGATTTGCTGCCCGCTCAACGGCAGAAATATTTTGATCCGGCTTCTCAAAGAGATAAGAAATATTGGAGAACAAAGCTAAGGACTCACGCCCGGTTAAGTAGGCGTCTGTCATCGTTTGATTCTGCCAATCGCGCGCGGCACCCTGTTTAAGAGTCGCACTACGCTCGATGATGGATCTGGCGACGGTAAAGAAAATATCGCGTCGCCATCGATCTCCCAGAGACGTCTCAGCATAGCGCGCCGCATCACGAAGTTCGGCCAGAGTATCTTTTACTGGTGGCATTGGCCTCAGACTGAGCGGCTTTACGTCCACGGCGAAGTCCTTACTGGTGCGCGCAAAGCGCCAGCATACCACAACGGACTTAGTTGGCTAGGGACTGCCTTGCGGTTTGATGATCGGTTTGATGATCAGCTACCTGGTGTGATGCGGGAGCAGGACGCCAGGCTGGCCCTTTAAAGGCATACTTGATGGCGACACTAAAGCTACCGGCGTCGCGCATGTCGCGCAGCAAAAGCGCGGTCTCGTGAAAATTGATCACGAACGGGTTATAGGAATTAAGCGGCTTAGTGAGCCCAAAGCGCACCGGCACCTCTTTCAACTCAGCTTGATAGGTGCCAAAAAGGCGGTCCCATATCATCAAAATGCCACCGTGGTTTTTATCAAGATAGGACTCGTTGGCAGCGTGATGCACACGGTGGTTGCTTGGACTATTAAAATAATGGTCAAACCAACCCAAGTGCCCAACCGATTCCACGTGGATCCAGTACTGATAGAGCAACACCAGATATTTGCTGATCGCCAGCAACACAGGATCCATCCCGAGCAAAACCAGTGGCACATAAAATAGCAAATCACCTAAGATCCCAATCCACGGCAGCCTAACCGCTGTAGATAGGTTGTACTCCTTGGAGCTGTGATGGACGGAGTGATAAGTCCAAAACAGTCTGATCTCGTGAGAGAGACGATGGTTCCAGTAGTAGAGGAGGTCGGCCACAACAAAGGTTAGTAGGGCTGTCCACCAGTTAAGAGGCAGCTTCAGTGGGGCCCATTGGGCTACGTGAGTCAGCACTGTCACCAAAACTGTGCCCGTTAGGAGCCAGTTCAGTGGGCGGTTGATGGCCCAGATGGCCAGGTTAGCCAAAGTTTCTTTGCGGTCGCGCTGTTTGCTCCGTAGCGCTAAAGTCACCACAAACTCGAGCAAAGCGATGCTAACTACGATGTAGGGAGAATACTCAAGAAAAGATTGGATCGTATGCATGACCATAGCTCCCAAAGCTCTTTAGATGGGGTCTGGGCGACAACACCGCCCATAAATTAAGCTTAATCACTTGATTGAATTTGTCAATCAAGTGATTAATAAATTTACTCAACATACTGTAATAACGGGTAAAAAGTGCCGAAGACTAGATCTAGACGCGCCTCCAAGGTGCGATCAGCCGCTGACTCTAAACAGGTTCTTATTGATGCGGCGATTAAGTTATTTGCCGAGCGCGGCTTTGACGGGACTACCACCCGTGACATTGCTGACGCCAGTGGGCTCAATATCAGTCTGATCTCGTATTACTTCGGCGGTAAAGACGGACTCCTACAGGCCGCTCTCGAGTATATCGAGAGCTATCTCAATAAACCTGAGTTACTCCAAATCACTCCAGATCGGACGCGTTACTTTGAGGGGTGGCGTCATTTTATCGCCGATTTTATGCGCTCCCATGTCGCTAATCCAAACATGCACCGCTTGGTGCAGCGCGAGCAGGAGCGCGATAGCCTCATCTTTAAGACCATGGTGCAGCAACGCTACGCACCCTGGTATAAGCGCATCATGACCTATATCGAGCATGGGCAATCATCAGGCTGGTTAAAACCTCACCTCAATCCAAGTACCGTCGCCCTAGCAATCCACGGAGCTATGGTGCAGCAAGTGCGGCTTGATGTCTTTCTCCATCAACTCCGGGGGCAAACACTCAAGGATTCGGCGCACCTTGAGGCGGTAATCGAGGATCTCTGCGCGATTTTACTCGCGGGAGTTGAGGGGAGCGGATGATGGCAAGTGAGGTGCGTCTGTCCTCCGCTGACATGACAGCGCCGCAATGGAGATGTCAGCCTCGTATTTAGTTGTGCCATCCTCTGTAGTTAAACACTATCGCTCTCACTGACACCTGCATGTCTTTGGTATTTTGCAATGTAATCCTTCATCTTCGGCTCCTGAGGGCGAAGGAGCTACCTAATGGATTTACTAGATCCCAAAAACGATGCGGTATTTAAATACATGCTGGCGGGTGATGATACTGAAGATCTGCGGATCAGTTTACTGACGGCGATCTTGAGACCAGAGTCACCGATCGTAACAGCGACGGTAAAAAACCCGCATCTGCCAAAAAAGCATATCCGCGATAAAGATACGGTGCTCGATATCCTGATGGAGCTCAGTGACGGTAGACTTGTCGACTTAGAGATGCAGATGGCATGGCGGTCATATATCCCGGAGCGCGCGTATTACTACGGCAGTCGTGTGATCAACGCGCAGCTGAGTCGTGGTCAGCGCTACCAAAGCCTGAAGCCGGTCTCGACTATATTCTTGCTCAATGCCATCGGATTCCCTGAGGCGCCAGCGGACCACGGCCACTATGTGTTTAGCATGAAAGAGCAGTCTAACCTGGCTCAGCTGCCACCGCTATTTACCATGCACTTTGTCGAGATTCCCAAAATCATCCGCAACTTGCCAGCCGCCCTTCACTCGCAAGAAGACTTGGCTTTGGCACTTTGGTGCAAATTTTTGTATAGTCCTCATCAATTAGGACTCGCAGGACTCGACGAGGTGATAGCCACCATGCCAGCACTGAAGAAAGCCAAAAAAAAGCTAGAGGAAATCTCCGCCGACGAGGAGAAGCGGGAGATAGCCCGCATGCGCGAGCGCGGTCGTCGTGACTACGAGAGTGATCTCGAGTACGCACTGACACGCGGTAGGGCTGAGGGTATAGCAGAGGGTGAAGCAAGGGGCAGAGCAGAGGGTGAACGAGCAGCAAAGATCACACTGCTTCATGGGCTACTCGGCAATGTTGCTACATCGGGATTATCAAGTAAGGAGCTTGCGACTCTTTGCGGACTGAGTGTGGACGAGGTTGAGAACCTGCGCGCTGACTCAACTGCTGCGTCTAGTATATTTAAACCTTAAACACCCCGCGAGAACTCTCCAATTTTTTTGATGAAAATAAATAGGGAGCTGTTTGTTCCTGCTAAAAATCCCGCATAATTGCCAAGATCTTCGACAGAGATCAGGTGCCCACAGGTTCCGAAACTGCACACGTAACCATCCCTTGAGACTCATCATTAAGCGGCGTTAAGTTGCGCAATGCATGGCATAAAATATCCGCTATCCGCTAGGCAGGCGTGTCATGCCCATGTCAACTAAGACTCTCATCAATATTGGCACTATTTTCGCATTACATGTTATAGTGATGGCAAGGGCGCCAGGCTGCGCTCAGGCATTAGTCACTGTCGTATAACTGTACAAAAGCCACTAAAAGATAGTGTGCGCTGGTGCTTGCGACAAAAAATCCTCCGAAAAACCAGTAAACTGAAAAATGCTTAGGCATCTTTCGGTGGCACTGTATTTGCCATTTTCTGGGGTCGAAGAACCGCCTCGCAGGCAATCGTAATGTGCCTAAAATCTCGCATGTTGCGTGGGTTGAAAGGCTGTCAGAAAAATCCGGGCATGAGAGTTGGCGCGGAAATCGCACAGCGGAATCCATGCAGCGCAAATCCTTTTTTTAACGGAGACAGCATGCGAACCATTTCTATGGGTAGAACTCGTTTGAACGAGTCTCGAGTCAGGAACCTCTTAGGTCATGTGAGCTTATCTAGGTCCAAAAAATCGGCGCACGGTCGGAGAGGATTACTGGTTTCGTCGATATTAGCAACTGTGTTTATCACATCGATTATACCAGGATGTTCCGTAAACAAGGCCGAATTCGGATCAGAAGTAAAAGCATCTGAAGAGTCAATGGCGGTTTTTGGAGGATACGAAAGCGTAAAAGGTTCGGCTGAATTTAAGCAGGCTCTTGAGAATGTCATAAAGGCAAAAATTCAAGATAGAGACTCTGACGCAATGAGTATAAAGATCAATGATACCGTGTTTCCCGACTACGTCAGAACCTTGAAGAGTCAGACACGTATCCTGGGGCGAGATCCTAATAAAGACTTGCCGTCAAATTTTACGAGAAAAAAACTCCACAAATTAATTGAGAACGATCCAGTTAGTGCGATTGACTTTGAGTTAAACAGACAGATCTTGTTAGCACAGCTGGCGGCAGGTCAAGATAAGTCTAGGCTGCAGAAGGCTTTGAGTCAGTTTACGTACAAGCAGCATCTGCAAGCTGCTCGAGCTGGAGAACTGATAGTGGCGATGGGCGCCTTAGCGGCTGGCTCAGATAAGAAACGCGCTGAGCTCGGTCTTCTCGACTGGTCTAAAGCTATCGCAGCAGGATCGGAGTTCGCTACTGCACTACTTAAATTTTTTCCTACCGACAAGGATAGAGCAGAAGTCGATGAAAAAAAGGTAAAAACTGCGATAGCTGCGCTTGATGCCAGTATGAGAAATCTGTATCAACAAGCAGTTAATAATTGCATAATTGATTCAGGCGGTATCATGAACCCAGTCCAAAACTATAATGTTTGCAGCGGGAAGGCTGGGGCGAATTCATTGCCGCCGACTTTGCAGAGCACACGAGGCATGGCGACCCTGGATGACGTGGTCGGCCGTGAGTGCACTCATGGTATCGCGCGTGACTACGTTTCGTTTCCAGATGAAAAGCCTTGGCAAACTGAATGGGGGAGACACGAACCGCGTCATCGTGAAATGTTAGCAGCGAGTGGCATCAATATTCCAGATAATTTAGAGGCGACAAGTAAGGTCCCTCAATATGGTAATAGTACTAACGGATGTCAGGATTACACTTACTATTGCACGTGTTCTTTCGGTTGGGATTACAAAACTATCAGGAAGGCCGGAAATTTTCATGATTTTTGGTGGAAATTCGGCGACTCCGATGGTGGAGCGGCAAAAGGTTGTGGATGGCACTTTAGTAATTCGAATAAGGCGCCGGAAGCCACATCCAGTGGCGAAAAGCCGTGTGAGAGTCAGGCTGTTACTTTTCTGGCCAACCAAATAAAGGCAGGTAAATGAACGAATTCGGAAGAATTTGGAAAAAAATGATCTCAAAAGTAACTCTTGAATTGCCTATCATTTAAAACAAAAATTACTTTACCCCACGTCGATGATCCAAAAATCGAGTGGGGTATCATAATGTAGTTTATTTTACCACCAGTGATTTTCAAACCCATTAACCGTAAATCGCTCATCAACGGCCAAAGTTTGTCCTGTGATATAGGATGCGGCGGGTAGACAAAGAAACGCAACTACGCTGGCGACTTCTTCCGGTGTCCCGACTCTCCGTAGCGGAGTGCGCGTAATGTTCTTCTGATGGTCGATCTCGCTGGAAAGGACCGTCTCAGTCAGGGGCGTTTCGATAAACCATGGTGCGACGCAATTGACTCTGATGCTGTCGCGTGCCCAATCGGTAGATATGTTCTTGGTCATTTGAATCATCGCGGCTTTAGTCATGTCATAAGGTTTGCCAGTCTGGAGGGCGGAGAGTCCAGCAACAGACGAAATATGGACCATTGAGCTTTGCTTACTTTGTTTAAGGTAGAGCTGAGCTAGCCGACTAAGTTCAAAGGTACTCGTGAGATTGGTGGCGAAGATCTTCTCGATAAACGGCTCCGATAAAATGCCTCCGACACATCCAGGATATGAGTATTCAGACTAAAGCCTTGCGCATCAGCCTCATCGCCCAAACTCGCTAACTGATCCTACATCATCCCGGTCATGCCGCCCGGCGGACCGCAGGTGAATGAGTTTTGGTAGCAGCAAGTGTGGTATTGTATTTACAGGTAGTTGAGACAAAAATTTTGGGAGTATTCGACGTACTTTTTGGCGCGGCTAACTTCTCTGGGCGTTTATCAGTGACTTGGCCCAGGGATATGAGCCAAGTTCCCGTTAGTGCCGCTACGGATCCGCTCTTCCCCTAAGGTTTCGGTCTTAGTTACTGAGCAATGGGAGAGCAGCCTTAGTCGCGATCCTCTAATATCATCTTGTCGAATCCTAATGCTAAAGTTGAGCCGTCTTATTCTTTATGGGCTAATGGCTACTAGGCTCACTAAAGCGCGATCTCCTGCAATGCCTGCTGCCATGGCCACACTTCTACATTACCTATCTGGAGCTTTTCAGCCCCCTGATAAGCGATGATGGAACGATGCGGTTTGCCGTAAAATTTGGCAAAACTGGCGAGGCCACTTAGGTCCGAGGGTCCAATATTCCGAGTAGCCTTTATTTCGAGAGCTATGGTGCTGTTCGGATGTTCGATGATTAGGTCAACCTCTGCACCATGCTCGGTCCTATAGCTAGAAAGTCGCATGCCCATAAGATCCTTCGCTGCGATGCTATGAATGCACTGCGTGACAACCAAAGTTTCAAAAAGTTGACCTTTGCGATCATCACTGACCGTGAAATTCCCGAGTAAGCCGTTTAATACTCCCGTATCGAAGAAAAAATACCGGGGGTGTTGCACGAGTCGAGTCCGTGTCGACTTTGCGAAGGCATTGATTCGGTGCACAATCAACGTATCGTCAAGGATGTCAAAATAGCGGCGCGCGGTCTGATGATTGATCTGTGCCTGTGAGGCCAGTTTTTGAATGTCGAGAAATTGGTTGGACGTGACGGCTGCGAACTTTAAAAATCTGGCAAAGCCTTCGATGTTTCTCGTTAAGGCCTCGGCTTGGATCTCTTCTTTTAAATACGTGGCAGCATAGGACAAAAGAGTCTTCATCTTGTCTTTGCTGCTTGGCTCCGTGTAAATTCCCGGTAGCGACCCAAAGGCCATGAGCGCATGCTCGTCAGCGACATAGTCCAGCTCGGCAGAGACTAAAGGACCAAGCGTGAACGTGTGGATTCGCCCCGGCAGCAAATTGGCCTGACCCCGCCTGAGTTTGCGAGCGCTTGATCCAGTTAGGATGAAACGCAGCCCACGTCCTTCGTCCAAAATTTTCTGAATGGTGTTAAGAAGACTAGGTAAGCGTTGGATCTCATCAATAAAGACCTCTTGCTTACCAACCCTAGCACCCAAGACCTTTTCGAGGCGTCTGGGATCAGCGGCAAAGTCCAGGTAAGTGCCTTCGTCGGCCAAATTAATCTGCATCGCAGCAGGGAAGATCGCCTTGAGTAGTGTGGACTTGCCAGTCTGACGCGGCCCGAGAAGGAGCATGCTTTTGGATGTGGTTGTGAGCTCGTTGCTAAGGCATCTAGCGACAAAAGACATCATAATTCTCAATGGTTATTGTGTAAAAATACCTAGTGTTGATAATACGCGGTATTATCAACGCATGTCAAGTCCGCCCCTGACATGAATACGCCGCCATACAGATGTCAGCCTCGTATTTAGTAGCGCCATCCTCTGTAGTTAAACACCATCGCTCTCACTGACATCTGCATGTCTTTGGCATTTTGCAATGTAATCCTTCATCTTCGGCTCCTCAGGACGGAGGAGCTAACGAATGGATTTACTGGATCCCAAAAACGATGCGGTTTTTAAATACATGCTGGCGGGTGATGATACTGAAGATCTGCGTATTAGTTTACTCACTGCGATCTTAAGACCAGAGTCACCGATCGTAACAGCGACGGTAAAAAACCCGCATCTGCCCAAGAAACACATACGGGACAAAGATACCGTGCTCGATATCCTGATGGAGCTCAGCGACGGTAGACTTGTCGACTTAGAGATGCAGATGGCATGGAGGTCATATATCCCGGAGCGAGCCTATTACTACGGCAGTCGCGTGATCAACGCGCAGCTAAGTCGTGGTCAGCGATACCAAAGCCTGAAACCCGTATCTACCATCTTTCTCCTCAATGCCATTGGTTTCCCAGAGGCACCGGCTGATCATGGTCACTACGTTTTCAGCATGAAGGAGCAGTCTAACCTGGCTCAGCTGCCACCCCTATTTACCATGCACTTTGTCGAGATTCCCAAAATCATCCGCAACTTGCCAGCCGTCCTTCACTCGCAGGAAGACTTGGCTTTGGCACTTTGGTGCCAGTTTTTGTATAGTCCTCATCAATTAGGACTTGCGGGACTCGACGAGGTGATAGCCACCATGCCAGCACTGAAGAAAGCCAAAAAGAAGCTAGAAGAAATCTCCGCCGACGAGGAGAAGCGTGAGATAGCCCGCATGCGCGAGCGCGGTCGTCGCGACTACGAGAGTGATCTCGAGTACGCACTGACACGCGGTAGAGCTGAGGGTATAGCAGAAGGTGAAGCAAGAGGCAGAGCAGAGGGTATAGCAGAGGGTATAGCAGAGGGCGAACGAAACGCAAAGATTACACTGCTTCATGGGCTACTCGGCAATGTTGCTACATCGGGATTATCAAGTAAGGAGCTTGCGACTCTTTGCGGACTGAGTGTGGACGAGGTTGATAAGCTGCGCGCTACAGGGCACTAGGCGTAGTTCAGTTTACATAGATGACTGGTGCACATGGCAAGGTTAATTTAGAGCGTCAAGACTTGCGGAAAGTTCGTGCCGTAACTTTACAATGTACAGTAAAACTACTCACGGACCCATCAAGCAAAACCCGCATAATTCCGATCAGCCTGTATGTGCTAGACAATTTTTCTGCCTCCATCACTCCTTATAGGAAGGGTCTAAGCTATGAAAAAGCATTGGATTCTTCCGTCCGTAGCGATTGTCAGTGTTGCCGCCCAGCTGGTAGCGTGTGGCATGCGTGATGCTGAAGACCTAAAGAAAATCGTCCAAAGCTACGGCAACGGCAGTGGCTCCGAGAGTTCGCAAACGACAGCTGTCCAGGGGGCTTCTACAACCGATGGACAAAAGCCCGATCCAGCGTCTCAAACGACCACGGCACAGACTAGTCAACCGCCTGCGGCGAAACCTGTAGACCCTACGACTCAATCGGGCTCAGGCACGCAAGTGGCACAACAAACCACGACAGAGCTCATGAATAGGCAGCACGTTAGTAAATGCCTTAAGTCCTGGAACGGCAAAGCCCCATTTACTGAGCAATCACAGTTCCGCACCCTCGTGCCTGGTGTGATGGTATTTGGGATCGGCACGGCCATCGATGACACACAGAAAACGGTGGCGCCCGAACTCATCCTGATCCCGGCCGGAGTTAACGTGCTCGGAACAGCCAAGTACCGCTTGCTCAATCCCAATGGCTGGTACTGCCTAGCGGCCACCGTCAACGTTTTAGGTAACCTCAGTATCGACGCCGATGCCAAAGCGCAAATCGCCGATAGTTCGATCGACGTGATGGTTGCGGGTAAACAAAACGTTAATGCAACCGGTTATGTGACCGTGAGTGTGGGTGGCAGTATCACACTTAAAATCGTCAATTAGGTGAAGTGAGCCCTAGTCGCCCTTAAACGGTATGTAAATACTACCCAAGGCTCCGTCTAGTTCAGGCTTCTCGGATGGCAGTATAAATGCACACCTTAGGCCGCTCAGTCCACTTGACCAACTTTGTTTGGCGAGTTGGTCGGTGAGCTTGCGGCATCGCTGCTTCATGTCATTAAGAGCGACCTCACCTGGAACTTTGAGGCGTACCATAATTCCCGCGCCATCGGTCACCAGCATCGAGGCGGCATAGACGACCGATTCACCGTTTAGAGTCTTGGCCATGAAGCTTACAAATTCAGGTTGCTTCATGATTTGATCACGGGCTGTGTTGACTTGGGTTGTAAGCTCAAGGCTCAGGTTCTTGCCGACTTCTAGGAGCTTAGCAGCTAGGTCGTACTCAATGTAGGCAGCCTCTTTATGGCCTTTCTCTAGATCCTTATTAGCCTGCTGAATCCACGCCACGGGATCTTTGTCCGCATGCGTCCACTGCTGGGCGTAAAACGATCCTAAATACCATTTGTCGCCGACGGGTACGATGGTGGCGAAGGCTCGCCCGATTTCCCTCTGTCCCATGATCTGGAGCCAGATGCCAAATTGCAGGGAGTAGCCGTAGTGCGGGTATACCGTTGCTTCGTCGCTGTCGCAGAGTTGGCCTTTGGGCGTGCCATCGACGGTATTGATGGCCCATAGACGATAGACTGATACGTCCAAGGGACCGCCGAGAGTGGCGTCAATCTTGGTCAGCATTTCCTTAACCGCGAAGAGGCTCGTGTTGAGGCGGGGGTGAAAGAGTGGCTGCATCACCATGGCGTCCTTGGTGCGAACGCCTTTGATGAGGTCAGCGATAAAGGCATCAAAGCCGGGGGCTAAGCCGGTTTGACCACGGGTGCTAATCCTAACCTGTTTACACGCAGGTTTGTTGATTTGATCCTTGAAGAGTTGCCCCCGCAAGGCCTCGTCGCCGGGCATGGCGTCGGCAGCTAGAAGAGTTGGCGCCATGAATGCTAGATGACACGTGAAGGTGAGGCCCAGCATGGCCGCCAACCGAGCCATCAAAAAGGCGGCAGCCTCACTTCTTAGCGACGCAGCTGCCGCAGCCTTTTTTGTCAAAGCTCTCCAAGTCCCAAGACCCGAATTCCTCATTGATGACCTCAAGCGCGTCGGTAAGAAAATCGTACTCGCAGGTAAACAGCTCTTTCATCAGCTTCTTTTCGAGACAATAGGCATTATAGCTGAAGCTGTCTCTTTCGGGGTCGTAGATTTCACTAATCCCGGCTTGGCGGTCGCGAAAGACGAGGACGGAGTGATCATAATTTTCTTCGGTCAACTTTTGCATAACTACTGTCCTCTAACCTGAGTTGAGTCGCTAGTGCTTAGGACGATCTACCTAGCAGCCAATGAGCAAACTGCTGTAGATCGCCGTTTGGCGTTACAATCCCTACTAGCTCGGCCATCGCAGCCGCGGACACCAATGCCGCAGCGTCGCGCGCTGCATTGGGTGGCATCATAGCCAAGTAGGTGAGCTTGCCCGACTCCTTGTCTTTACCAGCCGACTTGCCAGTGGTCGCGGCTTCGTCTAGGAGATCATCGGTGATTTGGAAGGCTAGGCCTAAACCCTCACCAAAACGACGCAGACGTTCCACCGAAGGCATCGGTGCTTCAACGGCTAGAGCGCCAAGGGCGGCAGCACAGCCTAGGAGTCGTCCCGTCTTGAGTTCGTGGATGCGGTCCAGATCCGCGCGCGATGCGCCCTGACGTGCCGTCCAGTATAGGTCCAAGCTCTGCCCCAGGACCATGCCACGGCCACCTGCCGCATGGGCCAGTTCCTTCACCATGGCAGCAGTGCTCAGTTGTGGATGGGCTGCGATCAACCCAAAGGCGTCGGTGAGCAATGAGTCACCCGCCAGTAGCGCTTGTGCCTCGCCGAAGACTTTGTGCGTTGTCGGTTTGCCGCGACGTAAGTCGTCGTTATCCATGCACGGCAAGTCGTCATGCACCAGACTGTAAGTATGCACGAATTCAACCGCGAGCGCCGCCGGGAGGGCCCGTTCCGGATCGCCACCGAGTGCTTTGGCAGTCATAAGACAGAGTGCGGGACGGACTCGTTTACCTCCAGCTAGCAGCGCATACTTGATCGCTGCGGTCACTGGGTCAGTACCGGCATAATGACGCTCAATGTGTGATGCCAGAGCGTCGTTAAAGAGGGATTGCCAATGTTGCAGCTGCGATTCAAAGGCGCTCATGGTTGTACCTCTCAATTGCTCCACTCGGTAACGGCAGGGTGCCGTTGATCAGTCGACGCATCACTTCAGGATAGAGCTTGCATTCAGCCGCAAACACACGGTCAGCCAAACTGTGCGTATCATCACTAGGCAGCACGGGAACGACGGCTTGAGCAATAATCGCGCCTTCGTCATAGTGATCGTTAACAAAATGCACCGTAGCACCACTCACGTCGCGTCCAGCGGCTAGGACTGCTGCGTGAACACGGTCACCATACATGCCCTTACCACCAAACTCAGGTAGCAGCGCTGGGTGAATGTTGATCAAGCGGTGCTGCCAAGGTTTGAGTACGGGAAAGCGCTTTATAAAGCCTGCCAGCACGATCCAATCGATATTCTGTGATAGCAGCCACTCTTCCAGTGCATGCGCCGTCACATCGGCATCTTTGACAAAGTCACCGACAAATACAGGTATGCCATGCTCTCGCGCGATACTGACGCCGCGACAGTTGGGTGTGGACGCAATCACAGCTGCGACCTGAAATTCCGAAACACTCTGGGACCTGGCGATAAAGTTGGCGAGACTCCTGCCACCACCTGACACGGCAATGGCCAGCTTTGCTGGTAGCATGCTGTCTTTGCTCTGATGAGTCATGGAGCTACCTTAGTGAACTGTACGCGTTCACGGTCTTTCAGTCCGTTCCAGAAGGCTTCAGCCGTGATCACCTTGCCGCCGGCTGGTTTGAGTCGATGTATGAGTAGCTGTCCCTCACCGGTAGCGACGCGTAGGACGCGATCCTTCTTGTCGTAACTGACCGCTCCGGGGGCGGCAGAGGATAGAGCTGATGGAGCGGCCTTGATCTCGACAAGCCCCAGCCTTCTATCAGCCAGATGGGTGAAGCTACCAGGCCAAGGCTCAAAGGCACGAAAGCGCCGATAAATGATAACGGCGGGTTGAGTCCAATCGACCTCCCCGTCGTTTTTATCAATCTTGCGACAGTGCGTGACGGCAGTCTCGTCTTGGGGTGTTCCCGTGAAGCTGGGGTCACGCAGCTTATCGATAGCCCGGAGCACCAAGGGGCCACTGGCCTCAAAATAGCGGGTGGTGAGCGCGCCGGAAGTCTCATCGGGCCCGATGGGCAAGGACTCCTGGACGATGATGGCCCCGGCATCCAGCCTCTGTACGGTGAAGAGCACGCTGACGCCACTGACCTCATCGCCTGCCAGTAGGGAGGCGGGGACCGGTATGGCTCCGCGGTACTTGGGGAGTAGCGAGGGGTGGATGTTGATGGTGCCCCGACGGGGCGTGCTGAGAAAAGCACTGGGCAAAATCTGCCCATACGCTGCCGTGATCGCAAGATCCGGCTTAAGCGCGGCAAAAGCGGCTAAGAAATCAGGATCGCTGGCTTTTTCCGGTTGCAGCGTGGTGATACCCAAGGTCTTGGCATAAGCCGCCACCGGAGGATCCGCCATCTTACCTCCGCGTCCCACGGGCCGAGCCGGTTGACTGACGACCGCAACGACCTCGTCACCGCGGCTTTTAGCGGTGTCGAGGAGAGTTTTGAGCGGAGCGATAACTGGTTCCGGAGAACCGAGGAAGATCAGGCGCATAAAGCCTCATAAACAGTCACAATGCTACCGTCCGACTTATAGTCAACTTGAGCGCGCAAGTCCATCGATAGGCCTCGTTTGCGCCGCATACCTCGTCAATTGCGCGATATCTTGCTAAAATGAGAATGGTAATCCTGCCCCATCCTGCCACTCCGCCCACCAGAGAGTTTCGTCGTGCCTAGTTCGACCTTGGCACAATTAAGACAGCTGCAGCAGTCGCTTTATGACAAGGCCTTCAAAGAGGCACGTGCCATAGTCGGTGACAGCTCGCGACGAATTTTGTCCTACTCGGCGCGATTCGAACGCAGTCTGCCCACACGTTTTGTTCTGACCTCCCAAACAGACGTCTTGGATGCCCTAAAGCGTCATGAGTTTGTGCTTTACGGTGATTTTCACACTCTGCGTCAGTCGCAGCGCGGACTACTCAGACTGGTGCGCTCCTACGTCGATCGGCAGCGCACGGACAAGGTGGTCATCGCGCTGGAAATGTTCAAGCACGTAGATCAGGACTTTATTGATGGTTACCTCGCAGGAGGGCTCACCGAGGAGGCCTTTCTTGACGGCATCAATTATGCCGTGGAGTGGGGTTTTCCCTGGCAGAATTTCAAGATGATCCTCGATTTCGCCAAGGCAAGGAAACTACCAGTCATTGGCATTAACTCTGATAATGCTGGACGCGACCTGCTCTCAGTGCGCGATCGATTCGCCGCTAAATGCCTCATCGACGCAGCGGAAAAATATCCAGGGCACAAGATCGTTTGTTTGATAGGTGAATACCACCTCGCTGATGATCACCTGCCCAAAGCCCTTGCAGCCGAACATCGAAGGCGTGGCCGCAAGGGTAAGGTCATGCGCATATTGAATAATATCGATTCTTATTACTTCAGTCGTCAGAAGCCCAATTCTCATGCTTCCACAGAGTACCTAAGACTACGTAAAGATTTCTTCTGCATCATGAATTCCCCGCCATGGATGAAGTGGCAATCATTTGCCCTGTGGGAAGAGATGCGCCACATGGGGGCCTGGCACACCAGTAATCACGAGGCTGAGTTTGATCAAGATATCGATGTCAATCACGAAGAAACTTATGACGTTGATTTTCAATTTCTCGGCTTTGTCAAAGAGCTAGCTGGATTCCTGCAGGTGAGCATCGATTCTAGCGCGATGGAGAGTTTTCACATCCATTTTTCGCCGCGTGGCGATTTTCTCTCGCACATCATGCGTGATGGTGGATTTGAGCAGCTTGAGGCCAATCGTATCATCGGTAGAGCTGGTGGTGACGGTGTATATTTTCTCGCACGCACTAATACAGTGTTGCTTGCCGATATCTCAATCAATAACCTAGCTGAAGCCGCAGGGCAATATCTGCATAGTTTGCTCAGTGGATTCGATGACTATAGTGACAGCAAGAGCGATGAATTTCTTCGGCGGATTGTAAAAGCAACAATGGGTATGCTTGCATCTAAGATTCTCAATCCACGCCGTAAGTGCATGGAGCTTCACCACTATCGGCAACTCGCAAGGCGACAGCGCGGTATCAAAGGTAGCCAACGCTCCGACATGCGGGCCCGCGCGACGAGCGGCATTTTGCGGTTTGATCGATGGATGGAGATTGCGCTAGCAAAAGATGACAAAGTACAACCACCGATACCACGGTCTCTGCTACAACTCGATGCAGACAGTGACTATCACTTTAGCCGGGCAATAGGTCAGATGTTGGGATTTGCCCTGTATAAAAAAGTTATCGCCAATAAGATCACGACGGTTCAGGTCAAAAGATTTTTTCGACGTAATCACAGTAGCACTCAGTCGCTCTGGAACGATGTCGTTTGGCTTTATAAACTCATGCAGAATTAGTCGCGGCTACGACGCAGGCTGACTGGCGACCGTGTATACTGCGCGCGTTGCATAAATGATCTGGCCGCTTGCGTCGATGAGGCAAGCCGTATAGTGGTAGGCGACAGCGGCAGCAGTAAGGTCATCGTGGATATGGACTGGGCCCGCAATTAGCTGAGAAATCGTGGTGATCGGTGTGTCAAAGGGTGAGTCGCAGCTGAGGCTCGGCAGGCCAGCAGCAGCAGCGCGCCGTCTAATCGCGATATAGGCGCCGTCAAAGGAGCCGCTAGGGGGCGTGATTGTGAGCTCGATACCACCTGCAGGACCAGTAGCTGACTTTGCTTCGATCATTGGTGGAGGTTCGGCGATACAGTAAAGTGACCTTTGGAGGTCACATCCCCCAGGGCCGCCACCACTGAGCCATCCCGCCCCTGTGAGTGTCGAGGAATCGCCCGTCTGCCCAAACGCGGCAGCACTTGACGAGCCCCAATTGTTACAGGTCAGTCCGGCCAAAAACGAGCCATCACTCTGGGTACCTGTCCACACAGGGGACTGTGTTGGGTTACCGGTGGCATCCAAAATGGGTCCGCTACTTTCGCTGAGGCCAATGTTCCAAAATGTAGCCTCGTCGGCAAATAGCGTATGGAAGGCATTGGTGACGCTGTAGTCGGAGGCAGCAATCTGCCCTAGAATGCGTACGCGGGACTTCGCCCCGACGTGTTCATCCGAGAGAACGGCGCGCCAGCGCTGCTCGCGCCGCAAGTGAATACGGGGGCTTCTATTGGCAAATTGCTGGCAGCGGTCATCTGCTGCCCCTGCCCCACCGCCAAGATTGCCAGGCACTGTTGGTGCCGTTGTGAACATAATTTGCGGTTTAGTGGAGGATGCCTGTGGCGCCGCGATTCTCAAGACACTGCTGTCTTGATCGAAAAGGCACGCGCTGTAGCTAAACAACTGACCGGCAGCATCGGTTTGGTCTGTGAAGGTGATGGGATTAATTGATTGATCGCTATAAGCGCCGATGACTACACCTTCGTCGCAGTTGGGCGCGGCGCTGCCGGATTGGCGGTGCATCTCGATTTTGGTCCAGTCTCTTTTGGTACCGAGTTCTAGGGTGATCTGGTTGCTGCCTACTACCGGTCCGGTGGTCGCCTGTAAAGTGGGTGGAACAGACTCTGGTTCATTAGGTCCCGAGGGCTCAGGCCCAGGGGGAGGCGTGCTAGCCGGAGTGGGGTCGGGGTTCGTACTTGGGTCTAATGGCGGTAATGCTACCACATCGGCGACTTTTTGCGGACGATTCCCGCCTTGCGTGCGGACGTCCAGGCTGGCCCGCCCCAGCCTCTGCCATGCGCCGCAGGACTGAAATAGGGCAGTTCCACCTATCGCTAAGACTATCAGACGCCATTGAGCTTTCACGGCTAAATCTCCGACCTATGTCTGAGCTGCTGATCGGAGTAGGGAGCGTTAGTATTTAGTTCATTGATATGGTCATAATGGCAAAAAGTGGGGAGTTGTCCCAGCCTCATGTTAGATTATTCTGGATCCCGTCAGGCGGGATTCTGAAGGAACACCAACCGAAGAGTGTGTGATGCGTCCACTAAGCATACTAGTCGTTGACGATGAGCAACTGCAACGCGAGACACTTGCGTCGATCTTGTCTGAGGACGGCTATCACGTAACCACCGCTAGCGATGTCCATGCGGCTGCCGAGGCCTTGACAGAGGGCAATTTTGAGGCGGTCCTTACGGATTTTAGGATGCCCGGCGGATCCGGGCTTGATGTCGCTCGCAAATCTAGTGAAGTGTGTCCCGAGGCTGCCATTCTCGTTATGACGGCCTATGCCGATGTTCAGGGTGTGATCGACGCCATGAGACTTGGGGTTGTTGACTACTTGCTAAAGCCGCTCAACGTTGAGTCATTGCTGCGAAGACTAGCGATCATCCGTGATCGACGTGCATTGCAGCTTGAGGTCAACTTTCTCCGCGGTGAAATGAACAGACAGACTGATCCTGGCACCTTGCTCGGTGAGTCAGCTCCGATGCTCGAAATTGGCAAGATCATCGAGCAAGTGGCGCAAACCCGCGGGACGGTGCTGATCACAGGGGAAAGTGGTACTGGCAAAGAGGTCGTGGCTCGCTCCATTCACCGGATGAGTCCTCAGGCGACCAATAAATTTGTCGCTATAAACTGCGGCGCCCTGCCGGAAAACTTGCTGGAGAGTGAGCTCTTCGGCCATAAAAAGGGGGCCTTTACGGGGGCGCTGGCAGACAAGCAGGGGCTTTTTGCTGTCGCAAGTGAGGGCACACTCTTTCTCGATGAAATTGGCGAGATGCCGAAAAACCTCCAGGTTAAACTCTTACGCGCGCTCCAGGAGAGGGAGATCACACCGGTTGGTGATACTAAATCGATCAAGGTGAATTTGCGTGTCATCGCCGCAACCAACCGTGATTTGGCAGCAGAGGTGGCGCAAGGTCATTTTCGACAAGATCTCTTCTACCGCCTGAATGTGGTAGAGATAAAGATGCCACCACTGCGCGAGCGTCGTGATGATATCCCTATGCTAGCCCGCCATTTTGTCGAGAAATATACGAAAGAGCTAGGACGACCCATGCGCCCCCTGTCCAGTGACGCTATCCGGCATCTTGTATCCTATCCTTGGCCAGGAAATGTTCGAGAACTTGAAAACATCATCGAACGCGCCATTATTCTCAGTAAAAATCAAGATCGCATCGATGTGGACGACTTCCCGGTGACGCTTACCGCATCATCGCAGGCGTCGACGCTACCGCAGAAGTTGGACGACGCACTAAGGGTCTTCGCGCGGGATCACATACTACAGGTACTATCGAGTGTGTCTGGTGATAAAAAGGAGGCCGCTAAAGCCCTTGGTATGAGTCTATCAAGCCTATACAGAAAACTAGAGGAACTCGATATCTCCTCAAAACGCTTGGATGATCCGCGGTGAGGTGGCCACGTCCCTTACGAAGGATCGGCTGGCGTATATTTACGCTTTTCGGGCTGCTGCTGGTCGGCGTGGCATTATTATTCAGTGTCACGGGACTTAAGTTTGCCGATGAGACGATCAGAGCTAATGCCGAGAACGAGCTGCGTATCATGTCGATCAACTTATCGCGGCAGGTACAAAGGCAGCTCAACCACATTGAGGAGACTCTAGACTCACTGGAGAACCACGGTTTTCTACTAGAGGAACTGCGACGAAGTGAGCCAAATAAAACGGAGATCGAAGAGTTTTTACAGAATAGGCTCACCTCACTAGCGCTATTTGAAGAGCTAGCGGTCTACAATCGCAACGGTACCTGTGTCGGCGCTACCGATCCAAGCTGGTACGACATACCCGGGAAGCAGCAAGCGTTCTTTATCTCTGGACTGCGCCAGTTTAACTTCTCGGATATCTACACATCCGATGAAGGGAAGATTCAGCTCGTATCGACGCCGATTAGCAATGGCACCATCACCAAAGGTGTCTTGGTGGGACAAGTCAACATGTCCTGGATCTATGATGTGATGGATCAGCAGCTTGGGGTGCTGCCGAATACTGATGCCTTTTTGATCGATTCAGCACTTCGGTTTATTACCCCGGGTAAGACCGGTATCGACCGACTCCTGGAGAGTCATTTGATTGCGACGCCACTCATTAAGCACTTAAATCAGGAGTTTTGGGTAGGTCAGTACCCCAACTTCAACGGCAGTCAGGTGTTAGGTACGGTATCTAAGATTCCCAACCGCCGCTGGTACGTTGTTGTTGAGCGGGATCTGGTCGAGGTCACGCGCCCTATCAAATCGGCTGCAAAAGTTATTCTCGCTGCGACCGTGGTCCTGATTGGACTGCTCATACTGCTCACCTATTTGTTAACAAGATCGATCACGCGTCCACTTATGACGCTCGTTGATGGGGCGCAACGTGTGGCTACAGGTGATTTTGCGCAGCCATTCACTATTCCCGAAGGTATTGACGAGGTGGCCTTTCTCGCTTCTGAATTCGATAAGATGCGCAGTAAAGTTGCGGCTTTTCAAGAACGGATACTCGAGCGCCTAGAGGAGAGCGAGCGTAAACTCATAGACAGTGAGCGACTCGCTGCTATCGGCACGCTGGCATCTAGTTTGGCGCATGAAATTCGTAATCCCCTCAATGCTATGTCCCTGCTCCTGTCGCGCCTAGAGCTAGCCAAAAGCAGCGATGCCGTGAGAGTGCAGGTCACTAAAGATCTGCGCGGGGAAATAGGTCGCCTTGACCGTTTAGTTTCAAGCATCCTTGATTATGCTCGTCCCCTAAACTTGCAATTGCAGACAACCGATCTGGGGGCCTTAGTGAAGAATACCGTAGAGCTTTATCGAGGCGTTTTTGAGGGTAAGCAGATTCGCTGTGACGTCATTGTAAGTCCCAAGCAGTTGAAGCTAAATCTCGATCCAGACCGGGTCAAACAGGCTTTAGTAAATCTCATACAAAATGCCGTGGAAGCGATGTCGATCAATGGCCGATTAACAGTGGACGTGCAAGCCGATGGTAATGCGGCGAAAGTCATCCTGCGCGACGATGGTATCGGACTGCCCTCGCATCCAGCTGGCAGGCTGTTTGACCTCTTCTTTACAACCAAGGAGAAAGGTACCGGACTAGGACTCAGTACAGTCAAAAAGATTATGGATGCGCACCGCGGCGAAGTGGCTATCGGACCCAGAAGTGACCTCGCGGGGGGTAGCAGGCAGCGTGGGTCAGAGGTAGCCTTGAGTTTTCCGCTAAATTCTCAAATTTGAGAAACTGGCCGAGAAAAATTCTCAGAACTGCGACTTCTTGGCTACCCGGCCAGAATTATTAGGCAATTATTTCAGCTGGTTATTCTGGCAGGTGGGGTCGGTGCGTATTGGCCACAATCCTGCAAGGAGTAAGGTTATTGGCCGGTATTGAATCGGCAACGAACTTTCATCCGAAGGAGTATGACTATGCTTTTCCGTAACATCCTCGTTGGCGTTTCCCTTGCCGCTCTCACCAGCTCGGTAGCAATGGCAAAAGGCGCAAAAAAAGAGCCAAACTGTGAAGTGAATGGCAAAAAAGTCTACGTGAAAGACGAAGCTGCTTGCACCAAGAAGCATGGCACCTGGGCCGCTCCAGCTGCTGAGCCAGCTGCTGCTGAGCCAGCTGCTGCAGCACCCGCTGCTGAGACCGCTCCTGCTGCAGGCGACGCTCATGGAGAAGGCCATAAATAATTAGGCCGACTTCTCTGAGAAGAGATGCTAGCCACTGGGCGTATGCCTAGTGGCTCTTTTTGTTTACTGGCGGCGTTTAACTTGGGTGACTATTCCGATACGTTCGAGTGCCCTGATCAGTATCATTGTTGGATCAATTTCCCACCACTTGATGCCTGCACGGGCCACATCGGGAAAGGCATGGTGGTTATTGTGCCAACCCTCCCCAAAGGCGACCACTGCAACCCACCAGGTGTTGGTTGAACCATCATCGGAGTCAAAGTTGCGGTAAGTAGCAACAATCCGAGCGCACACTTGCAGTGTGATTTGCTGGATGTCTTTAGAAAGCCAACTCGGGTATGGATCCGCATAGCCTACAAGAAAAACGTCGATTTCTCCGTGATTCACCGGAGAGACCGCCCCAGCTTTTGTGCTTGCAATCGCTTGACTCATGGAAATCCTCCAGAGTGATCCACTAAATGCGCGCGCTTTTCGGTATTTTCGGCGTTTCCCTTAACATCTTCTTTGTAATTAATTGGTAAAAGCGCCATTTTTTCGGTCATCTGACCGGTGTCTTTCGGCAGATTCAGATGTTACGGTGCTCTTTTACAGATTGGTGACATTCTTTTTACAGGTGGAGATAAAGAATCTTCCGATAACGGGGTTATAGTGGTGCTAACCGAGTGATTCGGCGTCCTGCACCCATTAGTCCGGGGGTAGTCATATGATTATCGTCTATTTTTTCATTGCCCACTACTTCTTATCTATCTTCTGCCAGACCTTCTTCCTGCATAGGTACGGCGCGCACCAGATGTTCACGATGAACAAGTTCTGGGAGCGTTTTTTTCATCTTCTCACTTATGTGGCTCAGGGTTCGTCTTACCTGAATCCTCGTGGTTATGCGCTTTTGCACAGGCAGCATCACGCTTATAGCGATACTCCGCGCGATCCGCATACCCCCACCATGTACGGCAACGTGATGGCGATGATGTGGGATACGAAGAAACGATACCAAGATATCTGCGAGCGCACGGTCGAGGTGGAAGGAGCGTTTACGAGGGAGCGGTACCCGGAGTGGCCGCTACTTGACAAAATCGGATTTAACCGGCTATCAAGCGTGGCTTGGGTAGTCTTTTACGTAGCGTTCTATGCTACATTTGCTACTGCCTGGTGGCAGTGGTTGCTACTGCCCGTCCAGATCCTGATGGGGCCGGTGCATGGTGCGATCGTCAACTGGTGTGGTCACAAGTACGGCTACCGCAACTTTAAAGTGAGCGATCAGTCACGCAACACGCTGCCGTTTGATTTTGTCACGTTCGGCGAGCTTTTCCAAAACAACCATCATCGGTTCGGGCTAGACCCCAATTTCGCCAAACGTTGGTTCGAGATCGATCCTACCTACCAGATCATCAAGGTGCTTGCTGCATTACATATTGTAAAGTTGCCACCGAAGAAACAAAATGAAGTGGAAGAAATCAGAGTGGTTGTTCCCTTCGCCGAGGCAAAATAGGCCGGTTGGCCCGCTTGACCTTCCGTGGGGACACTTGGATCCCCCTCCCCCGGAGGACAGTCGCCGTGCAGGATGAAAAACAAAGTCGAGATCGTCGGTCCTTCCTTCAGAAAGCGAGTTTGCTCCTGGCAGCCGGTACGGTTGATGGAATTTTTTCATCAGCTTTGGCCAAAAGTGTGGTCTTGCCTTTTGCCAATGGTGAGCGCCCTTTGGTTGCTTATCCTCAGAAGCGTCCCCTGATACGTCAAACGACGCGCCCCCCTCAGCTAGAGACACCTTTTAGTGTATTCAAAGAGGGTGTCCTCACGCCCAATGATGCGTTCTTCGTCCGCTATCACCTAGCTAATGTACCTCTGTCTATCGATATCGAATCCTACCGCCTGAATGTATCAGGCCTAGTGGACCGCCCATTGTCTTTGTCTCTAACCGAATTGCGCACACAATTCAAAGAATCCGAGATTGTTGCTGTCAATCAGTGCTCTGGAAATAGCCGCGGGTTTGTCGAACCGCGGGTGGGTGGCGGTCAACTTGCTAACGGTGCCATGGGTAATGCCAAGTGGCGCGGCATTCCCCTTAAACTCGTGCTCGACCGAGCTGGAGTTAAGTCTGGAGCGCGGCAAGTCACGTTCAATGGCTTGGATGCACCACTCTTGCCGACGACGCCAGATTTCATCAAGGCGCTAGACATCGTTCACGCTCGCGATGGTGAGGTGCTGCTCGCGTATGCCATGAACGATGCTGATTTACCGCTACTCAATGGCTACCCACTGCGTCTTGTCGTGCCCGGATATTACGGTACTTACTGGGTTAAGCATCTGAGTGACATTCATGTGGTGGATCAAGAGTTCCAGGGATTCTTCATGGGTAAGGGCTACCGCATCCCCGACAATGACTGTGGCTGTGTCGTACCAGGTACTACTGCAAAGACGACAAGACCCATCGGCAAAATGGTAGTGCGGTCCTTCATCACTAGCCTCGAGCCAGGTGCGGCCCTGCGCGTTGGGCAAGTCACCGCGGTACATGGTATTGCTTTTGACGGTGGTAGCGGGATCCGCGCCGTCGATTTGTCGCTTGATAACGGCACTACTTGGCAAAGTGCAAAGCTTGGACGCGACTACGGGCGCTACTCATTCAGGCCCTGGCGATTTGATCTCACTTTAAACACTAAGGGCAGTCACCACCTTTTGGTCCGCGCTAGCGCTAATGATGGACAGGTTCAGCCGATGGAAGCTACTTGGAACCCCTCTGGCTACCGACGCAATGTGATCGAATCGTTACCTGTGGTGGCAATATGAAGACACTATGGATAGCGCTGGCGCTCATGCTGGTAACTGAAGGCGTTAAGGCCAATGTTGCGATCTCGTTACCTGAAGAGTCAGCTGTATATCGTAATGGTCCCGGCGTTGATATGGCCAATGCCTATTGCATGGGGTGTCATTCTGCGGATTACGTCCTCACCCAGCCTCCTGGCATGCCACGTGCATTCTGGACGGCAGAGGTAAAAAAGATGAAAGAGGTTTTCGGCGCACCCGTCCCTGATGATCAGGTTAAAGGCATTGTCGACTATTTAGTAAACACTTACGGCGATGCCAGAAAAAAGTGATCTATGTTTAAAGCGGTCTTTCTGATGATTGGCGTCATTTGCACAGGCTTATCGATTGCTTTTGCTGACTATTGGCTGAGTAAGCTAGGACTCAAAGAGCTGGTTGGTGCGCGCGAGTATGCGGTCTTTTTTTGGGCCGGTGGTATCGCTCTGACGGGAGCTTTATCTACGTGGTACTTAGCTAACGATATGGCCGTATGGTCGGTTGGAGCGGAATACGTCAAAAGCGATGAACCATCTTTGGCAAATATCCAGGCATTGGTTGCCGCACTGAGCTTGGCAGCAGGACTAAAGCATCAGCCTAAACTCGCAGTTTACCCGGTCCAAGACATCAACGCCATCGTCGTAGCGCGGAGCCGGCGGAGCAGCACCATTGCCATTTCAAAGGGAGCTCTCGATCGCGCGGATGATTCACAAATGCGTGCGATCATTGGTTACTGTGTGACTAAGATAGCGTCAGGTGAAATTATTCCCTTACTGTTGCTGCAAGGCGTAGTCATGGCATTTACGCTGTTCCCCACGAGGATGTTTGCACTACTTCTCGGCACCTCGCTGCGTACAGCTGAGGAGGACACCCCATCCGACACGATTGAGCGAGTTTTGACCGCGATTCTAGAAGTGCTGTTTCTACCGTTTACTGCCTTACTCATCCGTTACTATAGTCGCGAGATTGAAAATAGAGCTGATCGTCGTGCTGCGGCTATTTTGGGTGCTGACAGGTTTAAGACTGCACTGAAAACTCTAGAGTCTGAATCGGCTCCGAGAGTATTTCGTGAGTCATACGCGCTGCCGCACAAGTTTGGTATGACCAAACTGCCACGCCTATGGCTACTTGGATTTCACGCAAGTTACGGTTTGCGCGCGCAGCGACTGGACGTCTAGTGACGTGTATTATGGCAAGAGACCGCTCATTTGCGTCGTGCTTGGCGTAGCCAGGTGCTTATGTAGCGCGACCGATAGAGCCCTAATAAGCCACCAAGGAAAAGCCCGATCACATGCTGGGTGTTGGCCACACCTGGTATGACTCCTACTAAACACAAAACCAGCCATGCCATCATGATAAAAGTGGTGCCAGGCCCGAGTTCATAGGGTGAGTTGTATTGGTGTCGGCTCATGATCCAAGCGTAGCCAAGCATCGCATACACAACCCCTGACATACCTATAAACATGGGTCCTGTGGCGAGGTACTCGGCGGTATTTACTAGAACCGAAATTATTAGTGTGAACAGTAATAAAAAGCGTGACCCCTCATGGATTTCCATGGCGCCACCAAGTTGATAGATCCACATCATATTAAACAATAGGTGCCAGATCCCACCATGCAAGAATATTGGTGTTACAAGTCGCCAAATTTGACCGTGCATAATCTCTGGGAAATTACCCCCGAGATATTCGGAAAAGTAGAGTAGACGGGAGAATCCGCCTAGCCCCGGCAGCCCACTAGCTAAAGTGGCGAGAACCGAGAGTCCGATCAGAACGATTGTGATAGGCATTTGTCGTGACGGTGAGCGGGCAAAAATCTCATTGCGGACATCAATCATGCGACCGCGCTCACTGACTTTTGCCTTTGACACTGCATTCGTTGTAGTGATGTGGGTGCTGGGTGCCAGAGATTTGGCTTGAAAGCGAACGTCTTCAGGCGCTGTCTGGAAGTCACGGAGATGCTGCTCAGCAGTATCTAGGTGATCCTCGTTGATGATCCAAATCATAACTTGGTCGTGATCGTCGTCACGTAGTTCGCAGTCGATACCTTGGTGCTGGAGGAATCTGGAAAACCTCTCTGCATCACCCTTGGGCATGGCCTCACCTAGTCGTCTCATGCACCTAACTCCCTTTTTATCTGCTGCAACAACTGACTATCTTCGACCTGGTCAAACGGTTTTGCAATCGACCAATCGTAGAACCAGATGGGCTTACTGGCTAAATCCGGATGTTCATCTTTGTACCGTGGGACCACATGCGCATGTAATGCCGGTTCTAAGTTACCCAGCATTTCATAATTCATACGTACTGCTCCGGTCACACGGAGTAAGGCATCACCAAGGCGCGCCATGTCACTGAGAAAGCAGTCTCGATCCCGACCGTTCAGGGCATTTAAGTGGGGCACCACTGGGTCTGGGAGCAGCAAGCAGTAACCCCGCAAGATCTGCCTCTCCCCGAGGATGGCCCATCCCGAATCAAGTCTTGCAATGACATTAGGCAACTGGCCACTGCGCGCAGCTGTAACAAATTTATGGATAGCGGTAGTCACTTGTGCCGAAGTCCTATGCGGATCAGATCGCTCGCAAAAAAGCCACCCAGTCAGACCTGGGTGGCTTAATAGCCTTAGCGTGTAAAGGCGGATCCTAGATCGCCGCTCGCCACTGTTAAGTTTACGAGTTCATCGATCTAGGGAACCAATTACCAGCGGTTGCCGTCGAAGCTACCGCGGCTAGAGCCAGAACGTGGGCCGCCGCCGCCAGTGCGTGGACGCTCTTCTGCCTCGTTAACTTTGATGTTACGACCGTCAAGGGCCGCGCCGTTCATCTCTTGGATGGCGCTACGAGCTGACGTCGCGTCTAGAAAGGTCACAAAGCCGAAACCGCGTGAACGACCGGTCTCACGATCCAAGATAACCTTGGCTTCGTCAATATCACCGAAACGTGCGAACGCTTGACGCAAACCGTCATCGTTGGTGTTCCAGCTCAAGCCGCCCACAAATAACTTCCTAGTCATACTCACTCTTCCCTTGCAAACTGGCACAGCTCAGCCGTGCACTGATCTCTCGACAGCGGCCAAAACCTTACATTTCGACCAACTGAGCCCCACCACGATCGGCAGGACTAGAGCGATGAGTTACCATATCTGGCGGTCTGCCGCCATGGGAAACAGGGGCTGTCGTGGGCCTTCGCCCATGGTCTTTCAAATAGCATATAGAAGTTGAGTACTTAAGACTTTCCCTAGGGATTGCAATCAGCTTACATTGATGGGATGATGAATGGATAGGACGTTACTGATAAGGTTATAGCTTAGTTAGCTAGTGCAATACTTTTAAGGACGAGGGAACCATGAATACCGGAGCAGGCATTGTAGGTGGATTGGTAGTGGGAGCAATTATCGGTTACGGAGCAGCTAGTCTCAAGGGCGGCGGCAAGTTTGAGGACATCACCCTCTTCGAACTCGACGGCGCCAAGTACAAGGAGTCGGATCTTCCGGCCGATATCCGTTCGAATCTCTACGATATCCGCGCTGAGGCGTTCGATCGTCAAAATGCGCTCATCAACCAATTTGCTCTTCAGTTTGGGTTAGCTAAGGACAAGGACAAGAACGTTAAAGCTGACTCCATCCCAGCCTTTGATGTGCTAGTCGAGACGCCTGCACCTACCGATCAGGAGATCATGCAGGTTTACGAAGCTAACAAAGCCCGCCTCCCCGAAAATACCCCCATCGATCAGGTAAAACCTGAGATCGAGCGTTATCTGCGCACCCAGAAATTGACCGACGCTGTCCGCGCTAAGAATCAGGAATTCGTGGCAAAAAAGCGCTTTGTTATGTTAGCGCCAGAGCCCACCTCGCCAAAAGTTAATATAGTCTTGGACGGCTACGGTGCCCGGGGACCAGCCGGGTCGCCAAACGTCGTGGTTGAAGTGGCCGACTATCTCTGCCCCAACTGCCAAGCGATGGCACCTGAGGTGGAGGCCACCTACAAAGAGCTAGGCGACAAGTTCCGCTTTGTGGCAGTGCCTTACGCGCTTCAGCCAGCTGGCTTGAGTGGCACCTTGGCACGCGGTGCATTCTGTGCCCGTCAGCAGGGTGACGACGCGTTCTGGAAGTACCATGAGAAGACTTTTGCCACCGCGAAAGAGAAGGGTTGGAAGCTGTCTGACCCAGATTCTAAGGATTTTGTCGTTGCCCTCGCAGCAGAGGCCGGCATCGACCAGGCTAAAATCGATGCTTGTGTGAATTCTCCAGAAGCCGCCAACTTTGTGAAGAACACCACCGACAACATGCGCAAGTCGGGTGTCACGGGCACACCTAGCTTCTTCATGAACAACCGTCGCATGTCCTTGGCTAACAAGTCGTTCAAGGATGTTGTGAAGGCCACCGTACAGCCAACCAGTCACTAAGATTCCAGCTTAGTCGGTTTAGATCCTAGTAAATCCAGCCATTTGCGTCCACATGGACACAAATCGGCTGGATTTGTGCTATAAGGCGCGGGCTTCGTCAGTGACGAACGCCTCTAACCTCGACCGACCAAACAGGGACATTTTAGTCATGACACTGCGCCTCAAGGACGTCGAACTCCCAGTCAACGCTGCTGGTGACGACCAGTTGCTTCATGCTGTTGCCACCAAGTTGTCAGTCGATCCATCCACGGTAAAGTCGCTCATCATTCGCAAGAAGTCCCTCGATGCCCGGCGTAAAGCTCGGATCGTTTACCATTATCAAGTCGATGTCGATGTTTACAACGAGCCCAGCGTTCTTGCCCATGCTGGTGGGGTGGCTGAAGCTGTAGGCCCGGAAGCGGTCGCTGATCCGCTTGATGGCTTACCTGCCGGCCCTTATCGATTTAGGCACATGCCGATCATTATTGGCAGCGGACCCGCTGGTACCTTTGCAGCGATTGCACTGGCTCGGGCTGGACAACCCTGTCTAATCGTTGAGCGCGGTGAGCCTGTTGAGCAACGTCTCCGTACGGTTGGAAAGCTCAGGCGGGACGGAAGCTTCGATTCGGAAAGTAATTACTGTTTTGGCGAGGGTGGTGCTGGGACCTTCTCCGACGGTAAATTAACTTGTGGTCGTAATCACCCATTGGTCAAATTTTTGTTTCAACAATGGGTCGACTACGGTGCGCCTGCCGAGATTCTTTACGAGGCTCATCCCCATATCGGTACGGATTACCTCCTGCGTATTGCCAAGAACCAAAGGACGGCACTCGAAGCTGCTGGCTGTGAGTTTCTCTTCAAGCGTCGCTTTGTTGATGTGCAGAGTGGTGGGACCGAGGCCAGGTACCGCGTCACTCTTGACGACGGTGTCACCTACAAGACGGATCATCTCATCTTGGCCATCGGTCACTCAGCGCGTGACACCTACGAGATGTTACTTGATCGTGGACTAGCCATAGCGCCTAAGCCTTTTGCCGTTGGTGCCCGCTTTGAGCATCCGCAGGAAGTCATAAATAAGATTCAGTTTGGTAGTTGCGAGATACTGCCGGCAGCAGAATATAAACTCGCTGCGCATGCTCAAGATCGCGGCATTTGGACCTTCTGTATGTGTCCAGGTGGACATTTGCTCCCGACCAACGCTCAACCCGGACATTTAGCTATCAACGGCATGAGCTATCATGCGCGCAACAGTGGTTTTGCTAACGCTGCAGTTGTAGTGAACGTGCTGCGCGAAGATTATTACCGCGGTCATCCCCTTGATGGTGTGAAATTTCAGGCTGCTATTGAGAAGGCTGCCTTTGCCGCTGGTGGGGGTAATTATCACTCACCTGCTCAGCGGATGGTCGATTTTATGGCTGGCCGCCTCAGTCGTGGGGACATGAAATCTACTTACGAGCCGGGCGTCACGAGTGCACGGCTCGACAAGATTTTACCGGAATTTATCGCATCAGCCCTGAAAGAAGCCGTCGTCGATTATAATAAAAAAATGCGCGGCTACATCGCGCCCGACGCCCTTGTGGTCGGCGTCGAGACTAAAACCTCATCGCCCATAGTGATGACCAGGGACAGAAATCTCCAGTCAGTCAGTCATCCTGGATTGTTCCCGTGCGGTGAGGGCGCAGGATTTGCCGGCGGCATCGTTAGCGCATCTCTTGATGGCGTGCGCGTTGGGCGCGCAGTTCTGGATGATGCTATCGATTCAGCGCTAGCTCAGCGTTTGAACTGAATTAGTCGGGAAATCGCGGTCGACCACCGTGATCTCCTGGCGTTTAGCGAGCCTGTATTCGGCAAAGGTGTCGTCAACGATGTGTTGCCGCATCTCCGCCATCAGTTCGCCGTAGAAGTGCAGGTTGTGCTGCGTAATCATGTGCCAGCCTAAGCCCTCAGAGGCTTTGGTCAAATGATGCAAATAGGCACGCGTGTAATTTTGACACGTGTAGCAGGTGCACTCGTCGTCAATTGGCACATCATTAAATTTGTAAACGCTGCGTCTGAGGCGCACTAATCCCCTGTGGGTAAACGCTGTGCCTTGCTGCGCCAGAGCAGACGGCAAAATACAATCAAACATATCAACGCCGCGGTGAACCGCCTCAAGCAGATCAATGGGAGTACCCACGCCCATTAAGTAACGTGGTAGATGATCGGGTAGCATCGACGTGGCGAGTCCACAAAAGTGCTCGCGTTCGTCTTTGGTTTCACCCACGGCTAGACCACCGATGGCAAAGCCGTCAAACGGATGCTCCCTCAAGAAGCTGGCACTCTCGCGTCGCAGATTCTCATCGCAGGCGCCTTGAACGATGGCGAATAATGACTGAGGACTATCCTCGCGCGCAGCTAAACTACGCAATGCCCAGCGATGGGTCCGTTCCATCGCCTTTGCGGATACGTCATAGGTGCTGGTAGAGGGCACGCAGACGTCTAATACCATCATGATGTCGCTACCTATGGCGCGCTGCGTCGCAATGCTGACCTCGGGGCTCAGCAGTATCGCTTTGCCGTCGACATAACTGCGAAAACTTGCGCCCTCTTCAGTGATACGCCGCTCTTTTGGCAGGGAAAAAATCTGAAATCCTCCCGAGTCCGTTAGAACTGGTCCATCCCAGTTCATGAAACGGTGGATACCGCCAAAGTGACGGAATACTTCCGGTCCTGGGCGCAGCAACAAATGATAGGTGTTAGCAAGCAGCACTTGCGCCCCAACTGCACGAAGTTCCTCGACGCGCATCCCTTTAACTGTGGCCTGTGTACCAACGGGCATAAACACTGGAGTACGTACTTGGCCATGAAGTGTTTGCATAGTGCCAGCGCGTGCCTGCGACGCGGTGGCCGCTGCCACGAGATTAAAGGAGAGACGGCTCATGTCAGTTTGCTTTCGAGCTCTGCCCAGCGGGCATATAAGTTGTCGACTTTGGTCTGAGCTTGTTCAAGCGCAGCAAAGGCTTCGGTGGATTTAAGAGCAGACGTCGCAACGGCAGGATCTTCGGCCTGACTTTGCGCAAGTTCGAGCGCTGCTTCAGCTGCGGCTATGGCCGATTCCATGCCGTCGTACTCTCGTTGTTCGAGATAGGACAGGCGCTTCGTGCTCGGTTTTGGGCGAGTAGTATTCTTGCCATTAGCGGCTGACGAATCGGCGGCGCTCTCCGTTTTATCCGACGAGCGTGTCTTACCTAGCGTGTCCTCCCACTGCTCGATGTCAGCAAAGAGTCCCACGTTACCCGTGCCATCGAGACCAATGAGGAGATTTGTGATCTGGCCCAGAAAATAACGGTCATGCGAGACAAGGACTATAGCACCTGGGAAATCCTGCAGACTCTCTTCAAGAGCCTCAAGAGTGGGGATGTCAAGATCGTTGGTCGGCTCATCCAGTAGAAGTACATCAGCCGGAGCTAGCATCAGCTTAGCCACTAGGGCTCTCGCTTTTTCACCGCCGGAGAGATCCTCGATCCGCAGCTGTAGTTGCTCGGGACGAAACTGAAAACGCCGCGCCCAACTAGCAAGATGGATGGAACGCCCGCGAAAAACGACCGAGTCACTACCATCGCCAAAGAAATCGCTGAGCTTTACTGCTCCGTCAAGTTTGCTCCGCTCCTGATCAAAGTAAACAACTTTAAGGTTATCGGCAAAATCAATAGCGCCGCCGTCAGGTTTAGATTCTCTCGCAAGCAGCTTAAGTAACGTCGTCTTACCGGTACCGTTGGCGCCCATGAGGCCAATGCTCATGCCGGGCATGACGACAAAACTTAGGTTGTCGACGATGGTACGATCACCAAGACGACGCGAGACATCTGTTAACTCTATCAGGCGTTTAGTTTTGCGACCGGTAGCGCTGAAATCAATTCTCGTCTCGCGATGGACTAGCCGCCCTTTAACCGCGTCAAGATCCTGAAGCAGTTTATTGGCTTCATCAATCCGGTACTGCGCTTTTGTCGTGCGCGCTTGCGCACCGCGACGCAGCCAGGCGACTTCACGACGGGCCTTATTTGCCAGAGTTTCGGACAGGCGTTGCTCACGTTCAAGATATTCAGCACGTTTTGTCAGGAACGACCCGTAATTACCATCGCTGATAAAAGAGCCAGTTGGATAAATGGGAGCCACTTCAAGAATGCGTGCAGCCACGCGCTCGAGCAGATAGCGATCATGACTGATCATCGCCCAGGCAAACGGCGCATGCTTAAGCACGCGCTCGAGCCAGAGGATGCCCTCAAGATCAAGGTGGTTGGTAGGCTCGTCGAGCAGCATGACGTCAGGTGCCTGCACCATGGCTATGGCGATGCTGAGACGCTTCTTCCACCCACCGGATAGACTGGAGATTTTGGCACTGGGATCAAAGCCAAGTTGCCCCTGCAGTTTTTGACTGCGGGCGCTAGCCTCGTCGGGATTGAGCGCTGAAGACTTAGCCGCCGCCGCGATAAGGTCACCCACTGTCTCGTCTGGCGGGAATGCCGCGGTTTGCTCGATGTAGGCAACGCGTAGGCCCCGCTGCCGCGTGATCAAGCCGCTGTCTGCCTCCTCGAGCGATGCAAGTAAACGCAAAAACGTAGACTTCCCAGCCCCATTGGGACCGATGATACCGAGGCGTTCCCCCGCGCTAACAGTCACCGATAGGGACTGGAACAGGGAGCGCCCATGGTAGGATTTGGCTAGATTTTGGCAGCTTATGAATATCGACATCGCGCGCCACTATGGCACCGACGTCGATAAATCTCAAGTCCTCACTCCGCATCCTGCAGATACAGAGTTTAGGTTTAATTTCCGCTTGCTTACATCGGACTAGAGTTGATTCATCGCCATCAAGCCGATCGCAAACATGCCAACCACAATCAGACCAATCAGCAGACGAGGTGTCCAGGCACTGTGATAGATTCCAGATAACGATGTTTTCGTAGTCTCAGGAGATTTAATCAGGCGCAGGTTAGCCCTCACCGGGAGCGCCAAGCCTGGGGTTTTCGATGCTTTGGAATGGTTCCCGACAGTGTCCTTAGTGGTAGCACTCAGGGTTGGTACCGAAGCAGGGCCTATGATGCGGTAGACGTCGTGGCTACAGTGGCCGCACTTACCGGTTACTGCTCTACTACGGTTGTCCAAGATCACGGTATGCGCATTCTTGGTCGGCGTGTGAGCCTGACACTTAAGGCAAAAGGCGTCTGGATAGTGACGCTTTTCGGCGCCAGTCAGTGGTGCTGTTGCCGTTGCCGCCTTGATTTTTGGCATGATGCGGTAAACTTCCGACGTGCAATGGGCGCACAGTCCCTTCAGCGCGCGCGTCTGATTGGCGAGTAGCACCGTGTGTTTCCCTTTTGTCTCGGTTTCCGTTCCGCATTTGACGCAGTAGGCATTTGGGTAGTGTTCAGAATCAGAGTGCTGCATCTTCGTGTCTCCTTGAGCGCAGACGACTATGCTACTCAGCAAAAACGAAGCCAGTTTATAAGTGTCCAAATTTATGAGTGTTTATACTTGTTAGATTCATGGGGCCAGCGACTGATAGCGCGACAGGTGTAAAAACTTCATGCGGCCGCAGAGCAGCATTTGCTCGATGTTGGCATTGTGAATCATGGCTCGGGATGATTATAGTCTTAGGTAACGCAGCTAAGTACCTGAACTATCTCATAAATAGGAGCCATCATGATTACCGACGTCAGTGCGCGTATGCCGTGGATCCGCGGTCGGATTTTGATAGGCGGTGAAATCGTCTCAAAAGGCTACGCGACGCGTGAAGTTTACAGCCAGTGTAGCGAGGACGGACAACCGGTCTTAATTGGTGAGACGCCCAATGTGGACGCTGACACTTTGATGTTGGCTGTAGATGCGGCGTCGAGGGCCTGGAATCGCGGTCAGGGCGCGTGGGCGCTGGCCCGGATGGAAGAGCGTTTGCACGCGCTCAGCGTTTTTAGGGAGAAAATGTGCGCCGCGCGCGGCATGGTGTGTCGCTCGCTCATGTGGGAGATCGGCAAAACCTGGGCCGATGCTCAAGGTGAGTTTGATCGCACGATCCAATACATAGACGATACGGTTGAGGAGGTTAAAAGGCTGGACCGGGACTCAAGCCGGTTTCAGTTTGTCGGTGGGCTTATGGCACAAATCCGCCGGGCCCCGCTGGGAGTGACATTGTGCATGGGACCATTCAACTACCCTCTTAACGAAACCTTCACAACACTCATCCCGGCTTTAGTCATGGGTAACACTGTGGTCGTAAAGATGCCACGCTACGGTCAGTTGCTGTGGGATTATTTGCTCGACGGATTTCAAGAGGCTTTTCCTCCCGGTGTGGTGAACATCGTTAATGGAGCCGGGCGTAATATTGTTGGACCGGCGATACAAAGCGGCAAGATCGATGTTCTGGCCTTTATCGGATCAAGCTCGGTAGCAAATAAAATAAAATTGTCGCATCCGAATCCGCATCGTTTGCGGAGCATTCTTGGGCTCGATGCAAAAAATCCAGCTATACTTCTACCTGATGCCACTGTTGACGTTGCTGCCACCGAATGTGTACGTGGAGCGCTGTCGTTCAACGGTCAGCGCTGTACGGCATTAAAGATGATCTTTGTACACCGTTCTATCGCTCACGAGTTTCACGAAGCCCTCGTGCAAAAAGTTGAGAGTTTGCCGCGCGGCATGCCTTGGGATCCAAACGTACAGTTGACGCCCTTGCCCGATGCAGGAAAGCCGGCTTATTTGGTCGATCTGATCACCGATGCCGTTAAATTAGGAGCGGTTTTAGCGAATCCTGGGCGCGGTGGTAAGGTCGCGGGGACGCTCTTTCACCCCGCTGTGTTGACGGATGTGCCGCTAACCGCGAAAATTGCCATGGAAGAGCAATTTGGCCCGGTGATTCCTGTGCACACCTACGATGATTTGGCCGCAGTGGAGGAGTATATCGTCGCATCTCAATACGGCGCTCAAGTCAGCATTTTCGGTCACGATCCGGAAGTTGTGGGTCCTCTGGTCGATCGTCTGGTGAATCAAGTGTGCCGCATTAATTTGAATGCTCAATGCCAGCGTGGTCCGGACGTCTTTCCATTCACCGGGCGCAAGAGCTCGGCAGAGGGTACGCTCAGCGTGCACGATGCACTGCGCTCTTTTAGTATTCGGTCTATGGTAGCGACTAAACAGGATAGCGTCGGAAAGGCAGTAGTGCGGGGCATACTCGACAGAGATTCGTCGCGCTTTTTGACAACGAATTTCTTGCTCTAATTAACAAAGTGGTCGCATAGGGTCGCATCACTTCGATGCGACTTTACCTTGGATGCGGCGCATTAATTTCGTGAGCGACGAACCCGTTTGGCCGATGGGCATGAGTTCACGGCGCGCTGTGGGGCGAGGCTTCGAGGCTTTGATGCGTGCTTCTAGTTCGTAGGCGCTCTGGAACATCGTCTTAGTCGTCCTTGTCATTAGTCAGGCCAATGTGGCTTGAATCGTGGCTGACTTAGACATATTAGCTCCAGGTTCCGACCAAGTGTTAGACTTGGCCGGCCAGTCATGATGACTTAGTGAAAAAAAAGCGAGCAGTGCCGCATGACAACTGCGACAAAGTTGCCTATCACCCCATTTTTGGCAGAGATTACAGGTTCTTTGAGTAGCCGTGGGATAGCTATAGTCAAGGCCGAGCCCGGGGCTGGTAAGACGACGCAGCTACCGCGCGCCCTCCTCGACGCGGTGCGTGGGCGGATCGTCGTGCTGGAGCCAAGGCGTCTTGCCGCCAGGCTCTCTGCCGAGAGGATCGCTCAGGAGATGGGCGAAGCCTGTGGGGAGACCGTTGGCTATAGCATCAGGTTTGGCTCCAAACAGTCAGGTAGGACCCGCGTCCTGTTCGTGACGGAGGGAGTGTTCCTTCGACTGTTGCAGGATGATCCCGAACTGCGCGGCGTTGAGGCTGTAGTCATAGACGAGTTTCATGAGCGCCACCTCCACACGGATCTTGCTTTGGCTGCGGTCGCGGCGCTGCGGCAGTCGCGGCGAGCCGATCTTAAGCTGGTGGTCATGTCGGCAACTCTAGATACAAGGTCGCTCGAGCAGTTTCTCCCGGGGGCGGCCGTCTTTGATATCCCAGGGCGTACCTTTCCCGTGACCATCGACTATCTGACGGGACTAGAAAACCATCCCATCGAGGAGCAGGTAGTGAGTGCGACCAAGAGGATGACCGAGGATCCTCGTTGCCAAGGTGACATCTTGGTGTTTCTGCCGGGGATGCAGGATATCCGGAGATGCGCCGAAAGGCTGGCGCAAACTCTGAGAGATCAGGTCAGCCCGTTGCCTCTGGCTGCAGACCTTTCACCAGCTGAACAGGCAAGAGTCTTTGCCCCCAGCGCCAAGCGTAAAGTCATACTTGCCACTAACGTGGCAGAGACTTCGCTCACGATTCCAGGCGTCACGGGCGTGATTGATGTGGGTTTAGCCAAGATCGCCGGACATGCCGCATGGAGCGGCATTGCCACCCTCGACGTCAAAAAGATCAGCCAAGCCGCTGCGATTCAGCGTAGCGGACGTGCCGGACGGATGGCCCCTGGAGTGGCCTACCGGCTGTATAGTGAAGGCGATTTTTTAGGTCGCCAGCCATTCACGGCACCGGACATCCGCCGGTTGGACTTGGCCGAGGTGTTTCTCACGGTACAAGACCTGCGTGACCGCAGTGGTCTACCGGTTGCTCGATTTGACGTGGCTCTGCCCTGGTTTGAGGCCCCGATGGAGGCGGCGGTAGTGTCGGCGCGGCAGCTACTCAGGCAGCTCGGAGCCATCACTGATACCGATCAGATTACAATTCGCGGACGCAGCATGGCGCGGCTCCCGTTCCACCCGCGCCTCTCTGCCATCATCGTCGCCGGCCAAGAGGCAGGATGCGGCGAGGCAGCGCTTGCGGCAGCGACACTGATCAGCGAGGGCATGGTTTTTAAGCGCGGCGCGCAGCCGGCCGTCAGGACAGACTGTGATCTAAGGCTTCAGATAGACGCAGTTGCGAGACTCGAGGCTGGGGCTAGACTAGCACCGGCGACGCTAGCGGCCGCGATAGATATGGGCAAGGTAAAACATGTCGTGTCTGTTTATCGCCAGCTAGCTGGACGACTTAAACTTGGCGATTGGCCCGGACCGGGTCTAGCCGACGATGAGCGCTTGACCAAGTGCCTACTCGCGGGATTTCCCGATCGCGTGGCGAAAAAGCGTAACCTGCCTCAAAATTCGAGCAGGAATCAGCCACCTCTGTACAACTTCTGCCTAGGTCGAGGTGGTTATTTAGGTGAATCTTCGACCGTGCGTGATGCTTCCTTTATCTTGGTCTTTGACGCTTCCGAGGCTGCAAGTCGCAGTGCCGATCGTGGTGTGATGATTTTTGCCGCCTCGGCCCTGTCTCCTGCTGTGTTGCAGGATGGGACCAGTACTTTGGTGATGCATCGGACGCAGCCCATTTGGGTCGACGATGGATCTCGAGCAGATGTCTTTGAGCAGGTGAAGTACGGCGAGCTTATTGTGTCTGAGGCGCGGTTGCCAGCATCTAGTCATTACGCTGCGCAACTGGAGGAGCTACTGCGCGCCAAACTGGCGGAAGTTTGGCCAAAACCGTTTGACGACGATAGTGATCTTGTCAGCTACCATGCACGCCTTGCTTGGCTGGTGCAAGCGGGTGAAGGTGAGGGTTTTCCGACCTTTGACGGGGAGATGCTGGAGCTTTTGCAGGCCGAAATTTGTGGGGGCAAGCGCAGTTTCAAGGACATCCTTGAGCGCTCACTCGGGTCCTACATCGAAGAGCAGTTATCCTACGCGCAGCAAGAGGCGCTTCGGCGTGGAGCACCGACGGAGCTGAAACTGGCCAATGGGCGGCGCCTCAAGGTTCACTATGAACTGCACAGGGATCCTTATATATCTGGATTTGTTCAGGATTTTTATGGGTTGACCGAGACCCCGCGCCTTGCTGGAAAAACCGGCCTCACTGTGCAGGTGCTTGGCCCCAACCGCCGTCCCCTGCAGGTGACTGGTGATTTGGCGGGATTTTGGCAGCGGCACTACCCAGCCTTGAGGGCGGAATTGGGGCGCAAATATCCTAAGCACTTTTGGCCAGAGCAACCAGCGACGGCTGGGCCCTTTTTGTACTACAATCAAATGCTAAAAGGACAACGTCCAGAGTCGCAATGATAGGGGTATGGCATGTCTCTCGTGCGTGTTAAGGCTTCGTTAGCAGCGTCATTTTGCCTCGGCTTGAGTATGTTATCAGTGCCGGCTGCGGCAGCCAGAAGTATGGGTGATGCAAAAGATCTGGGACAATTGACGCAGCTTAAAATCAAATCGACTGCTGCACTCGTCATGGATCTCGACACGAATACAACGCTTTTTGAACGCGACGCCGATGTAGTCCGGCCCATCGCAAGTATATCGAAGATTTTTGGTGCCTTGGTCATTGCCGAAGAGTGTAAACTTGATCCTGACGGCTTGCATGAGATGTCGCCGTCCAATCGCGATGCCGCTAGGGGCGGCGACAAAACTAAACTAACTACTGGTTGGAGTTATTCGCACCGCGACCTGTTACATGCCGCCCTAATGAGATCTGATAATAGAGCATTACCGGCTTTGGCTGAGGCCTGTGGCTTAGATCCGGCGGCACTTGCTAACAAGATGACGGAGCGCGCGCGCAAGATGGGTCTCGTTAAAACCTCGTTTAAAGAACCCGACGGGCTATCGCCGGAGAACGTATCGACGGCTCGCGAGGTCATGGTGGCTCTTAAAGAAACGATGCGTAATCCGATGCTAACCGAAATTATGGCTAAGCCCGAATACGTACTCGTGGCACACAAAGGCGAGCGCACCCGTGATATAAAAATCAAGAATACGGATCGTCTTCTATCAAAAAACATAGCGCAAATACTCGCCGGTAAAACTGGTTATACGGACATAGCGCGCTACTGTTTGGCCGTTGCTGCCAAAACTTTTGAAGGGCGTCAACTCGGTATGGTTTTTCTCGGCGCCGAAGGTAAACACACGCGCTTTGCTGATTTCACGCGCGTGATCAAGTGGTTGACATCTAACGAGGCTATCGCCGCGGCAAGTAAATCCAGCGTTAATAGTGGTAATCGTGATGCCGATATCAATGGGTCGGCCGCGGCATCTGGTGCAGTCGGCAAGAAAGATGTCATGCAAATTCCCCTAAAGCCTGAGGCCACATCGGTCGAGGTTGAGTGATATGTCCTCATTCGTGAGTGACTACAGTATTAAAGCTATGGAGCTCCTTGAGGAGGCACAGACTGCCACCGACGAGTTTGCTGCAAAGACGCAAATCAAATGCCGCGAAGGCTGCGGCCAGTGCTGTTTGAAGCCAGGCATTGAAGTGCAGGTGGTAGAGATGCTACCGCTTGCTATGTCACTCGTAGAAAACAGCGAGGCCGACAAGTGGTATGACCAGGCCGCACGAGATCCCTCGGGGCGCTGTGTGTTTTATGCCCCTGATCCACGTGACGAGACCTTAGGAAGGTGCCAGCAATATGCGCTGCGCCCTAGTCTTTGCCGCCTTTTTGGATTTGCTGCTGTGAGCACAAAAGATACTAAGCATCCAGCATTAGCCGCCTGTTTTTGGCATAAAAGATTACAGCCGGAGACAGTGGCGGCCGCGCAAACGGCTATCGACAATGGCACCGAGGTGCCGTTGTTCGCTGATTTTCACATGCGGATGTTTGCGTTGGCGCCGACCCCAAGCTTGAGCGAGATCATGCCCATCAACCAGGCGTTGATGTTTGCTATCGAGAAGGTTGAGCTGCTGGCGCGCCAAAAAGACGCGAAATAAACCAGCACAAAAAAGATCGGCCAGGTACCTCTGAGATTCAAGCCCCCCCGAGCTTTTGTCACAGTGTCCTGGCCTATTTCTAAGTTACATGGCGTACAGGTTTTGAGCAAGTTTTTTTTGACACTTCCCATACTTCGCGGGTTCTAACCACCCGATACTGCTGCCTTCTTTGTGTCTTATGGGGCCTAAATGACTGCCTTGATCCTCCCAATGTGAGTCATCCTTATATTTGGTGGGAGCATTGACAGGTGGCGATCGCACCATATCTTTACCAAGTGCAAGTGGCTCTAAAGGTTGAGCGAGGTCCAACATGGAATTTGAGCAAACGAAAAAGTATCCGGTACTTCCAACCCGCAACGTTGTCATCTTTCCCGGCACCACACTGCCACTGAATATCGGGCGTCCACGCAGCGTTGCTGCTATTGAGGCAGCCAATGAGCGCGATGGGCTCATCATTGCCTTAGCGCAAAAGGCTGAAGTCAGCGGCGATCCTGGGAGCGAAGATGTATTTGCCGTGGGTACCCTGTGCAAAGTCGAAAAGATGCGCGGCTCAGCCGAAAGCGGTTACCAGGTCCTGGTGCGCGGGGTAGCGCGCGTGAAGGTCAACCAGTTTGAACAAGTGGAACAGTTCATAGAGGCGTTGGCGGAGGAGTCACTGGACGTCGAAGATGCCGACGACAAATCGCTCGAGGCTCTTGTTGCCAACGTCAAAACTATGGCGCGGGACATACTCCAGCTGATCCCTGGAGATACGCGACAAGTAGTTGAACTGATCAATGGGCTCGACGACGCCGCCCTCTTAATGAACTTATGCGCTGAATACCTTGAGGTTCCTCTCACTACTAAACAGGAGCTGCTAGAGACCGTTTCCGTGCGCGCTCGCGCCCTGCGGCTTTTGGAGCTCATGCAAACGCAAAAAGAGGCGTTGCAGCTACAAAGCGAAATCCGTGAAAAACTGTCGACAAAAATGGGGAAAATGCAGCGCGAGGCGATCCTCCGAGAGCAAATGCGCGCGATCAAAGAGGAACTCGGCGAGGATGAATCAGGGAAATCGCGCGACGATTATGTCGATAGAGTCGGCAAGTCGAAGATGCCCGAGGCGGTCAAGAAGATTGCAGCCGATGAGGCTAAGCGCCTAGCTGATCTTGGTAGCTCATCACCAGAAACGCATGTGGTTCGTAATTATCTAGACCTTCTACTAGCCATGCCATGGGACGAGAGCACGGTCGATAATCTCGATTTAGATCAGGCGCGTACCCTACTTGATGCAGAACATTACGGTCTCGAGAAGATCAAACGGCGCATCATTCAGCATCTGGCAGTCTTAAAACTGAAGAATGATCGTCGCGGCTCCATTCTGCTCTTTGTTGGTCCACCTGGGGTGGGCAAAACTAGCTTAGGTCAAAGCGTAGCTAAGGCCCTTGGTCGGAAGTTTGTCCGGGTAAGCCTGGGCGGTGTAAGGGATGATGCTGAGATCCGCGGTCATAGACGCACATACGTCGGTGCGATGCCGGGGCGCATTGTTCAGGGGATCAAACGAGCTGCTGTTAATAACCCTGTGTTTATGCTCGATGAGATCGACAAACTTGGACGCGGCTTTGCTGGGGATCCGGCGGCAGCCTTGTTGGAGGTTTTAGACCCAGAGCAAAATGCGACTTTTTCCGATCACTACCTTGATGTGCCCTTTGATTTGTCGAAGGTATTCTTCATTGCGACGGCCAATAACCTCGAGTCGATTCCTGGACCATTGTTAGACAGGATGGAGGTGATTGAACTTACCGGCTACACGACAGCCGAGAAATTGCATATTGCTAAGAGCCATCTCATTCCCAAACAGCTAACTGAGCACGGCATCAAGCCATCTGAGCTGAGAATCGCTGATGATGCGCTGATGCGGATCATCACCCACTATACGCGGGAAGCAGGCGTGAGGGATTTGGAACGCAAGGTTTCTGAAGCGATGCGTTTCATGACCGAAAAGGTGCTTGAAGCTAAGGGTGAACAGCTAGTGGTTGAGCTACGCGATCTTGAGGAAATCCTCGGTCCAGAGCGCTTTGTTCACGAGGTCGCCGAGCGGGTCTCACCCCCGGGCGTAGTGACTGGTCTAGCTTGGACGCCGGTTGGAGGGGAAATCCTATTTATTGAGGCCAGTTTGATGCCAGGCTCCGGAAAGCTAACCCTTACGGGTCAGCTAGGTGACGTGATGAAGGAGTCGGCACAGATCGCCCTCAGTCTGGTGCGGTCTAACTTGCCAGCTTTTGTCCCAGGTTTTGATTACGAGAAGAAAGATATTCATATTCACGTTCCCTCAGGGGCTATCCCTAAGGACGGTCCGTCGGCAGGCGTTGCCATGCTGACCACTCTGGCCTCACTCTTCACCGGACGGCGTGTGAGCCCCGTGCTGGCAATGACGGGAGAGATCACGCTGCGGGGATCAGTGATGCCAGTGGGTGGGATCAAGGAAAAGGTCATGGCAGCGCACCGGGCAGGTATTGAGAGGGTCTTACTACCCAAGCGCAATGAGAAGGATCTGCGGGACGTACCAGAGGAGGTGAAGAGTAAACTTCAGTTCGTCTTTGTAGATACGGCTCAGGAGGTGCTCAAGGTGGCGCTTGATTTGGATGTGACGGTGCTGCCTGAAATCCAGCCGCACACGGCGCCGGCCGCAGCTTCGAATCCGGCACAGTAAGGACTTACCTCTAGATCGACGATGGCTGAAATCCGTGATACCGTGAGTAGCCTTTTTTGACGTCATCTAGAGGTAAGCATGAGCCAGCAAGTTGGGGCTAGTTTGGCCCCTGAAGAACAAAAGATCATCGACCAGGAACTCGCACTTCACGAAAACGTGAAGCAAGCGGTTCGGGCCGAGGCGATGGCCGCTGTGCCGGACATGAACGACGTCAAAAAGCGACTCATCGAACTTCGTGATGAGGCTATTAGCGCACACGAGCACGACCTACCGGCGCTCTTCCAGCAACTGTACACGCATCACAGCTTAGCAGCTCGGGATTTCACCAAGAAGTTGCCGGATATGCGAGCGCCTTACTTCGCTCATGTGCAGACACTCGAAAATGGGCGCACGCGCGATGTACTTATTGGTTACCAAACCTTCATCGATACCAAGTTAGGGGTGACGATCATCGATTGGCGCCACGCGGCGATGGCCAAGGTGTTCTTCAATTACCGTGAGGGCGAAGAATATGAGCTCGAACTCCCTGGTCGTATTGCTTTAGGCACGCTGGTGATGCGGCGGGTTATTACGTTTGATGGTGGAGAGCTAACTGGCGTCAGCACGCCTGCTTTCAACTTGGTCCGTGAGCGTGGACAACCTTGGTATCGCTACGGCAGTCAGTCCGCGCCAGATTTGAGCGGTGGCGCCGGCACTGCGGTCAATGTGCAGCAGTTTGGTATAGGTATCACCAACCGGAAGTTGCCTGATGTCTCAGCGCTGCTCGATCAGGATCAGTACGAGATCCTTAGACGTGAGGACCGCGGAGCTCTCCTCATTCTTGGTGGTGCCGGTAGCGGCAAGACTACAGTCGCGCTGCACCGCATGGCTTTGCTTGCTTATCAGCGCCCTGGATTTTACGCGCCTAGGTTTATGCAGGTCGTGGTACCCGAGCAGGGTCTGGTGCGGTTGACGGAGCGTCTGCTTGGTGGTCTGGGCCTAAATGGCGTCAAAGTAGAGACCTTGGACGCATGGATGACTGATCAAGGGCGCCATATCCTGAAGCGTATTCCCAAAAGAGTTTACGAGTGGACGCCCCCAGCTGTCGTCTACATCAAGCGTCATCCGGCCTTATTAAAGGCGATGGAGGCACTGGTAGCGCAGAAGGTGACGGACATCGCTAGTGCACTTAAGGGACTTATTGGTGAGTGGGGCACCGATCTCATCGACTTCCTCCTATCCTCAAAGGCGCCCTTGGTGCCGCGTCTCGATGCGCTACTCGAGCGCGCGAAGGACCCGCATGTGCGCAAAGACGCAACGCAACCAAGCAAGTGGCAGCTGGAGACCTTGGCTAAGTATCTGCATGAGACCAAGGAAAACTTGGTCGATGGTGATTTGACACGGTCTGAACTTTACGGTGATGCCGTATGCCACAGTGCCCTCATACAGCATAGCGACGGTCACATTAATGCAAAAATGTTGGCCGAACTAACGCGGCACACGAGGCGCCAGTTTGAGGAGCCACAGAAGCATCACGCAGACCGTGAAGACGAGGCCGGTCTGGACGTCGAAGGTGCTGAGGTAGAGATTGATGATTACGCGGGTACCATCGACGTTGAGGACTTTGCAGTCCTACTCGAGTGGCTCCACCTGATCCACGGGCGCGTGACGCGCAAGTCGAAGTCCATTACCGAATACCACCATCTTGTCATCGATGAGGCCCAGGATTTGGCTCCACTGGAGCTGCGTATTTTAGGTCAGAGTCTGGGGGCTGATGCTACCTTAACCGTCGCTGGTGACGCGGCGCAGCAGTCTGATCCGAGTGTTGTGTTCCGCGGCTGGGATGATGCGCTGGCGCAGCTAGATGTGGCGGAAACCTCAGAGGCTAGGCTTAGTACGAACTACCGTTGCCCAAGGCCAGTGGCCGAACTTGGCCATAAGGTACTCGGAGCCATGGCCCCAGGTGACTTGCCGAAGTCCATCAGAGAGGGGCGTGATGTCATCTTTACGGCCGTGCCTAACGAAGGCCTAGCCGTGGTCGAAATGACCGACGTTTTAAATCAGCTGACTGGGCGCGAGCCTCTCGCCTCGGTCGCCATTATCTGCGAGAACGAAGAAAACGCACGTCATTTCTACGAGGCGCTTGCTGGTAACCTTGACGTGCGCCTGGTCATTGATGGCGAGTTCTCGTTCAAGCCTGGGATTGACGTCACTTATGTCTCGCAGGTGAAGGGTCTGGAGTTTGACTACGTCGTGCTCCCTGATGTGAATATTGGTATTTACCCGAACACTGCAGTTGCGAGAAAGTCACTCCACATCGCTATTACCAGAGCTGTCCATCAGCTGTGGGTGATGTCGGTTGGTAAGAAATCCGAGATCCTGACTGAACTAGGATACTGATCTTGAGCCTAAGGTAGCTGGAGGGTGAACTTAATCTCCGTCCACGCCGTTTCGGCCCTGCCGTAGCGGTTGCGACGGGGCTTGAAGCGGGCACCTTTGGCTGAGGTCAGGATACGTTCGTCCATACCGAAACCAATGCGCTTTTTAAGTTCAGCATCTAGTACGCGACCAGTCTCTTCCACCAACACCTCGACTATAGCCGACCCTTCGAGTCCTGCATCGATCGCGGCCTGGGTGTATTCTGGCTTCGTGATGCTATCGCGGATGAGCTCTGGTTCAGCGCTCATATCGCCTTGAAGGGCGCCCGGTTCTTCCTTAAGACGCTCGCCGGTGTCCTCGACCATGAGGGTGTTACCAAGCGGTGCTGCAACTTTGCCTCCGGCGGTCATAGCATCAGCGGTCAAACCTTGTACAGGTTTAGGCGGGGGCTCATTTGGTTTTGGGGGAGGTGATTTACGCTCGCTTGCGACTTTGGGTGGTTTTGGCTTAGGTTTGGGCCGTTCCCGCGGTGGCGGCGGTGGCGGCGGTGGCGGGGGTTCGGCTTTAGCAACCACTGGTTGTTCCACGATTTTAACTTTCACGGCCTGCAGCCGCTGGGCCGGCGGGCGCTCACGTGTCGCAATAAACAATCCACCTGATACATGGATGACCACGGAGCCCACCATACAGGCTAGCCAGAGATGCTTCCATGTCAGCTGTTTAGTCATGGCACTAGTTTAGCTTAATCAAAGTCTACTTTGCCAATTTCCCTTGCCGTCGTAGGATAGTAGCAAACATTTCAAGGGTTAAAGGGGTACCGCCATATGTCGCGTGTTACGGTCGCTGCCAACCCCCGCGGTTTGTATCTTCTAAAGGGATTGGGATTAGTCTTATTAGTCATGGGTGTTAGCCATCCTGTGCACGCTCAAAGTGAACCATCCCCCAATGGCCCTGCCACAACTGAGGCAGCTCCGCAGGAGATCAGCCTGCGCGTCAAAGCTAAGGGCACGGGCATACCCATCAGGCGCGTCGAGGCGCGCCTGCCAGGTGGTAAAAAGATCTATGGCGACAAAGAGGGACTTTTAAAGCTGCCACCTAGCGCTGTGGTACTAAAGATTGAGCTTTATAAATCTGGCTATGAGGTCATGAACCTTGAGTTAAGCCCCTCTCAAGGCGAGCAGACTGTTTACCTTTTGCCGGCAGCGCCTAGTGACAGTAACGAGGTTGTAGTCAGGGGGGAAAAGCCCACCGAGGCGTCTCGTAAAACTGTGACGACCGAAGAGGCTGTGCGCGTCGCACCAGGGCGTGATCCGGCGCAGATCCCGCGTCTGCTACCTGGGGTCCAGGTTAATAACTTCCGCACGGATATCGTCATCAGGGGATCGCCACCAAACGGGTCTCTTTATGTAATCGATGACTTTCAGGTGCCCTTTATCTTTCACTCCTTTGGCAACATTTCGGTCATCCCCGACCAGATTGTGAACGACGTCGCCTTTTCGACCGGTGGTTTTGGACCGGAGCGGGGTAATGTGACCGGTGGCGTCATCAATCTTAGGACTAAAAACGAGATTCCAGAACGCAGTAAGACCGAGTTTCGGGTAAATATCCCGATCTTCTCCACCATCTATCACGAAGAGCCTGTTAATGACGGCAAGGACTATGTCGCGGTATCAGCTCGTCGCAGTTATCTCGATGTGCTGTTGCCGCCTATTTTGAAAAACGCAGGGAATATGGAGCTAACCGTATTCCCGCTCTTTGGTGACGAACATATCTTTTACGTCCACCCAATCGAAAACGGTGTGGTCAAAGTCATCGGTGCGCACGTGTATGATGGTGTAAAGCTGATCCTGAATTCAGATCTATCAACCACGGCCGATGGTAAAGCCAAGTTTGATATTCAAAGATCATTCGAGTTACTCGGTGTTGAGTGGAAAAAGGACTTGAATCAAGACTGGAGTGTTAAGGTTGAGCCTAGCCTCAATCATCAATCCAACTCCATCGATATCGTCAACAACGCAATTGATATTGCTGCGACTAGCGTTGCCGTCTACGCTGAAGCCGCACGTAAGCTCGGCGGTAAAGACCGCGTCTATGTCGGAACAGAGTTAAGTTACGGTAAGGCTAGTGTCAAAGTGCTCGCTCCCGAGCAAAATCCTAGCGACCCGTTCTACAATCCTCAGTCGGCACCGCAGAAAAAAGTGGAGCAAGTCTCGCCATTCATCGCCGAGGCACTTTGGGTTGGAGGTGAATTAAACTACGGAGACTTACTCGTCATGCCGGGGCTGCGCGCCTTTAGGTTTTCGCAGCTGACTCAGCCTGGCGCCGATCCACGTGTTAACTGGCGCTATCAAATTAATAACATGCACTCATTCAAAGGCGCCTTAGGCCAGTACTCACAGACCCCCGAGTTTTCTGAGACAAGTGCAAGTTTCGGTAACCCAGCACTCAACTATATCGAATCGCGGCACTATGTGCTCGGTCTTGAGACAGTTTGGAGTGATCTTTGGATCTCAGATGTTCAGGGGTTTTATAAGACGATCGATAAGACGGTGCAAAGTGATCCCCTAGTTAAATTGGATAATGATGGTGACTCGTTTAGTACGGGGCTGGAGTTTTTTATCAGACGTAATTTGACGGAGAGGATTTTTGGCTGGTTTGCCTACACTTACTCCATCAATAAAGCGCGTGAGCAGCCAACGCAGCTCTATCACAATTCCGAGTACGATCAGACTCATGTCCTGAATGTCACGGGAAGCTATAAATACTCGGCTCTGTGGACTTTTGGTGGTAGGGGGCTATTTCGTAGTGGCAATACTTACAACGGTGTCGATTACTCGGTTTATAACGTCAACCTAAACCGTTACGAGCCAAGGCAGAGCTTTACCACGCCGCTCTATAACAAGCGGGAACCGGTGTATTACGAGCTGAATCTCTATGCTGACCGCGAGGTACTCTTCGATACTTGGAAGCTGACCTGGCGCTTTGGTATCGAAAATTTGGCGCTGAAGCCACAGGTCCAAGGTGTTAACTATAACTACGATTATTCGAAGCAAGAATTTGTACGTAGCGTACCACCTGTTCCTTATATCGAAGTTAGGGGGATCCTATGAGACACATATGGCGCGCATCCTTGCTGCTTCTAGTTTTCATCAATATTGCCTGCGACGGTGACGAAGACCGCTTTGAGCGGATTGCCAAGCTGCGCGGACTTGGGCTTTTGACTTCACCCGTGATTGCACCCCCTAGTACCGATGCGGTACCTAGTCAAGTGGAGTTCACCTTTTACGCGGCAGCACCGCTAGGCGAGACGGTGACAGCGACACCTTACCAAGACTTGCAAGGCTCACTACGGAAGGTGTCCATCTCCAACTTCACTGTTGGCGAGGTTAGCTACGAGGACCACTCTAGTCTGCGTATAGTCAAGGTGAAGGCTACGGGGGTCGTGCCACCAGCATCCTTGATCTACTTTGATCCCAGTAATGGATTTGCCACCGTTCGTTATGCAATATCCCTGGTTGGGCAAAGCAGCACGCAAATTCTGGTCGGAAATTTAGTCATTTATCCGTCGGGAGCAGCCGAGCTGACAAGCAAAAATAATCTGCCGACCATAGCCATTACCAACCCCACGAAAGATGGCACGATTAACGGATCGGAGCAGGAGATCAAGGCCGATTTGACCGAAGTGAATGACGAGACTTACCGCGTCGGATGGTTTGTGAGTGGTGGGAGACTCGATGCTAAAAACAAGGTCAGTACCACTTGGACACCAACCGGTTCCGGGAAATACACGGTCATTGTCACTGCACGAGGGACAAAAACCTCGGCATTTGGTATCGATGTGGTAGACGTCACAGCTAATTGAGTCCAGGGCGGGCTCGCGACCGTGCTGTGCCGCAGTCGTGGAGCCCCAGCATGCAGCATGGCAGCAAAACCTCGTTGGCGACTTTTCTGCTGACGATGGCGATCATTATTGGTCTGACCTTTTGGATGGTCGAGTCCTACGTGATGTCTCTCCTGACGGGAGGGTTTATGGCCATGCTTGCACGCCCGTTCTACGTGACTTTGAGGCGTAAGCTCTCCGTCTCTTTCGCTGCGGGGCTGGCGACGATGGGGCTACTACTACTGGTCGTTATTCCTCTTGGTGTCTTTATGGTGCTCGTCGCGAGGCAAGCGGTCATGATTGGTGCGTGGGCGTCGCAGCTGCAGCTAACGCCAGTCGATGATTTACTCGTGGAGCTCAGCGGCGTCTGGCCCTTGTCTGTGGTAGCCGATAGTCCGGATGCGTTGAAAAAGTTGGTACTGAGTCAGTTGAATCAATGGGGTGCAGCTGCGACGAGACTCATGGTTGAGTTGGCTAAAGGTTTGCCAGATAACATCATGCAGCTGGTGCTGTCGTGCCTTACCTGTTTTTTTGTGATGATCGATGGGCGTCGGCTTATTCATTGGATAGGTTCCCTGATCCCCCTAGGCTCCCAAATTCGGGAGAAATTAGTCGATTCATTTAGAAGCACGGCAATTTCCGTCGTCTGGGCCAGTATGGCCGCAGCTGCGGCCCAAGCTGTGATGATGGGCCTGGCATTTTTGCTCACGGGTATTCCTGCAGCAGCGTTGGCCGCGGCAGCTACGTTTATATTTGCCTGGATTCCACTTCTTGGCAGCGTGCCGGTTTGGCTAGCAGGGTGTGTTTATCTTTACGCTCAAGGTCATGTTGGCAGTTTGATTGGTCTTCTGGTCCTAGGTGGGTTGACCGGCGTTGTCGACAATGTGGTGAGACCGTGGGTTCTACGCGGTCGGGGCGAGATGCACCCACTGGTCAGTTTGGTGGCTATTTTTGGTGGCATCAAGATGTTCGGTATTATGGGAGTCTTTTTTGGTCCCATCTTAGTGGCATGTCTTTTGACACTTTTGCACGTATGGCCGACAGTAGCGAGGTCCGAAGGACTCGATATTTAACTGAGGCCCTAGATGTATAAGCTCAGACCCTATCAAACCGAGGCGGTGCAATCCGCTGTCGATCATTTTCGTCACCAGCGCAGTCCGGCGGTTATAGTGCTGCCTACTGGTGCCGGCAAAAGTCTGGTGATTGCAGAATTAGCACGTATAGCTAAAGGGCGCGTGCTGGTGCTTGCTCACGTTAAGGAGCTGGTCGAGCAGAACTATGGCAAGTACATCAGTTACGATCTCTCTGCCGGGATATATTCAGCGGGATTGGACCGGAAGGATAGTGCGGAGAAGGTGATCTTCGGCAGTATCCAGTCTGTGGCACGGGCTAAACGTGAATTTTTTGCCGCATTTTCACTCCTCATCATTGACGAGTGTCACCGTGTGTCGCTGGCTGAGGACACGCAGTACGCGCAGGTGATCCGGATTTTGCGTGCCGCTAATCCCAAACTGTGCATCCTGGGACTTACGGCGACGCCGTACCGACTGGGTCTAGGCTGGATCTACCAGTATCATCATCGAGGTATGATCAGGACTGAGCAGGAGCGGTTCTTTAAAAAGTGCGTCTATGAGCTATCGCTCGCCACCATGATCAATCAAGGTTATCTGACGCAGCCCATTAAGATTGATGCACCAGTGGCCTGCTACGACTTTTCGCAGCTGAAACTTTCGGGAGCTCAGGGCAGTTTTGCTTTGGCAGAGGTGGAGAAGGTCCTTAAAGATCAGTCGCGCGTCACTCCCGTGATTGTCGAAAATATTATCGACATGGCACGTGACCGTCAGGGCGTCATGATCTTTACGAGTTCCGTCAGACACGCGGAAGAGATCTTTAAATTACTACCGCAAGAAATGTCGGCGGTGGTTGTTGGTGAGACTGAGGGCTCTCAGCGTGACGCGATTATCCATAGATTTAAGCAGCGTGAGTTGAAGTTTCTCGTCAACGTATCGGTGCTTACCACGGGATTTGATGCTCCTCATGTCGATGTGATTGCTGTCTTGCGCCCTACCGAATCGGTAAGTCTCTATCAGCAAATTGTCGGTCGCGGGCTGCGCCTTAGTCCCGGCAAGGAAGATTGTTTAATCCTTGATTACACCGGCCAGGGTCATGATTTATTCAGGCCTGAGATTGAGGACTCGCGACCATGTGCCGAGGCGCAAATTGTGATCGTCCCATGTCCCCTCTGCAACTACGACAATGAGTTCTGGGGTTTAGTGGACGACGAAGGTGAGATCGTCGAACACTTTGGTCGCAAGTGCAAGGGAGCTACGGAATGCCTGGAGACGTTCAAAGTGGAGCGTTGCTCTTACTTTTTCCGCTCTAAACTATGTCCCCATTGCGACACGGAAAATGACATTGCCGCCCGCGTTTGCTCTGGCTGTAACGAGATGCTGGTCGATCCTGATAAGTCCTTGCGCGAGGCTATGAGCCTTAAGGATGCCCATGTGATGCGCCCCGATTTCATGGAGCTACATCCGCGCATCGACCGGCGCCAGCAGGAATTTCTGGAGATTCGCTACTACGACTGCGACGGCAATCACCTGAAGGAATTCCATTATCTAAACGGAAAGGCCAGTATCCGGGCGTTTAACTACGGATTTTTGCGCATGCACCTGCGGCGCCCAGAAGCAGCGCCAGAGATTGCCGGCGTGGACGATGTGATCAGTGCGCAGCATCTGCTTCGACTCCCGATGTTCATCATTGCGCGGAAGAAGAAGCAGTTTTGGGAGATACGGGAAAAGGTCTTTCTTTAGACCGGCCGAGGTATAAGGAACAAGTCTGTGTGATAAATTGTACCGTCAAACTTCTTGGCAAAATCGCGTATACGCTCGGTTGGTAAAAACTCGCCGGCATGTTGTCCGCCAACTTCAGCGAACTTCTCAAATTTTTGCTCGATAATTTTGATTAATTGCTCGTAACTGCCGGCGTCAACGAGATCGTGTGGGCAAAACTCAATGCAAAAAGGTACTTGTCGTCTGATCAGTGATTCAGATCCGGCTAAGACAAAACCCTCGTGGCCCTGCGTGTCACACCAGACTAAAGACACCGATGCCGCATCTACTTGGTGAGTGACAAGCAGGTTATCCAAAGTATCTACGTCAACATCCACGGATGTGCCAGCAGCGCTTGTAGGATTGCCTTGAATGCGATGATCGCCGCAATTTTCTTTTGATAGGGCTAACTTGAGTTGGCCTTTGGCCGTAGACACTGCATGAGGACTTACGATGACTTTTTCAGCGATCCCATTAGCTTCCATGTTTAGACGTAATACTTCGAGGTTGCTCGGTGCTGGTTCAATACACACGGCCTTGTTGAAGCTACCAGATTTCAAAGCATAAATGGTAGTAGTCCCAATATTAGCCCCTACATCTAAAAAAGTTCCTCCCAGAGATTTACCTACTTTGGCACACAACTTTAGGACTGCCTCGAGATCGTTGCGCGCAAAATGGCCAACCGCGACCGTATAAGGTGTCACGACATTATCGTGCAGGAACATGAAGGTAGTCTCGTTGCCATCAGCGAGGCCCAAGTATCTTAGATTGGGATTCAAGTGACGCAGTAAGCGGCAGTAAATACGACATAGCAAAACGCGACGATACGTGGGGGAGGTTAATAGTTCTTTGACCCTTCTGAGGCGATGTAAAATCATTTTTTGCACTTCCACGGAACAAATTCTAAGACCTGCCGCACAGATCCTTGGTGAACAACTTAAGTTATCAACTAAACAGGAAGTCCAAATCCTTAGACGACAAATCAGCCAGGACGTTGCCATCCTCGGCAATAATACCTTCCACCAACTGACGCTTGGCTGCTTGGAGCGATAGAATCTTCTCCTCGACAGTGCCACGCGCAATGAGTCGGTATGCAAAGACATGATTGACTTGGCCAATGCGGTGCGCCCTGTCGATAGCCTGGGCTTCGCTTGCTGGGTTCCACCAGGGGTCAAGGATGAAGCAGTAATCCGCCGCAGTCAGGTTAAGGCCGACGCCTCCAGCCTTGAGGCTGATGAGGAAGACCCGAACGTTTGGATCCGTCTGGAAGCGCTCGACGCGCTCTTTGCGATCCGTAGTCGAGCCATCCAGATACTCGTAGACGATACCTTTGGCATCGAGCCTAGCCTTAACAATGGCTAGCATCGACGTGAACTGACTAAAGACCAGAGCCTTGCGTCCGGAGTCCATGACCTCTTGCAGCTCGTCTTCGAGTAGATCTAGCTTGGCACTGGATTCCATCGCTCGGGCAGAATCAATAAGACCAGGGTGGCAGGCAAGCTGGCGCAACCGCAGAAGCGCCTCAAGGACGTGCATCCGCGATTTGCCCAGACCCGCGGACTTGATCTTCTTCTTAAGCGAGTCACGGTAGTGAGCAGCCAGTTCATCGTACTCCCGCTGCTGATCAGGCTCGAGGACACAGTATACGGTGCTCTCAGTTTTACCTGGAAGTTCTGGGAGCACCTGCTCTTTGGTACGACGCAAGATAAAGGGACGTAGGGCGCGAGCCAGTGTCTCTAGTTTGCCACCGGTCAGTTTGCCGCTGCCGCTGAAGAGGTCGCCGAATACGGCTGCACTGTCGAGCATGCCGGGATTTAAAAACCGGAAAATGGAGCCGAGTTCGGCAATACGGTTTTCGACCGGAGTACCTGACATTGCCAGACGACGTTGCGCTTTCAGCGCACGTGCAGCTTTAGCCGACTGTGTCGACTCGTTTTTGATCGCCTGTGCCTCGTCAAGAATCACGTAATCAAACGACACAGACTGAAGGAGTTCAATGTCACTGCGCATCGTGCCGTAAGACGTAACGATCACGTCATACTTGCGCAGAGTCCGCGCATCTTTTGGCCTTGATGCACCAACGTGCGCCATGACCTTGAGATCAGGTGTGAAACGTTTAGCCTCGTCCTGCCAGTTATAAATCAAACTAGTAGGAGCAACGATGAGCGACGGCAACAGATCTTCGTCGCGCTCTTTGGCTGCGAGGCGGCGCTTATGTAAATAGGCTAGTACCTGAACTGTTTTACCTAGACCCATGTCGTCGGCAAGGCAGCCGCCAAAGCCAAATTCGTCTAGGAACTCGAGCCAGCCAAGGCCCTGCTTTTGGTAAGGACGGAGCTCACCGATAAACGACGGGGCTGGATCACGCGCCGTGACGCCGGAGAATGCTGCCAGTTTTTGTCTGTAAGCTGCGAATGATTGGTCGAGACTCGCCTCAGCAGCCTCTGACACCAGCACGTCAAGAAAGGCCGCGTGGCTGGTGCGATAACGTAGCTCATCGCCCTGACCGTCCTCGCCCATACGCAGGATGGGATCCAGCTTCTTGAGCCACGACTCGGGGAGTAAACCCACCGTGCCGTCACCAAGTTGCACACGGTTATCGCCGCGACGCAGAGCATCTAGGAGCCTTGGCAACTCAACTGTGGTGCCACCAAAATCAAAACTTGCGCGCAGATCGAGCCAGTCTACGCCAGACTTCACGTCGACATTGAAACTGCGCCCTGCCCGGAGCTTTTTGCCCTCAGCCTCAACCGCCCAACCATGTGTGTTGAGATCAGCCACTAGCGTCGGCAAATTGGATGCATCGACAAAGACGTCGGCACCAGTCACTGCGCGGCCAGCCGAGGGATGTACACCAGCATGCTCACAGAGATCCTTAACAAGCTGCTCCTCTTTGACGCGGTCCCGGCGCAGCACGATGCGCGGCGGTGCGGGAGGCTCAGGTTGCTGCGGTGCTTGTGGCACCTGTGGAGCTTGCGTAGTTGGTGTCTCTAAACCCTGCTCAGCAGCCTGCTCGAAGGGTAGTGTCTGCTCTTGCTGCGCTTGATCAGCGGTAGCTTGGTCCGTCGGAGTTTGCCCAGCTGGCGCCTCGATCTGATGTTGCCTCTGGCCACGACGACCATGGCGCCTTTGATCATGCGGGCGTTGTGGCATCGGTGGCGGTGTCGGTGGCGCCTCGTATTCAAACTCGTAATTGGCCATGAGTACCATGGCCTTGTCGGTGATCGGCGTCGCCAAGAATATGAGCTTAGGTTTCGCTTCGCCAACGACGATGCGCCATCCACTATCGCTCGGCAAATCGAGTTGCGGCGAATTGGCTAAATCAACAAAGGAGCGAAGGAATGCAGCCTGATCGGCCTTAGGCACCTTAATCGATTGCACCTGCTTCAGGGTGTTGATCCAGCCACAGAGCCGCGGATCTGGCATCGCGATGTGGATGACCCGATCTTTGAAGATCACCGTGCCATCGGGGAACGCAGCTAAAATGTCGAGTAGCGGTACCGTGATACGGCCGCGCCTAAACTCACCGCGCACGATCCAGGTCCTGTCCTGTTTGCGTACGGCTACGGCGAGCCGAAAGATCCACGGATCACGCATATCCCACGATAGGGCGTGGAAGGCATCGAGACCGATGTTGAGCGTGGTTTCAAGTTTGGCATCATCGATGCCGAGCCAGCCGAAGCGACCAGTCGCCGCCATCATGCTCATGAGTTGAGGGCGCAAACTCTCGGCTACCACAAACGAATGAACGCGCGTACGCAGTGGTGCATTCGCTTCGTCCCATGAACCGGCTCGTGCTACTGTCGTGCTCGCAGTGCCAAAAATTTGTGTCAGGACGTCACGATCCGGACCTTCTGCAAAACCCTCGAGGGCCTTGACGTCGACTGGAGCTGCGGACAGTTGGACATTTTGCTTATGGTCACCCGTGCTGCCATCAGCCTGCGGAGTCCGGCGGAATAAACAAAGTGTTAGTAGACCGCTGCGCCGCGTCGATTCGGCATCGATGATGTAATAAACATCACTTTGTGCGCTTTTGGTAGCAGCTCGCTGACGGGGTTCGACGAGTTCGCGCTGAGCATGGCCGATGAGCTTCAGCGTCTCGCGCCACGATAATTGGTCACCGTGGCCACGATTTTTATGGGGCTCGGGCTCTTTTTGCGCAGGTGGTGCCGCGTGACTTGCTGCCGAGAAGGCCCTGATGCGTCCCGAGGCGTCAGGTTCAGCGCTGACCACAGCTCGCATACGGCTGGGATTAGCCTGCAGAAACTTGGTGTGGAACCCGATCGGATGATCAGTCGGTGCCTTGAACTCACACGCGGCCGTGCCATCTGCCATACACAGTGTCGCCCAAATATGCTTGCAGTATCCCTTACCTCCGGCAAAGAAGGGGCAGTCACAAAGAGCACTGATGGTGGATCTTTGACGCTGAGCGTCGACCGCCATCTCCAGCGTCACGTGATATAGGGCACCTTTGCCCTTAACGTCAGCCGTCAAACGCTCCGGTGCGACGTTGGTTAAGACGACGCGCTTTTGGCGGTAGTAGCCCTCGCCGCGCACTCTTACCTGATCCTCAATGTCCACCGCGAGAGCTGTTGTCAGCCCGCCGATGCCCCGAGGGGGTCTCATACCATGTACACTAACGTGATTGGGGGAACGCTTGCCTGAACGGCCACGCCCACGGCGTCCTCGCCTCAAATGGGTAACTCCTACGCGGTCCTGCTCTTGTTGAGGACTTCTTGTTTCTGGTCTTAAACCGGCGCCTTCAGTAACGGCTTGCAATCCTTGGTGAGGTTGCCTTCGGCGGCACGGTAGCCCTTTGACCACTTCCTACTAGCTTCACAGTTTGTGCGCCGCAAAGCAAGAGTAGATTTTTGCCTAGAGCCGGTTTTTGGGGTGAGTCATGGTTGCCTAGACCTTGTGACAGGCGACGTCGTGTCCTTTCGCAATTTGTCTTAAGTGCGGTGTCACCTGGCGACACTGCTGGTCAGCTTGTGGACAGCGTGCTGCAAAGCGGCAGCCTGGAGGCGGATTTATGGGACTCGGAAGTTCGCCTTTTAAGAGTTGTTCCGGGCGACTACGCTCTTTTTGGGGGTCCGCCAAAGGATTTGCCGCCACCAAGGCTTGGGTATAGGGGTGCAGAGGTCTAAAAAACACCTCGTCCGCCGACCCGAGCTCAACAATTTGACCGAGATACATGACGGCCATGCGTGATGAGATATAGCGCACCATGCTGAGGCCGTGGGCGATGAAAAGGTAGGTAAGGCCAAGTTCTCGCTGTAGATCTTGCAGGAGCGTCACCACCTGCGCTTGCACGGAGACGTCCAGTGCCGAAATAGGTTCATCGCAGACGACAAACCTGGGCTCGAGGGCGAGGGCGCGCGCCAGACCAATACGCTGACGCTGCCCACCGGAAAATTCATGCGGAAAACGAAAAGCATGTTCCGGCAGGAGACCAACGCGGTCAAGCCAAGAAGCCACCCTTGCGGCTCGTTCGGCACGTGTCCACAGCCCATGAATGTCGGGGCCCTCAGCAATGATGTCGCCGACCGTCATCCGGGGATTGAGGCTGGCGTAGGGATCTTGGAAAATCATCTGTGCCTGGCGCGCAAACTGACGTCGCCGCGCCTTGGTCAATCGTCCAGCGACGGACTGGCCGTCGATCTGAATGTCGCCAGCCGTCGGCTCGTACATCCGCACTAGGACGCGTCCCAATGTAGATTTGCCACACCCGGACTCACCGACCAAACCCAAGGTCTCGCCTGGATTGATGGTGAAAGATACTCGCTCTACGGCGTGGAGTTGCAGTCCGTGACCAAGGTGAAAGTATTTGCTGACTTCTTTGACTGTTAAAAGTGGAGCCGTCATCTCTGCACTCCGTCGGCTTGCTGCTGTGTTCCGCCCACCACATACACACCTGCCGCGCGGCGCTGCTCAGTAGCCTGAGGATGCTGCAGCCAGCACATGGTCCTCGTGCTGCCCGCATGGACCTCCGGTGGTGCGCGCTCTACACAGATGCGCATGACAGCCGGACACCGCGGAGCAAAGGCGCAGCCCACGGGCGGACTGAATAGGTCGGGAGGACTACCTGGAATGGGCGTCAATGGCTGATGCGACGAAGTCTCGTCCCTAGGCATAGCTCGCTGCAGCCCAACAGTGTACGGGTGTTTGGGTTGGTAGAATACGTCGTCGACCTTGCCCTCTTCGATCACCTGGCCGCCGTACATGACGATGACGCGATCGGCCATCTTAGCAACGACGCCCAGATCATGTGTGATGAGGATCGTTGCCATGTTGAGGCGGTGGGCGAGATCGCGAATGAGCGAAAGGATCTGAGCCTGAATCGTGACGTCTAGTGCTGTTGTAGGTTCGTCAGCGATGAGCAATTTAGGATTGCAGGCGAGGGCCATAGCTATCATGACGCGCTGACGCATCCCGCCCGAGAGCTCGTGCGGAAATTGCTTCAGCCTTTTTATAGGCTCCGGAATGCGCACGAGTTCTAGGAGCTCCAGCACCCGGTGGCGTCTAGCCTGGGCATCCATCTCCGTATGCAGCAGCAATACCTCTGCAATCTGATCGTAAACGGTCATGGTCGGATTGAGACTAACCAGAGGATCCTGAAAAACCATGGCAATTGCGCCGCCAGCGATTTGCCGCATCTCCTTGCGACTGATTTGCAAAAGGTCGCGCTGACCAAACACAATCTTGCCAGAGATTACGCGTGCTGGCGGTGTAGGCAAAAGGCCCAGGAGCGACTGCACGGTGACTGATTTGCCTGATCCCGATTCGCCGACGATACAGAGTGTTTCGCCCTCGTAAACTTTAAATGAAACATTGCGCACAGCCTTCACCTCACCGCCATGAACGGTGAAATTAACGCTAAGATCGCGAGTCTCAAGGAGGACCTGAGCACCGGCGCTATCGTGTGATTGAGGCTGACTCATCGTTACAGTTCCTCGTGACAGATTCTCGTCCTAATTCCGGCCGCGCAGTTTGGGGTCAAAGGCGTCACGCATCGAATCCCCGAGTAGATAGAAGCAAAGCAAGGTCACACCAAGTACCGAGGCCGGTAAGAAAAACTGGACAGGGTTGACCTGCAGGCGCCGCGCCGCATCGAACACGACGTTACCCCACGACGGCGTGGGTTGCTCTAGACCCAGTCCAAGCATCGAGAGAAATGCCTCCGACGCAATCACGCCAGGTATCCGCGCTGACCACGCGATGATGATGAGACCAAGCAAATTAGGTCCAATGTGGTGCGTAATAAGGCGTCCCACGGGAGCACCGAGTAGTTTACTCGCTTGAACGAACTCGAGTTCACGCATGCGCAGTACCTCGCCCCTAACAATGCGCGCAAATCCAGCCCAACTAAAAGCAGTGAGCGCGATGACGAGGCTCAGCAAGCCCTTGCCGATCGCCACCTGCAAGATGATGAAGATCAAAAGGTCGGGGAAGTTATCGACGATCTCGACAATCCGCATACAGACGGTGTCGACACGTCCACCCATGAGACCAGAAAAAGCACCAAACACGAGCCCAATCAAAATACAAAGACTTGGTACGAGCAGGGCCAGTAGCATGTCAACGCGCGTGCCCTGAATCATCCGTGCTAGGACATCGCGTCCAAGAGCGTCGGTGCCAAATAAATGCGCGCGCCCCGCAATCGTGCCACCAACCTTGGCCGCAGGATCGATAGCCTGTGCGTCGGTGAGCTTAATCGTGTTTATAAGTTTAGTCTCAATGGTGGCCGCTCTTTGGCTGTAGTAACGCTCCCCTGTGACAGGATCATCGACAAAGCTGACGATGGAGTACTGATAGACCTCGGATGGATCGAGCCCCAGACCATCATAGTAGGAATATTGCGTCGGATCATTGATCTCGATAATACCAAGACCACGCTCCGCCGTGCCGTCGGCAAGATCTTGGAGACTGACCGACTGATCATTCGTTTTGATGACGCGAAATAGTGCGTATCCAGATACCCCGACTACCGGTTGCCAGACGAGATTGACGCCGTCGACGGTTGCGTCTCCGTCGATGTGCACCGATGGCGGCGCCTTTAAGTCGCCTGCACTCAGAAGCGGTGCTTGTTGGTCGTAGTTGCGATCTAGACGTTCCTCGGGCACCGGGGCAAAATCATCGACTACTAGAAGGGGCGCGCTGCGCGTGGGACCTTGGTTGATATCGTGCGGATTCTGCTGATTCTCGTAGGCGACACCGCCAGCGGATTTTGGAAAAAACCACGGGCCAACAATGCCGGCCAAAGTCACCAAGGTGATCACCACCAGGGAGATCATAGCGAGGCTATTTTGCCTGAGTCTATGGAGTGAGTCCTGCAGATAGGTTAAAGCCGGACGGGAAATAACCTCTGCTGCAGCGCCGTCCGTCTGGAGCGGCTGCAGGAGTTCAGGCGCTAGCTTTTCCCAAGTGATGTCACTAGTAGTCACGGCACGCTCCTAACCAAACCGAATCCGAGGATCGATGAGCCCATAGACCACATCTGTGATCAAGTTGATGACAATAAAAAAGCCCCCGTAAAAGACTGTGAGTCCCATCAGTACGTTGTAGTCGTTGTTGCTGATCGAGTTAAAATAGGCGGCACCGAGCCCTGGCACTCCGAAGACGTTCTCGATGAGTAGCGATCCAGAGATAGCGCTCACAAAAATGGGCCCAAGCAAAGACACCACCGGCAGGATCGCGTTGCGGAGTTGATGCAGCACTACGATTCGTGGCGTTGAAGCGCCCTTGGCCTTAGCCGTACGGACAAACTCGGCAAAAGCCACGTCCACCATCTGACTCCGCATATAGCGCGTCATCAGCGTGATGATGCTGAGACTGAGCGTCGTGCCCGGCAGAATCACATCGCGGAATTGCCCCCAGCCCACAGGTCTAAACCAATGCCCGCCATCAATATGAAAATGAGTAAGGGGAAACACCGCAAATAAGTACTGCACGACATAAGCGATCAGCGCCGACGGTATAGCTATACCGATGACGCATAGGACCATCGCTGCTCGATCAATCAAAGTATTGCGGTAGAGCGCTGCCAATATCCCTAAAGTGAGACCAATAGTCGTCCCAAAAACTAGGGCGTAAATCCCGATAGCTGCAGAGGCAGGAAAATTCTCGATGATCATGCGATTGACACTGCGGTCGACCGTGCGAAAACTTTCGCCAAAATCACCATGGAGAAACATGCGCCGCATCTGGATCGTGTACTGCTCGAAGAGGGGCTTATTCAGACCGTATTTGGCTTCAAGATTGGCCCGCACAGCTGCCGGGATCTCCTTGGTCCGCGTCAGCGGATCGCCGGGTACAGCCCGCATGAAGACGAAGGTCAACGATGCTAGGGCCCACAACGTCAACACGGCCATTGCAAGTCGCTGCCCGACGTAGCGTACGAAACCCCATGATAAAATATGTGTCATCGGGTACTCCGCGTCATTTAATGCTTAGTCTCGGGCTGCCAAACGGCATAGCGAAAGTCTGGGCTAAAACCAAAGCCATTGTGACGAACTTGCTTTAGAGCCTGAGCCACGACAAAGGCGCCACCAGTTTGGTCTATAGGTACGATCGGACTCTCGTCCCACAGGATGCGTTCCGCCGCGGCAAAAATCGCTACCCGTTGCACGGGATCCGAAGCATGTGCGGCCTTAACGATCAGGTCCTCGTACGTCGCGTTGACCCAGCCACCCATGTTGTTGTCGTTGCCCTTGGTAAAGAGGTCCATAAACGTCATGGGATCGCGGTAGTCGGGGCACCACCCAGCAAGCGTGATGTCAAAATTGCCGTCGCGTGATTTCTGCAACCGCGTCTTAAACGGTACACTCTCCACCCGGACCTCGGTGTGGAGGATCTTAGCCAAACTGTTCTGCCAGTATTCCACCAGCTTCTTTGCCAAAGTACCGTCGTCAGCCAGGATGGTAAAACTCGGTGCAGACGCCTTACCGGTAGCCTGCAAGTAGTCCTGCAGCTTAAGCTGAGAACTTGGATAATCCGCGTCACGGGATTTAAGCGGCGCCTCGCGTCTAAAAGTGAGGCCCTTGCGCGATCCCGGCATGTAGTCGGGGATGATGCCGAAGGTTGGCTTGTACCCAGGAACACCGAGAATCTTATTCACGTACTCACTGCGACTGATGCCGTCGCGCACCGCCTGCCGCAGCCTTTTATCCGTAAAGGGACGGCCAGGACGCACATTGAACGCCAGGTACGAGGTACAGCCGGTGGGGAAGCTCTTAATCTTTAGGCGCGCCGCTAGGGCCTGCTTAATGATCTCCGGTGACGAAGTCGTCGTGTAGTCGATCCCACCAGTTTGGAAATTATTGAAGTTAGCCTGCGAATCCTTGACCATCGATGGGGACTCGATAGCGTTGATTTGAATCCGCGCCGCATCCCAGTACGTGGGGGAGCGCTCAATCCGTAGAGACTGCTCCTTCTGCCACGCGCCTAACATAAACGGTCCGTTGCCGACGATGCTGGCTGGATCGATCGCAAACTTGTCGCCAAACTTAGCCACGATGTCCTCTCGCAGTGGATAGAACACCTGAAAAGTCGCTAGCGAATCGAAAAAAGTTACAGGCCGACTCAGCGTGACTTGCAGGGTCTTGTCATCGAGTGCGACGACGCCTAGCTGCTCTTTGGGGAGCTTCTTAGCAATAATGGCGCCGGCATTTTTAATCCCTGCCGTGTCGGCAATGAACGAGTACTCGCTAGCATAATTAGGATCGACCAAGCGCCGCCACGAGAAGACAAAGTCCTGCGCGCGCAGCGGCACACCGTCTTGCCACTTGGCTTTGTCCCGCAGCTTGAACGTCCAAACCGTCTTATCGTCGTTGACACTCATGCTCTCAGCGGCGCCAGGGATCACGTTACCTACGGCGTCGTAGGACATCAGACCCTCGTAGATGTGACCCAGCCACATCGAACTAATCGTGTCAGCTTGTTTAGTGGGGTCCAAGGACGGTGGCTCATCGCCAGCGCTGAAATAAATCTCCTGAGCACTCATACGCTCAGATCGTGATTTCTGACCAGCATAGCCAGGAACGGCACCGAACACGAACGCCCACACTACACACCAGGCCGAAAAGCGCCGGCATTGGGTAAATAATCGCAGCATGGAGGTACCCTAATTTAGGCAGAATGAAGCCTAAGGCTCTCGCTTTTTTACGGATAATTACTCAGAAATTCAAGCGCTTTCTAGAAACCGCGAGAGCATCTCAGTGAACTGCGACCAACAACTATGCCCCATTGACTCACTGTCGACACAATTATGAGCAAAATGGGGCGCCACTTGGGACGCAGCATTATCAAGCGGCACGAGCGTCCATCGCGCATGAGGATAACGCTTGAGTAAGCGCGCTAAACCGACGTAGCTGACGAGCTCGTCACGCGGCGCCGCAAAGATCATCGTCGGTATATTTAGATTGTGAGCGCTGATCTCAGCCGTCGCCGCAGCGCTGGCAAATACGGCGTTATAGGCCATGAGCGGCAGCTGGTCATGGACGCGAAAAGCCGGCGGTGAACGACTAGGAATATGTTTGACCCAAGGTAGTAGATTAAGGGTCTTGATGAGACGCGCGTACCAGCGCAGTCGTATAGCTGGCACGATGAGGGCGCGTTTATGAAAGACGGGCGTTGCGCCATCATTATGCTCATCATCGTTGACAAAATCGACGTTTAGCAAGGCTCCGAGTGAAATACCGACGAAGTTGAGCGGCACACCATACTGCTTACTCAGAATGGCAGCTTTGGCTATTGCCTGCCGCATGTCCTCGAGCCAAATATCCCGCGTCACAGCGGCAAGACTGGCGTAGTTGCCGTCATGACCAGTCAGCGTCAAAGTGACGACCATGTGACCAAGCGACTGCAATAGCTGGGCGATGTCGCCGAGGCGCGCAGGCCTTAGATTGAAGCCGTGCGTGAGTAGGGTGACGGCCCGGATCGGTACATCTTGCGTCGGGCGCCTTATGTCTAACTGGCTCGCAGGTGCACTCATCAAAATATCCAGTATTGCTGATTGTCGCACGGGGTCGAGCGAATTTTGTCACTTTAGGTAACGAGCTGCTATCATGACTAAAAATCACAAAATAAGCGAGTCCCCTGCCGCGGCCCCAACACCGCGTTATATGGAGTCTAGATTGACGGCGCAAGTAGCACATACTCAAGTCATTGCCCCGGTCCCAGAATTCCCCGGCGCTCGCATTACTGAGGGCCGCGTCAAGGCTCTTGATGGAGTCCGTGGTCTCGCTATTGCGATGGTCATGATCGGTCATATAGGCGAGTTCGGGACTGACATCAGCCCGATCTTTCGCGCCGTGTATGCCCTTAGTTGGATTGGGGTGGAGCTATTCTTTGCGCTGTCAGGTTTTCTCATCACCAGCATTTTACTCGAGACTTTAAACACCAAAACATATCTGGCTCGCTTCTACCTACGACGGTTCTGGCGTATCGTGCCGCTTTACTACGTAGTCCTAACGGTAACGACCTTTGTGCTCCCGCAAATATTTACTGAATTGATCACGCCCGAGATGGCCGCGACGTGGCGTGACCATGCACCGTGGTACTATGGGTTCCTCGCCAACTTCATGATGCTTAGGCTTAACGACATGCCTAAGGATCCCGTGACGGTGGCTTGGTCGCTGGCTATTGAGGAGCAATTTTACCTGGTGTGGCCACTAGTCGTCATGAGCTTTAGACGCTGGCGACCACTGGGGGTCCTAGGATCCTTGATAGCTCTAAGCATCGGGCTTAAAGCGGTACTACTGATGCGGGGATGGAATGAGTTTCATTTTTACCTATTCACCCCAACGCGCCTAGAGCCCCTGGTGATCGGCTCTGCCCTCGCTCTCGCGCGTCATCATGGCTATTTGCGATCTTTTGGCACTGCGGGGGATCACGTTTGGCCGCTGGCAAAATGGCCGTTTGCGCGCCTAGGATGCATTGCCGCTGTCGTACTACTATTCCTGCATTTATTGTCGCTCCTTAGCTACGGGGTAGCAGGCGTTGGCGTCGTCGCCACTGTCATCGAGAGTCTAACCTACTATCTACTAATTGGAATTATGTTTACATCGCTGCTTGGCTATGTGTTGGCTAAACCAGACAGTGATGTTGCGCGCCTATTTCAGAAAAAGTGGCTATGCCAATTAGGCTTATGGAGCTACTCGATCTACCTGACCCACAACTTAATCAATCACGGTTTAGCTCAGTCTGGCCTGACTTTTGGGATTTTGGGGACTAATGTCGTGGGCCTGATCGGTCACGGGCTGGTCACCGTGACTTTATCTGTCGGGGTCGGGTGTGTGCTTTATGTTTACGTGGAGCGTCCAATCATTAGCTGGCGTAATCGGTGTATTTAATTTTTAGACAACTGGACCGGAAGTCACTAATTGTGCGGATGAAAGTAAATGGGAATCATTAATTTCCCACGGAACCAGTCAAAGAATTGAATAAGCCTTAAACACTGCGAGTTACTATCTCAGGGTGCGAAATACAAACACCGGAGTTCCTACCTGGGATTTCACGGAATCCTACTAAAGCCCCTATATGCATGATGAAATTGTTTGGTATCCGATTACCATAAATCTAGATGCAACCTTGTAATCGGTACCGTTGTAGGAATTGGCATCATTTTCGCATCTGAGTAATCACGCCTCAAAAAATCGCATTGTCGTTATTTTTGTGACTACTTCGCTCCCCAAGGATTGGGTTCGGATCAATCGAGGCTACCAGCAGTTCGTGTGTGCCTGAGAGTCATCTCCGTCAAACTCAATTACTCATGGGAGAGTAGTAATGATCCGTTCATGGACGAAGTTAAGTTATGGCGCACGTATTATAAGTGGCAAAACCGCTCTGCTTGCCTTGGTGTCGGGGTTGTTGCCAATCCTCGGTGCATGCTCATCAGGCAAATCAGATTTTGCCGATGCGAGCATATCGGCAGAGGCTCAAGAGCATTTCAACATATACGATAAGTTGAAGGATGATCCTGGTTTCAAAGAGCAATTTGCCAATAGGATGGCGTTGAAACCAGATTACAGTATCAAAACAAGCTTTGATTTAACCGCCAACGGAAAATTGTATAAAAATGCTGACGAAATTTTTAAGCGAAATTCTAAGATACATAACGTTGGATTCAACGGTTCTTATGCCGACTTCCTTAAGATGCACGGCGTCGGAATCGGTAGCGTAGAGCTTAGAGATTTTCAACTTGCAGACGACATTACGGCCGACAATCTACAAGCAAACGGTAATAAGGAAGCTCTCGCCGCATTGTTGAAAAAATATACTTTGTTGGATTTCGTCAGGGCGACTAGAGCTGAATTGATTGTTGCGACCTACAAAAAGCTCTTGGGATCTAATAAATCCGCTGCTTTAGGGCTGCTATCGGCAGACAAAGCGATCGAAAAGGGAGGCGATGTCACGGAAAAATTCATAGACGCGATTGACAAAGGTCCTGAACGTTCCGCTAACCAAAAGCTAAAAAATGCATGTGCGAAAGCAGTAGACGCATGTGTTACCGAGAGGACGAATGTTGAGCTTGAAAGGTGGCTGCAGTGCACTGGCAGTTTAAACGACCCGAATGTTACTCTTAATATGCGTGTTCCTAGGCAAAATATGGCCGGCAACGATGGTATGGCGGTGTGGAGCCCCTACTCTTACCCCGGTACTCTCGCCTGTGGTGAGCACTACTGGAGAGCCTATTGTGCTGAAGGTTATAAAAAGAAGGATAACAGTGAGAAGTACTATCACTCAGACAATGAGACTCAAGGCTGCTCGTGGCAGCACGACAAAGAGAAGTCTCCGAAAAAGCCTAACGAAGACGTAAAAGCAATTCTAGAGAGAAGAAGTGTTTGTGAGGCCCAAAAAGGTTGCAATCTCAGCATTAATTTGGGTAACACCTAACGGACCCGTGTCAGAATATGCACCGCGGATTTCAGTCACTGCTGGGATTCGCGTGCAAATTTGAAAATTCCGGGATGTCAGCTCAGCCCGACGGTAGAAAAAACCTAACGACACCAATCTTGTCGAAAATAATGCAGCGCAATGAAATATACGGTGGCGAGTGATGATACTGAAGATCTGCGGATAAGTTGACTCACTGCGATCATTAGACCAGAGTCACCGATCGTGAAAGTGACGGTAGGCTTGTCGACTTAGAGTTGCAGTAGTGGATTAGCAGCGCGCTAAACGGCTCTACTCCGCTAAAAAGTCAGCGGCCAGCTTAGCTCGAGCATGAGCTCCGGCGTAAACCCGGGATCTTTACCACAGGCCGCTACGATGGATGCAGCTAGGGAGAGTGCATCACGATCAAGTTCGATGCAGTCGAGAGCATCGCGCACCTCAGAGCGGTTGGCCAGAGCCAGGCATTTATTGATCGCCAAATCCACGTCGTGGAGTCGGTATCGTAATACATCGTCTTTAACTACCAGGAAAAAGCGAAAGGCAGTATCTCTAACCCATTCGAGTTTGACTTGATCCTCGCCCTTCGACACGGTGGCACGGTAAAAACTGGGCTGAGCCATGTTCGTATCTACCGTGTATCCGGCGTCGGTGAGAGTCTTACGGTCGCTTTCGTATGCAGCAAGGACTGCGAGATAACCCTCATGAAAGATGGCGATATCTGCGGATTACCGCAGCGAATCGGGATGTCTCTGAATGGCGGAGGCGCCTGCTACGTAGCTATCCGGATTGCGGTGCTCTTGCGGGAGGCGTAGCAGGTTTTTTTGAAATTTAGTCAGCGGCATCGCTCAGCGCTCCCGCTTTAGTTAAATCAAGTTCATGTGCCAGGCGCATACCTTATTGATATCAAGGTCTTAGCCATATCCATCCTATGTATATACATATCGGCGTAAGGCCAATCTGACTTCAGTCATGTCTCGCTGATTTGTTGGCTAACGCTATAACTGCGGGTCCGTCCGGTAAGGAGCTTGAGGCTCTTTGCGGACTGAGTGTGGGAGAGCTTGATAAGCCACGAGCGAAAGGGCACTAGATTGAAAGCAAGCGACTTCACCCAAACGTGAGAACCACGAAGATTTTTTGGGCAAATTGCAGAGCGCGGTAGTTGAGGCAAGTGCTTCAACTACCGCTCTTAACTGCAAACTAACGCTAGAATTACCAGCGTCCGCCGCCGCCGCCGCCGCCGAAGCCGCCGCGACCACCGCCGCCGCCGCCGCCGAAGCCGCCGCGACCACCGCCGCCGCCGCCGCGTGGCTTATCTTCGGCTTCGTTCACCTTAATGGTGCGGCCGTCGAGTTCTTTGCCGTCCATGCCAGAAACCGCCATTTGGGCTCCTTCTGCATCGGCGAAGGTTACGAAACCAAAGCCGCGGGAGCGACCGGTGTCGCGATCTTGGATGACCTTTGCTTCATCCACTTGACCGAAACGCTCAAAGGCCTGACGCAGCGTGTCATCACTAGTATTCCAGCTTAAACCACCAACAAAAACTTTCTTTCCCATGTCTCTCTCAATCCAAAAACAGGTAATTTGTAGAACTCAAGACAACGATTGTCTCTTGTTCATGGACATCTGTGTACTACCATTATTAATAAAATGCCTCACTTAAGTTACGATCCGAGACGTTCCGCCTCTTTTCTTGTGGGGGCGGTAAATTTTTGTACAGTGATCCTCTATAGTTATGATCCAGTTTAAAACTTAGGTATACCGAAAGCGAACGATGTTGTGTGGTGGCGTTAGACTATCCAGACGATGGGCGCACCTGGCTGCGAAGTGCAGGCTCACACGTGCGGCGTCTAGACGACCCGAACACCAGCTTTCATGAATATGGTCAATATTTTCGGAGTGTTTCCTACAACCCGACTTGAGCATCATCCTGTGACTACGTATTGGGCAGTGTCGTGCAACTTTACAAATGTCACCGAAGATTGATATTTAAGTGTATTTACGATAAAATATATTCAGAAAATCGATCAATCTGAAAATTGCTTGGACATCCCGCAGCTGTGCTTTGATCTGCAGATATTTGGACTGAAGACATGATTAGCGGACAATCAAATTGTGCCTAAAATCAGGCATGTGGCGCGCATTTTGTAGCGACCAAAATAACCACCTCATCGGCACTGGTGCAGAAATCGCAATATGGATTTCAGCAACACAAGTCCGTTTTTAGAGTGAGGTGATTATGAGACGACAAATATTGTTGGTTACCGGTGGTTGGTCGGTGACGCTGGCCGTATCACTCATGGTATCGGCGGGAATCGGCACGGGTTGTTCGGGCAGCAAGTCTACTTTGTCGGGTGATGTGACACCCTCCCCTGAATCTGAGGAGATGTTTGGCGCTTACGGAAAAATTGCTGATGATGAAAGCTTTAAGCAATCTTATCTTGCAGCGTTGAATTCCGAGATTGAATCATCTTCTGAGCCTATCGCTGTGAAGGTACAAGGTGTTGTTATTAACGATCTGAGTTCCTTGTTGCGGGATCAGTTGAAAATCGGATTAAGCCAAACCAAAATCAGAGAATTGCCTAAAAATGCATCAAGAAAAAAATTGATCCAGTTTGTCGAGCATAGCCCACTCAACGCCGTGGATTTCGAAAAGTATCGGGCTTTTATGTCAGCGAAATTGTTAGCTGGTAAGAATGCGAAAGCTTTATCAGATCTGTATGAAAATGTTTCGTTGGCCGACCAGGTAAAATCGATCAAAGTTGGGACCGTTTTAGCGGCTATGGGAACCTGGGTGAGTAAACAGAATGATCAAGAGCAAAAGCTTAGTCTTCTTTTAGGGGGCGAAGTCGCCGGTGCGGCAGTTAGCGGAATAACGGACATCATTAAAACTGCAATGAATAACTATAGCCCAGTGTCTTTATCTGAGGCCAATCTAAATAATGCACAAGCTGACGAAAGCCGGGCCAAAGCAATGCAAATGATTACCGATAGTGGCTTAGAGGGGACGTTAAACACACAGGTCTTGCAATGCCAGGCCAGCAAGTACAACAGACCTTACGAGAAGTGGAAAGGCTGCACCGAGCAGGGAGCTCTGATGGGAAAAACACAAGGTAAAGGCACAGTAGCAGAAGTGGGGTCCTATTTCCCGAAAGATACGTGCACTAACGGTGTAGCCAGGGATCTAAGGCATCAAGGGGATGAAGCGCGTGCAGAAGGGGGGCCAGCAAAATCCAGTGACTATGGCAGATTCTATCCCGGAAATCCCGAACAGGGCTGTCAGGAGGTGCGATGGGACTGCGTATGTGAAGCGGGTTATAGGGTTAATAAAACTACCAGGATTGTACCAACTTGGGTGCACGATAATAGTTCGTCGTTTGGTTGTGCGTGGCACCTTGCGGATAGCCAGCCGAAAGAGGTCAAGAAACCAGATGCTGATAAGGGCTTTGATTGTGATACAGGAATTATCGATTACATCGCGAAAGCACTTAAACTGCGCGGAAAGTTATAAAACTTAGTTAGGTAGAAGTTTAGGGACAAATCCCGAGATTCCATCACCGGACTCGGGATTCTCTATTGAAACGATTTTTAATCAGAATGAACCAAAACCGCGGGATAAAACTTATACGAAACGGTCTGTGTTTATGGGCGGGGTCTTCGTGACGTCGATATATTGCGCGCCACTCGAGTGAGGTACTAAAACATCTAAAGACTGGTGGAGGTAAGGGGAGTCGAACCCCTGACCTTCGCAATGCCATTGCGACGCTCTACCAACTGAGCTATACCCCCAAGGATCACTGTAGGTTGTCGGTTATGCTTTTTCCGTACCTAGCTGTCAACTCAAAATCCAAATGAGAGGAGCTCTCCGTGGCGGAATTTTCGAGTCATCGTGGCGCTAAGGGGTCATCGTGGTTAGCGGCTGCGGCGGTGTTAGCCCTCGTCGGTCTATCCCTATCCTTATACTCTACCTTGCACCATATCGAGGTCCACGCGACGGGGCATACCAACGCGGCCTGCAACATCAGCTCTAAGTTTAGCTGCGACGAAGTCGCACTTAGTGAATATAGCGAGATCGCTGGGGTTCCGCTGGGCGTCTGGGGGCTGGGTTATTTTGCGGCTCTGCTCGTGCTCCTGGCTGCTGGCCGCTCGGCGATCAAGACGGCCAAGGACCACCTCCTGGCCTACGCCGTCCTAGTGGCGGTCGGAGTAGTCACTTCCCTAGCACTCGGCGCTATTGCCGTCGGGAAGCTTAATGCCTACTGCGTTATATGCTTCGGCATCTATGGTGTGACATTACTGCAGGCGTGGAATCTCGTCAGGGCTCGCAAGCAGATTGCCCCCCGCCAGACGGGATCTCAGGCCGAATCACTTACTTTTAAGGGCCTGATCAATGGCCTCTCCACGGCAGCTATCGCTGTGGCCCTGGCGGTCGGGCTGTTTAATCTTTTAAAACCCACGCGCCTTCCAGAGAAACTGGACCTGCCGCAAACGGCCCTGGCACCAAAGGCAGCGGCACCAACACCTAAGGTGAACGACATCCCGCTTAGCAAATCAGCCTACGCGGGGCTCGGCGAAGACTTCCGCAAGGGCGGCGACGCGGCCAAGGTAGTGGTGGTCGAGTTTGCCGACTACCAGTGTCCAGCCTGCGGCTTACTTGCACGCAACGTTAAGCAGCTGCACGAGGAGTTTGGCGACAAAGTACTATTTGTCTTCCGCAACTATCCGCTCGATAACTCCTGCAACAGTTCGATCCCAAGTCGGATGCATGAATACTCGTGTAAGGCAGCAGTCCTAGCACGGTGTGCTGGAGCCTACGGCAAGTTTTGGCAGTATCACGATCGCCTCTTTGAGAATCAGCAGGCTATCGACGACGCCAAGCTCAAAGAATGGGCGCAGGCTTTGGGGCTGAGCGCGGACCAGATCCAAACCTGTCTAAACAGCAAGGACGTCATGGCCAAAATTAAAGACGATATAGATATCGGCAACAGACTTGGCATCGATTCGACGCCGACCGTATTCATAAACGGTGTGCGGCAAGTGAATGGGAACGGCCTGGATGAGCTCCGCGGCCAAATTAATAATCAGCTAAACTGATAGCAGTTTGAAGAGTTAGGGTTTGCCATTGCAGATGGAATTTGAACACGATTATCAGCAAAAAGTGATGACTCAGCGTTTTGTCTCCCCGACAACGCTCGATAGCGCCGCGGCCGTCCAGTCTTGGCGCTCGCAGTGGATGAAGGAGCTGAGCTCGTGGCATTCGCCTTACAAAGTCCTGGTGGATTGTCGGGAGCTCGCCATTGGTCCGCAGCCGGAGGTGGTGAAGGCGCTTGATCTCATGATCAAGTTTTTCAACGGATTCTTTCTCCGCAAAGTGGTGGGCTTTGGTTACCGTGCTGACGCTGGGTTGGAGCAGCTGCCGTTTCCGGTGCTCATAACCGCTGAAGATGCTGCTGTTGAGCTTGGGATTCGTGCACCTAAAGATCGCGTCGCTACGGATTTTCGCTCGACGATTCAGCTGCAGAATCACTTTCAGCAGCACAGTATCGAGTTAAGTTTCTCGGAGCCGGTCTTGATCAGCACCAAGGAGCAGGTTCAGACGCTGCGATCCAAGCTCATGAACAACCTGATGCAGTGGCACTCCAAATGGAGCCTCATCATTGACTGCGCCAACTTAGAAGTGGCACCAGAGGTAACGGCCGACATCGAGCGGTTGATGACGGTGCTGCGTGGATTCTTCATGAAGCAGGCGGTCGGCTATAGCCCCAAGGGAGCTAAGGAGTCGTACCCCTTCCCTGTATTCCGCGCGCGGCACCGAGCCGTGGCCGAGATTGAGGGCGAGGGTAACTTCTCCGGTGACGATGCAAACTGCCGGTCGCGGAAGCCCTAGTTTATTTATAACCCATTACATTTACTGGACATTCATAGCAGCATGGGGGGCGTCCGCCGCCCCGCTAGGAGCGTTTGGGTAACTCATGGTAGGCTACTAGGGTCGCTCAGACATGTGACGGCTGTCGCGTTTAAGCCGGACGGAATCTAAGTGTGGTTGGCTTAAACACTGGCCATTGTTCATTTAGGTCTGTATAAATTTGTCTGAATCCAGAGCTGTGGGCTTTGGTATTACGGAACGAGCTAATTTTGGTTGAGGTGAGGGCGCGTGTTACCTGTTGAGATTCTGCCGGTTCAAGAATCAATCGTACTCAGAGCTCGCGGCTCAGAGTTGCTTATCCTGCCGCATCACGTTCAGAAGCTAAAAGGCTTGGCAAAGGCGCGTGATTTTAGCCAGTACTTCCGTGGCGAGGCGCTAGTCAACAGGCCCGCGCGTAAACTGTTCGAGGCTTGGTTGCGTAAGGACCACACTCTTTGGCCGCGTCTCTACCAAGTTGTTCATAAAGAGATGACCGCTACATCTGATGCTGCGACAGCAGATCATGAGGATGCGCCCAAGGCTGCAGCTAAGGCCCCAGAGGCAGCTGAAGCCAAGGCGGCTGCGCCCAAAGCGGCGAAAAAAGACAAGGCTGCGGAAGATAAAGTCGCAACGGACAAGCCAGCCGCCGAGAAGCCTGTGAAGGCTAAGGCTGCAGCAGGCAAGGCTGACAAGGCTGAGGCTGCACCGGCTAAAGAGAAAAAGGTTGCCGGCGTCAGTAAAGTAGCCGTCGTTAAAGAGAAGAAGACAGCTGACAAAGCAGATAAGGCCGAAAAACCAGCTCCCGCTAAGGCTAAAGCCAAAGCGACGGATAAAGAGGCACCAAAGGCGACCAAGGCCGCTCCTAAGGCTAAGGTGGCTAGCGCAAAGGCGAAAGGGTAGGCGTCTGATCCACAAGTTTCTGATCAGCGGCAAAAACGTACTGTGTATGGTGTCGCGGCGACCAGAGCAAGTGGGTCCGCGGGACGATGCCAAAGTGTACGAACTTGTGATGCCGATCGATGCTTATTGGGCGGCTGAGAAGCAGATCAAGGATCTGGATTATAAGCGCTCAAGTTTTGAGGATCAGTCGAGCATCATGCAGGCGCAGCGAGAGGTTCTCATGTCTCTCGTTAACTTCATCGTCGCTGAGAAAGATCGACTCCAGGTGAAGGCGGCCCTCAATGGCCCAGCAGGTAAATGACGTAGTCCGTGCGGTCTTTTTGGACCGCGACGGCGTCCTGAATCGCGACAAGGGCTATGTCTACCGTGAGAGCGAGCTTGAGCTGCTGAGCGGCGTTGCCCCTGCGCTGAGGCGTCTTAAGGATCTTGGCTTTTTGCTGATCGTGGTGACGAACCAGTCTGGAGTCGCTAGAGGTCTCTACGGCACGGCAGATGTCGAGCGTTTTCACGACGCCCTCAGCCGCGCCATTGCGGCAGCGGGAGGCCCACGCATTGATGACTATTTGTACTGCCCCCATCATGAAAACGGCACGGTGGCGGCCTATGCGATCGTTTGTGATTGCCGCAAACCTAAGCCGGGTATGCTCCTGACTGCGGCAAAAAAGCACGGCATTGAACTCACGCGCAGCTTCATGATTGGTGACAAGGCCGACGATATCGAGGCCGGACGCCGCTGCGGGGTGACGGGCATTCAGGTCGGCACTGCCTACGGTCCAGGCCATCCGGACGCTATGGCTGTCGTGAACTCTCTAGAAGATGCCTTGGGCTTTATCCACTGAGGCCATGGTCACACGGGAGCAGGACCACCGGCATCGGACTTAGGTACCCTTGGCCTCCTGCATCTTTTTCAGAAGGAGCTTGATACGAGGTCCACAGCGCTCGCCCTGGCAACCACCGCTACCAGTACCGACCTTACGGTTAACGTCGGCCACGGTTTCGCATCCCTCCATACCCTTTAGGACGCGCCCTAGATTGATGCCCTTACAGATGCAGACCACTTTAGCCATCTGCCTGATACGCTCTTCGGTCTTAGGATCTAAGGTCTTATCGTCATCTGCCATAAGGTGAACGCTCTCATTTAAGATAAAGGGGGCCGAGCCATGCGAGCCACTGCGGACTGAGTATTCCAAATATCATGACAGTAGCATTACAAGCAGCATGGAAGGCGATCGCTGGTAATAGCGAGTGGCTGAAGTAGACCAACGCCTCGCAGCAAAGCGCGAGCAAAAAGGCGCCTAGAGCGAATCCTACGTTACCTGACATTAGCCGCTCCAGAGTCGGTGCACCGTGCACCATGGTGAAAATCACAGCACTAAACCATGCCGACCAAAGAGGTGATAGCTTGGCCTTAAACATCTGACTGACGCCGCCACGGAACACTAATTCCTCGATCACCGGGATCCAAAGTATGGAACCTGCAAAGGACCAAATCTCTGCCGTGCTTAGTGCGACCGCCTGATCGCGGCCAGTCAATTTGGCGAGTGCCATGCTGCCAACCACAACGGCCAAGGCTGGTACGTAGGCGATCCTCGTTCCGGCACTTAAGAGGCCTCGCGTGTTGAGCCTTAGCAACGTCAAGGCTGCCAGCGCCAAGGCAGAGTTAACCGCGGCTGCAGCCAGCCAGTCGGGTGCCACAATGGTCGCAGCATAATGGTAAATCTCACCAAGTGAGGTGGCTACCGCTACACTGATCAAGGTGGCCGCTAGAGCCTGAACTGGTGAGAGTCGGATCACACGAAATCTCTCAGGCCGACGCGGCCTCGTCTTTTTGTTCCGTCAATGAGTGGAGCAGTTTCATCAGACTCGGCAAGTCATTTTTATTCACGTAAGCATTAGCGCCTGAGGCCATGCCGGCCGCTTGCTTGCTCCGGTTCATGAGAGACGTATGTAAAATAACAGGAAGTTTGAGTAGATCAGGATGGCGCCGGATCATTTGCGTTAACGCTATACCGTCGACCTGAGGCATCTCAATGTCTGTAACGACGGCGTCAAATGGCAGAATTTTAGGCTGCTCGCCGCGTGCTTTTTCCAGGATACGCAGGGCCTGCTGTCCGTCACTGGCCTCGACGACGCTATAGCCCTCGCGCGTCATGGCAATACGGAGGCTACTGCGGATGAACGGCGAGTCGTCGACCAAGAGCACGCGGGCTTTCACGCGGCCAGGTGTGGGGGTATCGTTAAGACGACCGTCCATTGGTAACGTACCTGGAGCGTTCAGCGTCGGTCCCTCCAAGGCAGCGATAATGCCGTCGAGGTCCAAGATAAATAGAAACTGATGATCATCGGTCAGAGTCATGGCGATGATGAAACTGCCAGCATCGGCTGAAGGTGGCAGCACCTTATCCCACGGAACACGCCGAATCCGATGGGCGCTATCGACGATAAATCCAGCGCGCTTGTGGCTAAACTCAGTCACGATAATTTGTTGATCGGGGCGCGCATCGCCAGGTTCGTCGCCCAAAGCTAGGCTCAAATTCACGGCGGGGATTGGGACACCGCGGAGTTCAAAGACTCCAGCGATGCCTCGCACACGAGACACCAACGGGTTTACCTGCGGCATCCGCACCACCTCGCGGACTTTACCGACGCTCACTCCATAGAGGCCAGACACTTCTTGTCCATGGATGCGGCGCGTCAAAGTGAACTCGATCAACTCGAAGGAGTTGCCACCGAGCTCTGTTTGCAGCTTTTGCAGGTCACCGCCCATGCAAGTCACTCGATGTTAGAGGGTTGAGGATCCTTTGAGAAGTTCTTCCAGGCTGCGCTTTTGGCTGTCGGATAGTCGACTGAAGCGAAAGCCAATTTTGGTCGACTTCTTATCGACCCAAGCAATGACGCCTTTGATTTTTGAATCGCTACCGTCGTCTTCGCTTGGTGGTTTACGCACGACCTTTTTACCAACTTGCCCTGGTGTGGGTAGCTGAACGGCGATGGTTAATTCCTCGCCATTTTTGAACTTCATCGGTCCATCCAGTTCGACGCAAGCGCCTCCGAGGCTGATGTTTACTATGCGACCGGTGACCTTCGGGGCGCGCTTGCCACGCCCGGCACCTTTGCCGACGAGGAGCGTATCCAAGGACGTTTCAAAGCGCTTGCCCAGCCGGTGTTTGTCGGTCAGGAAGCGGTCGATTTTATCGCTCAGGACGTCAAATTTGATGGGCTTAGAAATCCAGGCGCCAGCATCGTTAAAGGCAAAAAGATCGTTCTTCACAGCATCATCAACGTTAGCATCGGGGTAAGCCGTCAACAGGATCGGACCATGATAAGTTTTACGCATTGCGTGAATGAGAGCGATGCCATCGGCGTCAGGTAAGTCAAAGTCGACGACGCACATATCAGGAGTTTCCTTGGCCAAAATCTCCAGGCACTGTTTGCCAGTGACTGCGACGATGATGATCGAACCCGGGATTTTGTCTTTAAATACCTCAGAGCTCATAACTAAACTTGGTTTACATGCGTCAGCAATCAAGATTGTGGTCATGACCTGATCCTCAAATGTGGGGCTTAAGAGGTTTTTAGATGGCGAAAGTGGCGGGGGCAAATGGAACGCTGGGATAACTCTTAGGATAGCTCTTACGTTGATTATACCCCTGCTAAAGATTGGCGCCAAGTTGCCGAAACGGATGATGTAAGCATTCGTTTTAGAGGCTACTAATCGAGACAACCCACTGAGGGGTCGATGAAGATCCAAGGCAATTGCAACTTAGCCAAACTATTCGGCCTCGGCCTGGTGGCCGTGTTGCATGCGCCCGTTAGCACCGGTGCAAGTCATTATACGATCAGTAAATATGGTTACCTTTTTGACGTCCGTGACATCAAAACAACGCTCGATATTCCGGTCCGCGATCATGTGGAAACAGTGGCGATGCCTGCCGCCATTATGCAAGAGCGCCTAGAAAAAGCGGCGTCGGATACGACCGTCGAGCCCCTAACAATAGTGATCTGGAATAAGCCGCAGCAGATTGCCGCAATGGCAGCCAAGTTAGCTAAATCAGGCAGGAAGAACGCGCTCAAGGTTTATTTCACAAAAAAACTGGAAGCCTCACCAGCGGCCAAACTGAATACTGACGCCAACACTAACGGCAACGATGCAGCATCTGCCAAGACCATCACGCTCGATAAAGCTGGTTACGATCTCATCGATTCAAGTAAACTAGGTGCAATTTACGCCAAGCCCCAGCACAACCTCGAGATTCAGGGGGACGGTTTTAGGAGTAATCCAAAACTAACCAAAAATTTCATACGCGAGCTCGTGCCGTTTTTCGACAAGGCAGCACGGACCGACCTACGGACCAGGCTACAAAAGGGTGAAAACCTTGAGGTCAACGTCGACCTCCTACCCGAGTTTGCCAAGTCCATGCTGAAAAAATACATCATCTTCCGCGGCCCCAACTGTTTCCACGCGGCTTTGGCTTTCCAGAGTGTGCTGCTGCCTAGTTCATCTTTCAGAAATGTGAAGGAGGAGCCTGGCTATCATCGCGCCATGATTAACTACGACGAGCTGTGGCGCACCATAGCGTCCGAGTTTTACGAGATTGATCCTAGCCGCCAGCAGCTTAAGTACGGCGATATGCTCGTCTTTTTCGATGTCCCGGAGCGTCAGGCGGATCAGGCATCGACGGAGATCGATTTTCATTGGATACGCCATACGGCGACTCACTTATTCAACGGCTTCACCTTTTCCAAGGGCTCCAAGTCACCTAACACACCCTACACGGTGAGAACGCTCAACGAGGAGTGGGATACCTGGAAAAAATTCACTAAGAACCTAGGGTTAAGAGTGTTTCGACGATCTTTAACCAAAGTGAACGAAAAGCCTCCCGTCGATTTAGTCGACTGGGTCTATTAGGGCGGGCCAAGTGACTACCCAACGGCGCAAAATGCCAGTGACAATGGAGCGGCGACTATGTTAGCTAGGCTCGCTGCTCTTGACTAAAGGATTCACCCCCAACAGGATTTGCCCTATGACCCGGCAAGGATTCCGAAAATCCCGGCAGGCGCCGTTGCCACGTAACATCTATCGTCGCACGCCGCTTACCAATCGTGGTGGGGCCAGCCGCTTTGGACCGCGCCCGGTCGAGCCTAGCTGTGGGCTTAAATCCCAATGCGGGGCCTGTAAATTTGTGAACGGTGACTACACCGAGGGGCTTGAGACTAAGTTTAAGGCTGGCGTCGAAGTGCTGCGCGGAGCGGGATTACTCGACAAATGTCGCGTCCTGCCACCCGTGCCATCTCCTCACCCGTTGGCGTACCGCAGCTTGGCTAAATTAGCAGTGAGACCAGCGCGCCCAGGTGCGCCCGGAGTCAGCACCAGTTTCAGCGCGGAGGGAGAGATCATCCCCAACCGTTTTGGCATCGGTTTATTTGCAACGGGTAGTCACAATATCGTCGACATGGACAGCTGCCCTCTGCACACCCAGCCGATCAGCCGGTTTATCCGTGATCTCCGCTCGGAGCTCAATCGGTCGACCCTGATCCCCTACGATGAGACTAAGCATGCAGGTCAGCTGCGCTACGTGGCGGTGCGTGCAGCGCACTTAACTGGTGAGCTGATGGTCACCTTTGTAGTGACGGAACCGCTCAAACTCGAGCTGAGGCAGATTGTTGGTAGCCTCCAGCGCCGTGGGCACAAAATCAACTCGGCCCACATGAACATCAATGATGCAACGGGCAACGCCATCTTTGGTGCGTCCACCGTGCGGCTGGCAGGCAGTGAGCGTCTCCGTGAGAGTCTTTGCGACTTGTCGTTTGAGGTGGGACCGACGTCCTTTTTCCAAATCAACCCCTGGCAGGCCATAAATCTCTACCGCCGGGTAGAAGCCGTTGCCGGTCCTGCGCTGGGATCAGCGCCTGTGGCTTGGGACCTTTACTGTGGTACCGGGCAGATCTCGTTGGTGTTAGCACGCCTGGGCTACCGCGTTCTAGGGATTGAAGAGAACCCCTCGGCAGTGCAGGACGCGCAGGCAAATGCTCGTCGGAATAAACTCGACGCGAGAGCCGAATTTTTAGCCGCTCGTGTTGAGGACGCTGAGGAACAACTGCCACGTTGGGCCCACACGCCAGGTTTGATCGTCGTCAACCCCTCACGTCGCGGCCTGGCCGAAGGCACCAGGCGTCATCTGGCACGCCTACTGGTCAACGAGCCTCAGGCGCGATTTATGTACGTATCCTGCGATGTTGAGACTTTAGCTCGGGATCTCAAGGTAATCTCAGAGCTGTCCGGCTTCCAGGTGAGACAGGTCGAGCCCTTTGATATGTTCCCACAAACCGACAATATGGAATGGCTCGCGGTCTTGAACCGTCCCTGATAATGTGGCGGCGGACAGCCCCCTTGTCCGCATGACACACATTTTAGGACGAAAGTGACCCCATGGCGCATCAAGACGAAGCCTTGATTCAACCTGGTGAGCGTTCGCTCACCTACGGAGCCTATCTACACGTTAATGAGCTGTTACAGTTGCAGCAGCCACTCACTGAGCCGTCACAGCATGATGAAATGCTGTTTATCATCATCCACCAAGTGTACGAGCTGTGGTTCAAGCAGATACTGCACGAAGTAAGGCTTGCCACCGTTGCCGTGTCGCGCGACCAACTGATCATGCTGAATCGTGTGGTGGCTCGCATCAAGTCCATCCAAACCATACTCACCAGCCAGGTTGAGATTCTGGAGACGATGACACCGCGCGATTTTAATTCCTTTCGCGACCGCCTGAATCCCGCGAGCGGCTTCCAGTCCTACCAATTTAGGGAACTTGAATACCGCCTCGGTTGTAAGGAAAAAAACTATCTCAAGTTCCATGCGCATGATGCCCACGCATCCAAAATTTTGGCAGAGGCCTTAGAGGCACCGAGCCTCTATGATCACTTCATTCAGCTCCTCGCTAAACGTGGCTTTAACATCCCTGAGGCCGTGCTCAAGCGAGACGTCACCCAGCCGTATCAGGCGTCAGACGCGGTTTTGGCAGCTGCTGTCAAGATTTACCAAGAAGCCGACCGCTACTATGATCTATACTCAGCACTTGAATCACTGATGGATCTCGATGAGGGACTGCTTCTTTGGCGTCAGCGCCATGTAGCCATGGTAGAGCGCATGATCGGCAATCGCCGTGGTACAGGCGGCTCGAGTGGCGTCAAGTATCTGACGATGACGCTCAGCAAGCGGTTCTTTCCTGAGATTTGGGACGCGCGTAATTGGCTAGGAGATGCCCAGTATGGCGACACCAAAAACCGCTCCGCAACCGCAGAGCAAAATCAATAAACTAGCGGCTGAGCTGGCTGAATACCCGATGGAAGAGTTGGCGCGTATCCGCCGTGAACTCGTAGCCGCGGGTAAGCCAGTTTTTGACTTTGGCACGGGAGATCCTAAGATCCCAACCTGGGAGCCGATTCGCGACGCTTGTCGTGACGGGATTCCAGAGATTAGCCAGTATCCCAGCGTCAGGGGCACGGATGCCTTACGCGCAGCGCAGCAGGGCTACTTGGATCGTCGTTTTGGCTTGCGTCCCAGCGATTACGACATCTGTCCGTCAGCCGGTAGTAAAGAGGCCATCTTTCACATCGCATTGTGCTTAGTAGGCCGTGCCGGTGGCAAAAAGCATATGATTTATCCGGACCCAGGCTATCCCGTTTACCGCTCGTCCACGATCTTTGCCGGAGGTATTCCCTATCCGGTGAAACTAACGCCCGATAACGGATTCCTGCTCGAGCCGTGGAATCTGCCTCCGTATATTCAGCGCGATGCAGCGGCGATTTGGCTCAATTATCCACATAATCCAACGGGTGCCACTGCTAACAAGGAATACTGGACGCAAGTGGTCGAGTGGTGCCATCGCACAGACACTATATTGCTCGCGGACGATTGCTACGTCGATATTTACGACAGCGTGATCGACAATACGCCGCTGCCAGATGGAGCCGACGATGATCGGCCGATGACGCCGCTTCAGCTGTCAAGCGACCGCGTTCTTTCGTTCATGAGTTTATCGAAACGCTCCGGCATGACGGGCTATCGTTCAGGACTCATTGCGGGTGACCCGGACATCATCAAGGCGATCTTGAAGGCGCGGGCTAACTTTGGTGTGGGTGGTCCTGATTTTGTCGCTAAAGCAGCTGTCGTAGCTTGGAATGACGATATGCACGTGCTCGAGCGACGCGCTATTTTCACGCAGCGTATTGCTCAGGCGGCTCCGGTATTTCAAGAGCTCGGGATGTTGAAGGATGTGCCTAAGGCCACCTTCTATCTCTGGACTAAAATACCAAGTGCGTTTGGCAGTGGAGACGTGCGTTTTTGCCTGAACTTAGCTGAGCAGGGCGTCATCTGTAGCCCGAGTAGTTGGCTCAGCGAGAGTATCAAGGGGTATGCGCGGTTTGCGCTGGTGCCCGACACCGAGCCGACGGCAGAGGCACTGCAGATCATTAAGGATTATGTGAACAGCTGATGCCAACGATACTGTTTAAACCTCTTGGTATCGCGGTGTCTGTCGACGCCAACACTAAGATCTTGGTGGCGGCCAATCGCAACAAGGTGACGATGCGCTACGGATGCGCTTCGTGCCGTTGTGGCACCTGCGGGGTCAGCGTGCAAGGCGGCAGCTTGACGCCGATGCGGACTAACGAGCTTAGTCTACTCGCCAAGATGAAGCTGACAACCGATGGCAGCATCCGCCTGGCCTGCCAGGCCAGGGTACTGGGTGGCGACCTGGAGGTTGACTTGGCGTTCCAGGACACCTATTCGCCTGACGCCGCTGACGATGCCGACACCGACGGCTTTGAGGACACCTAAATTTATCAATATTATTAATATTTTATAAAATTCTTTAAAATATTATAAAATAATATTGACTTAATAATAAAAATTGATAATATCGCTCTTAACCTGGTCCACAGCCAGGGACGAAGGTTCATCTCTCTCTACTGCTGCTCCTGCTGTTGCTCCTCTACTTGCTGTTCTTGCTGAAGGTTGTTGCTCCATGTTGTTGCCGCTCGTTGCTGTGCCGTACCGTCGTCTATTCTCATTTTTAACAATCATGTCCGCCCTGATGTTGGCCGCCTGCTCCACCGACTATAAAGTCGTCAAAGTGAAGCAGTACCGCATGGCTCTCACCAAGGGCGACGCGTCTTTTAAGGCGATGTTCGAATCACTGATCAACGACTACAACAAGGCTGCTGGTAGTACCGTTCTTATTTTTGAAAACGATCCAGCCAAGGCCAACTGCTCCATCGCTGTCATAAAGAATCTCGTGAATCAAGACACTGAAGGCGTCGGCACCGGTAAGGTTGGTCTAGGTCAGTGGGTAACCCAGTCCAAAGCCGAAAATCCCTTACTCGTGGTGCCCGGTGATCAACCCACTGAGACCGTCTACTACTCAATGAATGTGCAATTTGATCAAGACTACATGAAAGACGGAAGCACCTACGAGCGTCAGAAGTTGTTCTACCACGAAGTTGGTCATGGCTTAGAACTCGATCATACCGAAGTCACCGAATCCGATGTCATGTATCCCGACGTTGGTGTTGGCGACCCGAAGAACTTTGACTCTTATTTTCAGTACGTCCGTTCCTACATGGCAGGCTGATCAGAAGGCTAATGGGTGCCGCTAGAGTCAGCGAGCTAAATCCTTCACCGCAGATTTGGAGTTTCTCAATTCACCGCGAAACTTGGCCCGGAGCTTGACCATCTGCGTCATAGCCTGGGCCTCTCTGCCTTGGAGGAAGAAGCCGCTGGGTGCCTGCATTTTGCCGTCGATATTTGCCGCACTGAAGTCGATGTTGGTCGAATCTTTGCCGATGATAGCGCTGTCGCCATTTGATTTAGTGGTATCAGCCGTAGCTGATCCCGCGTAAAGAGCAACGATGAGGGCCAGACTTTGGCTGTGTGTTCTCATGTGCACTCCGTCTTATTGTAGCGTTTTCTCTAAACTCGAAATATCGTCGTCGTCGTCGTCGTCGTTAGTCGTGTTTTTGGTTTGTTCTTTTACTTCTTCCTTAACCACTTCCTTAGCCTCTGCCCTTTCTTTGGGGCGGCTATCGACGCTAGGCTCGTCATGATCCTTGGTGGCAACCTTTTCCTGCTTGGACTCGCCAGCTGGGGTCTTTTCGGAACCGGCCATGGATTCAATGTCGTCATCAGAGAACTTTTCGCCCCGAGCGGTTTGATGATGCTGGATACTATCGATGAGTGTGAGAACTTGCTCGTTGTCAGTGGATTTGCCACGTGTGCTACGAAGATACGCTTTGAGGTAGCTCACGGCCTCGTTATAGCGACCGTCGTCTTTAAGGAGTACAGCTAGATTGTATAGTGCAATCGGGTTTTGATCATCCATGGCTAAAACCTGCCGAAACATTTTTTCTGCTGGCTCACGCTGGCCGCGTGCTGATTGAATGATTGCCAGATGTAGCTTAGCATCCGTGTGATTGGGCACACTCCTCAAGATTCTCTCAAATTCCACAGCGGCTTGATCCATTTGCCTGTACTTAAGCAGCAGTACGCCAAGATTCATGCGCGCCGCTAAATCGTCCGAATTAAGACGCAGCGCCTTTTTGAATAGGGCCATGGCGCCGGCGTTGTTGTTGCGCTTCAGTTCGATCATGGCGAGCATGTTGAGGACACTGCTGTCTTTTGACTGCGCACCACCAAGGTCATTGAGGAGCAAGGCCGCCATATCCGGGTTATTGCGACGCATGGCAATCTCGGCCAAAGTTTTGCGTGCAGACTTATTTTTTTGGTCATGCCGTAAAACATCTCGCGCGTGCTCCTCGGCAGACTCGAGCTCACCGAGAGCCGTTTCGACGCTGGCGAGTGCCGCCATAGCGCTATAGTCGCTGGGATTTTCGCGCAAATGCTTTTTCAGAGCGTCGGCCATGGCCCGTGGACGCTCTTTGTAGCGCTTCAGGTCTAAGGTGGTACGACCATCACTGGTGGAATAAAGCGCAACCTCGCCGCGCGTCGTGTCGACATTGCTGACGCCTGGGTCTGTCGTTTGACAACTGATTAGCAAAGTAAAAGATCCTGCGCTTATAGATAGCAACAAGGATTTGAGGCGCATAACTATCCTCCAAAAAAATCAAATGCCGGAGCTGACGATGTCACTGATGGGTTGACCTATTTTTACGCTGTGCGAGAGATAACCGGGTTCTGCCGAGAGCTCATCGATACTCGGGTGTTTATCGGGAGCTAGCTCCACCATCTTTTGATAGGTTAGCCTGGTCCACGTGGTGAAGGTGTCGACCTCTTTCGAGCGTTGATAGGCGGTCTCAAAGAACTTGTAGGCCTCGTCTCTCAGCGGTAGAGCGACTTTTTCGAGTTCGGTCCTCAATTTATCAGTAGCTGCTGGAGTGGCGCCGTTGGGCGCCGGTACTTTAAAGAGGGCGTTGGCGAAGTTTTCGTGAGCTTCGCCGAGTCGGTAGAGCGAGGCGACAGTGAACTCAGGACTTCCGAGGTCAATGATGCGTTCAAATGATGCGGCGAGCTTCACTAGTTTGGCCTGTTTGTCCGATACCTGTTTTTCAACTCTGCCTCCATCGTTTAGTGCCGCATCCATATAGTCTCTAAACGGAACTTCACTTTGTTTGAAGAGGATTTGAGCTACAGTCGATCTGGCTGCTAGTGCGGTGGGAGCATTTTTAGCGGTGAGGCGTTTAATCACTTTATCTAGCGCTTTTTGACCGTTGGCCTTGTCACCATGGTTCATAGTCAGTGTGGCCGACTTGGCGCTGGCATACAGTCCAAGATCGGTGTCGACGTCGCCAAACTGTTTGACGTAGATTTGGTAGGCATGAATAGCGTCGGGATAGCGGCCTTGACGCTCCAATATTTCCGCCAGCGTCATGTTGGCCTCGGCAGCTTGCGGCGCCGTAGCAAATCTCTGACCGAGCTCGCGGAGTAAGGCCACCGACTGGTCCAGTTGGTTAATGCCCTTATATAAGATGGCGGCGTTATACATCGCAGGAGCAGCTCTTTTATCCTGAGGGAACTGGCTAGCAAGGCGATGGTAAACCTTGGCCGCCGCCTCAAATTTAGCCAGGGTTTCTTCGGTGCTAGCGACCGACGCCATAGTGTCCACGACCATGGGCGACTTGGGGTACTTGTTTATCAGCAGGTTACCAGCCTCAAGAGCTTGTTCGATTTTGCCAACTTTATAAAAGTTGAGCATGGCGTTGTAGACGGCTCGATCGGCATTACTGTTAGTTGGGAACTGTTTTTGAAAAGCCATGAAACTCGTCGCTGCAGCTTCAAATTTTTCTTCTTTTTCGTAGACCAGAGCTTGCTTGAAGGTCGCCGATTGTAGCAGCTCGGTGACATATTTCTTTAGTGGCTCGTCGAGAATTTTGTCTTGTGCGAGGAATTTTTGCCCCCAGCTAGTGACGCGACCCCAGTCCTCCCTCGCCGCATAGAAGCCCATAATCATGCGCACGGAGGTCCGGGCCTGTTTTGTGTTCGGGATATCAACGGTGATCTTTTCGAAGCGAGTCATAGCATCGGCGTAGTGACCATAGTCGAAATAGGTTTGCGCGGCGGTGAAGCGCATCGCATCGCCGTCCTTCTCCTGGGGCAGAAGTGATACATAGAGATCGATGACCTGGATTAGCTTCTGTTTTGCAGCCGGAATATCAATGGGCTTAGCCACTTGACCGGCTGGTGGAAGGTCTGGCCATTTAGTATCAACCACTAATTGGTTGATCGCCGCAACAGCGTTGAAAGCAGCGGCTTTCATATACTTGCCCTTAGGATCGGCCTTGGCTACAAGAGAATAATGTGTCGCAGCCTTTTCGTATTCTTTGCGATCAAAATGAATTTCTGCCAAATAATAACGAATGTCATAAGCGGCCGGTGTGTCGGGGAAAGTGGCGAGATAAATACCGTAGATGTCTGATGCCGTTGCGAATAGCTCAGCGTTCTTAGTCTTCTGAGCGCGCTGGTGGAACATGGCACCATAGCGATGAATCGTCAGCTCACATTGGTGCCGCGCCTCATTGAGGGCGACCTGATTTTTGGCATTGGAGTCGCGCCACGGCGATTCGTCAATATAGGTTTTTTTCATTTTCTGAAGTTCAGTGACTAGACCGGCGACGTTACCGGTAAGGTCGTAGAGTTCCACAAGCCTGACTGAGACCTCAGGGTTAGTTGGTCTTACCGGCATCTCGCGCAGCAGACGTTGATAAACAACGATGGCTTGTTGGTTACGGCCTTGTTCCGTATAGATATTGCCTAGGCGCTCAAGCATTTTGTAGAACGATTCGCTTGATCCGACGGTCTGGAAATATTTCCAAGCGGCATCGACGTCCTCGCCATCGGCCCATACGAGGACTAAGTCATTCAAAGCCTCGTCGCGTAGGTTGACGTTGCTTTTGCTCTTGGCGCCATACTCCTCGTTCTGTTCGGAAATCTTCACGACCAACTTAAAGGCAGCAACGGCTTTGCGGTAGTTCTCCTGGGTATCTTTGTCGTTCTTGGCAGGGGCATTGTAGTAAGCCCAGCCGAGCTTATAAACTGCATAGGGATAGGCCTTATTGTCCTTGAACTGCATGACTTTCTTGTAGTTCTCGATTGCTGTACCAATGTCATGTTTATCAAAATAGTACTCGCCGAGAGATAGATAGGTATCCGGGAGGAGCGGCGATTTCGGGAACCCTTTGATTAGGCGCTGATAGTACTCAACAGCACTGTCCTTACCGAGTCGCGTTAGCACCCGGGCTAGGGAATAGAGAGCAGCGTCTGTTCTAGGGTGTTTGGGGAACTCGGTCACCAATTTGCGGAAAGACTCGGATGCTTTGAGCATCTCGTCGTTGGAAGAGGCGACGCTTAGTTTCGGTTCTGGGCCTGCAGTTTTTGGATCCTTTGATTTTGCTTGTGACCAGGAGTCCCAAGCCTTTTCGTACTGCATCATTTCACTATCGCGGACGTAGTCGTGACGTTCGACATGGAGCTCACCTAGGCGCAGTAGTAGCTCAAAGCGACGTGAGGCGCCTTTTTTGGACTTTAGTAAGTCCTCAATCGACGTAACCGTCTTGAGACGGAGCTGGTCAGCTTTTTTCAGATCAGCCTCAGAAATGTTGCGCCGATTTTTGGCGTAATAGTTAGCGTTGTCCTCGATAGTGGGGGCGAAATTTTTTGCCTTATCACTTTTGTGAATAGCCGGCCTCGCGGCAGCCGACTGGGCGCCTGCGAGCCACAGCAGGACCACGCAAGGGCCGTACCAAGTTGAATGGAGACGACAGAAAATACGACGCAGATGATTCATATGGACCCCCTGAACTTTACGCTTGGTCATTGCTTTTGACACATGGAGTTGACCGGTTGAATGTAGAAACCAACCTCGTCCCACCAGTATTCACCGCTACTATCGTCACCCCAGGATTGAGTCTTGCGGCCCCATCCTGTGATGTCTCGCTTGCTACTCACACTGGTGATCTTAGTGGACGCGTGTAGCTCCTTACCTAAGATCTGATCCTTTTCACTCATAAGTAGCTCGACGTAGAGAAACTCTGCTTGTGCATGTAGGCGGTCGAAATCCTTCTTCATCTCCTGGAGCTCAGCTAAGAACTGTTTACCGATATCGCTGCGCAGACCACTAGACCAGCGGTTTAAGTACTCAAGCGGACGTGCGATCTTGGCGGTCTTACCAAAGATGCCCTTCGCCTCTAGGTTTCTACTCTCCTCTAGTAGCGCAGCATATTGGTCGCGTAGCGTCAGCATCGTGTCTTTTTCTGCTGCCGTGCTTAGGATAGCCCGCGGTAGTCCCAGTGATTCTTCTGATACGCCTGCAATTAGATTTTCGAACAGCGTGTAAGCTGTTTCGGAATCTAAGCGGCGTCGTCCGAGGAATTCGCTCAGCTTTTTGACTTGTGGCTCATAGAGTTCGGTGAAGTCGGCTAGGGCATTGCGGCTAGCATCGTAGCGACAAAGCCAGTAATGAACAATGGCTCTCAGTAACGGGGCTTCGGGATTAAACACATCTTTGAAAAACGGACTCTCCGCTCCGCGAAGTGCCCCTAGGGCATGGGCTGGGTAGCCACCCATGAAGAGGGCCCAACTTTGTTCAAAGAGTGCGTCGTAAAAGCTGCGACCACCGCGACTCACGCCACGATACATAGCTATCGCTTGCGGGAATTTCTGCCGCTCGTAGTAAACACGGCCCAGCGCAAGTCGGGCGTAGTCAATAAGAGTGCGACGGCGATCGGGATCGGCGTTGGGAGTGGAGGATTTTCCGTTATCACTCACGATCGCTACGAGCGCTGCTTCTGCATCATCAAGCCGCTCGCTCTCGATGAGCAGCATGGCCTCCTGGTACTTGGCGGCGAGAAAGTGACGGTCGGTGGCATGCAAACTGCTGTAAAGCTGCATCGCACGCTTGCTGTTGGCGTGTTTGGCCGCTGCGTTTGCGGCGTAATAATTCCAGTCGTTACCGAACACCGGGACTTGGTGGGAGCCGGCACCAGTTTGCTCCCCAGTGATCTCAAGCACGCTGTGAATAGGCTTCATCTCTGATACACGGTAGAGAATTTGCCAGCTAGGGCTGCGGTCATTAGCAAATGCATTGGGAGCCGTCTTAAGTGCTTGGGCCGCATAGATCGCGGCTGCGATCGGATATCTAGCGTCTACCAGCATGAGTGCTTGTGTCTCTAGAAAAGATGCTCGCTCGGCCGGAGTGAGTTTGGCCGCCTCGGCAAGCGCAGTGACTTGCGCCCAGATTTCGGCTTTGTCCTCAGTTCCTAGTTGGTAGGCTTTTTTAAGCGTCAGAAGTCGGTTCATCACACTCAGTGGCGCTGTCCTCTGAGTCTTATTACCGTTGTTGCCGGGCTTTGCCAGTGCTGTAGTGGCCATGAGACAGCCTAGGAGTGCACGTATAGCGATGTTTATAAATCTTAAGGTCATAAGTTACCTTTAAAGGAAGAAGTAACTGAGGCCGAAATCAACGCTCTGAGCATGACGCCGTGAGCTCGTACCGCCACGTTTTTCCGTATAAATGCGGTCGCGGTAGTCGATTCTTACGGACCATGATCGGCCTATGTAAAATCGTTCTCCCGCGCCTAGTGAGAGAGCGCCTTTATTGCCTTGATCTGTCATGACGTTGGCGAGCCCAGCAGTGGCGTAAATGTCGGTGTAGACGATCCAGGCATTCAATATGTTGATCTTGCCGTAAAGCGGAGCGGCTACGGCGTTGGCCTCGGTGATGACATGGATGGCGTTCACCTCCGGACTTACAGTGGTGACACCTTCGCCCGTTAAGGGGCGATATTTCAGTTGCTCGAGCGTTGTGCGATCCGTGCTAGGCCTGACGCGGGTGCGTAAATATTGGAGTTCAAAGCCGATCCACTCATCGATAAACATGCCACCGCGAAGTCCTGCAAGTTGCGTGTTGGTGTAAGCTTCGTTCAAAACCACGCCACCGAGTAGACCGAATTCTGGGCGGAAAGCCTTCAAAAAGTACCGATTCTGCAGGACTTCAACGGGTTCCTTGCTCGACGATCCGCGGATATCCTTAGGATCCAAATCCATGGCATGAGCTGCGAACGTCCAACATGTCGCAAGCGCTGTGATGGCCAGGGCGAGTTTTCTCATGGTTGGTCCTCTAGTGTGACGCTGGGTCAGGGGCTATCCCACCCAGAAGCGGCTGCAGTGTCGGCAGATCGGGGCTAAAAATTGAGCTGTAGATGTAGTGATCTAAAATGATTAAGATTTTATTGGGTATAAAAGACTTTGTCCGGAAAGGTGCCAGAGGCTATAACCACAGTATAATGCATTTAGGGGGTTCTGGGTGCCTATCGACAGTCGTGCCGAAATCGATGCTATTAAGCCGGTCAGCCGTACTATTGATGTGGCGTCGTCGCGCCGTGATGATGAGATCTTTGCCAGGCGGCCGATCTATACAATTAGTTTACTCGTGCTGATGACGTTTTTGCTAATCGCAGGGGCACTGAATCTTTATAGTGCCTCTGGTGGCGATGCGATGTTTTATTCACACATGAAGCAGATGAGCATTGGACTCGGATTATTTATTGTGCTGGCTTTTGTCATTCAGCCCAAACACCTGAGTGCATCGGCCTACTGGTTCTATGGCTTAATTTGTGTAGCACTCGTCGGTGTTTTGGTTGGGGGTCACATCGGCTGGGGCGCGCGGCGCTGGTTGCAGTTTGGACCCATCAGTGGGCAGCCGTCGGAGTTAGGTAAGATTGCCATTGCTATGGTGGGAGCACGCTTTTTTGCCGAAATGCAGCAAATGGCCGCTTACAGATTGCGCGATCTGTGGCTGCTGGCTTTGCTCGTGGGCGTGATGTTTGTCCTCATATTTCCGCAACCAGACTTAGGCACGGCGAGTTTTCTTGTTTTAATTGTCTGTACCCAAATTTGTTTTATGCCGATCGAATGGCGTAGTGTTGCCATGCTTTTTTCAGGTGCTGCCATCACGCTGCCGATCGGATGGCATTTTTTACTGTTGGGCTACCAGAAGACACGGATTCTCAGTTTCCTAGACCCGAGCTACGAGCCCCAGGGTAAGGGGTATAATGTCCAACAGTCGCTCGTCGCAGTCGGTAGCGGTGGGATGTATGGTAAGGGCTTTATGCACGGGACGCAAACCCACCTCAAGTTCTTACCCATGAGCCATTCCGACTTTATTTTCTCGGTCTTCGCTGAAGAGCACGGATTTCTCGGCGGTTCGTTGTTACTGCTGAGTTTTGCCGCACTTGCCAGTTTAGCTTTACTCATTGCCAAGCAATCTAAAAATACCTTTAGCGCCCTGTTGGCAGTGGGTCTAGGTGCCTTTCTATTTATCGAATTTGCGATCAACGTTGCCATGGTGCTGAGGATGTTCCCGGTGAAAGGCCTACCGCTACCGTTCTTCTCGGCTGGGGGGTCGAACCTGATCGTGTCGTGTGCAGCTATAGGCATCCTGATCTCAATCGACCGCGACAACCGGGGTAAGTTTCGCAATAGACACCTCCATGTGTATAAAAATTAGCGGGCAAACCGCCATCATAGCGATTTGGAATTATTGATTTATTCGGGATTCTTGCGAATAGTCTCAAGATCGGACGCCGTCGTGCCGATGCGTGGGTAGTAAGGAGAGCAAACCCACATCCCCGAGGACCGTATGGCGTCAGTCTATCTAAGGCGGCCGCGTTTAGCCGCAAGCGGCTTGTTAACCTGCGGTTTGATCGCCAGCTGTAGCTCAAGCGATATCAGCGCTCCCGCGGCCAAAGGCGCCGCCGACTTTTCCGGTAATGCGAAGCTGGTCCGCGGCGAAGCCGAGGTGATACCGGCCAACAGCGGGCCAGGGGAAGGGGAGGGCGGCGACCAGAAGCTCATCGGAGGCAACGTCACTTTTGTGGACGCCGAGTACGAAGTCAGTATTAAGATTTCAGCCCCAGAATTTGGGGTGCAAAACGTGGCGTTACCCTGCCAGAGTCGCGTCAAAGTCAAGGTGAACATCAATTTGGACGCGGGTAACAAAGATAAAATCTTGGATTTTCCCGACGGTAATTTCGACTGCGGTGTCCTCGGTAAACTCGACGTCAAAACGCTACTTGGGGTAGTTGCTAAGGCGCTGCCCACAGACACTACGGCTATTCAAGTTGTCGATAACGTGATTTCGGTAAAAGAGATTGCGAAAGGAAAATTCGATCCACCGCGGCCCATATTCCCGTCGTTCATTGCGGCATCGAATAAGGACCTATCTGGCATCAACGTGAACGTCCCGACTGCCAAGCTGACGACGGCCAAGGGAACCTACACGGGGTCCTACGGGATGAAGGTGGACTTCGCCGGAAGCACCGAGAATGCACCGGGTACGGTTGGTAAGCAGTTAAAGCGCGTCATGCAGTTCACGACAGTGAGCTCGGGTTTCAGTGGTACCGACAAACTTGCCGTGCTGCTGGTTGATTCCTTGCGGGTCAAGTTGAACGTTGCGCCGATCGTTTTGCCAAGTTTGGAGATCCGCGCCGTGGCAGGAGAGCTCTTTACCACTGAAGCGATCCGCAGCGGTGAGGCTGCGGCGACCGGTTTCATCGGCACGGGACTCGAGGTTTTGAAAAAGCTCAGTCCGGACGGCATTATCATGAATGCACTCAAGAAATTCCCTGTCGATATGAAGCTAACGCTCATTCAACAGGTGGGGCTGGACGAAGCTATTGCCCAGGCCGAAGCCGATGTAGCTAAGAGTCGCGGTGGGCGTGTCACAGTGGACTAAGCAAGGCGCGGTGCCCGTGCTTGCGGGCGCCTACACGCTGTGCTAAGGAGGGCGACCTGAGGATCTCCCGAGGCGGGATGACTCAAACCGCTATTAGCAATCAGGCCTTAGCCCAGGAGCGCGTTGTATGCCGCAACTAATCAAATTATTTAGTCTAATCGCAGCTGTCACGGTCAGCGTTGCGACCCCTGTCAGTGCCGCCACGGCGGAAGGCTCCGCAGATTGCCTCGAAGTAGCTGCGGCGGAGTTTGGCGAGGCCGTTGCCGCAGCAACCAGGACCTTGAACAAAGACACTGGTCGCTGCGCCAGATTACCATCGATCGAAGTGAAGCAGTCATGTGCCAATGAGGCTTTTGCGCAGTTTGAACAGCGCAAAACCGAGGCCCAAGCGGCGCACCAAGCTAGCGTCGCAGCCTGCTTGCACTAAGCTATCGTTTGGTGGCCCACTTTTCATAGTATACCAAGTCTTCCAGGGGCACCCGCTCCTGCCAGCCGGCCGTTTCGAGCATTGGTTTTTTCTCAAACGTGACCGGATAACCCACACAAAGGTAAGCAACTAAGGTGAGGTTGTCCGGTATGCCCAGTATTTTCTTGGCAGAGTCAGCGTCGACGATACTCACCCAACCCACGCCTATGCCTTCGGCGCGCGCTGCCAGCCACAGATTTTCAATCGCACAGCAAGTACTGTAGACCGCAGTTTCCGGCATCGTTTGCCGTCCCAGACCGGCGCCAGTTTCGCGGTTGGTGTCGCAAGTCACTACGAGACTGATGTCCGCTTCCATGATACCAGCAAGTTTTAGTGAGTCGTAGAGCGCTCGCTGCTCACCTTGGTATTGCGCTGCCGCGGCTTTATTGGCTTTTTTATAGAGCTCAAAAATTTGCTGTTTGGTCTCCTTGGCGCGGATCACGAGAAAGTTCCACGGCTGCATAAAGCCGACAGAGCCAGCATGATGCGCCGCATTGAGGATGCGCTGAAGGACGTCATCGGGCACCGGATCGGTGCGAAAATGGCGAATATCACGACGTTTGTAGATAGCCTCGTAGACGTCCAAGTGGTGCTTCCTCCTTTGGTGTGCCGCGCCCTTTCGGATACACTGAAGCAACTCCATTATACACGGTAGACCATGGCACGAAGTAACTTGGTGCGAGCAAGTCGAAAGAGAGAAGGTTTATGGACATATGGTTGATTCGCCACACAAGCGTCGCCATCGGGCCCAGCTACTGCTACGGGCGCAGCGATGTTGCGCTGGCCGACACCTTTCACGCCGAAGCTGCGGCGGTGCGGGCCAAGATCGGCATTCAGGGTAGTCAGGACGCGCTGGCTCCGGTGATTACGAGTCCTGCCCAACGCTGCACGAGGCTAGCGGCTAGTCTCGGCGGCCAGGTGAGCGAGGACGCGGATCTGTGGGAGATGAACTTTGGCTCTTGGGAGGGGCAAAAATGGGCTGACCTACCACGAGCCGCCATTGACTCGTGGGCCAACGATCTTGGCAACGTGGCCCCGCCCGGTGGCGAGACGCTGACCGAGGTGAGTTTGCGGGCACAGCGTGCTTGGGGGCGCCTCATACAGTTGGGCACCGAGACGGTCTATTGTGTGACCCATGCCGGTGTTATCCGTGTGCTGTTGGCGCATCTATTTGAAATGCCCACGGGTCGGGCTTTTTCGCTGGCCGTGGAATACGGTGGTTGCACGTTAATACAGGTGTCCGATCTGCCGCCAAAACTCAAGAAGTTTAATCTCTGATGTGGTAATGTGAGCCCATGCAGGCCTAGGGATAGCTAGACCGACGACGAGAGAAAGGATCCGACCATGCAGTATTCTTCAACTTTAGAAACCTCCATCCGCAGCCGCGACGAGATCGACATTCGTGCAGGCAAGTATGTTTCGGGCGTCTACGCTCGGATGATGATGGGTGTGCTACTCACCGCAGTCGTTGCCTACGGCCTAGTCGTGAGTGGTATGATGGATCAAATTTTGCTGGCAGGCGGCTCGGTATTTGCGCTCGGTATTTTCGTCCTACAGTTCGCTACGGTGATGATGTTTAGGCCGATGATGCAGTCGGCCAGTGCTGGCAAAGTTAAAGCCTTGTATTATTTTTATGCAGCTGTGACCGGGGTGACGGTCGGTTTTGTCGGTATGGTGTATACGGCAGCTAGTATTCTCAACGTGTTCGCCGCCGCCGCCTTCGCCTTCGGCGGCCTCGCAGCATACGGTCACACGACGCGTCGTAATCTTGGTGTCGTGGGTACCTTCTGCGTACAAGCTCTGTGGATGACTGTCGGCCTATCGCTGATTTATCTACTCAGCTCTTTTGTACCTTTTTTGCGCCCGTTTGCTCAGACCTTAAACATCACCACTGGTATCCTCGGTGTCCTCGTATTTTCGGGACTAACCGCCTACGAGTCACAACAACTGAGTCAAAATGCCTACACACTGGCGCGGAGCCCAGCAAGTGAGGCGACGATTAGTATGTATACAACTAGCGGTGCGCTGACGATGTATCTGAACTTCATCAACCTTTTTTTCAGCCTCCTGCGTTTATTCGGTGACAGACGTCGTTAATGTGGTGGAAGTCTTTCTGATCTTCTTGCGCTTGGGCCTTACGTCTTTTGGCGGGCCCATTGCGCATTTAAGTTATTTTCACGATGAATTCGTGCGGCGGCGGCAGTGGCTGAGTCAGCAGGAATACGCTGATTGTATAAGCCTGGCGCAATTTTTGCCTGGTCCATCAAGTAGTCAGATAGGTTTTGCCATCGGTAGGCACCGCAGCGGCCTACGCGGTGGTATTGCCGCATGGTGCGGGTTCACCTTACCATCAGCACTCCTGATGGTCGCTGCAGCAAGCCTATTGATCGTAGCACCAGGAGATCAAGTGGCACCTTGGCTGCACGGCATTAAAGTAATGACAGTTGCGGTTGTCCTCCATGCGCTTTGGTCGATGGGCCGCACGTTCTGGAATACTCCGGTGGCATTGGGCATCGGGTGCGTCACGGCCGCGTGCCTATGGTGGCAGCAAGGGAGCGATACGCAAATACTGATGCTGGTCGGCGGTGGCGTGGTTGGGGCCATGCTCCTACCCAACAAACCTGATCCAAGCGGCACTGCACCCGATGCAGCCGGCCCTGTCGGGCGATCCCCATCTATTGCAGTTGTTTTTTGTTTATGCGCATTTGCGTTGTTGTTGGTGCTGAGTGTTTGTAACGTTGCCGAGGCCAGTCATGGCGTCGCGCGCCTCGTGCTGCGTTTTTACCGCATTGGCGCCACGGTTTTTGGTGGTGGGCATGTGGTACTCCCTCTACTTAGAACGGAATTCGTGGCGTCGGGAGATCTCAGCGTCAGTCAATTTGACGCCTTGTACGGAATGGCGCAGGCGCTGCCAGGCCCGCTATTTGCAGTAGCAAGTGGGATTGGTGTGATGTTGGCGCCGCATGAACGGGCTTTATACGCCGCCGCGGCGTTGGTGGGCATGTTTCTTCCTGGGGGGCTTTTGATGGCGAGTCTGCAGCCCGTGTGGCAAAACCTGCGGCGTCATGCCTTGCTCAGTAGGTGGGCTACTGGAGTCAATGCCGCCAGTGTCTCGCTGTTGGTCGCGGTGTTTTATCACTCAGATTTGCTGACGACGACGTCGAGTTGGCGCGAGGTCGTCGCCGTGGCCGTCATTTTAGCAGTGTTAGTGAAGAAGATGGTGCCAAATTGGCTACTTCTGCCACTATCCGCAGTGGCTGGGCATTATCTTTTCTGACATATTACGGTTCTCTTTGAACTATTGAGGTCCGCTATGCGTTTAGTTTTAGCTTTGATCAGTGGTCTTGGTTTTGCCTCTTTGGGTCACGCGGTGACAGAGGCACATGAGGATATGGTTGCTGATGGGCAGCGTCCTGATTTCAGTATCGAGGGCGAAACTTTTTTTATCAGCACTGAGTGCTCGCCTCATTCGCTCGGGGTCACGATGACAGCCACGCCAGCGCAACTCGAGGTCACTGGTAACGTAGATTACGTGCGCTCGGATAAGTATCGTCTCGAGTACAGTGATTTATCCATCACATGGATCAATCAGACATTCGGCGCGGGATTTCATCCCGTATCGTCGATCGTTAAGGTGCGTGCTGCGCAAGATCCGGACTCCTTCAAGGAGCAGGTGCTGAAGATGATGACACTCGTCCGCAAGATCGAGCAGGGCAATATTTGTTTCCCCCCCAAGCCGCAGGTGCGTGAAGTTGTCGATTACCTTCAGGCCCTGGCTGACTGAGCTTTGCTAGTTTTGACCTGAGGCCACTTCTGCGTCAGGAGCCAAACGAGGTAGTCGACGTCTAACGGTTTATGGGCGATGGTTTGACGATCTTTGTCCATATACTTCCGGAATAGCGAGACTACCGCGGGATTCGATACCGACATGATCAGATGGCCTCGGTATTTTTTAGTCAGCACTATGAGACCGGATAGATCCTTCTGGGCATAGCCGTCTAGGTCAAAAATCAGCGGGATATCGCCGCTTGCATGCTCGCGAAAGAACTGATCGGGATCGACTACCCGGGTCACGTCAAATTTAAATTTGCTAAATGGCTCTTCATAAAGAGCGAGCTGACTGGGATGCTTACATATCACCGCTAGTGGTCTTAGGTTTGGATCACGACGATTACTCACCTTCCCATTCTTATACTCTAAATGCAGATAGTGCCGAATAATGTCCGTAACCGTAACCATGCCGATGACGTTCTCGAGGATTGGGTCTTTGCCCTGAAGCACCGGAAAGTGGCGGATTTTTTTTTCAAAGTGAAGCCGGACCACGGACTCGTGCAGATGATCATGATCGGCAAAGTAGACTTCACGTGTGGCCACTAGGCCCACGCCGCGCTCGAGTTTATCATCAATATCTAAGAGCACAATCTTACGTAAGATGTCTCGCTCAGTTAGAATTCCAGTGATGCGGTTTTTGTCGTTGTGGATGAGCAGAGAGCTGATTTTCTCTTCGTTCATCAACTCGATAGCTTCGGCGACTGCGGCGCCCTCGTGCATAGCAATAACGGGCGAGGCGATGTGGTAGCTGGCATCAACTTTGGCCAAGGCGAAAACCTCCGCGCAGGAATCTCTAATGAGCTCGCGTGATATCGTGTCGAATCTCGTTATAGTTTACGATATCGTCCAGTCAGCGGGAACTATTTCGCAGCGGAGGGCATGTCGTGTACAAAATTATATTTAGTTTGGTGCTGGGCCTGTCACTGACTTCTTCAAGTGCAGCTTATGGTTGGTGGGTGTGTTACGGATCGCCACTAAACAATCCCATGGAGCGGCGGGTGTGCGGTCAAGGACCGGATGAATTTACGGCACGCCGTACCTGCGGATTTGACCTTGTGAATATCTCCTGTTGGAGCGGTTACTAGGGGGCCGCCGGGGGGCTGGCGCCGGCAATCTTGTCAAAGCTTTCGCTGGCTTCGCTAAGTCTCTAAAACGACTTGATAATTTTTAAAAATCTAAAGAATTCATGGACCTTACCGAAACCAGACGTGGGGCATGGTATCAATCCGTAAGGATTGATCAAACGGTAGGAAAAGTATGGTTCACTGGGTTCGTATTTTATTCACGATGATGATAGCGGTCGCGCTGTCCACCTGTGCGCAAGGTGGCGGCAGCAGCATCATCGCGGGTTTAAGATCCCAGAAGAAAAAGAAAACTGAGGTCAACCCTACCGATCCCGATCCTGCGGGGTGGTCACTGGCACGGAGCCCCGCCGCCAATGACATAGCTACTAGTTACGAGCTCTTGGCACTGCTGACGCAAAGTGGACTCGACTCAGCTGCCAGTGCGGCGATGGCTGGGGCGATGCCGACGCACCACGATGCCGGTGCGGCACTTAATTTGGCTGACGCCGCTGCCGCAACTACGGCCACCAATATACCGACGCAGCAGGTCGCTGACGGTAAACTAGCGATGGACTGTTTCCTCGGCGCCAACATCCAACTCCGCACCGGAGCACTGGGGTGGCCGGAAACCGTGGACCCTAGCTCACCTTTTGTCGGTTCCAAGAACTCTAGCACCAGCAATCTCTTCATGTACGTCGAGCCTCACCTACTGCAGTATCCTGAGCAATCACCGACGGTGATTCTGACCTTGATGGCGCCTTTTAGGTTTAAGAATCTGGTCGAAGATATCGTCAAGGACAACCGCAGTCTCACCATCACCCTGAACGATGCGACTCAGTCGCAGTACACGGGGGAACACACCCTTGAATCACACCGGTTCTGGGTAGCGAAGAACGCGATCACCGGTCAAACGACCTCCACTATGGCCTGTGATCCGAGCACAGGTAATGGCGTCAACGGAGCAAGTGGCACAGCTAATGGCACCTATGCGCGTGTACGCTGGTCCGATAGTCAGCAGATGAGTGGACTGACGATGCTGGAGCGCTTTCAGTTGGGCGGTAGTTTGACCCGGACTTATCTGCCGCGCAAAAAAGGCGTGCTGGCTACGACTCCGGTGACGATAGACACAGCCTTTGGCGCCAGTGGCACGCGTCTATCACTGTGGTCAGCGGCAACCTCACCAGTGGCCACCATCGCCAATTCCGTGCACATGCGCCAAAAAACCATTACCCAATTGCAGACGAGACGTGATCAAATTGTGACAAGTAGCGAGGAGGTGCTCAGCGATCTCTCGCACACTGACCAATCGCGCCCGGTGAACCCATTGGTGATTCAGAGTCACTTTGACGCTACAGAAAACCCTATAGCTCATGTCGTGGCTAGCGGTACCTTGCATAAAACGGCAAAAGATACCGACAACTCGGTCCGCTGGTACAGTTCGCTTGAGTTTAGTGGTGTGGTCTTTGACCTGGTCACCAGTGTTGAGCCATGTATCCCAGTTGCTGGCACAGCGGTGCTGACCGTCAAAGAGTCGGAGAGTGCTCAGGCTATCAAAAAGATGACGATCAAGTTTTCTAGTACTAATCTGACTACCAACGGCGATAAAGTAAAACCTGAGATCGCTGTTGATGAGGACGACAGCGACAAGATGCAGGCAAAATGGATCTCAGTGCTGATGAATCGTCGGTGCCCCCTTAAGTAACTGGCAAGCACAATCAGGAGATCACATGAGTGGTAACATCAAATTTCTAGGCGCAGCCGACACGGTTACGGGATCGCGAACTCTCGTAGAGTATCGCGGACGAAAGATCTTGGTGGATTGCGGTTTGTTTCAGGGGGCTAAGCCAGTACGTGATCGCAACTGGAGTAAGTTTCAGCCTGATCCTGCGAGCATTGATACGGTCGTTCTCACGCATGCCCATCTTGATCACTCTGGTTTTCTCCCGCGTCTATGTAAGCAAGGCTTTAAAGGCAAAATCATCACCACCCCAGGCACGCGAGATCTCAGTGAGATTATCCTTCGCGACGCTGCCTGGCTCGAGGAGGAGTCGGCCAAGTATGCTAACGAAACCGGCTACTCAAATCACAAGCCCGCCTTACCGCTCTTCACGGTCGAAGATGCAGAAGATGCGATCACGAGATTCGTGACGGAGCCGCGCCATCAATGGATCGATTTGGGCGAGGGTGTCAATCTCAGGTTTTTGCGGGCTGGCCACATCATTGGCGCCAGTCTAGTACAGCTAGCGTTTGACTTTGATGGACAGCAGAAGACGATCACTTTCACCGGTGATTTGGGTAACGGACGCTCGCATATTTTGCGCGGTCCTGATCAAGTTAGTGAGACGGATATTCTAGTGCTGGAGTCGACCTACGGGGATAGGGAGCAGCCGCGTACGAGTGGGCTCGATGCCTTGGCCGCAGTGGTGAAGCGTACATTAGCACGCGACGGTGTTTTAGTGATTCCAGCATTTGCCGTGGGTCGCGCGCAAGAAGTGACATATATGCTGCGGCTCCTAGAGGACCGGCGTCAGATTCCGAGCGTGCCGGTGATTCTCGACAGCCCCATGGCCCGTGCGGCGATGGCCGTTTGTCTCAAGCATCCAGAAGATCAAGTTTTGGAATCAGCCTTCCACGGTAGTGGGGAGCCAATGCTGCCACGCCAGTTTGAGGCTCTGACTAGTGCGGACGAATCGATGCTAGCTTGTATGCGCAGTGGTCCCATGATTGTCATCTCGGCCTCGGGGATGCTCAGTGGCGGGAGGATTTTGCATCACCTAAAGGCGCGCTTGCCCTCGGAACAAAATACCGTGTTGTTTACCGGATACCAGGCCGAAGGATCAAAGGGCCGTTACCTGCAAGAGCAGGCGGTCAAAGAGGGAACGGTCAGGATCCATCATCAAGAAGTGCCCGTGCGTGCCGAGGTAGTCACACTGCACCATCTGTCGTCGCACGTCGATCAACACGATATCATCGCCTATATCGAGCGCATAAGAAGTCTGCCTAAACAGATCCTGATTAATCACGGCGTACCAGAGGCCCAAGTTGCGCTAGCCAACATGCTGCGTGAGCGCTTTGCCATCGATGCTAGACCTGTGAGCCAATGTCCGCGTGTAGATTTTGGCTAATTCCAGAGCGAGTGTTGAGGCTAGGCTAACGGGAATGACCATGAAATAGTCGCGCGCACTTAGAGGCGCGATGCCGAATATGTCCTGAGTCATTGGTGCGTAATATAAACTGACTTGCAGCATGGCGGTGAGGATCACGACGATCGGTTGCCACAGATTGGCGCGGTAATTAATACCAATAACGCTGACCGTGGCGGAACGAGCGGCAAAGGACCTTAGCAATTGACTAAACACAATCGTGATAAATATGACGCCACGTGCATGTTGAACGCTGGAGGTCATGAGGTCGTATTTGTAGAGTAGGAGTGCGGACGTCGCTTCGATTAAACCAATGGCGCTGATCCACCACCATTCGGTTCGACCAAGTAGGGATTCACTTTTTGGACGCGGCGGCGCCTTCATTAGGTCGCGCGAGGCCTCCTCCATGATCAAAGTGATCGCGGGAAAGCTGTCCGTCACCAGATTAATCCAGAGTAGGTGAGCAGCAAGGAGCGGTAGCGGCAGTCCTAGAATGAGGGCACCGATGACAGTGAGTAATTCAGCCAAATTACCCGTAAGTAGATAAACTAGCGCGCGGCGGATATTTTGAAATATAGCGCGACCCTCACGCACAGCTGCGACGATAGTGGCGAAATTATCGTCGGCCAAAATCATGGCGGCAGCTTGGCGCGTCACCTCGGTGCCAGCACGGCCCATAGCGATACCGATGTGAGCCTCTTTGAGTGCCGGTGCGTCGTTAACGCCGTCGCCGGTCATGGCTACCGTATGACCTAACGCTTTCCACGCGCGGATCAGTCTCAATTTGTCAGCGGGCGTGGCCCGGGCGTGTACTCTTTCGCTAATGTCCTCACCGGCTAA